>ERZ1292630.175-Hain-H41-02um-R3-175-length-71051-cov-8_pt1 | contig 71051 bp, 23 predicted proteins | sample MGYA00564408_ERZ1292630 | MGnify/ENA primary metagenome ERZ1292630 (study PRJEB36523, sample SAMEA6512641) | groundwater metagenome | collected 2019-01-08 | study: AquaDiva: Metagenomics assemblies of 32 groundwater samples
CTCACCCCGATAAAGGCCCTTCTCACCTACTCCAACCTTGACCAAAACAAAAAAACATTCGCGCATTTGCCTCGGCAGTGTCCGATTCTATGGCTTGAAAACGACCGTTTTGGTTTTGATTGATCTGACCCACACAAAGATAGCGATCTGATCGCTCCCGTGTGTGGGCTCATTTTTCCCATTATCCGATCCTGCCTTCAAATGAACGTCCAACCGCGTGGCTCAAATCCGCTTTTTTCTGGCATCGATTGGACCAGTCCGCGACCACCACCGGGCTACGTTCCTGGCGTGAGCCGAGGTGATCGGGGATTTTCGACGACTGCCGGTCTGAAAGTGGGGCGGCTGCGGCGAACCAACACGCTGCGCGGAAGTTCCGACCCAGCCGACGAGTTTATGGCGGCTGCGGACCTTATCGAAGATACGATCAAGGAATCCCGCAAACGCGCGCGAACGGCCGGAGAGGCGTCCGAAGCTCCTCCTCCTGACCCACCTCCAGAGGGGACTCCGGCCGCCATGCTGTCCCTTTTTGCCAACGAGCGGCATGAGTTGCAGTCCCTGTCGATGGGGGACTGGGCAGCCGTGGCCTCCGCGAAGTCAGTCTCCGGCCGGCGGAAGATGCGACAACAAGACGTCGCGGCAACTGACGCCGTCGAGGCCGGCGGCGACGCACTGACCGAGCGCTCCTCGATCACCTCTACCATCGCCGCCCTCGGTTTGGACACGCCAAGAGTCGAGGCCAAATCCGCCGGGGCGGTCAGGGCCGCCGCGGCGGGGGTAGCTGCAGCCGACGTGGGTGAAAACAGTCAGCTCCTGCTGGGGACGCCGGGCATGATCGTGACCGCCGCCGCCAAGGAACTATGGGAGTCCAAGATCGTGGACGAACCGATGGTGCCGCATCACTATGTGGGCTACGCCAACCTCTTGCGCCACCAAGGCAACACAAAAGGCGCATTTCGCGTCTTACAGGATGGCGCCCGTACAGTGCGCCCCGCGTGTCCGGAACTGTGGCTCGCGGCGATGAGCTCGGCGGCGGACGACAAGCAACGGCGCGAGCTCGGGGAAGAGGCCACGTCGCAGTGTCCCGACTCCGAAATGCTCTGGCTCACGCTCTCGAAGCTTTACCTTCTTGATGTGCGGGTGCGGGACGTTCTGCGCGAGGCCGTGTGTCACTGCCCTGGCTCTGAGCCTCTCTGGACCGCGCTTCTAGCTCTCGAGCCCGCCGAGCAGCACAGCGACATCGTCCGTGCAGCCGTCAAGGAGAATCCCACCACGCCGACCCTGTGGATTCGGCTGGCGCGCATGGAGACGGACGCCAACGCGGTGCGACTTTTGTCCGCCGGCGTGCAGCGGAACCCTCAGTCGCTTGAATTATGGATCGAAGCGGTGGTGTTCCAAGCCGTGCGAATGCGGAGTGCGGAGGAGTCAGTTAACGTCGTCAGGAGGGCGTTCGCCACCATGTCGCGTTCCGACCTCTCCGGAACCGCTGCCCCTCCGCTGCCCTTCGGCACGCCACCGGCGCTCACCACCTGGTGCCTAGTTGCCGACCACCTTGCCCTCGTGGGAGCCGAGGCCGCCGCCACCGCGGTCTATCAGCTCTTGTTTCCCTTTGAGGCGGCCTCGCCGATCGTCGCACCTCGTCGTTTATTGGGTAGTGGCGTGGGCAGGCAGCCTTCCAACGTTGAAACCGCGATCGCCGCCGTGGTTCGCGGTGACGGCGTCGCGGCCGCGGACAGCAGTGCAGGTAAATTTGTCCCTTATTGGCTACGTCGGCGGGACGCACCTTCTGCCGCCAGCGGAGGAGGTGAAGCCATGGGAAATCCAGAGAGTCGGCATCCACCGCCAGAAGTACTGCGCGCACTGCTCTCACACCTCATGCTAGACGCCGCTGCTCTCCCGACCAGCGAATATCCGGTCTTTGCGGACACCGTGGTATCTTTGGCCTTGTCGTCGCCGGCGTTGGTCGCCTCGCTATTGTCGCACCCGTTTGTGACATCGAGCGTGCACGAGGCGGCCGGATGGCGAAGCTTGTTGGTCAGCCGCGTCTGGATTCCCGCGCATGACTGGCCACGCGCTCGCGAACTTTTGATGAACATTCCCACCAGCCGCGACCCCGATGCGGCGTGCTCGTCGCTGCTGCTGCTCGCGGCCGTCGAGATTATGGAGAACGGTCCGTCGGGAAGCGCCAGGGCCCTGGCGGGCCTCAAAGGGGCGGTTTCGCAATTCGCCGCCTCCGGCCTCGTCGCCCCCGCAGCGTTGCTCCTGAAGACGGCTGCCCTTGCGGCCGACCTTGGGCACGTCACCGAGGCGAGCGCGCTTCTCGGCAAAGCGTGCGCTTCGTTTGGTCCGTCGGATACCGTTTGGATGGCCGCGATTCAGCAGCAGACCCTTCTCCTTTCAGGGACCCCCCCACCGTCCAGCGCTTTAGTAGCTTCCACGCAGACCACAATGGCCCCGTCCAAAGAGGCAGTCGCTTCGCTGCGGCAACTCATGGCCCGAGCGTTGCGAGGGGTTTCCACCAGCAGCGGTCGTCTGTGGGCACTGATCGCGTATCTCGAAGGGGTCGTATTATGCGACCCGCGCCAGGCACGCCAGCTTTTGGAGGCCGCCCTGCTCCGCGCCTCGTCGGGTCAGATCACGGCGCCTGAGACACTGTGGTTGACGCGCGCTGCGCTGGAGTGGCGATACGGAGAACGGCCCGCCGCGGTGGCCGTCCTGCAACAAGCCTCCGTCAAGTTTCCAACGAGTGGGCTAGTGTGGAGCGCGCTCATCGACGTCGAGCCGCTGAGCTCCCGTCCGCGCAAGGCGGCGGAGGTGTTCGCTTCGCGGTGTCAGCATCCGCTTCTCCGCGTTTCCATCGCACGCATCTACTACAAGAAGCCTGTCATGTGGCCCCGCGCTAGCACGGAGCTGCAAGCCGCGGTGGCGTCCTACGTGACGTTAGCAGATGCGTGGGCAGGCCTCTTCCAACTCGCCACCAGCGAACCGGCCGCGGGGAACGGCTTGTTGTGGGAGGACAGTGGCGTGGCCGCCGTGCGCGAAATTCAACGCCGGATGGCTCTCGGTGCACCGTCGGTTGCCTGCGGGAATTCTCCGCTGCCGTGCACGTTTGCCTTCCAGGTCTCCCCGACCGTGGCCGCGTCGCTGCGAACGCCGGTCGCCGGAGAGCCGCTCACACGCACCTCCCTCCGAGCTGCGGTGCTGGTGGCCGCATCGCTCGCGATGGCCACAGTGGGAAACTCGGACGCGGCAGAAGTGCACCACGACGCCGCGAACGACCTGTTTCATGTCGTTGAAAGCGGGTTTGTGTCGGACGTGGCGTCGTGCGCCCTGCAGGGTCCGGTGTGGTCCAGGGCCTTTCACGCGTTCTTTGCCACACCTCGTCGTCGGCCGACCTCGACGGTGGCTGATAGCTCCCCAGGGGCGCTGCCGAACCGTTTCCTCCCGCCGAGCGAAGCCGAAGTCTGGGCCGTTTTTCAATCCTGCGCGGAAGCGGCGCTTAACGGTGGATTTTGGGAAAGCTGAGATTTCCAGACACCAAGCAAATACAGTGAATATCCGGCAAGTTGGAAGCTTCCTTTTGAAGGAAGGTGGAACCTGCGTTGATGTTGACTTGCTTCCTCAATTTCGCGTTACAGTATCATTGTTTCCCCTCTGCCTCTGGGGGGCATGGACACACACACCTTCCGACAGCAGCTCGCCGCGCGTCGGCGCGAACTCGCGAACCGTCGACGCATCAACCACCACACAACGCATTTCGGGGGATACCCACGGCGCATCCACGACGGTGCCGCACCCGAGGAGGCAGAAGCCAATGTCGCAGCAGATCGGACAGCATCGCTAGACGGCTCGGTGATCGCAGTGACCCCCACCCTGGTGACGCCGCGGCAACCGCCGCCGCCGCCACCGCTGCCAGGGTACATGTCACCGACGCGGTGTAGCGTCTCGAGAAGCACGGACGACGGACCTCGCCAGCCGCTGCAGTACAGCCCTCCGCGCGCGGCTACCACGTGCTGCGGCTCTCCTGGGGGGGTGAGGGGCTCTCCGGGGGGCGTGAGGGGCTCTCCGGGGGGCGTGAGGTCGCCCGCACGTGCGGGGGGTCCGCCGCCGCCGATGTCCACAGAGCAGCATCTGCGCTTGATGAACTGCGGTGCGTTCCGCCCACTCGTTTCGGCTCTGGTCGGCGACCCGCTTGCCAAGGAGCTCGCCGACTACCTCCGGCCCTTGTGAGAGTTCATCGCTCCCCCTGGCAAGGTGCCGCTTGTTGTACCACGTTGTTCGCGCAAGGCCCGTCGCACCCTGCCGTAGTGACGAACGCGAATTTTGAAACACTTTGCCCACACAAGCGGAATCTGGAGGACGCAAGTTTTTTTCGGGGGGTTTTTACCAATGTTTTCCCTCGTCTTGCCAGTGGACTTTCGTCGCCCTCCCCTTCCCGCCCCAGTTTGGTCCTGGTGTCCGTCATGACGTCCGCCCCTTCGTCGCCGACAGGAGGAGCCGAAGACGTTCCGTTTCTGATCTTGTGCTGCTTTCTAGGGAGCTCGGTGGCGATCGTCTTGTCGCACTTCTTGGTTCGGCGTTTCTTCCCGGCGCCATCCGCCTCCACTGGATTGTTCTCGACGCAATCAGCGTATGGGACGCAAATGCAAACTCAGACAGTTTTAGACTTGGAGCGTCGTGTGCTACGGCTCGAAGACCAGCTGCGGCGAATGCCTGGGGGGGCGCCGTCGGTCGACACCGTTTACCGCGTTCGCTCGGCGTCGCCAAACGCAAACGCCCGCCTGGCGGATCCCCAGGCCCAGTGGTCGGCATCTCCTGGTCGAAATGGAGCGTTCTAGCCCCTGTCCTCTTTCCCGCTGGGTGACCAGTGTCGCCTACTGAATTCCGCGATTTGTTGTACTTTTTTTTTCCTTGTTGTGAAAGAAGCCTTTGTGTTTGCGATGCGGGAGGGAGGGATGGCGGTCGTCCCTCACGACAGTCAAACTCAGCGCAGCCTTGCTGATGCCGGCGTTGATCACTCAACGTCGAAGGCCGCGTTGGACCTCACGGCGGGAAATGTTTCGTCTATTTTTTTTAATTCGCTCCCTCAGCAGCGTTCTCCTCACGAGCGCATGATCGGCATTGATCTAGTGAGCCGCTCGACCCCAAGGCTGCGTCGAGGGCAGCAGTGGCCAGTTAACGGAGGGTCTCCACCGGCGGCGGTATCGTCTCCTCACCGCGATGCCGGCACGATGTCGCCGACTGCACCGATGATGAGGCCCCCGACGAGCCAAGACGATGCGCTTCGTCTGGGCGACACGCGAGGAAAACCATCGGCGTCACCACACCGGGGAGCTCCAGCCGGGGAGGGGGACGTCACCTCCGCCATCGCGGCGCATTCCTCCCTGGGGTGGCTCCCCCGTGGCGAGCTGACCGGCCCACCGTATGACGGGGCTCCCTATGGGCGTGGAGCCCATCACGACGCCCTCAATGCGGGTCGACATCCCGCGGCGGAGCCGCTCAGTCCGCCTTTGAGCAAAGTGCCCTTCGCCAGCGCCCTGGAAATGATCATCCGCCGCCGAAACGCCGACGTCACGCGTTCCCTTGCAGGAGGAGGAGGAGGTACCGGGCTAGGGACCCTCCGAGACGTGGAGCAAGCGGTCGCACCCGCGGCGCTCGGCTCCGGCCCACGTGGTAGCGACCCAGAGGGGCGGCCCCCCTTGAATGTCCCAAATGGCGGCGCCGCTCCTCGAGCTCAGCCCCTGACTGTCTCGCCAGATGGATCCACACAACCGTATCTCTCGGTCGAAGGGCCGCCTTCAGACGCCCCCCGGCCGTCCGTGGTCGAGCTGATGGCCCGTATGACCGGACTGCGCATCGACAACCACACGCTCCACGAGCGCCGCCTGGCAGACGCCTGGGCGTTGGAGGACGAGCGCGTGGTGGTTGGCCGCGAGCGGACGCTGCTCTTGGGTCGCGCGCGCGAGGCGGAGGACGAAGGTCAGAAAATGCAAGAAAAAATCGCAGCGGATCACTTGACCCTTCAGGAATGCAAAGTTCAACTCGGCGACGCGCTGCGGGATAGGGATCGTGCGGCAGCGTCCGCCGCCGCACTCGAACGCCGGTGCACCATCCTGCATGCGCGTCTCGCGCACCTCGACGGATTGTTGGACGTCGTCGAGCAGTCTGGGCCGGGGGCATCGTCATTCGGACACCAGCACAGCACATCGAGCGGTTCGACAACCGAACCGGCCGGCTGTCGCTCTGATAGTGCATCTGCATCGCCACCCGTTTTTGACCAAGGGAGCCCACCGCCGTGCCACGCCACGGCGACGGATGCGATGAGTGCGAAGGAAGCCGCTGCGCAAGAGGCTGCCTTTGTTTTCACGGCGCTCACATGGCGAGATGGCGAGGAACACGGAACGGTTCCCCAATTGGACGCTACGACGTCCATCTTGCGCGAATTGGGCACGACGGGCACGCAGACGGAGATCGCGTCGCAGGAAGGAGGGTCCTCGGCCGTCACCGCAACCCCCCACGTATCGACGGGAGGGGCCGCGTCGTCGTCGGCAAGTACCGAGAAGAAAGCGAAGGCGGCGCCGCGGCCTGATGGTCCGCCCTCGAGCCAGAGTCAAACGACATTGGCGGCGGTCATCACAACCGGCTCGCAAACGGTGGAGGTCGTGTTGCCCGCAGGAGACGACACCCTCGCCGCTCTCGCGGCGGCCAACACCGAGCTCCGCGCGCAAGTCGAGGAGGCGCGACGGCTGCTGTTTGAGGCGGGAGGGCGGCTGCGCGATTGGATGGGTGAGTGCCACGCGGTGGCACAGGAGCTCGTCGACGAAAGGGCCCGCTCGGCCGAGTTGGCCGCGCAACTCGACGTGGCGACACGAAGGCGGCCGGAGGAGGAGGGGGACGTGGCGCCTCTACAGTCTCAGCGGACGTCAGGAAGACGGGACAGCGACTCGTCCAATGACTCTGTCCGGGCGGGGCAAGGATACGGCGAAGGCAGCGCCGTGTCGGCCGGAACGTCACCTATCAGCGACGTCCAAGGCCATGCTTCAGGCTCCGCCCAAGGAGGGGCGGAGTGGACGCGGTCCCACGAACGCGCCGTGTTGCTGGGCATCGCGGAAAATGCTGTCGATGTCTGTGTCGCGCTGTTGCTGGCTCAGTCCACCGCCGCGGCATCCGATTCACTGAACGAAGCTTTGTGATGTGGTTTGGCTAGACACACACACTGTACCCAAGGGCTTTTTCAGGGGTGCGCTCACGGGCAGTTGGCAGGTCCAATTGCGCCGCGCGCGAATGGAGCGAATTGTTTATTTTCCCTCGATCACATAGCTGACGGCTACAGTACTGTATCCGCATGTGCCCCACCGCCGTTCCCAGCCATCGATCGGCATGACGGCGATGACGCTCTCTCATCCGGTTCTACCGGTCACTACCGACGATGTGCGTCGCGCCCTCGAATTCCTCTCTGAGTACGCCGAGGGCTTGTCATCGCGGCACGCAAACGATTTTTTTCGTGCAGGCTTCATCGCCGATAGCGAGACTGCGGTACGAACCGCGGCAGCGCACGCGGTCGTCGGTGACCTGCGCCGCTACTTGCACCATCATTCCGGCTCCCCTTCTTTGGCGCATTCGTCCTGTGGTGGCGCTGATGACGGTACCGACCCTCCGCCGTGTCAGCCGGTGCCCAGCGATTCGTTGGCAGTCAGGTGCGTCCACCAGTTTGACGCGGTCGACCGAGCCGCCCTGTGTTGGGTGCGCAGCGTCTTTACTGCTGCATCCTCCCACCACACATCAGGCGCAGAGGCCGCTTCCTCAACACCCCCGCCGGAGCACGTCGCGACTGGGCCGTCGCTCACTCGCTTTGCCGCTTCGTTCGAACGTTGCGCGGCGGCATGGCGGTCGTCTAGCGAAAAGGACGAAGAGGTCGCCCCTCCATTACAAGATGTTCCAGCTCTTCCCCGTGCGCGGCACGGTGTGAAACTGAAGAAGCTCACTGAAGTGGATTCGCTCGCCCGGTTCATCATGGAGGCCGTCGGGTCCCATGCCCAAACCGTTGGCGAGGGCGGCGACACCCCAGCGAGCGTCGGGAACCTTGTCGTCGCCGACATCGGCGCTGGGCAGGGCGACCTATGCGTCGAACTTGCGCACCGGTACGGTGTCAAGGCCGTTGGTATCGAACGAGACGAAGGCCAAGTTCATGGCACGATGCGCAAGGCGGTGACGGGATGGCAGACAACGAGCGATGTGGGAGGCAAAGGTGCTGATCCAGGCCTTCGGGGGATGGTGCGGTGTGCACGACTGGACATTGACGACGCCACGGAGCCCGAGCACCTTCAGGCGGCCGTGGATCGCGAGTTGTCGGGCGACTCATCCGCCGTCCCCGCTGCTGCCGCTGATGGTGGTGGTCAACACGCCTTGCCAACCGCCATCCTCGTCACGTCGTTCCCCATTCGAGCGATTTGCTCCCTCCATGCCTGTGGGGCGCTGTCATGTCACATGCTGCGACTTTTCGTCCGCTGGCACCAGCGGCGGGTCCGGGTGGGTCCTGAACAGGAGGAGAGGGAGGAGCGTCCAGCGCCTCCCGCCGCCATGGTGGGCATTGGCTGCTGCTACAACCTGATGTGCGGAGGGTGGCTTCGCCGTGGGTGTCGCATTTCGCACGCCGCGGTGCCCACGAATGGTCTTGGGGCAAAGCATGAGCGGCGTGACGACCTGACGTCGCCGATGCCGCACCCCGACGACGAGCTGCTGGGGAGCCCCGATGATGACCTTGTGCCGCAGACGCTGTTTCCGCTTTCGGACGCTGGTAAGCGCTGTGTGGGGCGGCTGCGGCTTTCTCGCCCGATGGTGATGGCGGCCTGCCAGGCACCTTGGCAGTGGTCGACGGCGCCTCCTGGCACCAACCGCATCGACATTCAATCACCTTTCCGCCAACCTTTTTACCGAGCGGCGGCTGAGGTGCGTCGATGCTCCCACCCTCCAACATCGACCAGAAAAGACGGGTCGGGGGCGGCGGCTTCGAGCGGATCGCTCCCACGACTCGTGTTGCCCCGACGGCACGTCGCGTCATGCGAAGGGGACGCCGTCAACGACGAAATTCGCGCGGCGGGCACCTTCGCCCTTCGAGTGGCGGCAACTGTTGTGTCGCACAGCGATGCGGTGCGCGAGGGCGATGTGGCTGTCCCTCCGCCCAGCGGTGGTGGTGGGGATGACGGGAAGTCGTTCGAATCGTTGATGCGCGTCGCCGCGGAGGTGGCGGCCGCGCGGGGTCGTCGTCCATCCCCGAGCGACGATCCGTCGCCCCTTCCCGTTGTCGTTCACCGATCCATCGTCGAGGCGTATGTCGATTTCGTTTCCGAATGGGTGCTGCGGGCGTTGGTGGGCTGTGTCGTCGAGCTGGCGTTGCTGCAGGACCGAGCCCTCTTCGTGAAAGAAGGCCTTCGCGCAGCTTATCCATCAGGCGAAGCGCGCCGCGATGTGAACGTGGGGCTGGCCGCCGTCCTGCCCAGCTCGATCACGCCGCGGAATCTCGCCGTGGTCGCGATCGTCCGCGACTCGTCGTTGAAAAAGTAGCCGAGCGCTCAACGACCCGAAAATCCGCCTTTGGGAGACTGAAACAGATTCCGCTTTTCTTATGCACAGTCGTCCCGTGAACGTCGCGTGGATGGTGTGATGCTGCGCGGTGCTTGAGTGATTGATGTGAGAGCGAGAGAGAGAGGGGAAAAAGAGAGAGCGTCTTTCGTCGAATCCAATGGGTTCCTCCCTGACACGATAAACATCAACGTCGTCATGGAGGCCGACGGCACTACAACCGCGCAGCCGCCCGTGTCAGTCGACGTCAATGTCAGCGGCGGCCCCGGCGAGATACCTCTTGGGGGCGTGGCGCCGTTGGAGAGGAGCGGTGGCGGCGCTGTGAATTCATTGGCTCATTTTCAGTCCAAATCGCGCCTTCACTTCATCGGGCAGTGGACCCACCGTGCCGACGATATCATGCAGCGACTGTTTGAGGCCCATCCCACTTGGATTCATGGGCCGATCGTACAACGGACCATCTTTCACTTTGATTTTGATTGTTTTTTCGTCAACGTGCAGCTGGCCAAGCCGGAGCACGCGCATCTCCGCGGGGCGTGCGTGGCCATCTGCGCCGGGAAGGTCAACGCCGAGATAGCTAGCTGCTCGTACGCGGCGCGATCGTTTGGTGTCCGCGCTGGCATGTGGATGGCGACCGCACGGGAAAAGTGCCCAACTCTCGTGTGTCTGCCCTACGACTTCGAGGCCGTTGCGGCTGCCAACGAGAAGGCCTACCGGTTGCTGCACGAGCTTTGTCCACCCAGCGTGTCGATGGTCATGCAAGTACTCTCCGTCGATGAAGTGCTCGTCGCCCTCGACACCTCCGAGGAGTCCACGTGCATGCGGTACGCGCTAACCGTGCGCGAGGCGGTGGCACAGGCGACCAGTGGTTGCACAATGTCCGCGGGCATCGCGGCCAGTATCTCAGCGGCCCGGATGGCGACCGCGACGGCCAAGCCAAACGGACAACGCTTTGTACCCCGCAACGAAACCGCTGATTTTGTCGCTCAGCGGCCGCTGAAGGAGCTCCATGGCATGGGCTACCGCACCCTGGCGAAGATAGCGACACTGCTGGCAGCCGTCAAAAGTCGGAGACAACCGCCCCCGCAGCATCGGAACCCAACGGCGGCCGGATTCGTAGTCAGCGCGTCGTCGTCCGCCGCCGCCGCGACTTGGGAGCTGCCTTCGGATGCGAACCAACCGTTCCGGGGGGTCCGTGATAAGGCGTTCTTGAAGTTCAAGCGGCCTCGCGACCCAGCAACCAACGTCGTAACGGATCAGCTGTCGAAAAGCAGCAGCGCTCTTCCATCAGGAGCCACCACATCGGATCAACATCAAGTGGGACCGCCGGTTGAAACCCACGACCGCAAGGTGGGCGAACGTGGGAGCATCGGGTCCGCACTCATTCTGCCGCAGGAGGGGGCGGGCGACGATCACGCCACGGAGCGAAGTGACGACGCCGATGATCATGACGATGATGCGGCGGCGGAGTGTGGTCCGCTCTGCGCCGACGTGCTCGTCGCCACAAAGGGCGAGCTGCAGACGTGCCTGGGGCCTACGAATGGCGCCACGCTGCACGAACTGATTCGTGGGGTCGATCGACGGCTCGTCACTCGAACCGGCTCGGACGACCGGAAACCGCCGACCTCGGTTGGGACGAGCATGAACTACGCGGTACGGCCCCAGAGCCTCGGCGACGTCGTCAAGCTCTTCTTCGAACTCTCTCGGGATGTCGCGCACAAACTGGAACGGTTCCGACTGGCGGCGGGCTCGCTCAAGGTGATCGTGCTGCAGCGGCACCCGTCGTACCCGACGGAAACGACCAAGTTCCTGGGCTGCGGGTGGGCCGTGGAACGCGCTGTGATTCTCAAGGCTGCCTCGCCCGTGTTCGACGTGCCGAAGCTGCATCGAATGTGCATCGCGGTGCTCGACAGGAGCATCGACGCGATCACCACGGCGGTTTCCGTTGGCGAGGACAAGAAGGCTGTCTCGATCCACAACGTGCAGCAACAGAGGGCGGCCGAGAGGCAGCACCTCGGCATCGACCCGCCTGCGGAATCAACCGCGTTGGGAGGCAGCAGCAGCTCCGCGGGTGCGATGCATCGAGCGGCGTCTGCCCTTGCGGCCGTCACCCCTGCCGACGTCCTACGACCGGCGGTCGAGCGAGATGCCGCAACCGGACTTGTCCGCGTCATCGCCACGGGGCCCGTGCCGCTGTGCGATATTCGTGGCGTGGGGCTCGTCGCGTCCGCGCTGGTTCCCCGGGACACGGCGGGCGGTGCGGGCGGCTTGCTTTCGCTGGGAGACTGTCAGATCTCCCTCACCGCGATGATGCGCAACTCGACCGCCGGACGGTCGCACGCCGCGCGACGGCTTGCCGCGTCAAAGTCGTTCGTCGATGCGGACGCGGTCGAGGAAGACCAGAGGGCCACCTTGAGACAGCGGGTTCCGGGGAGGAGTGTCGTTGAAGTGGTTGGTGACGTCGATACGAACAGCGACGTGACGCCGTCCTGCAGCCCATCCTCGTCGCTCACCTCGTCGTCTTCAGGAGTCGTGCTGGACGACGACCACCCCGCGGGGGGCGGCGGCTTTGGAAGCGCTGAGGCGGCCGCAGCGCCACGGGGGATGGCCACCAGGACAAAGGATGGCAAGGACCGCAGTGGCCGAAAGCCGCAGCCACTTGACATCGCCACGTGGAGCGCGAAGCTGCAAGCGGCTCTCGTGGACGCCGAGGAGGAAGCGTTGCGCCCCCCACGGCGGCTCCCGCCGCGGCAGCTCACTCGCATCCACGAGTTGCTTGCCATGTACAGCGACGTCGCCGCCACGGAGGATCCCGCCGATCCCGATGCCGCCTTCGCTGCGTTCCTCCATCGACGCGCCGGTCGACTCGTGATCGGCACTCGGGTGGAAATCGCCGTGTAGGATGTCACACGCACTTGTGCCCCCGGAGGTGAGGTCCAGCGATGGGACGTGCAGAAGCATGTCAGAAACTGGCGTGGCGCGAGACTCCCTACTCTCTCGTCCTCTCAGAGTGCCCCCTCATATTACCGGCGATGTTATCGCACTACGACCTGAACCGGACGTACCCGAACGGTGACCGCTACAAAGGGGAGGCCACCGAGGACGGCGTCAAGGACGGCCGGGGCACCTACTCGTGGGCATGCAACGGGGCGACCTATGTTGGCCAGTGGAAGAAGAATCAGCAGCACGGGCATGGACGGTACGTGGACCCGACGCCCGTTTCCGGATTTACCTACGATGGTGAGTTCGTCAAGGGCAATCGACATGGGGCAGGGCAATGCGTGTTTGCCAGTGGCTGGCAGTACCACGGGGACTGGCTTGACGGTTGTATGGACGGCCTCGGTTGGCTGTGGTTCGAAGCACAGCCGCTGGGCGGCAGCGCGTCGTCGCGGAAAACCGCCACTGCGCTGCCCCCTCCGCCGCCGATTGTCGGCCGCCTTGCTCTTGGCGTTGCCGACGGCACGATGGCCCCCGATGGCGCCGCGCCGCCGTCACTCCTGGACGACGCCAACGGTCCCCTCTCCGCTGGCCGTGACGCGCTCTGTTCGTACAGAGGATTCTTTGCGGATGGCAAGCGGCACGGTGTCGGCGTCGCGTCCTATGAGGGCATGCAAGCGCCCCAATCGGCGTGGAGCCCATCATCGGCCATCGCCGTCATGACGCCACAATCGTGTTACGCCGGGAATTGGATCAACGATCAGTGGGCAACGGCGCCGCGGAGGTCGCCGCCGCAAGCACCCCCCGTTGACAACGGCGTTGATGGAGCACCGGGGAGTGCCGTCGCCGCCGTGCCTCATCGCCGGCTGCCTGGCCTTGCACGTGTGATTGCGGCGCCATCACCGAACCTCTCCTCCGCGCTGGCGGCATCTTCCTCCTGCGGATCGTCATGGTTTTACTGGGTGGCCCGAGACGCCATTTACGTCGGTCCCTTCGGCGCTGCTGAAACAGCGAGGCCGCCGCCTTCATCGCCGATGACTGACCTTGTGGGCAAGGCAACCATGGTCATGCGGCAACAGGGGTCGGTGTACCACGGAAGCATCGTCAAGGGCCTCCCGCACGGAGGCCGGGGCGAAGAGTGGCTATTTGACGTTGTGAATGCACGCGCAGCCGACGAGGGTCGTTGGCGGCCGGACCCCAACAGGGCGTCCACCGAGGCGGCGCCGGCCGCGGCGTGGGTGCGTGTGGTCGACGCTTGGACACCCCTAAGCAAATTCAAGACCGTCTGCGACTTGCGGACCGCGCCAAATCGTGTGAAGAGCGCCGAGGCATTGCTCAAGGATTTGAGTGCCGCTCCCTCGGATCACGTCGATCTTGTGGCCCAGCTGCAGCGACTCCAAGACCCGCCGTTGATTGAGCATTACGCCGGTGATTTTCGCCTGGGAGCGCGTTCCGGCGCTGGCGTTCTCCGTATCCGAAATGCCGCGCGAGTGGGGCTTGCCGGGGCAGCTGCCGGCGTTGCCGATTGGGACGAGACCTATGAGGGAAGCTTCGAGAATTCCATCTGGCGGGGTCTGGGAAAGTGGACACGCTCGGTCCCACTAGTCCCATCAACGACGCGGTCGGATGCCAGCGACGCACCGCTGCGAATCGCCGCCGGGCACCACAGTCTAGGGAGCTACCGCGGCGAATTCTCCGCGACCCGATGTCGGCATGGGGAGGGCACGGCCGACTTCCTCGATGCCTCCCGCTACCGAGGCTCGTGGCGGGACGATATGGCCGACGGGCAGGGCGAATGGCTCGAGTGCTCCGTGACGATGGCGGATGGCCTGCGAGACCCCGACGGCCGTCGCATGTTGAACGAGGAGAGACGTGGCGGCGTCGGGTCGTACAAGGGTCGCTTCGTGCAGGGATTTCCTCACGGCGAACGTGGCGTGCTCGCCATCATGCTGCCACAGACGCAACGCGCCGATGCTTCCGCTTCATCTTCGGCGTCCGCCCCCCGGTCACGCCGGCTTGTCGCGGCCACCTACGAAGGCCCGTTTGCCCGGGGGGTTTGGGACGGTGCCGCCCCGTGCCCTATTTTCCGATTGTTCGTTGGCGTCCAGGACGGCGGCGACTCGCCGCGGTCGCCATCCATGCGCGACCTCGACGCCACCCTCGATCATATTCGCAAGAAGTTCGCCCTAGCTGCTGAGTACGCTGTGCCGTTCCGTGCCGGGTTGCCCGATGGCGCAGGCATGTGCCGCTGGCCAGCGACGGGCGACGTCTACCGAGGAGAGTTCGCGCGCGGGTCGAGGCACGGCGCCGGCCGGATCGACTATGGCGCCACGGGTGACCACTACGACGGCGAGTGGGGGGACGACGTCTTCGAGGGATCCGGCCTCTATCACGTCGCCGACTCCGGCGACTGGTACCGCGGCAACTGGCGCGCCGGGAAACGTCATGGTGTCGGGGTGGCCTGTGTCTACGGCAAGTACACCTACACCGGCGCGTTCACTGAAAACGTCCGAAATGGCAAAGGCTGCTGCAAGTTTAGCAACGGGACGGTTTACGACGGCGAGTGGGCGGCCGACGCCTACCACGGCGAAGGCACGCTGACCATGCAGGACGGCACGGTTTTCGAGGGCGCCTTTCGGGGAGGTCAGCCTCATGGCGCCGATGTGGCCATGCGAAGCGCAAACAAGATCCGCTACCGCGGGGATGTGCGAGATGGTCAAATCGAAGGCCACGGCACCATGCATTATCTGAACGGCGACGTCTACGAAGGCGAGTTCCGCCGGGGCGGTGAGCGCTGCGGGAAAGGGACGATTGCGTTCGCCGGTGGTGCGGGTGGCGTACTCCGCGCCACCTGGAACGGCGACGGCGTTGTCGACGGCGTCGCCTCGTTCCAACCGCCCGCGTCGGCCTCCGGCGGGCCTCTCGCCACGGCCACAAGACGCCGACTGTATCGGGCGGGGACGTTGGTGTCGGAAGAGCTCGACGAGGCCGGTGGCGTTTTGCGATGCGGTGTCACTGATGAATCGTCTCGTGCGCTGACGGGCGCTGCTTCGCTCGCTGGCACCGTCCAAGTCGCCGCCGACGAGGAAGCAAAAACTCGTGTTCCCTGCCGTGTGCGATCCGTGGTCCCTGACTGTGCAGAAGGAGCTAAGATTCAACAGAAACAGCCGGTGTTGACTGTTGGGTCACTTGTGCCTTCAGTGCAGCCGGTGACACAGGCGGGATCCCCTCACCACCACGACAGCCATGTTGAGGAAGCGGTGGCGTCACCTTCGCCGGGCCAGCGGAGCGCAGTACTGAATCGTCAGATCGAAACACTCGAGACGGCAGCCGCCGAGGAGGGCGACCCCAAGGAGCGGCAGAGACTGCTGCGTCGGCTCGCGCTGCTCCGGGCCACCCGGCTCCGCGACATCCACCGCGTGGCGCGCGACGACCTCCATTAGCGCACCCCTCGCTGTTTGGCGATCTTCTCGCCACACTCACTCGCCAACACGCGGGGCGGTGAACCACACTGCCCACGGCCGTTTTTGATTTGGCCGTGTGCTCAAAGAAAAACTTGTACAGCACATGAGCCATCAGTGGGAACCGCACCGTCCCCTGCCACCCCGGACTGGGACAGCTGGGTCGTCCGTGGCATCGTCTTCGTGGACATGTTCGTGCTCGGCATCGTGCGACCATAGCGTCCATCCGACGTCGTGCCGGTCATGCCGTCGCCTTATTGATCGCCGGGAAGCGGATGAAGTCTCTGCGCGGCGATCACGGTGTACCTCGGGCGCCACGTCACGGCTGATCGATCAGCTACAGAGGGACCTTGTCGAAGAGTGGAAACACGCGGCGCACCTGAGAGATGAAGTCCACCGCATGGCCGTGGTCCAAAAGGCGCTGGAGGCCGCCGTGACCGCAGCGGGAGCAAGACGAGCGGCCAGTCATTGATCCCAGCAGCGGATGGGACTTGGCCTGCGGATCTTGTTTTCGCGTGGCGATGGTCTTGTACGTTGTTGAATCGTCGGCCAGCAGGCAGCAGGTAATCGCTTTGACTCTTTTTCTTGTGATCGGTCATGCCTTGTCGTGATGTTTCCTGTCCAGGCCATCCTTCTTTGTTCCCTCCTCCAACTGCCGCGAGTCGCGCGAGGATGGCCCACCTCAGCATCGTCAACATTACCGGCTTCGAACCGCAGGTGCGGTCGCAGGTCCCTGGCATCGCCCACCCTGTCATCCGGTGGGTGAGCGTGCCGCTGTGGAACAATCTCAACGATTGTGTCCGACTCCGAATCAGCTTTGCTTTCTTCCGAGACGTGTATGCCAATAACGCGCCGGGCCAGACAATGGCGCAGTTTGAGGATTTGCGCCGACGCGTACAAGCCGGCGCGGGCAACGCGGTTCGAACGGCAACGATCTTCCTCCGACAAGGCGTGCAGCCCAACACTTATGTCTCTGTCTTCGCGCTGGTGCCGGGCACTCCCTCCCCGACGTTGGAAGAGGTCATTGTGTCCCTTCTGGATCCCAATGTTAATGTCCGCGCGGCCGAATTCTTTAACGTTTTTGCCGCAATGCGCAATCGCCCCGTGTCGCTAAACGCGGAGCTCAATCAACAATTGTACGGCCGCTTCCCCGCGATCAATCGTCACGGATTCAATTATTTGACCCCTGACCAGGTAGCACAGGGTCTGCGCGCAGCCGATGTCGCGTTCATGGACTTCGGCGGCCTGGCTAGGATCTACTGCGAAGATAGCTTTGTGCCGGCGGCTCAATTCAACCCGCCGGAGCTACTCGTCGGATTTCGGCTGCCGCCCCTTCAAAACCAACAAGTTCAAGCTGCCGCCGGAAGTCCCGCGGAGAACAACCATAACGTCATCGTCTTCAACACGCTGCAGACGGACGAGCTTGCCTACTATCAGTCGATTCCCCGCCACCCGCAGCAGGCCCAAGCTATGGGAATGGGTCCGAACGACTTGGCCAACTACTTTGTGCAGAGGCCCAACGGTCTCAACTGGCATGTCAACAATGAGATGTATTCCGCAGAGTGGCTGCACCTCAACGCCCACAGCATGGGCCGGTGGACCATGGACCCCGCAGGCAACGGCGTGGGCATGGAGCCACAATCTGCAAGGAACCTGGTTCTCGGGAGTAAAGCGGCGAACACGTGGATGATGATTCTAGAAGACTTCCTCAAATACGCCGCCATGCTGACCGTCGACGACCTCACGCTTCCTGCGCTGCCCAACAACACTCATGTGCAACGGCCGGCCTTCACGGTTTCCATCGCGATCCGGAGAGAATGCTACCAGGGGTTCCCCTCGTGGCTACCGTTCGCGATCGAGTACGAGTACCGCATCGTACGCAACGAACCAAACGAACCAGTCGTTCTCTGGAACGTGACCCAGTTTAACCTGTGGAATCTTGCTTCACCTCCTGAGGCGCTTCGAAATCAGCTGTTGGGACAATGGACCAACGACTTGCGCAACCTCGCCTTACAACAAGCCGCGTTGCCGCCGCTACTACGAGCGGCGCCTGCCGCCGCTACTACGAAGGCCGCATCGGCGAAGGCTGCCGCCGTCTCTCCCGCCAGTGGGACCGTCGTCAAAGCCACGCCGGCCCTCAGTTTCGTGTCAGAGCTGTTCGCCGCTCTCCAGCAAGACAGCGATGCCGCCGTCCAAGGGGGTTGGCCAAAGCTGACGCAGGTGGTCATGGCGGAGGCCTCGAGCGACCCTGCGGCAGCCACAAGGCCGCGCGACGACCTGATCGCCACGTTTACCGCCAACTTCGGGCTTTTCCGCGACGCCGCGACGCCGGCGATCATGCGCAAACTGGATCTCTGGGATGTCGCGAAGGATGTCGTCGCCGACGTGCCCAGCGACGTCAACGGCTGGTACCTGCGCGACGCGGGCGAGCTTGCACGCGTCGTTGCACTGAAGATGGCCAACCCTGTGTGGAGTTCGCGGCTCAGGCTCGACCCCGCGGCGCTGCGGAACGGTTGGTCGGTTTCAGTTGCGGATGTCGTCGGGTTTAACTACATCCTCTCATTGCCCACCGCGGCGACTAGCGGCAAGCCCAAAGGTGCCATGACGACGCAAGCCACGGTGGTGCTCGCGCTACGCGCGCCCGTCTCGGTGGCAACGATCACGTTTGTTTGCAGCATCACGGCGGCCGCGGCGGATGCACCACAGGGGTTCACGGGTGGCTTCTACATCGCGGGAAGTGCCGTCTCATCGCTGGCCCTCCGTCTCGGTCGCGTCGTGTCATCGGCGGCGGTCAGTTCCGGGATCGCCCCACCGTCATTAAGCGTTGTGTTCGATGACGTCGCGTTTGCGGCGCCGCTAGACAGCTTCGGCGATGCGTTCGAAGTCACCAACGCACAATTTTCTGGAGTGTCCTACGTGGGTACGTGGACGGCGAAGCGCGGATTCGCTCTGCGTGCTTCGGTTCTTGGCACCACCGCACGGTCAGATGTCGCGGCGTCGATTGACGGACGGCCTCCCTTGCCCATAATCGCGGTGTTGACGCCGCTCTCGGCGCTGGCTGCCACACTCTCGGGTTTCGCCGCTAGCGATACGGTGGCCAATCGCGCGGTGGGAGCGGGGGGTGACATCTGGGGTCTCGACCATCGCGCTTCTTTCGCGGACGGCATCGCATCGGGGCCGAGCGCAGCGGTGGTCATCGTCTCGGGTATCGATCTCAACTTCGCCACGGCCACGGATGACGCCGAGGACGGTTGTTTCGTGATCCAGGTCACCGCCTCGGTGGCTGTCGACGATGCGACTCGAGTGGAAGCGGTTCTCGCGTGCACCGTTTCTCCGCGTCCGCCCCGTGGCGGTTCCCCGTGGTCCTTCTGCTTTGACGGCCCCCCATCGCGACCATCCGTGGCGTCGTCCGACGGTAGCAGCCTCCACGCCATTCGCCTAGTCTTGACGTTGGGAGCGCCACCTACATTGAAGTTCTTTTTCACCGCAGCGGATGATGATCTCCAGCAGCGTGTTCAGGGGTTGCCACCCGTCTCACCAACGTCATCGTCGCGCCCCGTGACGTTGTCGGATGCGCTCTCAACAGTAGGGTCGGCCTTCCGCTGGAACGGCGCGGTGTTTGGGTTGATGCCGGTTCAGCAATTGCTAGCGGTGGCGCAGACCGTCCTTGATCGTAACCGCTGGTCCGCTTCGTCTCGAATGGAACGAGAACTTCTGATTGCTGCCCTCGCCGCAATCTGCACCGACGTCGACTCTCGGTGCGGCCCGTCGCTGCCGCCGTGTCACGATGCTCTGGTGCTATTGTACGCGTGTCTTCTCCCCAACGACGACACGACGGGCGGCGCCGCGCAGGAAGGACTGCTCGGGAAGTACCAAATCGCGCGATTCCCCAATCGTGTAACGTCCCTCATTGCTCGAACAAAGCTGCTGCAATCGTGGTCCGCAGGACGCAGCGCGCGCTCGCAACTCAACAATGCCTCTGCAAACGGCCTGTGGACCATGTACCTGTGTGGACACTACTTCGTCGGCGCGGTGGTTCCAGGTGCCCCGGATTCAACGGCTCGACAGGGAAGCGTAGTGCTCATCGCACTCGGTCCGCAGGTGACCTGGGATGGGCGCGCAGAAGCACGGACCGCTGGCTTCGACTCCTTTAAGGCCATTGTATCCGCGTCTTCGAATGGTGCGATCGATTGCCTTGTCTTGGCGCGTCCGCATACGGACGCTACGGCCATTGATGCCCTCATCAAGACCCACAAGGTAACGTGCAAGACGTTCGTTTTCGCGGGCAACCGGAAGGAGTACGGGGCACCGGGCCGTGGCAACATTCTGGACAAACTTGTGCAAGTCGGCGCTCGTGCCATCGCACTTCCAGTGCCCAGCCCGCCGCCGCTTACCGTTGGTGTTCTGGCAACGGCGAAGGCAGGGCCCTTTGAGGTGGCGCCCGGCGCCCACGTGCTCATGCGGACCGCAAGCGTCGGCTCATCATCAAGTATCGCCGCGGAAACGCTAGTGGTGCGCCTGACACTGGCCCCCCTCGGAATTGACCCCTCCACAACGCGCAGCAGCAGCCTTCGAGCTATTGTTTGGGGAGCGAGCGCTCCCGTCGTCGACCCGGCGCTTCCAAACACGGAGCTGATCGCCGACATCGTAATTGCCGGGGTGGGGGGCGGAGGCTTCCGGACGGCGCATGCATCGTTGTGCGGCACGCCGACAGTCATCATCACAGCCGCAAGTGACGCACCGTCAGGGGGCCGTGTCCCGCTACTGGGGCAACTTTTGGACATTCCCGTGCCCCACGCCACCAGTCCGCGTGTCGACATCGTCACCGCGGAGATCTCTGACGGATCATTCCGTCCCATCACGTTCGTGGCCAGGGACGAGCGGGTACTACTCCCAGCGCCTGAGACCGTTGACAAGCTGCGAAAGGACATCGACGCGATCACCGCCGAACAGAAATCCCGCAGATCGATCGTCGCAGCCGGTCAGGACCTGCGTGCCACCTTGCTCTCGGCGGTCAAGACGGTTGCGGCCGCATCCGCTCGCCTGGTGCTAGAGCCAGCTGGGGCCGTCCAGGCGCCCGCTCAAACTTTGGCTAATGCGGTCACTGCCCTCTTGAACGTGGCGATCACGGCCTTGGAAACGCTGGTGACCCGCGCCACTTGGATCCGTCAGCTGCAAACTTCCTTCGCGGTGTGGGTCAAGCATGCAATTCGAGGAGCGATCCTCAGCAGCGTCGTCTGTTCCGGTGCCACTAGCGCACTCGACCGTGACGCGAACCTCAACGGCCAGGTGCACGATGTCTGCGTTGCCACTGTCGCCGCCATACGCGGGGCATCTGCGTCGTTATCCGCTGAGCTGCCCGTGCTGGCGGCGCTTCTCTCTTCCAAACCGCTCGAGGTAGCAGCAAGCGTTCGGCGATGCAGCGAATCAGCACGCCGTGCCCGAACGGCCGTCGACGATTTGATAGCTGCTTGGCCTCAGCCCCCGGTGCTTGACGCCTTCGGGTTGCAACCGTACGCGGACTCGGCCCAACGCCTTCACGACGCATTCGTTCAGAGAATGAAAGCATCCACGACGAGCAGCAACGCCCAGGTGCCGCCGCGTGACGTACGACCCCTCGTCGTCGTGCAACAGCATGCCGCGGCGGCGAATGAGCCAAGGGCCGCGGCTGTCTTTGGAAGCTACGCGACGCCTGACAGCGCACCATCGACACTCTCCCTGCAGGGCACCACGGGCGGAGGATTGCAAGTTGTCGCCGATTCCGGATTGAAGGGCAATCAGCTGTTACTGAGCGCAGCGCTTGACAGCTGCACATTAGGCGACGTGCTCGGCATCCCTGCTCCGATCACGTTCACGTAGGAAATCACTGTTCGTGTTCGCGTAGAAGCGATGCGCAAAAGGAGGGCAAAGAGCTGCGCGGGTGACAGCGGCGTGTTTGGAGCGACGTCACTCACCTCCCTCCCTCCCTGTAATGGGCGATCGCCTCCCCTCCTCGGACATCATTTATCGTCCAGTAATTGCAGCGGGACCGCTGTCGAGTCTGCTTTTTTCAATCTGTCCAGACGCTCTCTTACGTACGGTCAAACATTGATTTTTTTCACTTGTTTATGCGCTGGATGCTTCGACCTCTCCCCAGCGAGAAGGCTCCGAAATTTTTGTCGTTGCTACCAACTTGGACTTGATTTTGGCAATGTCCCTGCGCGGGAATACCCTTTTTTAGTACACCATCGATCTCACACACACATACTCTCTCTCGCTCTTTTCAGTTGTGCAACACTCACAGCCAAGTCAATGTCAAACGCCGCAGGGAAAGCCGTCATCTCATTCGAAGGCGCCGAACTCCTGGAGGCGGACGCGGTACCTGATCTTGGAGAGTTCTACGACGCCACCCAAGGCCAGCGCCTCGCCGTGCTGAAGCTGTGTGGTACGTCGACGTTAAACACAACGGGGAAAGTGAACAGCGCGTCGAATCGAGTGCGGGGGCTCCAGTTGTGGGAACGCAGCAGCACGCAGTTCACCGCCACATCTGACGGCCTTGACATTGCCGCCGACGCGGAGCTGCATATGATGGAGGGTAAACTCAATCTTGCCGCGAATTTTTCGTGGCTCAAGAAGTCGGAAGGCAAGGAGGATGTCATCCGCATCGTGAAAGGTGCGCGGATCATCACTCACAGGCGCACGGTAAACCGCGAAGACGTACGCTCACTCGTCGAGTCGAACGAATTCGTCAGTGGACAGTCAATGGGGAACACCGCTTTCGATTCCGTGCTCGACTTCGCCAAGGCCAAAAAGGCAACGCACCTGTGCACGGAGGTCATCTACGGCCATTTTGTCACCATGACCCTCACCTTCAAGAGTGCTACGACCACGGCGTCGTCTGACATGAACGCCGGGGGAAAAGGTGACATTTCGCTTGCGTCTTTCAAAGGCGCACTCTCAGGCAATGTGAACATTGTTTCGCTGAAGGACACCGCGTCGCTCGCGTTTACGGTGGCGTTTACGTGTTCCGACGCCTTTCAGAACATCGTGCTCTCAGACGACCTCCAGGGCAAGCAGCTGTACCAGGAGGCGACGGAAGCGTTCAACAACGTCGTGAAGGCGTTGTGCGCCAAGTCAGCGAGTGAACCGAATCAAAGTGACATGGCGGTTGCGCTGGGGTTTTCATACACACCAATTGAGTTCTTACGTGAGTCGGGCAAGTTCGCAGCGGTCGGCGCCGCCGAGCGGAAGCGGAAGCAGCAAGCCGCGTTGGCCACGTATGCGAACATTCAGAGCGCTATTCGGAACCTGGGCACATTATCGACCCACCCTGATATGCATTTTTCGCCCAGGTTGCAGCGTGAAGTCGAATTCCGATTGCAAGGTGCCGAAAAACTGCGAGCAACGATACAGGGAGATCTTGTAAACGCGGCGGAAAGCGCGCGCAAGGGAGATGTGACGAAAATGGACGTCCTCGCCACAACGTACCAGGGGCCAGTCCGCGAGTTCACTCGGCTTTTCGACTCGTTTCCCGAGCTCCCTGACCGTGTCAACGTTGTCCGCCGACGCGTGCTTGAGCTGACTTCGGGTAACGTCATGTTTGTCGGCTTCGTCAGCGACCTCCACAACGTTTCGAACACGACGGCCTCCCGCCCCGCGATTGTCGCGTTGATCAAGCAGTGGGACGGCACGGAAACCGTCGCGCTCTGCGAGATGCCCTCCCCGGCGCCTGTCGCCAACGGAGCGACGACGACGTCCACGCCACACGCGCCGGAATGGACGATGGTCGCTGTGGATCAGCCGGGACGAGTGCTTGTCGAGGACTGCGCCGTGGTCAACACAGTGGTCGCGCTGGCAAAGACGCACCGTGATGTGACGTGCGCCGTCCTCGATCGGCTGTCGTTCTATGACAACGGCGTCGCCCCAGACATCGCCCGAGGCACGACCGCGACTGTCTCGGGGACCGGTTCGGCCCCCCCCGCGGCCGCCACCGTCTCGGGCACTGGTGCCGAACCCGTTGCTGCCACCATGAAGTGCTTCGATCGGGGAGTGCGCCAAGATATCACCAATGTCTTCGAGCCGGAAAGGCGCCGCTACGTGCGCGGCTTGCAATGGGTGCCGATCACGCCAAGCGCCGTGGAGGTGAAACTCCTTCCGATGCTGCGACCTGCGTTGTCGGACCAACCGTTCACACCGGTGCCGGCCACGGCGTCAACCAACGGCAATCAAATCAATCATCTGTGCTGCTTCGACGCCCCTGCCGCCCCATCGCTAACTTTAATCGCCGCCAGCGTTCTCCGGCAGGGCGGCCCGTCTGTAGACAAACTCGCAGATTTCAAGTCTGGTTTCGAGAGTGGCGGTAAGTTCCCTGAAAATGCCATCGCCGACGCGACCCGCGAGGTGCTGGTTGTCGCATTCGTCGTCACACGCGCGGGCACTGCGCCGGCAAGCGTGCCGCCGGCAAACGTGCCTACGACTTCAACGATGTTCGTTCGGGAGCTGAAGCAGGCCGAGCTCAAGGATTGGCGGGTGGCCAAGGACGCCATTACAACCCCTGCGACGCTACTTGGCACCTTGCCCGTTTTCGCTCTGCGACCAGTTTGGACGCATCACGCATGCAACGCCGCGACGGGCTTCAGCCTTGCCGCTGGTGTCGAGAGCGTACAGCGTTGCGATCCGGTCCTGCGCTATGCGCTCGAAAGTGTCAACGCGTGGCGGAAGGGTGTCGTCTCCCCCTCATCGTTCAGCCCATTGGCCGCCGAAAGCGTCTACGGTTTGATCACGCAAAGCGACGTCGAGCGCGCGCAGCCAATGGTCGAAGTTTGCTTGCGGCCCCGGACCGCCACCATTCCCGTCGAGTGGCGTAGTGTGGCGCTTCCAGGGGGTGACTGGCAGCTATGCTACCGCAACGAACCAAAGGTCCGGTCATTCGCGCTGATGTCCTCTGCGGCCCCAAGATCTCTCTCGATGCAAGCGTTTATCGAAAATGGGCTCTACCGCATCGTGCCAGCTTCGACAGATCCTTCTGCCGCCAACTGTGTGACGTACGTGAGAGAAGGGGGCACGCCAACTGTCGCGACCGATGTCCGTGTGGACGGAAAGTCGGCGTGCCAGCGTTGGCGAGTGACTCGAGTGGACTACGACACGTACACTATTGCCACGGACGCAATTCGGGGAGCGGCGTTGGCGTGGACGTGCGCGCGAGAACGGCAAACCTTCGGACGCGGGAACGATGCCGACACAGACGAGACGTCTTTTTTGGTGCTGCAATCGCTTCGGTGCGATGAAACGCAGCTGTTCCGCCTTGTCGTATGCGAGCCAGGATCCGGTGGGCGACTCCCCACGTTCCAAATTCGAGCGACGGCGACGGAGGCGGCACTTGCCGGAGTCTTCGCCCCAGGGCCACGAACGGCGCCATCCACAATCGACAACGTCAACGAAAATATCGAACGCCTAGTTTGCGTGATCGACGACCTCACCAGCGACCCGTCGCGCGAACGTCTTGGCATCCCATCGTCAGCTGGAACGACGGCTGCTGGAAAGTTGTTTCGCTTCATCGCTTTGTGATCGCGGTCGTCGTTTTGTCAACGTCGGCTTTCTATGACAAAAGTTCAGCGTTTTTGATTCATCGTCCAACCCATTTGGATGTTCTGCCGGAAGGATTCCAGTCTCCGCCTCTTTCGCCCTCTTCCCTCTCGGAACTGTCTCTTTCACCCGTGTTTTCACCCGCGATCGCTTCTGCTCTATCATCTCTTCTCGCGCTGTGCGAAACGCACCGCATCCATGAGCCAGGATGAGCACATTTTATGTGTGAGGTCGCGCGATGAGCGCTGCGGTCCTTACACCCGGTGGGGTGTTTTCTTTACTATGATTACATCGGGGTTTTTTGTTGTGTTGCGAGAGAGACAAGGGTTCTTGTAGATTCTATCTGTGATAAGCGGATGGAATCGGCAACGGGTTGATGGACTTGTCTGTGTCGTTTTGCTGTTAACCTCCCAGGCGCGCGAAGCGAAGCGTGCGGCTCGAAAGGGGTCAGAGAAGAAGAACATGGCAGCCAATTCGGCGCCTCCACGGACTGCCTCTACTGCACCGACTGTGGTAGCTAGCGCCGGAAACGACTTTGTGGTCCTGCCGGCGGGGCCCGACGTGCCTCTGGCGAAATGTCCAGTGCTGGGTGGTTTCGTGGATCTCAGCCGAGGGCATGTGCTGCCCGGCCTTTTCGTCCCGACGCAAAGCGCGTCGCCCGATTCGGAAGCGAGCCATGAGTTAAGGTCCCCCCTGCCGTACGCCGTGCGTGACGAGCCGTTGGTTCAAGTCAGCACGACGACTTGCATCGACAGCAAGAGCGATGCAACGGTCGACGTCGTGAACGTGTCGGGGCACATCAGCCTCTCGTTCCTCTCGGGCTTGCTTTCGCTCGGCGCGGGAGTGTCGTTCGAGCATGCTGACAACCGCTTGACGGACACGGTGGTCGTGCGTTTCACAGCGGTCATGTCTTCCGAGTCGCGGCAGCTTTACCGTACGATGGCGAGCAACGACCCGGTTACGGTGGCTGTCTTGAACGCAGCTCGGGCAGCCGGGGCGACACACATGGTCGTAGGGGTCATTCTTGGTCGTCACACCTCCGTCCGGCTACAATTCGACCGTCGCGCGTCCACCAAACGTAACGCCATTGGATTCGACGGCAGTGGGAAGATCAGCCTTGTCATAGCCCGCGCCAAGGTGGGAGCCGGTGTTTCGTTCGCACGCGAAACGTCCACACTCCGCGGTTTCATCGACGCGTGTGTGACAACATCCTTGGTCGGCGTGCCGCCTTTCACACGCAGTTTAGACGCGTTCAACGCAGTCGATTTCCGCGAAGAGCAGCAGTCGTCTACGGCGTTGGAGGCGCTGCTCGTTAGCGTCGACGATTACGTTCGAGCGCAGTCTGATGCGTTGTTGCAAGACGCGGCTTTGGCAAGGGGCGTGGAGCCAGCGTCGGCATCCATGACTCTGTTGGGCTACGTGCTGGCACCGGTGGAGTCCGAAATTACCGCTGCGCCATCCTCGACGGAGAGCGACGGCAACCCGGAGTCCCTCGCGGCGAATCTTCCCGACCAGATTGCGAATCGCTTCGTGGCGCGCGCTGGCCTCTGCTGGCAGCAGCTCAATCGCAACGCTGTGGCGGCCAAGTCGATTGCCGCGACTCTTGGGACATTCTGCCCTTCAACTGAACTGCTGTGCCACGTGCGCAATCAAGTCTCAGGCACCGACGCAGAGCTCCGCAGCTTGGTCAAGGGGCTGGCAACGGCTCGCCGCAGCTTCGAAGAGACTGCGGCAACAGGGGCCAGCTTGCGTGAACGCTGGCAAGCGCTGCTCAACTTTCTCGATCAGCAATTCGTGAACGCTTCCGCACGCACTGACCGCTTGGAGCTACTGGCGCACGAAACGAGCCACTTTATGCGGACCCTCGAAGCGTTCAAATACAGTGATGGCTCCCCCGCGGCATGCGCCGTCGGCGGCGTTCGCGTGTTGGGCGGTCGTGCAGCCGTCGAGACGGCGCTGCTTTGGCACGCGACGCGGGCACACGGTAATGAGGTGCCGCTCGTCGTGGGACTTGTCAATGTCCGAGCGTTGGCTGCGGATACCGATCCATCGAACGCTCAAGCGCTCGCCCGAGCGCACATCGCGACTCCCGGAGTCCTGGCAACCCGGACGTGTAACGAAGTGATTGCTGAAGGCCAAGCGCGCCGCCCCGGGGGAGCGGAAGGGTGTTCGGAACCGACGGGCGTTTTTCTTGTGGACGCTCCGGCGCTGAACGGAGAGGGAGAAGAGGGTCACGCGCAAGTGCACGACAGAGACAACGAATCGGTCGACTCCGGCGACGTGTCTTCGATTCTACGGTCGGCTGGAACGGCAGCTGTGTTCGCTGGTTCTCGCCGCGGTGCTGCTCCGTACGCCTCCTTGCTTCCCGTGCAGCGATACCTCTCAGGCATTCAAGTATTCCTGACTCCACCGGCGGCAGCCGCTGACCGGTCGTGCAACCTCGCGGCAGGCCTGTCCAGCCCGCCTCAGGGTGCCTTGCGCGTCCTGCGCAAGGTTATGCGGAAAAAACTAGCGAGCAGTGCTGCTGCACTACTTCCGGAAGCGTGTGATAGCATCGGTAATCCGTGTGTGGTCGAGCTTGCTTCAGGCACGCCCGCGACCCCCGTCCAGTTGGGCCGCTTGTCGGCTGCTTGGCCCCTCGTGTGGCTCGTGCCTGAGTACACCGTGGATGCTGCGGCTTCCGCGTTCCGTGTCGATATTGAGATGGAAGAAGTTCTTGCAGCTGCGAGCAGCTCCCCGGCGTTAACCAATCCACGCGCGACGGAGGCGTCTTTCCCAATGTGGCGCGACTCGTCCACAGGTGCCAAGCAGCTGCGATGGCTCCGCATTCTCACCCCCTCACGGCGGCAAGGAGGAGGTCATGGCCATGGTGCCGCGCAACTCTCGGCAGTGGTCAACGTGTCGGTCGTTGCTGTCCCGTCTCTGCTGCCCCTCGGCGCCGGCGTCAATGGGGTCGAAACCGGCCCCGGTCCGACGTGGCTGCTATTTCTAGGCGTAAATCGCGTTGCCGAGCTTGTCTATCTTCGCGTGGATGCTACCGGCTCCTGAGGTCTTCCTTTCGTTCCCTTTCAGTTTACTTTGGTGTGAAAACGATCGCAACCCGTTACTCATTCTACAGTAAAGTCTGTAAATGAGCCAGGGCACTTGTTTTGTTACGCTACACAGCACACGTAACCATCTGGCATGGCGTTGCACTGAGCGGCGTAATGCAGCGTATGGGAATGTGTCGAGCTTACGGGTTATTCGGTTGTGTCATGTGGTCCGTTCCATCGAATCGACGTGTGTTTTTTATTTTTTATTCGCTGTCACGTCCCTCTCACCGGCCGCCGATGGCGCGACGCCTTGATTCGATGCGCGACCGCACCGTGACGATTCCCGCCTTCGGCATGTCCCTCGGTGAGGTACCTCGATGCGGCGACCTGTTTTCAACGGAGCTAGGATGTGTCATTCGGCCCTTGTCACTTGCGTATCCCACCTTCCCGATCCGAGTATCACCGTTCCGGCAATCCGAGCTTACCTCGTTGGCGACGCTTTCCGCGGCGGCTGCCCTCGACGCATTGAACATCGCAGCTTCATTGCAGCTCTCCGTGATGGGCGGCCAGTTTGGCCTCTCAGCGGCGGTTGCCTACCGCAACGACGAAGGAACGGATACCCAGCAATGCACATATTCGCGTCGCGCGCTGCTGCCAACGCGCCGCATGCGCGTCGATTTCAACACTGTTTTTGCATTGAACCGGTCAACAGCGTCCTGCAGCAGCGGCAGCGCAATATCGAGCAGCTTCTGGGAGGACGCACGTTCTGCGGGAGCAACCCATCTGGCTGTCGAGTTGGTGCTCGGGGATTTCGTCGCGCTTGACGTCGACGTGGATGCCGGTTCCTCCGTGAACGTGCTTGCCATCGACGCCAGCGGCTCTGGCACGGCGACGTACGCTGGTCTCACCGGCACTATCTCGGCGAGTGTGGGCGTCGCCAAAGCAAGACGAAGCCAGATGAAAGCCATTCGCGCGACGATTCATGCCACAGGCGACCGACATCGCAGCGTCGTTCTTGGGACCATCAGTGAGTCGGGAGAGGACAACATGACCGCGGCAATGTCGCTCTTCGTCGACACGATGCGTGATCGAGTTGTTGCCCAACACGACACGGATCCGAATCAGGCTCGGAACGGCGCAAAAAACACGGTGGAGTTTGTGTTGGTTCCAATCTCTGTCCTGGAGGCGCTTCACAAGTCATACGCAACACCGAACCAAACCATTGTCGCGTCTGGAACGGGAAATGCACGCCGCGCACAACGGCTGCGACGCCTGGTCGAAGCTGCGACCGAGCTGCAAAATGCCGCCTCTGTTCTGTCCATCTTCGAAGCCAGCTGCGCCCAATCGAAAGTCGGTTCTAGCCGTCCTCATCGGTGGCTGCGGGAGGCCCAGTTTTTATCCGCTGGCATCTCTGATCACTTAACCGCACTGGACGACGTCTTTATGTGCGGTGTGCTTGACGTCGTCACCGCTAGCCCAGTCGACCCTGTCTACGAGTTCTCCGTCATCGCGCGGAGAGTAACGCGCAGCGTCAGCGAAATAATGCAGCGTGCGGCGTTAGCGTTCGAAACGATGGAGCGCCTGTCCCGCGCGGGCGTCTACCTCTTACCTTACGTGACGGCACTGCCGATCGCAGGGGCGGTTTATCGGAGCAGCTCAGCCATCGGCGTCCGCAGCGCAGAGGACACTGACACGAGTGACGACGCAGGCTGGCGTCCTACGATGGAGATGCGATGCATGGTGCCGCTGTGGGACGGGCAAGACAGCGCGATCCTCGCCACCAAGCACAGCACCTACGTGATGTCGCCATCTGTCGTGGCACTCAAGAGCACCGCCAACGTCAGCAGCCAATCCGCTGGTTCGGTGACGAAGCCGCCCGCTGTACCGTCGAAAACAAAGAAACTCGAGCGCTGGGTCGTCACGACGAACGTCGTCGTGGATCACGTCGGCTGCACGTCGTCACCTTCCGTGACGGCTACGAATCCGACCGCCATCAGCGTGATTCCTTCGAGCGCCTTCAAGACTGGGCCGCTCGGTCCGTTCTTGTCATCTGCGCGGGTTGCCCTGGAACGCGGCGGCAGCGGCGGTGTGGGCTCCGTTACTGTCTCATTGGTCGACGTCGTCGATGCGGCGCTCCCTCCCGAGATGGTCGATCGTCCAACATTCTTGACGTTATTGAACGGTGAGTTGGTCGATGGCTTGATCTCGAGACAACACGCGACTCGTGCCGCGTTGGACTGTCCGCCATCACGTCTTGCTTCCGCGGCATACGTGAACGAACTCGACTCCAACTCGTCTCCCAGGTACCTCCGAGCACTCTTGATAGGTCCGGGACGCAAAAAAGTGACGGCGGCTGGACGGAGCCTCGTTGTTGCCACTGGAGGCTCCGATGGCGACTGCAACGTGCAAGAGGGGACGGTGCCGCTGATTGTGGATGCTGCTGTGTCCTGGGTCGCCGTCGGCGGCGTGCAAATTGTCAGGCGACATGATCGGCTCGGCTTCCCCCTGGCACACACCGCGCAAGATGGTTGGCGTTTAGCCATCGGATCGCTTCGGCCGACACCGGCTGCACTCGCACAGTTCGAGGCGCCGTTGGTCGCTGAACTTGAACGGCTGCTGGGGATCACTATCGGCACAGCTGCGGCGACGGTATCACTGGTGGTTCACGACTCAGTTACAGGCGCACGCGTGGCACAAGGTCGCGCAGCTCCAGGAGGGCCATTCCAGACAGAAACAACAACTGCTGTGCCTTCTCCGGTGTCGCCAGCACGCGTCGCATCCCCCGTGTATATTGTGCCAGTGTGGACCCGCTACGCTTGTAATGCGGTCTCCACCATTGCCGTCGTCGACGGGTCAGGCTTCACCATGCGGGACGACGACGAGATGGTCGATTGGTGCACAGAGGTTGGAGTCGGTTCGTTCGGCGCGGTGTTCCCGGGCGGCGTTGACGACGCGTCGGGCACCGACGATGAGCCTGCCAGCGAGGACGTCGCCGCCGCGTCCAACCTTGCTTGGCGCCTACTGCCATCGTCGCTGCATCCTCAATTCGATGCGCTCATTGACGAGGCGTCCACGGCACCGACCGCCACTGCCGGCGACCATCCATCGATCGGCGTGCCTATGTTCGTGGTCGGCGACTACAGCAACGGTTGTGGCGTCGCGGGATCCGCGGGAAGCGACGGAACCGATGGTCTGAGTCGCGTGGTCGACGTTTGCATCTGGAAAGCGCCCCGCCCAGCCGGCTACCAGGTCGACGAGCTGCTGCCCAGTCGGCCTTGGACAAAGAACAACGGAGGTGGGGATTGGAGGTCCTTCTCGTTATTTCCGGGCGTTTCCCTCGCGTGCAGGTACGCACGTGTCCCGCGGAACGGGGTGGGTACTCCGTTCGTCGAGACCGGCTCGTACTACATCTTTGCTGGCACCGATGGCAAGCGGTGCATCACGCTGCGACGCGATGGGTTTGCGGGAAGTGGCAGCCTCGGACTCGATCCCTTCGGCGGTGGGGGAACGACTCGCGCCGGAAGCTGTTGCTGTCAACGTTGGTATGTGACGCGCGTCGCGTACTTTGAGTATGTGATTCGCACAGCTGCCCAGCTTGGCGCCGCGGGAGCTTGGACTGCCACCGAGTCTCCCGGGGACGCGCAACGCAGCGAAGTGATGCTGCTGGGTTATCAGTCACACGATACACAGCGGTTCACGTTCAGCTGGGCAGGCACGGAAGCCGGCGGGGGGAATGCTGAGGTGGACGCCAGAACTTTCACGCTAGGCTGGAAAACGGAATCCTCCTCTCAGCTGTTCATCCAAGAAGCATCCGGAAACTCTCAGATCAGTCTAGAGGTTGCTCCCAAAAACTTTACCTTCGTTGCGGCCTAATCGCGGGTGCGGGCCGAATCACCGTGATCGCGATCGCGATCTCAACATCGCGCAACGTTACGTAGCATACGGTGTTTCTGGGGGTGGGGTCAAACTCAACGGTGGAAAAGAAACGCTCTTAGCGGCACAGATGCCAGCGTCTATCCCTCGTCCAGCCCTCCCTGAGAGCTCACAGCTCGTGTCTCTCTCCGTCAATGGAAACGCTTGATGTCGACCAAGCCGAAATGCTCGCTCGCGCGCCGTTGCTTGGCGAGGTTTTGGATGTTCGCAAGGCTCAGGCAGTGCTGCTGTCAGCAGCGCATCCTGATGCGCTTTTCTGCAGCGAACAAATTCTGGCCGCTCACACGGCCATCGATACCTCCGTACAGCGCACCACACAGCATGAACACGCGACCTTCGCTCAAGACGTCGCCCTGAATGATATCGGCGCGTATGCCAATGCCCGAGTGTCATTCCTGTTCTTTTCTCTGAGCGGAAAGGCAAGTTTGAACATCAAGTTCGAATCGTTCCGTCGATCAGCTCAAGTGACTTTGACAACGAGGATCGTCCTTTACCGTGCGATATTCTCCCCGGTCGTGGTTGCCGCGCGCGTGGGCGTCGCAAACCGCGCATTCGTGATGCAACAACGAGGAACCCACGTGGTGGCCAGTCAGCTCCGCGGTCACTTTGTTCGACTCCGTGTCACGTATGCAGATGCACAATCGTCGGTCAGGTCATCCGTTAGGTCCAGCGGCGCGCTCGGTGCTCCTGTGGGCGCCGTGCTGCGAGCCATCAAGGGCGCGCTCGTCAAAGACAAGGGCCGCACCGCTGCCGATGATCCTGGCGACACCGGCGACGTGCAAATCTTCTTTGAGACGTCCCAAGGGTCGTTAACCACGCTGCTCAATTGCCAGTTGTCGCAGTCTGGTCGTCGTGGCATGGATCGGCTCGAGTTCGCGCTCGAGCAATACCGGTCGGTTGTTTCTCACAGCGCTCTTGCCGACCGCGTTGGCGCTGTCACGCTGGCCTTTGCGTGTTTGCCGCTGGTCGCGATCCAACAATCGCTCGGTTTTGCATCCCCCGCGGCACCATTAGCCGTCGCATCCTCGGCCGATGATGCCCAAGAGGTCCAATGTGGTATTAGCGACCTTTGCGACCGGGTCGCCCTTACCCAAGAGCAGGCACTGGAGACCTTCTGCGCGTTACGAGAGCTCCGGTGGGCTTCCCAGTTGTCGACGTCGGCGCTGTCCGCCCCCATTTCGATTCGGTACCGGCCGGTGGAGTGGCTGGCGGAAATGCAGTGGCTTGTCGAGTGGCTCGACGACCTCACGGCGACCCTGGTCGCTCTGGGGCGTCGTTTCGCCTTGCACGACACTGGTAGCATCCATGACGACTCAGAGGACATCGCGCTCGTGAAGCAACTAGACTCGGAGCTGCAGGCACTCTCGTTGTGGGGTTTGGGTCATGAAGGGACTGCGTCGACAACTTGTCCGCTTTCGAGTCGACCCATGTTGACGGCCAGCTTGCGGGATCGGCTCATCAACGCGAACCTGCTGCCCATGCAGTGCGCCGATGCAGGCATTCCGTGGCATGCGGATCCTGCTTCCCCAGAAGGTGCCATGCTGACCGCTGTACGCGCGGGTGGTGATGTGTGCGCCCACGGTCGCCGGCTGCGCGCTCCCGACGACGCTTCGCAGTGTGTCGTGTTAGTGGCGATGCTGCCGGTCATTCAATCGTTGGTCAGCGTCGGTCCACTGTTAATACCGTGCGATCGCGCTGCTGAGGAAACCGTTCCAACGGCTCCTTCGTGGCTGGCCCCGCACACGACTTTGTCTCAAATTCGAAGCCTTCCGAACCGCCGCTCCCTCCGTGAGGCAAATGGAGGAGTCGACATTAACGAGAAACAGCTTGCCGTTGCGTTTGAACCTACTCTATGGGGTCTCCGGCTGCCGACCACCATCGGCAACGTCAGCCGTTTCACCGCCGTATGGACGACGCTACTGGATGCGCCAGCCTTTTGCCACCAGCATCGGCTCCCCGCCGGTTGCCTGCGCGCGGTGGTCGTACCACTCTCCAGCCCAATTGACCCGCCGTCCCTCAAGGCCTATGTGCGCGGCGTCTTATGCGCCGACTTAACCACCCCTGCAGCTTTCGACGTTCCTTCAGCGCCGTCGCCCGCTACGGTCGGCTTCGTCCTCCGTGTACGCCTCATTACGGTCGTCACACGGAATGAGTCGGCGACTTCCGAGCCGTCTCCCAAGCTGTGCTCTTGTGCGGCGCCGAGCCTCGCCGCCGCTGGGGGCGTTGTGATCCGCACGCGGCTTCGGCTTGTGGTGGATCGAACCGAAGACGCCTTCGACTCCCTCAGCAACGTGGCGGTGGTCACGGCGGGGCGTCGAGATAACCGCGGAAATCCCGAAAGCTGGTCTGAACAGGAGCGTGCTGATGCTGCGACTCTGTTCGAAGATTTTTCCGGCCGCTATCCCGACGTGACCTCCGGCTGCATTTCGGTGCTTGAAGGTGAGCGAGCACCTCACGTTTTTCTCTGCCAAGCGCGGGGCGGCGGCCGTGGCCGCAGGTATGCTATCGTGCACGCCGACGTCGTCGAGATCCCCACCACGTCCACACGTCCTGATATCTCCAAGCCCACTCCAGTATTGGCGAGCGACCCGGACGGCTTGTGGGAGTGGTTCGCCGGTCCCTTGAATGCGTCATGCGTGGCAGCCGCAGCCCAGCGAACGCCACCGGTGGCGCCACCCGCGCCTGTGTATCTCCGACTGCGGGCAATGCGATGCGGGGCAGCGGCCCTGGTAGGTCCGGCGTCTCCGATTCGAGCCGCCATTGGGCTCGCCATTCCGTATCCGCGCGGTTGGCCGTCAGGGCAGCCAACTATCATTTCATTCATCGGCGCTGAGCGTGGAATGGGTCGGCTGTTTGTGGTGGCGCAAGGGGAGCAGCTGGCCGCCATCAGCGCGTCGCTGATCATTGGGTCGACCGTACCGCCAACGGGCTTCGCCTGGAACATCGATGTTGTCGGTCCACACGGTCAGGTCGCCATTTCCGCAAGGCTGCCTCAGGGGGCAGGAACGATCTACTGGTACGTATGCAAAAAGCAGCACAGCACGATCACGGACATGTCAGAATTTTCTTTGACTCTCCTCATCATCCGTCAAGGCGCCTTGATAGCCGAGCAGCTACGACACGACCGGGCGCTCCACTTTGCTATCGTCGCGAGAACCGGGACGCTCCGTTATCGTGATAACCGCAACGACTGGAAACGGGAAGGAAGCGACGACGAGCAAGAGATTGACGATGCCTTTTCGATACTACCGGTCATCGCCCCGCACCGGCTCCTGGTCGCGCATGACGATGCCGACGCATTGACGCTCTTCGATCGCGCAGCGCCGCGAACAGACTCGACGAAAGCCGAACGCGACGTCGCAACCCTCGGCAACCACGACGATGACGGCTGTTCTCGGAGGGTAGAAGAAGCCGCGTCATTCAACTTTTCCGAAAGATGTCAGTGAAAATGAAAAACGCAGTCCGTTGATTGCGTTGTAAGTCAATTTTCAGGAGGTGGGCATTTGCACGGCTTGTGCGGGGGCCTCTCAACGGTTGTCGATCTTTCCTCACAGTTCCGCGCTCTCTTCTCTCGTTCTCTTCTCTCCCTCTCATCGCTTTTCTCATTTCGACATACCCCGATCAGACAATGGCCGACTCCATTCTACACTTCAGCGTGGCCGAGTTGATGGCAGCTAGCGACGTGCCCGAATTCGGCGATTTCTACAACGTCAAGCTCGGAAAGCGCATCGTCGCCCTGGCCCTCGCGGGGTCGGAAGACCTCGGCGGTAGTTCCTTCGGTGCCGAGACCTCCGTCGTGCGTCGCACGTCTATCACTGAGCAAACACTGACGAGTTTTCGTAACTCTGTCGATAAGCTTGGCATCGACGCGTCACTGAAGCTTGAGCTGATGGCAGGCAAGATCACCTTCAAGGCAGATGTACACTATTTAAAGAACACCGACCGCACGACAAACACCGTCCGCGTCGTAAAAACCGCGCGGCTGATCACTCATCGGCGAACAATGAACCGTGAGGACCTGTTGGGCCTTCCCGCCCCCAACATCGATCGCATCACGCGGGCACTTCACAATGGCGCGGCAGTCTGTGGAGCGTCGCACGTGTGCACCGACGTGACCTACGGTCACTACGTGACGATGACGCTGACATTCGACAATGTAGCGTCGAGCACGGTCGAGAATATCGACGCGAGCGGCAAGGGCACCGCCGACTTTGACGCGGTGCAGGGGGCGCTTTCGGGGTCGGTCTCGATAAACAAGTCAAACACGGAAAGCAACATCACTGTCGACGTCCAGTTTCGATCCTCGGAGCCCAGCGTGGGTCTGCTGATGCCTTCGGACCTCAACGTTCAGGCACTCTACAAGGAGGCCTTGCGAGCTTTTAACGACACGGTCGCTCAGTTTGAGTCCACCACCCAGTTGGGAGCCAGCATCCTCGAGTTCACCTACACACCTCTACCGTTCGTCGATCCCACATCCAAAGTTGACGCGACGCAGAATGTCCTTGCCGATTTGCAGCAGCAAGTCGTTACGCTTTACGGTGACGTAGATGCATCCTTGAACCAGTTGAAGAGGTTGCGCGCGGATCCGCGAGGGAGGTTCTGTCCTCGGTTCCAGAACGAGCTCGACTACTTGACGGACTGCATGCGCACCGTGCAACAGTACGACGTGGCTGTCCTGGTTGCTCAGCTGAGTGACTTAGCGGCCGGTGATCCGGTCCCCGCCGAGGCCCTCACCGTACCTACGCCGCCGGCCAGTTCAGACGCGCGAGCTCTACGCGCTGCGCAGCTTGTGCTAGCAGTCCGGTTCTTCGCCTCGAAAATAGCTGCCACTCGCCGTATCCACGATGCGATCGCAATTGGACTCAAACTGTCGCCGCTCCTGTCAAAGCGGCTGGAGTTGATCCATTCACGTGCGGAAGAGTGTCAGGCGCGCGGCTTGTGCGTCGTCAGCAGCCTCGTCGAACTTGGCCGCATTTTCAACACGTGTAGCGAAGCGCTTGCTGCCGTCGCCGCGGTGCCTCTGTTTGACGGCCAGGACACGTACCAAATGCACGTACCGCAGAAGAACGGCTCCTGGAAGCACATTGAGGTCATCGTGCCGGGCCAATTACGCGACAGCATGAACGAGACCATCAACGAAGCGGTGGATGTTTGCCGCCTCGGCGTCAATGTCAAGGGCTACGTCATCGACGCTTTGAGTTTTATGGCGACCGGGGTGTTTACTGCCGGGCCTGGTGTTCCCGCCGTCCTCGGCGCTCTCGATCAGTTTTGGCGAGAAGCGTTCCGTGCGCCCGCGGCTTCCTCCGGCAGCAGCGTTTGGGTCGACATTACTCGCTTGGAGACAGCGGCAGTGAATTTCGCCGTGTCCACGCCCTTCCGGACGATGTACCTCGTCGCTGGCGTTCCCTTGGGCGTCGCACCCGTCGTGCCCTTTTGGGACCGCTCTCAGCGGTACGTGTCGGACCTCATCCTGCTGCCCGAGGTCGATGCCGCGTCCGCTATGGGCATGCAGGTGCCTGACGTCGTCGTCCCTCAAGATGGTCGACCCTCAGGGCTCGTCGAGATTGACGGTGCTCTTTTCGTCATCATCCCAGTATACACCGAGTTGGCCCAAAACGCCGCGACAAATTTTTCCCTCATCGTCGACACGTCGTACTTCTTCTCCGCTACCCGCAGCGGTGCGTCGACTGATCGCATCGTTGACGTACGCATTATACCGAAGACTCAAACCACAGTCGTGCCTCCGCACTGGATCCGCGGGCCAGAGCTGACTTCCAAGACGCTCACATGGACATTGATTTTCCGACTGGCTAACGCGCTGCCCGCAGTGTCTCTAATCCCGGGCAAGAAACCGTACGTGTGTCTCGATGAGGGCACGTATCTGCTCGAAGCCATTTCCGTGCCAAGCGCGAGCGTGTCGCCGCGGTTCCTCACTCCTAACATCAGCGCGGCGGAGGACGTCCGTCCCAATTCGTTGCCTAATGACATCCATTTCTTCGACTTGGCGTCAAATGTCCGCCTCGTCCGGGTCGGCACCGACTACATTCCCGTTGACGAAACGGCGTTGTCCGCCGCATTCCCAAGTGTACCGCGTGTGCCGGCCGAGCTCGTCACCCGAGCCAGTGGCAACGCGGCGGCATCGTGTTTGTACGACATCGTGGCCGTTCCAACGGCCGGCAAAATGCCCCCGCCGACTCTGGTGATGCCGAGTCCCTCAGCGGTGTTGACGTTGGTCGTGATGCCGTCGCGCGGAGTGAAAGTCTCCCTGGCGAACTGGCCAGGAGCGGCGGCGGAAATCGTCGCTTGGCCTTTGCGGGACCTGTCGTCATCCCTCGGTGGATATGTCGCGGTGATCGACGCGAAAACGGGAAGTCGCATGTGGCCCCCAGCGACGCAAGCTTTTACCCCTGAGGAAGTACCGGCGATGCTCTCCCTTGTCTTTCAGGAGTCGGTACCGAGCACGTTAACGGGTGTCGTACTTGAATTCTCGCGTTTTCTCGTGGATTCGGCGGCGAAGCCCTACCTCGTTGCAGTTGCTCTCGCTTTGCGCCCGGACGAGACCGCAACAGACCGAGTTGCTGCTCACTCGAAGCTGCGGCTCGCGCCTGACACAGCGAAATCGCTCAAGTACCTTGCGTTCTTGCTCCTCGGGCCTCGTCATGAGCCCGTGTTGGAGATCCGGCCGGGCGCCGACTCAACCATCACCGCGACGGGGAATGTCGTGCCGATGGCCGCGGTGCCGCCCACGCCCCCTGCATTCAACGCCACCGTCTCCGTCGTCGTGAACGCGGAGGACGGCACGATCGCCCTTGGACCTCGCCTGTTCACTCTCCAGCGCATTGTGTGTGCGACCTCCGGCGCCAACTCCGTGGCGTTGCAGCAACGTATCGATGCCCTGCAAACGCGGTACGACGCAGATCTGAAGGCAGTGCTCGAAGCGAACCCGAAGTATCAGGCAGCGCTGCGGGAGGCCGCGAACCCGTCGGGGGGGCCTTACTTGAAAGGAATGCAAACGGAACCCCATTGGCTCATGTCTCGGCTGAGGCGGGAGACCGAGCAGGGACTGCCGTTCACAGACAAGCGTGCCGAAATCAACCGGCTGATCGCCGAACTCGGGACGCGAAGCGCCGCCGTTTCCTCATCCCCGGGTGCGGCGGCAAACTTACTGATCGTCGTGGTCGACCTCGATTCTGGCCTTGTGCTTCGGCAGCAGGCCACCACAACCGCTAACGTCACCGTATGGCTTTCCTTAGCCGTGTTGACGGCGACCAAGCGCGCCTTGGTTTGCCTCTGCAGCTGCGCCCCCCTTCCTGGAACTCATCAAGCGATCGCCGATCTTCGGCGCAGCAGCCGGTTGCCGTTTGCCAACAACACGTCGTGGGCGGCGGCATTCATCATGGGGCCGGGAGATGCTTCGAAGCCCCTGAGCGCGCTCCGAGGCGCAGGTGAAGTGTCTGGTGTCTTCGGAGAGCCTTGCTGCGTCGTCTGCGACGTCGATGTGGGCGGTGCATCGGGGTCGTCGCGTTACCGTTTGCGGTCGGCGCGTCCGCTGGACGACGTCGATATCATGCGTCGGTGGTTGCGTGCATCGGTGCCCGCAACGCCCTTCACGGACCCCAGTCACAATTGGCTGGCTGGCTGTGCGGTCATCGCGGCGAATCCAGCAACATTCCTTCCAGAGGCGATGGCCTGGCGCGTTCAGCGCATCTCGCCGTTTTTCAATGTCTACTCGTTCGTGCCCGTCGCCGGCGGTACCGAGGCCGACCTTGTGCTCACGTTTCCTTGCGACGACGGCACGGGTGACGACAACTTCAGCCAACCGACCGTGCAGCCGCGCTTCCCGCTCGACGGCCCACTGGGATACACTCGTGGTCAGCGTTGGCTGGTCACGTTTGATCCAGCAAACCCAACGGTCGCAACCATCGGAATCACCAATGAGTCCGACATCCTCACCGATGACGCAACCGCCGTGACGAAGCGACTTTGCACCATGGATGCTGCTTTCCAGGTGTTGACGGTATCTGATACGGCAACTCCATTGCAAATCCGGTTCCGGCCGGTGTACGTCAACTGATCTCATAGTTCCGCCGGCCATCGTTCCGTTCGGTGCGAGGGATCCAAGTGCGAAGCATGTGCGACAGATTCTAACATTTCGGTCCGTCAAGGAGGTTAGGATACGATAACGGAGCGCGTCGAAATGCAACAGACAGTGGGATCTCAGGTCGAAAGAATAACATAGAAGCAGGAAGGGGAAGGAAGGAAGGAAGGACGTCAGTCACGTACGGTGCACACTGTTCACGTGTGTATTGGTGTAAGAGCGGCTACACGGCCCTTCACGCCTTCTCCAACCTTTGACCGAAACAAAAAATGCAGTGAGGGGGGCGAAAACGATGCGGTACGTACGAAACGATGAACAAACCAAACAAACAACCATGTCAGCTGGACTGACGAGCAATTCGTCTTAGCAGCACGACGTACATTGCCTTTGGTATGGTCTGCTTGCACATGTGACAGATCATTCTCACTCGCGCGACGCGTAGCCCATGAACGCTGCTCGTCGTAGTGTCCTCGAACCGGACGACGGCGGCATCGCGGGTGGCACTGGCGCGACGACGACGGCCCCCTTCGTTGACTGGATGGGGCGGTACCGCGACGACGCCGTCGAGGGCGAATTCGTGGCGTCATTTGCCGCTTCGTCGACCCTGCGCTACGTCATCATCTACGCCGTGCTTTGCGTCGCCTACATCGCGGCGTTGTTCTTTACGTTCGGCTACAACCCACTGGCTACCAGCGCCTTCCTCTTCGTCGGGCTCTGCTACCTCGTGCTCGTCGTCGTGGCGGGCGCATCCATCCAGTTCCGAGGAAAAGAACTGCCACCGAGATCCGTGGAGCGCTGGTGGGCGGCCACGTTCCTCGTTATGGGCCTCGTGCTCAGCGGCAGTGCTTCGACCTTCCATTGCCGCCAGCTGAGCCGCTGGAACGGCCCGCCGTACGGTGGGGAGAGCGTGTGCCCCGCGGCGCCGGATCTCCACGGCACGATTCGGTTCATCATGATGTTCCTCGGCCGATTCCGGTTCCTCTACTTCGTTCCCATGGCCGCCGCGTTCTACGTGGTGGAGGTGCCGTGGCGGCTGTGGGGCCCGCTGCCCTACCGATACAGCATCGCGACGCTGCACGACGTCGTCGTGATGGTGATCGTCGGGATCCTGATGTTCGTCGCGGACCGACGCGCGCGTGCGGCGTTCGAGCGACACCGGCGGCTGTGGCAATCCGTCCGTGAGGCGAGCCGCGCCCGGCACCGCGTGGACGCAATCATCCACTCGCAGGTGCCGGCGGAGTGCCTCGCGCCCGCCGAAGACGATGCGGAGGATGGGAATGGTCCCCCGTCGGGCCGCACCGCGGGGCATGCCGCCGCGGCGGCCGTCGTCTGCGTCGCGCTGCACCCGCCGAGCGCCGAGGCCACGGACTGGGAGCGGTTCGGCGCGGACGTCGAGGCGGTCTGGTCGCAGCTGGACTCAACGCTGGGCGCGCTGGGGGCGGAGAAGCTCCTTTGCGACGCGGCGCCGTTGCGCTTCGTCGCGACGTTCGGCGCGCTGCGCGGTGGCGGCGCGGGCGACGTCGCGCGTGCGGGGGCTGCCGCGCTGGAGGGCCTCGACGCGCTGCAAGCCATGCGCGCGGCGGGGGGCGAGGGCTTCTTGGGCGGCGGCTCGTTCTCGGCAGCCGTGGCCGTTGGCGAGGTGAGGTGGACGGTGGACCTGTCGCGTGCCTGCGGGGTCGTCGTCGAGGGCGCGGCCGTGAGCGAGGCGCTGCGGCGCAGCATGGTGGCGCCGAACGGGTCGATCGCGGTGGGCAGCGCGGTCGTGAGCATCACGGGCGGGCGGATGTCGTTCGCAGTGCTGCCGGGCCGGGTGGTCGTGTTGACCGGCATGGTGAGTCAGGCGGCGTCGGACTTAGGCGGGGGGCTCGTGAGTTCGACGTCGTCGGCCAAGTTGGACACGTCGTCAGTGTCGGATGCGTCGCTGGCGTCGCACCTGAAGGCGCAGCGCCGCGCCCAAAACCGTGCGCGGTACGCGCGGCGCCAGGCACTCCTGTGTGTGCGCGTAAGGGACGCCGCAGGGGCGGAGTTCGTCGCTGAGCACTCGCACGAAGTCGACTTGCCGTGGCTGCGCGAACGCCTGTCGCAGAGCTCGAGTCGCATCGGCCTTGGGTTCGACGACGCCGACATGGAGACCCGGTACCGCGCGTGGCGCCAGGGGCGATTCTGTGCGCACCTGTGGCTGCCGATGCTGCTGAACGCCGCCTACGTGGGCACTCTGCTAGTGATGCTCGGCGTGTCGGCGGGCAGTCGTGCACCGGTCGAGGCGTACGCGTTGCTGGGCTCGGGCGTTGCGATCGCTCTGTTGGCGGCCGTGTTCAGCCGGCGGCTGCACGCCGTGGCGGGCGCGTCGGTGACCTACATCGTGCTCGTGCTCGTCGCCGGCGCGATGCTGGCGTTCCCGTCGGTGGACCCGCCCAGCGCGACGCCCGTCGTCTCTATCATCGCCGACCGCCCGATCGTATACTTCGTGGCCTGGGTGATGTTCGTCGAGGCTCAAGGTTCCCCCGGCGTTGGGGGCGGCTTCCTGCCGCTGACCGCGATCAATGCGCTGGTGTTCTACGCCATCCTGGCTGCCGTCGTCGTCGGCAATCGACGCGCCACGGTGCAAGTGGTGACCACCCCGATCATGTTCACCGCCCTGCTTTGCATCTCGCTCTATCTTGACGAGCGGGAGTCTCGCAGGCAGTTCCTAGATGGATATGTCAGCCAGATCGCGGATGCCGCGTTGGATCAGGAACGAGAGAACATGGATCAGCTGCTGGCGCGAGCGGTCCCACAACTGGCGATGCTGCTGCAGTCCTCGCTGTGGGACGGGCCGTCCATACCGTCAATTTCGCGGGGGGGTTCGGCCCCGTTGATGCCGCCCGTGAAGTTCGCTGGACGTAGCGATACGGATGTACCGCATCCGCTCGACGTGGCATTTAGCTCGCGCGGGAAGCGCTTGCCCCTCGTGGTCGTGTTCGCGTCACGCGTCGGAAGCGCTTCGGGCGGCAAATCCACCGACGTCGTGTTCGCGTCCACACCGGAAATCATACGGTACCACGTCCGAGTCGCCGCGCAGTTTCAACGGGCGACCGTCGCGGCGCGCGAGGCGCACCACCGTCATCATCAACCAGGGCATGTCCTTTGGACCGATTTGTTCCTCGTCAGGGCATTTGGGGACACCATGATTCTGATCTGTGCACTCGCGGCGGTCTCCTCGGATACATCGTCGCCAGTCCCAGTCGGCGGCGTCGAAGCGGTCGCGGTTGCGCTGCATGACGCATTTGTGGAGCCCACCGCGTCACAACAGCCACCGCTCTTCCGCGCCACCACCCTAGTCCACAAGGGTTCCGCCGTTTTCTGCACTCTGGGTAGCGACCGTCTCGGTGTTGAGCTCGTGGGAACCGCCTTAGCGCCGCTGGAGGCTGCCTGGTCAGCCGGCTTCCCTTCCGGGGGCCCTTGGTTCAGCCACGACGTGATCTCTCAGCAGGAACCGTGTCTCCTGCCGCACGCCGCGGTTAGGATCGTGGCCACACAATGTGCACCGCCTGCCGTTGCTCCGGCGGCCGCTTTCTCGGACAGTCGGACGACGCCCCCGCCGGAAGGAGGTTCCGGGGACGTCGCGACAACCGGCATCTTGAGCGGTCCAACGGGCGTCGGATCCAGCGCGGCGGGTTCTCGACCGCCGGCAATCGACGTTTGTCCATCTCGATGGCTGCTTGATCCAGCCTGGTCGGAGGCCACGACACCGACGTCCTCGACGTGCGTGACACCGGCTGGAGGCGGCCTGTTTTCTGGAGGCTTCAGGAACAATCACACCAGCTGGGTGATGCTGTCGGCGGCCGCTCCGCCCTCAGTCTCGCCCACCGCGCCACGCTGACAAGCCTCTCACAAATCAATTTTCGTTGCAAGGAAAACAACGCAGTCGTAGAGGTAAGTAGCGCACCCACACCTCATTTTTATCTTCCGCCCACTAACTCCACTCGGTGGCTCACATTGATGACGTTGTCGCCAATAGTGCCCTTGCTTTGAAAAACGCGTGTTTTCTGTTTCTCCCCGTGTCGCTCCTTTGAAGAAATAAAAGCAGCCAAAAGGCAAACGAGAGAGAGAGCGATAACAATCCGATCGATCATGGAGCGGCAGCAAGCCTCCTCCGCCTCGCGCTCCGCCGCACCATCAGGCGATGACGTGAGGGAGGGTGAGGAGGAGCAGAGGGCGTTCGACGCCATCGGTCGGTACGCCGACGCGCAACTGGAGGCCGCCTTCGTGGAGTCGTTCGTCGTCAACGATCTGCGGCCTATTATGTTCGTCATCGGCCTCAACGTCCTGTACCACATCACGCTCACCATCACGTACCGGTCGAGAGACCCGTCTCAGCAACGCGCTGGGTGGACCGCGCTGGCCGTCGGCATCGTGCTTATGTTCATCGTGCTCGTCGCGATCGTGGCCAGCCACCTCCGGAACAGACTGCGGACCCCGATGCACATCGAAGGTTGGTGGGCGGCGGCCGTTTTGGTCATCGGCATCGCCCTCACCGTGAGCGCCTACGTGGTGGACTGCCGGCCGTTGACCCTTCTGACCGGCGGAAACGACAGCGGCAGCTGCGTCGTCCCGGATTTTCACGGCACGCTGCGTTTCATGACTTTGCTCCTCGGACAGTTTCGATTCTTCGTCTTCGTTGCTATGGCCGTCGCGTTCTACGTGGTGGAGGTGCCGTGGCGGCTGTGGGGCCCGCTGCCCTACCGATACAGCATCGCGACGCTGCACGACGTCGTCGTGATGGTGATCGTCGGGATCCTGATGTTCGTCGCGGACCGACGCGCGCGTGCGGCGTTCGAGCGACACCGGCGGCTGTGGCAATCCGTCCGTGAGGCGAGCCGCGCCCGGCACCGCGTGGACGCAATCATCCACTCGCAGGTGCCGGCGGAGTGCCTCGCGCCCGCCGAAGACGATGCGGAGGATGGGAATGGTCCCCCGTCGGGCCGCACCGCGGGGCATGCCGCCGCGGCGGCCGTCGTCTGCGTCGCGCTGCACCCGCCGAGCGCCGAGGCCACGGACTGGGAGCGGTTCGGCGCGGACGTCGAGGCGGTCTGGTCGCAGCTGGACTCAACGCTGGGCGCGCTGGGGGCGGAGAAGCTCCTTTGCGACGCGGCGCCGTTGCGCTTCGTCGCGACGTTCGGCGCGCTGCGCGGTGGCGGCGCGGGCGACGTCGCGCGTGCGGGGGCTGCCGCGCTGGAGGGCCTCGACGCGCTGCAAGCCATGCGCGCGGCGGGGGGCGAGGGCTTCTTGGGCGGCGGCTCGTTCTCGGCAGCCGTGGCCGTTGGCGAGGTGAGGTGGACGGTGGACCTGTCGCGTGCCTGCGGGGTCGTCGTCGAGGGCGCGGCCGTGAGCGAGGCGCTGCGGCGCAGCATGGTGGCGCCGAACGGGTCGATCGCGGTGGGCAGCGCGGTCGTGAGCATCACGGGCGGGCGGATGTCGTTCGCAGTGCTGCCGGGCCGGGTGGTCGTGTTGACCGGCATGGTGAGTCAGGCGGCGTCGGACTTAGGCGGGGGGCTCGTGAGTTCGACGTCGTCGGCCAAGTTGGACACGTCGTCAGTGTCGGATGCGTCGCTGGCGTCGCACCTGAAGGCGCAGCGCCGCGCCCAAAACCGTGCGCGGTACGCGCGGCGCCAGGCACTCCTGTGTGTGCGCGTAAGGGACGCCGCAGGGGCGGAGTTCGTCGCTGAGCACTCGCACGAAGTCGACTTGCCGTGGCTGCGCGAACGCCTGTCGCAGAGCTCGAGTCGCATCGGCCTTGGGTTCGACGACGCCGACATGGAGACCCGGTACCGCGCGTGGCGCCAGGGGCGATTCTGTGCGCACCTGTGGCTGCCGATGCTGCTGAACGCCGCCTACGTGGGCACTCTGCTAGTGATGCTCGGCGTGTCGGCGGGCAGTCGTGCACCGGTCGAGGCGTACGCGTTGCTGGGCTCGGGCGTTGCGATCGCTCTGTTGGCGGCCGTGTTCAGCCGGCGGCTGCACGCCGTGGCGGGCGCGTCGGTGACCTACATCGTGCTCGTGCTCGTCGCCGCCGCGATGCTGGCGTTCCCGTCGGTGGACCCGCCCAACGCCACGCCCGTCGTCTCTATCATCGCCGAACGCCCGATCGTGTATTTCGTGGCCTGGGTGATGCTCATGGAGGCGCAAGGCCCATCGGGCGCGCTCGGCTACATTCCGCTTACCATCAGCAGCACTACGGTGGTCTACGCCTTACTGGCGACGGTGTCCATCTTCAGCCATCGCGTAACCATCCGCGGTATTGTTTTTCCGCTCGTCTACGCAGCGCTGCTTCTCAAGTGCTTCTACAAGGACGAACGTGAGTTTCGTCGGCAGTTCCTTGATCATCATGTGTGTCACGTGGCCGACGCGGCGTTGGGCAAGGAACGCGAGGCGGTCCGGGTCATGCTGCTGCGCAATGTACCGCATGAAGGCTACATCGCCTGGCTGCACCTGCGCCTCCGGGGCATGCTAGGCGGTCTCGGCGACAACACATACTACGCTGCGGTGCACATGACGTCGAACCGCGCACGGTGCACCGCATCGGGGTGCCGCCCGACGTTTTTACCCGCATGTGGGTGTTGTGACGGCAGCTCGGAGGAAGATGAGCACCCGTCGCGTTCCAGTGTCGCTACGCCTCATTCCAACCTTCCGTCACTGCCAGTCGCGTACTCAACGGTGATTGTTGTCGGCAGCCGACTGCGCAAAGTTCGCCACCAGGTTGCGTCACGTTCGCGCAGCTCCGCCAGCACGCCTCGTGTGCCGCCGCCACCCGAGTCCATGGCGACTCGACGACGTGACTTGTTCGATCATGTGTGCCGTGTCGTGGCCCCCGGAGCACTTTCGACTCTGAGGCGCTGTGAACCGGACGTCTTCACCCAGTTGCTGCTCGTGTCCTTACGCTGTCTGGGCGACACGGTGTTGCTGGGACTCCTTCCGCCAGCATCTGCGGAGGAAGAGGGCCCAATGTCCGTCGCAGAGGGAGCGGCCGCCGTCCGCGCCGAATTGTCCCTGGGTGTTGAACTCGTCGCGGAGGCGGTGCACGCTGCCATCAGTGAGCACGTGCAGCGTTTTCCAGCCCCAGCTATGCTGCCGCTCACCGTTGTCCACCTGGGCTCCGCGCGCTGCGTGGGTCTTGGATCCAAGAGACTGGCGCTTGAAATGGTTGGCACGGCGATGACGCCGTTGGAACCCGCTTTGTCCGGGCTCCATGAAGGGTATACTTGGTACAGCGCGTCCGTCGTGGAGAGACAAGAACAATATTTGGGATCGACTCCCCGAGAATCGCTTCGCGCCCCAGGAGCTTGCCGATGGTCGCTGCCGAATGTGATGCAGTTTGATCCGTCCTTGAGCATGGCGCCCACGTCCATCCCGGAGTTTGGAGAAGTGGTTCACGACTTCGAAGGTGTCAGCATCATGGAGGAATCGATGGCCCTCGGCAGTTTCAGTGGCTTGACGGCCTTCACGCCACATTCGACGAGGGCCGGTGCCGGCGGCCGCTCTATGACATGCGCAGGGGGCTGCGCGTGGGTGTCGTGGACGCAAGGACGCCCCGCTGCCGAACGGTCGCTGACCGGCGCGCTCGTTGCGGGGGGGGGCGCCGGCGACGGTGGGTCCACTTCGGCCCCCCAAGGACCTGGTGGTGGGCCCCCTTCTATCGGTTTGACATCGCGAACATCGTTGGCATCGTTTCTCCTACCGGAGGAATGCGGCACGAATGGATCCGTCGACTCGGGCTCCTGGTCGCCTGGCAGTCGGTCCGTCACGCAGGAGCTTCGTAGTCTGCATCAGGAAACGGTGCACGGCACGGTGGATTCGGGGCCATCGAATGCTCAAGGGACCATCCGCGAGGAAGGGAGTAAGGGAAGCACACAGCACCATGGCGGCATTTCTCATCCACCCTAACACGACCTGCTGACGGTGAGGTCATCACAAAGTAGCTCCAACTGCGCAACTCGCACCCAAGGGTAAGAGGCGCTCGCACCCAAGGGACCAGCGTCGAAGGTTTGGCGTGTCTCAGGCAAGAAGAGGAGCCTGCGACAGTACTAATATTTGTTCGACAGTACTAGTACTTCTTTATTTATTTTAACTCGTTCCGATTTCGTCCGCGCGCTAAGTTCCTATTTTCGTGTCGTTTGTTTGTTTGTTTGTTTGGATTCAATCAACCCGGCGCTCCATTTCTCTCAATCATTTCTTGCTTTTTTTTCCTCTCTGCGCCTGCGTCGCGGGAAAGGCGTGTCGCCCCTCTGCCTTTGTCCACCCAACCAACCCTTGAGAATCAAGGACTCAGTGTGTTGAGGTGCTTGTTTGTTTTTGATGTGTTTCTCGCGCGCGAACCAAGTTGAATTTGGAATCTGTCGCGCTGACCGCGACGTGGTTAGTCCCCTACCCATGGTGGAGCACCCATGATGCAAGTTGTGTGATTGGGGTGCTGCACAGGAGAAGCCCCTGACCCCCGCCCTCCCCTCGCGCCCTCGTCGCCCTGTGGCTCTGCCCCTTCAGCGGAGCGTGAGAGTGATGTCGACGGGACGCATGGCGACTTGGCTTGGCCGCGCCATGACGGCGGTCAAGCGATACGGGTTTGCCGGCGTGGTCGTGTGGATTGTCGCGCAGTGGTTCCTTGTCGCCGCGTCCTTCATTCTTGTGCGGTTCTTCCTGCCCGACGTCGACCTCTTCAGCAGCTGGCTCGGTATTGACGTCGCCGACGCGATCGCGCAGCAAGCGAAAAACGTCGGTGCGGATGCATGGATCGAGTGGATCGGACTCTCGGGTTCAACCATCACTTCTTTTTTGTTAGCAAGTGCCTTGGCGAAGGTATTCTTTCCGCTTCGTATATTGATCACGCTGTTCTTGGCGCCTCGACTGGCCAACGTCTGGTCCGGCGCCCGCCATGGGACCCCGCATGCCACGCCGCCCCTCTCAGACGAGGGAAATCCGAAAACCGCCACGATGACGCAACGACCGCCACGATGACCGCAACATTGAGACAGCGACCCCTTCCCTACCTCTTTGTGTGGTACTGCTCACGTTTCGACATCACGATCAGGGTTCGATCGACATGAGACCCGTCGGCTTCATATCAAGAGCCCTTCCGAGGGTGAACGCGCCTTTATCAACAGCCAAGGGGGTTTTCGCCTTTTTTCTCTGCGCTTTTTCGTCCTGGACAGAAGCAACGGAGTGACACTTCCGCCAAGAGGAGTCGAGTTAGTCAACGCACGTTACATACTGTAGACGCCAATTGCTCCTGAATGATCACATTGCGACTTGCTCACCCCCATTTCGCTCACCCCTCCCCCTCTCTCAGAACGGTCTCAGAGGGTCATATTTTACTCTACCTTTTGACTCTCATTCCCCTTTCATACTACTCTTTTTGTTCCGTTCAGCGAAAGGGTTTGCTTTTCACACCAAAGTTCATTTTGTGTGATTGTTATTCGCCCCTCGAACATACTTCGTGTGAGCCGCGCCGTTTACATACCGCCGCTCTCGCCAAGTCGAAATCAACAAAAAACACCCTGCCCGAAAAAAGTGGTTCTTCGCAGCGCGGTATTCTCCGGTTCTTCGCGGCTGCGTCAATTCACCTCTCTCGGTCGTTCTCGGCGATTGTCTGCACCAATTGTAAACCATCTACGGCAGATCGCCCCCTCCTTCCACCACAGTCGCGCCGTCAGCGAACCTCTCCTAGACCGCACAACCTCTTCGTATTGTGCTTCACTGGGTTCAATTGTCGCCGCCTGTTTTCTTTTTCTCGACGTCTATTGTACTCTTCTTTCGCTCGAGATCCGCTCCGCAAGCTAGCATCATGCGCCACTTCGCCGTATGGTCTCTTGCCACAGCGCTAGTCTGTTTGTCTAGCCTGGTAGACGCCGCGACCATCACGGCGATCACGCCCAACCGCGGTTCCGTATTGGGCCAGACGCGCGTCACCGTGTCTGGCACCGGATTCGACATCCGCGGTCGTTCCAACGACGTTTTCATCGGCACCGGCCTCGACGGCACGTTTTGCGATCCCGTGCCCAATGATTGCGCCGAAAACCGTATCGTTTGCTTAACGGACCCGCACGAAGGAGCAGGCAAGATGCCCCTCTCAGTGCGGTCGTTCAACTTCCTGGCGACTTGTTTCGTCGCCTCGGGCTGCACCTTCGAGTACACGCAAGAGCAAACACCCGAGGTCACCGGCATCACGCCCGAGTGGGTCACGGCCGGCGACGAGATCACCGTCTCGGGTGCGCGGTTTAGCAATGGTGACGTCACGGTGGCCAAGTTCGACTTCACCATGCACCTCGGGGAGGAGGAGCGCTGCGAGCTGCAAGGAGACGTGAGCTGGTCCTCCTTCGTGTGCAAGACCTACTCGATGCGGCCAGGAACGCTGCCGGTGGATATCATCATGGGTGCCTCGGGGCGCGCGTCCATTCCCCCGGGCTACCGCACGATCATGATGTTCCCGACGGTGACCGACGTCAGCCCCAGCGCCGGCAGCATCGCGGGTGGCACCGAGGTCACGATCACGGGCACCAGTTTCCACGACCAAGTCCTCGCCGAGAACGTCGTCACCGTCCACGGAGCGCCCTGCATTCCGATCCGCGCGACGAACGACCGCATCGTCTGCGTCACCACGCCGCGGGACGAGACGGCGACGGCGGCCAACGCTTGGACGCCGTCCGCCGCCAAGCTGGAGCAGTGGAACGACCTGCCCGGCGGCGAGCTTGTCAAGGACTGGATGGCCAAGGCCAACTACCTGCAGCCATCGCGCACCGTCACCGTTCCCAGCTTCAGCATGGACGGCTACTACTGCGTGAACTGCGCCATTCGGCTGACGACGTACTTCGTCCCCGCGGAGTCAGGCAACTACACGTTCAACATGACCGGCGACGACCAGTGGGAGTTCTGGCTCTCGGCGGACGATAAGCCCGTCGCTCGCCGACAGGAAGTTCCCGCCAACAGCTCCGCCGTGCTGGACATCACGCCTTTCCACTCCCGGCGCATTGGCGCAAGCACCTACTCGGTTCGTCAAGTCAAGCTCGTCGAACTCGTCGCCGGTGTCAAGTACTGGCTGCGCGGCTACGTCAAGCAAGGTGGCGGCGGCATGGACCTGTCCATGAAGGTCGGTGCTCCCTCCGGCGCGATCATCCCGCTGACCGGCGCGAACATCGCCTGGCGGAAGGACTGGATGTCGCCCATCCAGGTCACCGTGAAGCGCGTGCCAGCACTGGCCGGGGAGGCTTGCCTCGCCTGGGCAGCGTGCAACTTCAACTACCTGCTTACCTCCACGCCGTCAGTCACCAGCGTGACGCCCGCGTCCGCCGTGCCGGGCGACCTCGTGACCATTCAGGGTGCCGGCTTCGACACGAGCGCGACCAAGCCGGCCGCGGCGGCCGCCTGCGCCCCCGTGACCACATGTGGCCTTGGCGGATGCAACTGCCCGAACGCGTACATGTGCTCCCAGAACGCGGATTACTGCACTTGGAATGGTTTGACCGGAAAGTGCGACTTCACGAGCGTCCCCAGCTGTGACACCTGGTCCCTTAACAACGTCACGATCGGCGACGCGCCGTGCTTCGTCTCCGTGCAGTCCGCCACGTCCCTCACCTGCCGCCTCGGATTCGGCACGCAGGGCACCTACCCGGTCGCGGTCTTCGTGGCCATGAAGGGCCAGGCGTCCGGTTTCGCCACGCTTGCCGTGACGGGTGCGATCCGCGCCTTGTTCCCCACGGCGGGTAGCGTCAACGGTGCGAACTCGCTCACCATCGTGGGCCGCGGCTTCGATGCGCTCGCCCAATCCCTGACGACGGTCAGCGTGGGCGGCAGCAACTGCCCCGTCACCAAAGTGGAGGGCGGCCGCGTCCTGTGCACCCTTTCCGGTGGCGCGGCCGGCGCTGCCTCCGTTGCGCTCACGACGGGATCCCGCACGGCCGTGGCCATCCCTTACGGATTTTCCTATGCCGTCCCTGACGTTCGCCCTGGCACCGCCGACACCGCCGCCGAGCCCTCGATCGCGCCTCTCGTCTCGGCCGTGTCGGGCGACACCCTCATGACCATCACCGTGCCTCAAATCGACATCGTGCCGACTTCCACGGTGGACGTGTTCTTCGGCTCGCGCCGCTGCGCCGTCCGCTTCGCGCTGTCTCACACGATTCGATGCAGCTCGTCTGCGACCGGCGTCGTTGCGACCCTCGCGGCGGACGTCACCGTCACCCACGCCGATGGGATCGTCCAGCGCGCGACCACGCCCAAGGTGAGCTTCGTCAATCAGGTCACGTGGATCAGCACCTTTGCGGCCTCCGAGGTCGGCGGGAACTTCTATACCATCTACCTGAACGCCATGTCCGTGGCCCCGAACCGCGTTTCGGTGGCGCTGATGGGCCAGAAGTGCACCAACATGGAGTATCGCACCACGAGCATCAACTGCTGGTTCGGCGCCCTTCCCGCCACGCTGCCTCCCTTGCCCGTGCTCGACACGTTGACGTTTTCGGGCGACGGCAACGCCCTGACCAACCCCTTATCCCGCATGGACTACACCACCGGTGTCACCCCGAATGGGGACGGCAGCGTGTTCATCCCCGCTGGCGCAAACTACCTCATGACGAAGAAGAGCTTCCAGCGACCGTTTGTCTTCCGCGCCAAGGTGAAGGGCTCCAAGGAAGTGACCGAGGGCAAGGATCCCGTCCCGGTCTCGATCCGCGCTTGCGTCACACAAAACTCGCTCTCCTACAGCGGTGCTCGCGGTATCGCTGGCGTCAACGACAAGGGGAAGTTCGGATACGGCTCGAACGGCAACGTGCAGACCACGACAGCCTCTCAACTCACGCCGCCGTATGACACCGTCGGCGTTGACAGCACCCGCAGCCTCGAATACCGACTGGAGGTCTACAACCGCTACGTCCGTTTCTACATCGAGAACACCCTGATCGGGAGCTGGGAGGACACGACGTGTGTCGCGGGCTCGGTCGGCTTCGGCTTCAACGGCCAGGATGTCACCGTGCAGTCCTTCACCGTCGAGAACCTCTACCCGCGCACACTGCAAGTGAATCTGTCCAGCTCGCCCGTGTACAACCCCTTTGACATCATGTACTCCGAAGGTCCCGTCCTGCGTTCCATCAGCCCCAAGGACGTTACCGAGACATCCGCGATCACGATCATGGGGTCCAACTTCGGCGGCGGCCCGTATGACCTCTACGCGCTGAAAGCGGACGGCGACGTCATCAATGCGCGCACCCCGAAACTCTGCACGGGTGAGGCACGTTACAATCCAGTGTCCAGCGAAATGTACATTGTGTGCACCGTGGGCGCCGGCGTCCCTTCAGGCGCCTACGTCGCTGCGTTGCGCACCGGTTCCGGCCAGTCCAAGGTGACGATTCCCGCCGTCACCGTGGGCGCTCGCATCAAGAAGGTCCTACCTGCCCTCGGCGGCACCGGCGGCCAGCTCATCACCCTTCAGGGCACCAACTTCGCTGCCGGCCTCAAGGTCACCGTGGGCGGCACCGACTGCGCTCCCATTCTGAGCTTCAGCACCACTCGCGTCATGTGCGTCGCGCCCGGCTTGGCACTCGGACAGCAGCCCGTCGCGCTCATCATCAACGGCGAGACGTCGACGTGTCCAACCTGCAACATCAACTACGCGAACACCAGCGGCGTCATTACCAGCGTTGCCCCGACGACCATTACCACGGGTCAGTCCCTCACCATCATCGGAACAGGCTTCGGCGCGTCCCCAACCGTCTACGCAGGCGACGCCGCCTGTGGCGTCTGGTACGCCACCGCCACGGAGGTCCGGTGCGAGCTGTACCGCAGCGTGACGGCCGGTTCCGTGAAGGTGATCCTGGCCTTCGCAGACAACGGCATCGCCACCGGCGCGCAGTCCGTCACCATCGCCAGCGGCGTCGCGTCGATTAGCCCCACGACGGGCTCCTCGTCCGGCGGCGGCACGATTACCGTGCGCGGCGGCAACTTTGACACCTCGAAGGGCGCCACTCCCGTCGTGGCGGCCACGTTTGACGGGAAGACATCCCCCGCCGACGATGGCTGGAACCTCGACCGCGGCTTTTATGAGTGCGGCGCCACGCTGCTCTACGGGCCGTTCTGGCGCGAAGCCGTCACCCGCAACTTCACCGGCCTTGCCGCCCACGGCGCTCTGCGCGTGACTTACTCCGGCATCCAAGAGGACAACGACATGTTCGCCATCGTGGACGGGTCCAGCTACCACCTCCAGACCGGCAAGTGCTACGGCGACGTTTGCGGCAATGCCGACTCGCGCGACTGCAGCTTTGAAGGCAGCTTCCTCATCCCGCACACCTCCTCCACGGCCACGCTGTCCTTCTCCGGCTACTGGGGTGGCATGTGGGGGCTCAAGTCCTTCTCCATCGAGCTGCTCTCGGGCCTCGCCGACTACTCCGTCAAGGTTGGGGGCGCCGCGTGCGACGTCGACCTGGTGGACACGAACTCCATCCGGTGCGCTGCACCCGCCGGAACCGCAGAACAGGCGGTCGAAGCGACTGTCGCCGGCGCCACGGTGGCCTGCGCCTCGTGCAAGTACAAGTATGACGCCACCGCGACCCCTTCCTTCTCGATGGCGGCGCTGGTCGGCCTGCCCGGGCTCAACCAGTCCTGGACTCGAGTGCCGCAGTTCGCTCACACAAGCCGCATTGCCGTGACCTACTCCAACATGGGGGCTGCCGCCCGACGCGTCAGCAGCCGCTCCAACTGGGACGGTGGCGTTTCTTCCCCTCAGTCGCTGAAGGCGGCCGACGGTTCCATCGTCGGAGTGTCCTTCAAGGTCTCTGGCCGGTGCAACCAAATGATTGGGCTCACGACCGACATGGTCAACAGCGAGAGCTACAGCGACATCGACTACGCCCTGTACTTCCAGCGCGACGGCAACATCATCGTGTATGAGAACGGCCAGTGGATCACCAACGTGGGCAACTACGTCGCGGGTGACACCGCGGCCGTCGCGTACAACGCCGCGTGCGACTGCGTGCAGTACACCATCCGCGGCCGCATCGCTTACACGAGCGCGCGAGCGCCCATGTGGCCCCTGTTCGCGGACGCGTCCATCTACGACTCACAGTGCGGCTTCGACAACATGTGGTACCTCGCCGACCGCGCGGAGACCCGGCGAGTTGTTCTCGCGGGCGCCGGCCTCATTCCCGGAGCCGGCACCGTCTCGCTCAACGGCAACGCCTGCGTCGATTACTTCCTGACCAACGGCCAGGTGAGCTGCTGGGTCTCTCCCGCCACGGCCAGCGCCCTTGGAGGCTCTGTGTCGGTCACCGTCCGCAATCCAAACGGCGTCGGCAGTTCCACGGGTGTCCCTGTCAAGTCCGTCGTGACGTCCGCGCCGCAGTCGGCAAAGGGTTCCACGGCCGGTGGTCACGACCTGCGCTTCATCGGATCTGGCTTCACCGCGACAACGGCCGTGATGGTCGCGAACGTCGCTTGCCCCGTCACGTCGTTCTCCGAGTCTGAGTTGGTGTGCCGCACTGCGGCGGCCGCGGCGTCCTCCGGACCCGTGACCGTCACGACGGCCGGCGCGGCCCACGACTGCATCACCAACCTCAACCTCTACGCGACCGCGTCGACCACCGGCTGCCAGAACGTCCAGTACGCCTTCGACGCCGCCGTGACCCCCACGGTCACCGCTATCTCGCCTGCCTCGCCGTCGACCGGCGTCCTCCTCGCGATCAACGGCACCGGCTTCCCGGATGACACCCCTGAGATCTGGGTGGGCAGCACGGCGTGCAAGGTGGAATCGGTGGACGACATCGTCTTGACGTGCTGGGTCGGCGTCCTCGCGGCCGGCACCCCCACTATCGCGGTCCGCTTTCCCACGGTCGGTCTCGCCTCCAACTCCGTCACCTCGCCAAGCGTCGCCGCCACGATCACTGCCCTGTCGACGACGTCCATGGGCTCCCTTGGCGGTTCGTACCTGTACGTCACGGGGTCGGGCTTCGGCAGCACGAGCGACTCTGCCGCAGTGACCGTCAAGGTCGGCGGCAACGCCATCTGCGCGGCCATCACGCGCAGCGACACCCTGCTTGGCTGCAAGACCCTCGCCGGATCGTTCTCCGGCAACGTGGAGGTCTCCGTGAACGGCGCCGTGGCGACGTCCGCGGCTGCCGTCACCGCAAGCGACGCGAACACCCCCAAGGTCACGTCCGTGTCCCCAGCCATGGGTGGCCGCAACACCATCGTCACCGTCACGGGAACCAACCTCGCGGGTGATGGCGTTGTCACATTCGGCACCGAGCCCAACTTGGTCACCTGCCCCTACACCGCAGGGACGGCCACGTCGGCGACCTGCCGCATTTCCGGCGGGCTTGCTGCCGCCGCGAGCGTTCCCATGGGTGTCTCGTCCGTCAATGGCGGCACGGGCTCGGCGACGTCCACGTTTGCCTTCCTGCTGTCCGTCGCGAGCGTGTCGCCGTCTAAGGCCCGCCAGGGCGACAACGTCACCGTCCTCGGATCCGGCTTCGTCACCGGCAAAATGCAAGTGACCATCTCCGGCGCCCCGTGCCCGATCGTCGCCGAGACGGCCAGCTCCCTGACGTGCACCCTCGGCTGGGCCGTCGGCGCCGTCAGCCGGTTCGACGTCATGGTCGCAATCATCGACGCGGCCAACACCGCCACCATCAACAGTCCGCAGCAGTACACGTACAACACCGCCCTCACCGCCACCGTCACGAGCATCACGCCCACGAGCGGAAGCGCCGCGGGCCTGACGCAGGTCACCATTGCCGGCACGGGCTTCTCGACGGACATGCTGGAGAACACCGTCCTCCTCGGATCCATTCCTTGCCTGATCACGGTGTCGTACGCCGAGCTCATTGTCTGCACGCCTGAACCAACGACCCTGCGAGGCAGCCAGCCGGTGAACGTGCTGATCAGCAACCAGGGCAAGGCCACCACGTCGTCTACCTACTCGGTCAGCTTCAGCGTCGACACTCTCTCCACGCCCGCCGACGTGTCCGTGGAGGGAGGGGCGATGGTGACGGTCACCGGCAGCGGCTTCGTGCCTTTCAATGCCGGCGACTGGCAAGCGTCCAAGTTCCAGGGATGGTTCGGCGATCGACCCTGCACCGTCATCTCTGCCACGGCCACGACGCTCACCTGCCGACTGGCGGCCGCCAAGCGCCCCTTCGTCAAGCTGGCCCCGCTCATCTCCGCCTACCCGATGAAGCCCGAGGCATCTGGGCTGCTCTTCAGCCTCAAGGGCAATGGCGTTTCGGCCACCGTCGCCCCCACGATCCTGATCAACTACAAGCAGACCTCGACCCCGCGCATCGCGACCGTCGCGCCGTCCGGTGTAGTGACCCCCGGCACCGCCATCACCATCGACGGGACGAACTTCGCTGCCACGGGCAACGTCGTCACCGCGGCCGGCAGCACGTGCACGGTCACCAGCGAGTCCACGACCCACATTGTGTGCACGGTCACGGGATCCGAACTGGGCGCAGGCTTCGTCAACGTCAATGTCCCTGGCGTCGGATTGTCCATGACGGACAAGAGCTGCCCCGCTGGTCAGTTCCTGATGTGCGACGGCCAGTGCGTGCAGGCCACGAACTGCAAGTACGAAGAGTGGGGCATGACCACGTGCCCGGACCTCGCCAACCTCATCGTCGGCGACACCTTCTGCCATTCCAACGGCGGCACCGACCGCGTGGGCATCGCCTTCCGCACCGACGACCGGACGGTGTTCAACATGAACTGCCCCATGTACAGCTGCGAGGGAGGGGACTGCGACCAGTCCTTGTCGATCGGCGGCGTCGGCGGTCGCGTGTCCACCTGCGGCCTCGACCCTTCTGGCGTGGCCATCGAGGTGCGTCCCTCGGTCTCGTCCCTGTCGGCTGCCACCTCGGCGCTCGGCGGCGCGCGCCGCATCACAATCACCGGTCAGAAGTTCGGCGTCAACGCCAGCGAAGTGGTGGTCAAGGTCGACGACGCCATTTGCGCCGTGATGAACGTCACCGACACGTCCATCATTTGCGACACAGGTGCCCACATCGCGCAGGACAATCGCCAACTGCAGGTGCTCATCCGGCGTCAGGCGGCCGTTTGCACCGGCAGCTGCGCCTTCTCGTACAGCGCCACGGAGACAGCGGCCATCACGAAGGTGGAACCCACGTACGTGGTCGCCGGCCAGTTGGTCACGATCACGGGCACTAAGTTCGGCACCGACCAGGCCTCTGTTGCGGTCTGGATCGGCTCCGGCGAGTGCACCAACGTCAAGCTCACCGCCGCGACCGCCCCGGCCACCTCTTCCATTGTGTGCACCGTGCCTCACCAGCCGGCGGGCATGGCGAACCTCAAGGTCGTCCGCACGAACATCGGCGCCTCGATGCCCTCCATTGTCACCTACACCCTGCGCGTCACCGGCCTGTCGTCCAACGCGGGCTCCATGCTCGGAGGCTCCATCGTGACGGTGAGCGGCTCCGGTTTCACCGCCGACACCCGCGTCTGGTTCGGTTCCTGCTCCTCGGCCTACAGCTCCTTCACCAACAACACGATCATCGTCACGACCAACCCTTGCAACGGCTCCGTGCAGGCGATTGCTGCCGAGGGCGCCACAAAGTCGAGCTGCGCCGGTTCCTGCGGATTCAACTTCGACGCTTCCAGCACTCCGATGATTACCGCCTCGCAGGTCACGGGCAACAACGTCGTGCTCACCATGACCAACCTCGGCACCGTCGTGAAGGACGACGTCGTCGTCAGGGCGGGTGACGCCACGTGCGCCATCTCCTCGTACAGCAAGGACGGCCTGACGTGCACGATGTCCAACGGCTTGGGCGGCAAGTACAACGTCTCGGCGCGCATCGGTGCGCTCGGCTACGCCTCTCCCGCAAACCCCGTGCAAATCGACTTCCCGATTAGCATCGCGAGCGTCACCCCCACCTCGGGGTCGCGCGGTGGCGGCCAATCCCTGACGGTCATGGGCTCTGGCTTCACCACCGACGCGTCGCTGCTCCGCGTGACGATCGGTACCGCGAACTGCGTGGTCACCTCCGCCGTGTTCGACAAGATCATTTGCCTCACCGGACAAATCGACGCGGAAACTACCGCCAAGGTCACCGTGGGAGTCGTGGACGCGCGCGCGGTCGCTGCCCCCACGGCCGCGCAGTCCGCCGCCGACTACATGTACGCGAACGCCAAGACACCTGTCGTGACGTCCGTCGCGCCTGCGCGCGGTTCGACCGCTGGCGGCACGACATTGACGATCGCTGGTTCCAACCTGAACAAGAACATGGTCGTGAAGATTGACGGCCGCGTTTGCACCCAGAGTGCCGCGCAGCAGACGGCCACGGACGGCGCTGCAGGCTCGCGCCTGTTCTGCACCACGGCCGTTGGCCGCACCCGCCTCGAGCCCGATCGCCTGATCGTTAGCACGTCCACGGGCGACGGTGACGCCTACACCACCAGCACCTACCAGTACATCGACCTCTGGTCATCGTGGACGACGTGGGGCAATACGCCGCCCCCCGTCGAGGGCGACAGCGTCGTCGTCAGCGAGGGCCAGGTCGTGGTCGTCGACTACTCGCCGCCGCGCTTCTTCCTGATCATCGTGATGGGCCACCTCAAGTTCGACGACAACGTTGACATCAACTTCGACTGCACGTACATTATGATCAACTTCGGCCGCTTCACCGTCGGCACACCCGAAAAGCCGTACACCAAGAAGGCCACCATCACGCTCTGGGGCGACCGCCTCACGCCCGAAATCCCCGTGCACGGCGCCAAGGTCATCGCGCTCCGCCACGGCGCCCTGGACATGCACGGCATCGTCCGCCAGAAGACGTGGACCTTGCTGAGCGCAACCGCCCCAGCCGCGTCCGGCGCCGTCAGCGTGCGCGGTCCCGTCGACTGGAAGACGGGTGAGTTCATCGTCGTGACGTCGACGGACTACTACTACGATCACGCCGAGGTACGCCGAATCGTGGGGGTGTCTCCCGCCGATGGCCAGGCCGCCACCGTGACCATCCAGCTCGAGTACCCGCTCATGTACCAGCACTTTGGCGAACGTCAATGCTTCGGCGAAACGAACCCCGTCTGCATCGACGAAATCGCAGAGGTTGGCCTGCTCACGCGCAACATCGTCGTGCGCGGCGACCGCGACTCCATGCGTCTCGGCTTCGGCGGCACGATGTTCTTGATGCCCCTGGGCGAGAGCACCGACCGGTACGCGCGCATCTCCTACGTCGAGTTCTCCCAAGTCGGCCAGATGTTCATTGTGGGTCGCTACCCCGTGCATTACCACGTGACTGGGAGCAGCAACAACTCATACTGCAACGGCACCGCGGTGCACGAGTCGATGAACCGCGCCTTCTCCATCCACGGCATCAACAACAACACCTACGTGAACAACGTCGCCTACGACATCCTCGGGCACGCCTTCTTCATCGAGGACGGCAGCGAGCGCTTCAACCGCATTGAGAACAATCTCGTCGCCAACGTGCGATCGACGACCAGCAACCTGAACACCGACGTCACCCCGGCGAACTTCTGGACGGTGTCGCCGACGAACTGGATCGTGGGCAATCGCGCCGGTGGGGGTGACGCCTATGGCTTCTGGATCTCCCCGTTCCACCCCCATTCGACCGGCCCGACTCACTCCGACGACGTCTGCCCCGCTTCGCATCCGCTCTGGAAGTTTGAGGACAACGTGGCCCACAGCAACCGCAAGTACGGCCTCAACATCTTCCAGTTCTGGTGGCCCAAGCAAAAGGAGTGCGACTTCAACGGCCCCGACGCGCAGGCCGTCATTCGCAACCACTTCTCGTACAAGAACCAGATCTGGGGCGTGACCCTCGGCAACCACGAGGTGGGCCAAGTGGGTTCGGTCATCTTCGAAAACCTGATGTCTGCAGACAACGGTCGCATTCACCCCGACGCCGCCAATTACTGGATTGAAAAGATCAAGGCCACGAACATGACCAACGGCGTGCGAGGCGCCGTGCTGGTGGCCTTGTCCAACAACCAGCCCGAGAACCGCCAGACCAGCCGACGCGGCATCAACTTGCCGCTTGGCGACAACTTCTTCAGCGAGAATGTCACCTTCGTGAACTACAAGAACGAGAACCACGGCTACGAGCCCCAGGCCTGGGCACAGCGTATGTCGCTGTGCTTCCCGTGGGGCTGGGAGGCCGTCAGCCGCAACCTGCGCTGGATCGACTCCCCCAACCGCATTCTGTTCCGTTTCCACCACCACGGCGTCCTGAACGACGACGACGGCACCCTCACCGGCGAGGCGGGCTCGCAGATCGTGCCGATGGCGCCCATCTTCGACCCGGCGATTTGCCGCACCGCGGCGGCGCCAGTCGGCACCAACGTGCCCAGTCTGATCTGCCCGCAGCCTTACAAGATCCGCCGCTTCGGCATCGCTCAGATGAGCGACATCTGGAAGGACCAAATTTGGACGATCCGCAATCGCTCCGAAGTCGTGCCGCAGATTCTCCGCGAGTACCTCATGACCGCCCCCGTGAACAACTCCGTCACCCTCGACTTCCAGCACTGGAAGTCCCCCGAGCAGTACAACTGGGGTTTCGGCGGTCCCACGTTCACGCAACCGTTCGAGTGGCAACGCTTTGGTTACATGCACAACGAGACGCGCAACCGCGTGCAAGCCAAGTTCAACGACCTCGCCGGCAGCAAGTGCCAGGCGGAGATTGTCACCGTGGACAACACCAACAAGTCATCCTGCAGCTTCGACAACATCACCAACCAGTTCTGGGGTATCATCCGCCGCCCCACGACGAGCATGGCGGTCTCGGCCTTCAACTGCCCCGCCGAGGGCTGCCCCCGCAAGCCACGCCAACCGGGCGCCTGGGACTGCAACTGCAACCTGTACAGCGAGTCCAAGAGCTGGCTGTCTGGCATCGTCCCGCCGCAAAATGAGAAGCTCGTGGTGCAGGGTAAGGAGTGCATCTGCCTCGACGCGGGCGCCATCGTCCCGGCGTCCTCTCGCCAGCAAGGCGCATGCGCGGCCGGCAAGGTGTACGAGCTCAAGTGGCCGTGGCTCGAGGTCAACGGCGGTCTCCACTTCCGCAACGAGCACTGTCCGTGCGACGGCGCCGTCGTGCACATTACGATCGGGGCCAACATTTGGATCCGCGACGGCGGTATTGTCGTCGGCAACGTCACCAACCCCCTGTCGCGCTGCACGTTCCGCATCTCCGTCTCCGAGCCGCCGTTCGGCGACCGTCTGATGGGCAACTTCAAGCTCAACCCGTGGGGCTTCCGCTCGGTGTCCATGGAGGCCGGTATGCTCGCGCTGCACGGCGCGGCCCCCCAGCCCATGTTCACGCGCCTCGCGGTCCCCGCGGCAGCCGGCGCGACGAGCATCACCCTGCTTCACGAAGTCAACTGGACCGTCGGCACGCTCATCGTCGTGGCCGGCACCAACCGCAATGTGTTCCTCCGCGAGCCAATGAAGTACCAAGACGTCTCGAAGGAGGGCACCGAGCAGTCTGAGAAGGCCGAGATCGCCGCGGTCTCCGGGGACAAGCGCACGCTGACGCTGAAGGCAGCACTGCGCTTCGCGCACATCGGAGAGAGCACGCCGCAGAGCTTTGGCTCGCAGTCGTTCTACATTGGCGCCGAAGTCGCCCCGCTGTCGCGCAACATCATTCTCGACGCCGGACTACCCGCCGATCCCCCGAATAACTCCCCAACGTTCGGCATGGGCTTTACCGTTAACGTTGGCTGCACGCCGACCAATCGCGAGGGCTGCGCCGTCGGGCAGCGCGGCGAAGTCGGCTGGCCGATGTCCGAAGAGAAGCCTGGCTTCGTGGAACTCGAGGGTGTGCTCTTCCGCGACATTGGACAGGAGGCGTCGACCTTCGGCGCCATCGACGTCGACGGCTTGAGCGATGGCGTCGACGCGACGTGGAGCTACATCCGCAACAACGCCTTCGACCGCTCGTACTCGACCGCCATTTTCGTCAGAGACACCACGAGCAGGCTCCGCGTCGAGAACAACGTCTTCTTCAACTACACGAACGACGCGGTGCGCGTGGCCGGCTGGGGCAATGAGGTGAACAACAACCTCGCCTTCTATCAGGGCATTCCGATCAATTGCGACAAGATCCACTTCATCTTCTGGGACTGCCGTCCGGCTGCCTTCCGCGTCCGCAGCAACAACAGGGTGGTGGGCAACATCGCCGCCTCGGGCGTCGGCGCTGGCTTCATTACCGAGGGAGAGGCGTGCAACGACGAGCCCGCCTCATGGGTGAACAACACGGCGCACAGCTTCCGCGAGGGCGTCCTCGTCCACACCCACATCGACGACCTGAACATGAAGTGGAACAACAGCGGCCTGCCCAGCAAGTGCCGCCGCGTCGGTGGCGTGACGACGTACTTCATCGCCGACCACGGCCTCATCGTGTGGTACGCGGACGGCAACTTGATCGTCGAGAACTTCACCTCCGTCGACAGTCAGATCGGATCGGCGGCGATTTTGCTTTACCCCGCCACCACGGAAGGAGCCGCGCCGTTCGCCACCTACAAGGACGTTACCTACGCCGGCTATTTCAACGGCCACACCTGCCGGGGCGACCGCCAGTATGTGTGCAAGTCGTCACTGATGGATGGAGCGCCATGGTGCAAGCTCTTCCTGCTCTCCGGCAACAACCCCGCGATGGGCAACATGGGCATGATTGAGACGCTCTTCACCGGCAACAACTTCGGCATCGGCAAGACGAAGGGCGAGCAGAAGTTCCGTTGGCTCGAGATGGACAGCTACGCAACCGTGGCCGGTCAGGTGCTCGTCTCCGGCGTGCACTTCGCCAACTTCGACGGAAAGGACACGTGCGGACGTAAGAACGTCGCCTTCGCGCAGAACATCTTCTCCAACGACACGTTCCACCACCACGGCTTCGAAAAGGTCACCTACAGCGGCTACATGAGCAACGGCGGCGAATTCTACGGCCGCCGTGCCTACGGAGACACCAACATGCCGGCCGATGCGAAAACACCCACCTGGTACCTCGACTTCGACAACTTCAAGTTCGGCGCGTACTGGCCTGACAGCCCGTACAAGACGATTCTGATTGACCGCGATGGTTCGCTCCTCAAGACCAACAAGATCGGCTCGATCGTCGTGTCGGAGACGCTGACCCGCCCCGTGGAATTCCAGAAGATCCGCTATCACGGCCGTGGCTTCGCGCCCGGTCTGCTACCCGCGCCGCTTGACGGATGTGTCTGGAACAACGACTGGAACGCGTACAAGTGCGATGAGCGGTTCGAGTGGGTCAACGTGGCCATTGACAACCTTGACGAGGACTCCCTGACCCGCCGCCCAGGACCGCTGGTGCTCTGCAAGGGAGATGGCATGATCGAGCGCAACGGCGACCCGAAGTGCCAAGGCCTCGGCGCCGACTACGCCTCCGGCCCCGTCATGAAGGGCAAGGAGCAGCGCGTCACGCTCGACCGCATGACCCGGTACCGCCTGATCGCGGAGAACAACCAAAACTACACGCTCAGCTTCCGCGGTTCTCCGCCAACTCACATGCGCCTCTGGTTCCAAAACTCTGAGTACCTCCAGAAGAGCAGCGGCATCGTGATCAACCTCCGCTACCACGGCCTCAACTCTCAACTACGCGTCGGCGTGTACGTCAACGGAACTCGTCTTCGCCCCAACGTCGGCTTCGGCTACCCGTTTGAGCAGACCCCCGCTCAGCAGTGGCCAGTGCCGTCCGCCACGTCGGGTACCCACTACCACGACAAGTACGTCAACGCGTCCGACGGCCCCACTGGCATGCAGCGCAACGTCATCTCCTTCGTGCTGCGCCCCTATGACATTGTCGAGCTCAAGCAGGAGCCTATTGTGCAGATCAACATGCAGCTCAGCATGCCGGTCGACGAGTTCTTCAACAATAAGGAGACCTTTGTCGCGGCCATGGCTTCGTCCCTCGGCATCGACGAGAACCGCCTCAAGTTCGCCAAGATCGTGCCTGGCAACCCGTTGCCAGCGAGCCGCCGCCAGGCCGGTAAGTCGACCAACGGCGCCGCGATTTCTGTGGACGTGGAACGCGCTTCCAACGCACAGTCGACATCGACGACTGGGGACCTCCCGGCCGTGCTCGCGTCGTCCTACGAGATCAAGAATGGCACGCGGAAGGTTGCGCGCTACGAAGCGCAGTTGCAGGTGGAGAGCGCCTACCTGATGACGGTCCAGACCGAGCGCCCCACGCAACTGCCCACCTACGGTACGCCATACATCTCGCTGAACCTGACTCAGAGCGAGAAGGGCGTCGCCGTCAACCGAACGGCCATCCGGTCGCTGCTCTACGCCTTCATCAAGGCCCTTCCCGACTACAACAGCACCGAGGAGGATCAGTATGCCCTGAGCCGCGTGTACTACGACGCCTCGACCGATCAGACGGAAGGTCTCATCTTGGCGTTCAACGACAACTCGACGTTGGCCATGCTCGCCCTGCGCGACATCTTCTTCCCGCCGCTCAATTCGTCCACTGTCGGGGGCGGCGGCGTGCTCCCTGGCTACGGAGTGTACGACGTGCAGTTCTTCCTCAACGGCTGGGGTCCCAACCGCCCGCCGTCCATTGACGGAACGTTGGTGAAATTCGCCATCGGCGCGGCCATCGGGCTCTTCATTATTCTGTGCATCGGCGGCGGCGTGCTTTTCTATTTCATTCGCGTCAAGCCCCGTCGTGAGGCAGCCCTCGCGGCCAAGGCGATGGAGCCCACCAGCCCACCGACGGCGATCCATGAGCCCGAGCACATCACCATCAAGGCCTCGGAGCAGCTTTGAAATTCGTCTGTTTGACAAGAGGTCGCGCACAAAAAAAGTGAGCCATGTGCCTGACCAACATACCTCCCCGCTCTCGACTTGTTTTACCCCCCTGGGAACAAACACGGCGCTAAAGGCGATTCGGTGACGCGAAACGCTTCCCAGCCACGTGCCATGCTTCCCCAGCTATCTGTCTACAGACTCTCTCCCGATCTCACATGCTTTCTCACCCCCTCCCCCCCTATGGTTTTGTTTCTTCCCTCCCCCTTCGGCTACGATTTCTTTTCTCGGATGGTCGTCACGATGTGTTGTGACTCCCTCCCCCCGCTTTGCTCACGACATGGGAATCGCTCTGCTTTCATTTTGAGGAGTCGAATTTTTATTGTAATCGAGTGTCGCAGTATGTCTTGCAGCGCTGCGGACAGGAAGCTTCTTGAGTGAAACCCCAAGTTCTCCTCGAAGCCATCCCCCCTTTGCAAGCACCGGCGCCACCTACTGTTTCTCGTTTCTTCGCCCTTCCGGTCCCCCGAGGCAAGACGGTAGGCCTCAGGACAGCGCGGTCGATCCCTCTACACCGCGCGTCCGCTTCTCCTCATATGGACAGAGACTCCGCTCCCCGTTTTCCGCGTAGTCACATAACGCTGGTTGGCGGGAATTTTCCCTTTCCCAACGGCGTTTTGTTGCGACCAACAGGCGGAGGGTTTCTACTTCCTCCCTTCCCACGACACAACCCGGATTATAACTCGGCTCGAACTGGAAACAGCCAGAAACTGTGTGTGTGTGTGTGTGTGTGTGGTGAGAACACGAATTGCTTGTGTCCGAGATCGAAGCTTCTTCGTCACATTCATTTACAGTTGTTTTGTTGTGGATGGGACGCACTCAGAGCGAGAGAAAGCGAAAGCGAGAGAGAGAGAGAGAGAAGAAGCAAAAGAAGCGTATAGCTTTCAAATGATGTCGAGAAGGTCGACGAACCGGTCGCCGATTGAGTGGCACGCCGCCATTTGCTCACTGGGTGTCCGCGACGCTTTGGGTCGACTCCAGGTGGTGGCATCGGAAGCCGCCGTCGCTGTGCTCCGTCAGTACTTTGCGTCGGCACCCGTCAACAGCGGAGCGGAAGCCACGTGGCATTGGCTGGACGACGACGACGACCAGAACGACGACCGGGTCGAGGGAATGACCGAGGAGACGATCATTCCGCGCTCCCTGGACGGAGCAGAGACGGATGTGGCACCCTGGGCGACGCGTGACGCGTCCGAGCGGGTTCGATGTCTGTTGCCGAATGGAAGCTTCCAGCAGCAGGAATGTGGAGAGCCGCCGCTGCTGGACGCCTCCAGTGCCGCTCTGTTGCGCCCACTGTTGCGCTCGTCGGTTCGCCTCTTTGAGGGCATCGTTCAGTCGAAACGTTTCAGCCCCGTTGCGGCCGTGCGCATTCTGATGCGGGGCGTCTACCTCACGCTGCTGGTGCCGTCGGCGGGAGTGCCTGCGCTGGTTCTCGAGGCTGCGTCATCTGCCTCTGAGTCGCTGCAGCTGGCGAGAGTCGTGCAAAGAGGCGTCAAAGCAGCTGACGTCCTCGCCGACGCCGATCTGGCGGACTTCCTCTCCGTGGGCGGGGGCGCCGATGAGGTGAGCCGCGGTGCCGTCAGTGGCTCTGAAAGCGGCGAATCCGCTCCCGTCCTCTTCGCGTTTTTGGTCAGCCTTTTCGACGCCTGGTGGTCGGTCGGCTTCGTGGTCGGCTTCGGTACCGCCACTGCGTGCAACAAGCACGCGGCTGCTATGACGTTTTCGCTGCTGGTGGGTGGTTGTCTGCGACGCTTGGCAGACGTCGCTTTCAGCAGCGACGATGCCGCGGTTCGACGCAGGCACGCGGAATCCACGGCGGCACTGATTCTCTCATCCGTGTGCACGATCCGCGGCACGTCGCAAGCGCTGCTGGGCTCTCCCGCGGAGGTCCAGACGTCGTGGTTGCCCCGAGTGATCAACGTCGATCGTCCTGTTCACTTGCAAACTCCGCGACCGACAGAGAACGACGCAACCGCCGATTCGACGACGACGATGATGTGTGGAGCAGAGCGTCGGCGGCCTCAACTACTCGCGGATGAGTTGGAAACCGCGGTGACTGGTCTCGTCCGGAGTCCGTACCATGTGCGTATCCGCAACGTGGATCGCGCCACCTTCGTGCCTCAGGCCGTCACCGTTAACGACGTGGAAACCCTTCGTTGCCACGAACGCAAAGCTCTCGCCGCAAGGTCGCGAGCTAAGGCGCTCCGAGAGGGCTATTTGAAGACCGAGCAGCAAACAATTCGCGCGTTTTGCATTCGTCATGGTCTTCCGGTCGCCGGTGGTGAAGCACGCCCGTCACGTGGGGTCCGCTCGGCTGGGCACGTACCGCCACCGGCACTTTTCGCGCCCGCGATCAACGGTTGTGTGGAAGAAGTTGTTTTGCGCCGCGCATGTTTGAGCGAGATGTAGCGCGATGCGGGTGTCGCGGACTCGTAAAAATGGCAACAGGCAACATGTGGAAGTAGGTAGGGTCTTCGCTCTTCCCTGTATTGTCAGCTTCTTGTTGATTAGTTTCCCCTTCAAGTCCCCCCTCAGCCGGTGCGGTACCGACCTTTCGGTTGACTCATGGCGCAGCGACGCTAGTGATGGCTGCCAACTGCCCGCTTGATTGTCTACCTCACACACAACACAGACGGGGGCACCTCTTTGTGTAACTACACGATCGGGAGCCGGCCGGTGTTTCTTTTGTTTCCCCAAAGGGAAGAGGACATCGATAGATTGAGACGTGTACTCTATTGCCCAATCATTCAGAGCCGCCAGAAAACGTTTCGAGGTGGCTGTAGGGGGGTGGGCTTTTCTCCTGCTTGGCCCGCCGCTTACAATATGGATCGACGAGGCTTTCAGCTCCACTGCCCTGCACGACGCGGTCCCGCCTGCTGAGTGATGGCACGTCAACGTGGGAGCGGCCTCCCTCCTGCCTCCGGCCTTCCTGCCGACGACCCCCCGAGCGGCACGTTTCCGATCTCGCGCGTGGGTCGTCGCACGGTCTGCGTCGCGTTGCTGTTGACTGTGTCGATCATCGTCGTCGGCACGCTGTTCGCCAGTAGACATCGCGCGCTGGGCTGGAAACCTGCAACACGAAAACCGCCACGTGGGTCGCTGCACTATGATCGAGTTCCGCCAACAACAACACGACGCAGGTCCCGGCCACAAACGTCGCTCCCAAGTGAACCCAGCCTTGCGTCCACGTCGGCTGATCAGTTGTTGCGAACATCTGAATCTGAGGCGCAAAAATCGATCGTCTCCTCGACGGAAGAAAAATCGGCTGTCATACGGACATGTGGAGTCGTATCCGATGACGAACCTCCGTTTCGACGAGCGACGCGAGAGGACTTTGCCGCGTCGCTTAACCGTAGTCTGTTTGCGCCGCTTGCCGATGCGCTTGTCGAGCAGCTGAGAGGGTACAAGCGCCGCGTCGCGCGCAAGCTGACGGCTCTACGGTTGACGCTATGGAAGCCCATAGTGCAGGGTAGCGTCGACGTGAAGGCGTGCTTGTCCGTCTCACCGGAGTGCGGTGTCCTGATGCGACGCGAGCACAGCAGCTCGGAGCTATTGACGGATCCCCCATCGCTAGACGGGACGCCAGCAGGGCCGCTCAACGTGAATCGCGGCGGTATCGATCTATTCTACAATGCTGGCTCCGCGCGCTCACTGTTCTTTTCCTTAATGAGCGACGATGCAGCGGCTGCCTCCGTCGCAGCGGTCGCTCCTGTCGAGGGTAGTCATCCGGACGATCGGCTCGCGTGGGTGGCGGCGAACGATGTGGACAGCTTTCTCTTCAAAAAATGCTGCGTGGAACACCAGGCCATGCAGGCCGCGTTGCAGGGCGTCATGACGCGGCTGCGCGCCTTCAATGTGTCCTCGGCTTGGCTCACGGCCGGCACGCTTCTCGGTGCCGTCCGCGAAAAGGGGAGAATGATACCGTGGGACACGGACGTCGACGTTCTGATATCGGCCGCAGACGAAGGTAGGGCTCGGCTCGCCTTGCGCAGCAGTCGGCAAGGCAGCAAGAACCGAAACCTCGCGGAAGTATCGGTGGCCAACCGGCGCGTCCGCTCCGTCGTGAGTGGTTCATCTCCGCCGCGTTGTGTGCCCGACGTGATGGTCGCGCCTCGTTCGTCGGGAAAGTCAACGTCGTCGTGCTGCGAGGTGGACGGAAGCAGCGGCAGTCGCAAGGAGGGGCGCGACGAAGACGTCGCACGATGCTTCAGTCAGGACATTGCCGAGGTCCGAGAGCACGCACACGGCCGCATGATCGGGGTGATGTATGGAACGACTCAGTTCCGCCACGACGAGGCCAGTCGCGTCGAACTGTGGGTCGCGTCCGAGTCCAAAAAAATGCAGCAAGCCGCCATCACGTATCCGCTTCGCCCTTGTTGGCTGTTCGGTGGGCTGTCGTCCACGCCGCATGTCGCTACCATGTGTCCCGGCCGGTGGCGTGACGTGCTCGTGCGGGGGTATGGGCCTCAGTGGTGCGTGCCGTGCAAACACCCGGATCGGCAAAACTGCAAGACGTAATCTACCCTGCCCGCTTGATTGTCAACGAGGATGATATCACGTCGTGATTGCCAAGCCGCCAGCGTCGGCGTGATGAGCCCGCGCTCCTCCTCCCCGACGCAAATCACCCAATTTTG
>ERZ1292630.169-Hain-H41-02um-R3-169-length-72627-cov-9_pt2 | contig 70777 bp, 60 predicted proteins | sample MGYA00564408_ERZ1292630 | MGnify/ENA primary metagenome ERZ1292630 (study PRJEB36523, sample SAMEA6512641) | groundwater metagenome | collected 2019-01-08 | study: AquaDiva: Metagenomics assemblies of 32 groundwater samples
GCCTGCCGCACGCAGCGCTTTCAAGCGGAGCGGAAGATTCCCGCAGGCTTGAATACAGGAGCGATACTAGCACAAATAAGAGTTTTGTCAATATCTTATGACAGGAGCCATGACGTGATCATGTTGACAGCTTGGGAGCGGCGTGGTATAGTTCGACCTTAATCAGCCGCCCCGGGCCAACCTGGGGCAGGACTCGATTCTCTGCTGCGGACGCTGTCGTCGTGAGCATGGGGCCATCGGGTCACTGATCACACGATATTTTTTTATGTCCGAACCGCAGAAAAGCGGCGAGGCCCAGTCCTTCCACGGACTCGGCATCGCCCCGAAGTTGCTGGAGATCCTCGCGCGCCACAAGTACGTGACGCCGACGCCCATCCAGCACCAGTCCATCCCCGTGTCCATCGAGGGCAAGGACATGATCGGCGTCGCCCAGACGGGTACCGGCAAGACGCTGGCTTTCGGCGTACCGATGCTCCAGCGCCTGGCCATCCATAAGGGCCGCGGCCTCATCCTCCTGCCGACCCGCGAGCTCGCCATCCAGGTCGAAGAGACCCTGGTGAAGCTCGGCAAGGACATGGGCATCCGCACCACGCTCCTGATCGGCGGCGCCTCCATGCGCCCGCAGATCGAGTCGCTCCGCCGCAACCCCCACGTCATCGTGGCGACTCCCGGCCGCCTGATCGATCACCTCGAGCGCAAGACGGCGGATCTTTCCGACGTCCGCATCCTCGTCCTCGACGAGGCCGACCGCATGCTCGACATGGGATTCCTGCCGCAGATCAATCGCATCCTCCGCACCGTGCCGAAGGAGCGCCAGACCATGCTGTTCTCGGCCACCATGCCGGAGGCCATCGTCGGCATCGCCGCGCACCACATGAAGATGCCGGTGCGCGTCGAGATCGCCAAGCAGGGCACCACCGCCTCCACCGTCACGCAGGAACTCTTCGTCGTCCGCAAGGACCAGAAGCTCCGCCTGCTCGACAAGCTCCTCGACGAGAATAAGGGCTCCGTCCTGGTCTTCAGCCGCACCAAGCACGGCGCCAAAAAGATCGCCCGCGCCATCCGCGGCATGGGCCACACCGCCGACGAGATCCATTCCAACCGCTCGCTGAACCAGCGCAAGGCCGCCCTCGAGGGCTTCAAGACCGGCAAGCACCGCGTGCTGGTCGCCACCGACATCGCCGCCCGCGGCATCGACGTGACGGGCATCGAGCTCGTGCTGAACTTCGATGTCCCGGAGAATCCGGACGACTACGTCCACCGCATCGGCCGCACCGGCCGCGCGGGACGCCTCGGCAAGGCCATCACCTTCGCCCAGCCCGAACAGGGCGACGAGGTCCGCCAGATCGAGCGCCTGACGCGCAAGATGCTGCCGATCACCAAGCTCCCCGAACTCCCGCCCGATCGCCCCGCGCACTTCGAGCGCGAGACGCCGGACCTCGGCGACCGCAGCGCCTTCTACAAGAACCGCGCCGCGCGCCCGCAGGGCGGACGCGGCGGCTACCAAGGTTCCCGTCCGGCCTCCTCCGGCGGCTACCAGGGCCAGAACCGCAGCCACAGCCCCTCCTCCTCGCAAGGTTCGAGCTCCCAGGCACCGGCTCAGTCCCAGTCCCGCCCGTCCTCCGGCTTCGGAGGCGGCGGCAAGGGCAAGCGCCGCAAGATGCCGCCGAAGAAGTTCTACTTCGCCTCGTAAAAGAAAATCCCCCGCGCCTGACGGCGACGGGGGATTTTCGTTTACCTTGACAATCGCCGGAAAAAACGTAAGCTTGCGCGCGGGAGGAAGAATGATCATTGACGCGCATACCCACATCCATCTCGATCCCGGCGTGAACGGCCAGGAGATCAAGGACCTGCTCGCCGCCATGGACGACGCGGGAATCGACAAGGCCGCGGTCTTCGCGGCGCCGATCAACGGCCTGACGACCGAACGGGTCCTGGCCGAGACCGAACCGTACCGCGACCGCCTGTTCGTCGTCGGGAGCGTCTCGCCGCTCATGTATGCCTTCCGACGGACGCCCGACACGGTCGAAGAGTGGCTCGCCAGCGGCCGTGTCCGCGCGCTCAAGTTCTACACGGGCTACGAGCACTTCTACCCGGCCGACGAACGGCTCCGCCCGTACCTGGAACTGCTCGTGAAGCATGGTCGTCCCGCGATCTTCCACATGGGCGACCTGTACGACAAGATCCGGGGCGCGCGGCTCAAGTACTCGCACCCGCTCCACGTCGACGACCTCGCCGCGGACATGCCGGACCTCAAGATCATCATCGCCCACGTCGGCTACCCCTGGGTCATCGACGCCGCCGAGGTCTGCTACAAGAACAAGAACGTCTACGCCGACTGCTCCGGCTTCGTGTACGGAGCGTTCGACCTCCGCTCGCAGGAGCGGTTCCGCAAGGTCTGGCGCGAGTTCGACGAGATCACCGAATCGTCCGGCAAGATGCTCTTCGGCAGCGACTGGCCGATCAGCGACATGCGCGGCTATGTCGAGCTCATCGCCCAGCTCGCCGGCAGCCAGCGCGAACCGGTCTTCAGCGGCAACGCCGAGAACCTGTTCGGACTCTGAACGAAAAACCTGACCCCCTCCCGCCTTCCCTTTCAGGGGAGGTTTTTTCTGATCCGCTTCCTCGAGGAAGTCGGCATCTCCTCGGCGTCGCGGTCGAACTCGTCGCAGGTCTTCATGCGACGGTCCCTCCGAATTCTTTGACGAGATCCGCGAACCCGTCAGGCAGGTTCTTGGCGGTCGTCTCGACGTGGATCTGCGGCGACGGCTCGACCAGGCCGTCGGTCCGCTGGGCGACCAGGATCGTCTTTACCGCCACGCGTTCGCCGAGCACGTCCATGATGGCGGCCTCGAAGACGTCGCGGTGCTTGCGGTCGTTCAGGCGGTCGCGGTACATGGCGTATTGGAAGCCGACGGTCAGGACGCCGGCGGAAGAATCCAAAAGCTCGGCCGCGCCGAGCATGTACGGAAGCCCATGGTTGCGCTTCTGCGAAGCGGCCAGGATCTCCGTCCACTTTTCCTTGATGGTCGCGAGCGGGACGTCGGACGCCGACCGTTTCTCCGGCACGGTCGATTCCGAAACGGTCGAGCGCTGGGCCCCGGCCTCCGCCGGGGTGGGGACAGCGGGTTCGGACCTTGCGGGCGGCGCTGGCGGCCTCGGTGGCGGTTCCTGGGGACGTTCGGCGTGAGCGGCGCACCACTCGACGAGCAGCAGCTCGAAACCGATTTCCGGAGGATCGAGCCGTTTCATCTCGTTGTGCGTCCGTACCAGACGGTCGAGCAGCGCGGCCGCGTCGGCGACGCTCGGCGCGCCTTCGGGGCTCTCCCCTCTCACCAGGCGAAGCAGCGTCTCGCGAGCGGCCTCCGACAGCGCGACGACGGCACGGATCGGATCGATCCCGCCTTCCATCATCGCTTCCCAGCGCGCGAGCGTAGATGCCGCGTCTCGGGCGTACATGAACGCGAGAAGATCGGAAGACGCCTGCGCCGGAACGATCGGCAGGACGAGAGCGGCCGTCTCGGCAGTGACCTTCTTCTGTCCGAGCGCGAAGACTTGGCTCAAAAGGCTCTCGGCGTCGCGCAGGCAGCCTTCGCTCATGCGGGCGACCGTCTCGAGGACGTCGGCGTCGACGCTGAAGCCCTCGTCCGCGGCGAGGCGTTCGAGGCGCGCGGTCATCCGCCTATGATCGATCTTGCGGAAATCGAAACGCTGGCAGCGCGAGACGACCGTCGCCGGCAGCTTGTGCAGTTCGGTGGTGGCCAGGATGAAGACGACCTTGGCAGGCGGCTCCTCCAGCGTCTTAAGAAGCGCGTTGAAGGCCGAGGTCGACAGCATGTGGACCTCGTCGATGATGAAGACCTTGTAAGCCAGCGAGGATGGCGCGAAACGCGCGTGCTCGATGACCTGCTCGCGGACGTTGTCGACGCCGGTGTTGGAGGCGGCGTCGATCTCGATGACGTCCAGGGCGCGTCCCTCGGAAATCTCGACGCAGGGCGCGCACGCGCCGCACGGGTCCCCATCCTTGGCGCGCGCGCCGCAATTGATCGCCTTCGCGAAGATGCGGGCGATGCTCGTCTTGCCGACGCCGCGGGGTCCGGAAAAGAGATAGCTGTGCGCGACGTGTCCGGTCGCGGCTTCGTTCGCCAAAGCCGCCTTGACGTGTTCCTGCCCGGCGACCTCCGCGAAGGTCCGGGGCCTGTACTTGCGGTACAACACGGTCATGGCACTTCGTTAAGGAGTCGTCGGATGGTCCGAAACCTTCTTGATGACGTTCTCGACAGCCGCCCACTTGCTGGGAGCGTTCTTGGGAGCGAGGATGACGGCTTCGTCGCCGGCATCGGCCTTGAAATAGGTGATGGAAGCCTTCAGGACCTTCCAAGAGCGTCCGCCGGCTACCACGAGGTACTGGCCGGTCTCCTGGTCATAGGCCAGGGTGCCGATGATGCGCTGGCGTTCGATGGGGCCGATCTGCTTGTAGATGAAATTTCCGCGCGTGCCGATCGTCAATTTCAGCATGTCGCCTTCGACGAGCTTGGACTTCGAGGCGTAGTTGGGCGGCACGAGGTAGCCCTTGCCGTCGCCGCCGACCATGCCGACGCCGTCGAAGACGCCCTCGACGACGCGGTCACCCTCCGCCGCTGCCACAGTCGCGGTGCCGTCGTCGGTCCTGACGATCGGCGTGAAGACGAGTTTCGGTTCCGGTTTCTGGTCTTCGGCGGAATCGGTTCCGTCTTCGAGAAGCTTCAGCGCGTTATCGACGGATTCGCGGACATCGCGAAGGATGCCTCTCAGCATGGCCGCCTTCGCAGGCGGGAGCTTGGCTTCCGGGATCTCCTGCACGAGCGTCGAGACGGCGTCCGGGAGCGGGTGGGCGTTTTGATCGACGGCTTCGGTCTGCCATTCCATATTTCTTTTGGTTATTTCCGTTCCTGTATACCACGCCCCGGGATGGCCTTCAAACTGTGGATACGTCGCTTATATCATCCGCAGGCGTTCCTGGATCTCGGCCTCGACGATATCGCGGTCGCGGCCGTATTTGAGCCTCGAGAGCTGCTTGATGGCGGCCGTGATGCTGTCGTCGCCCTTGGCCGGAGGATACATCGCCATGTTGAAAGGACGGCTGGCCGTGTTGTCGATAAGGAGCTTGGCGTTGGCCGTATAGGCCTCGACGTTGACCAGGTCGAACGGGGTGAAGACGGGCGCGAATTCCTTGCCGAGGAAATCCGCGTCCTCCGTGCCGATGCGGAAGGCCATCATCGTACCGACGTTGCCGAAGACGGCATCGCGGATCGTGTTGTCCCCCTTCGCGGAAATCTGGCCGATGTACTGGTGGGCGATGATCAGGTCGAGTCCGTACTTGCGGGCCTCGGAGAGGATCGTGGCGATCGAGTCAGTGATGAAGTTCTGGAACTCGTCGATATAGAGATAGAAGTCCTTGCGTTCCTTGGCGTCGATGTCGGTGCGCGAAAGCGCGGCCATCAGGATCTTGCCGACCAGCACCATGCCGATGAGATACGCGTTGATGTCGCCGAGCTTGCCCTTGGAGAGGTCGAGCAGCAAGATCTTCTGCTCATCCATCGCCTTGCGGACGTTGATGGCGCTCTTCTGCTGACCGATGATCGGCCGGACGATGTCGTTGGTGATGAAGGGCGTCAGTTTGGAGGTGATGTACGGCACCATGTTGGCGAGCGAGGCCTCGCCGCCGGCTTTCTGCGCTTCCTTGAGCCAGAAATCCTTCACGACTTGCGTCTTGCACTTCGAGAGCTTGTAGGCACGGAACTTCTCGTCGGAAAGAACGCGCGGGATCTCGAGCAGGGTCGAGCCCGAAGCGGGGTCGTCCATGACGAGGATCATGGCGTTGCGCATGTACTGCTCGAACATCGGGCCTCCGGATGACTTGAGATCGTAGAGCTTGTCGAAGATCTTCAGCATCTCGTTGATGACGAAGGTCTTCTGCTCCGGATAGCGCTCGTCATATTCGAGCAGGTTGAGTCCCATCGGCCTCTCGGCGTCGGCGGGCGAGAAATAGATGACGTCGTCCGCGCGGCTCTTGGGCACGAAGCCGAGGCAATCCTGTGCCAGGTCGCCGTGCGGATCGATGACGCAGACGCCGCGGCCGGCCTCGATGTCCTGTTTGACCATCGACTTGATGAGCTCGGACTTGCCCGAGCCGGATTTTCCGATGACGTACATGTGGCGGCGTCGGTCGTCCTGCTTGATGCGCACCTGGTGCTCCTGGCCGCGATATTTCACCGCGCCAAGCAACACGCCTTCCTTGGGAAGGTTCGGCGGAGGCGGCGCCTTGCGGGCCGTCAGCCAGCGGATGTTCGGCGTCTCGGTGGAAGTCAGCGGCAAGTGCCAAAGCCCGGCAAGCTCGTCCGGCGTCATCACCATGCGGCGCCGATCATGGAAGATGCGCAGGATGAAGTCGCTGACGATGCGGCTCTTGGATTCGCTGACGCGCTTGAGGTGGTTGCCGTACTGGGGGCTGGAGAACTGGTTGAACGCGCCGATGACGTTGGACAGGTAGCTGGCCGCGCGGCCGGGGACGGCAGACGAAGCGACCAGGTTGACGTTCACGTCCAATCCGATCTGGCCGAGCTTCTCTTCCATCGATTTGACCATCTGTTCTTCGGAGGGAGACAGGCGATATTCCTTGGCCTTCTCGCCGGTCTTGGATTCGCTCTTCTTTTCGGACGCGAAAGCCGCCATCAGACCGAGCTTCTTGCGTGCCTGCTCAAAGGAGCGTCCTTGCTGCATCAGGGAAGCGATCTTCAGGCCCTTGCCGCGCCATTCCTTTTTCGCCGAACGCACCAGGACCTGGATGGCGGCGCCGTCGGCGGCGGCGACCTTGGCCAGCGCGTTGGTGAGGGCGTTCAGCGGATCGGTCTCGAGATTCTTGTAGGTATGGAGAGGAAAGAAGCTCTCGCGCCCGAATACGAGATGTGCGCTGGCTACCTCGGCCTTGGGCTGGAAAAGATTGTAATCCACGGTCTCCTCGATCTGCGCGAGCGGATACTGCGCGTGGATCTGCTGCTCCATGAATTCCTTCCGGGCCTTCGGCACGGCGACATAGAAGGTGACGAGGCCGTCCTTGGCGACGATCTCGAAACTCACGACGTCGCCGCGGCCCGAAAGCCACGCGCCGAAGCCGCGCTCCGCGCGCGACCCGCCGATGCTCTTGAAGACGCCTTCGGCCATCGCGATAGCGGCCTGGATCTCATTGAGCGACTTGTCGCGCGTGCCGGCGTCCTTGTCGCCCGCCTCTTTGGGCACCGTAAGCGTCAGGACGACGTTGTCGAAGCCGCGGGCGATCCGCGCGCGCGACGTCAGGACCTTCCGGATCACCCGGACGACGATCAGCAGGACGGCGAAACCGGCGGCGAGCGGGGCCGCCTTCAGGAGCCACGGCGCCAGCGCAGCGATGTCGAAGGAAATCATAAGGGTCCGCGCTTGCGCTTTTCCTCTTCCGCCAGCGCCATGATCTTGTCGGTCTTGATCTTGGCTTCCTGTATCAGGAAAAACCTGTTCACGCCGGGGATCATCTTCAGCCAGCCGAGGATGAGCCCAAGCGCCTCGCGCGCCTTCACCTTGGCGCCGCTCACCATCGCGACGATCTTACCCGTCACGCGCTCCCCTTCCTTGCGGAACTTCGCCTGAAGAGCCGGGTTCATCCGGGAATAAACGTCCGCCAGATCCTCCTCGAGGATGCTTTCGACGCCGCGCGTCGTGGGATCCTTGCGCGCGGCGGACGATGCCGGGGCGGGCACCGGAATCGGAGCGGCCGGAACCGGGTCAAGCGCCCGTTCAGATCCGCCTGCAGGAACCTCAAAAGAGGCGCTTGTCTCCGGTGACTCAAGCGCTCGGCCGGGCAGTTTCGGCGTCTGTTCAAAGCTGGGAGTCCCTCCGTCGGCCATAGGCGTTTAACGGCTCCAGTATACCACGGTGGTCGGACCCTTGCCTTCCTGGAGGCCATTGGGCATAGTGAGGCCGTTGCGCAAAAGGAACTTCTCAAAAGGACCGGTGCCGATGTCCAATCCCAAGCGTTCGCGTGCGTCAGGAAACGTCATACCGCTCGACGCCGGAAAAAAGGACCGAACGACGCCCATGCCGCTGACCGCGCCCGCGCCCCCTCCCATGATCGCCTGCCTCAAGGTCAAGGTCGTCATCGGCAAGGACGGCGAGGGAAAAGACCTGCCGCCGAGATGGGTCGAAGTGGCCAACTACCCGTCCGAGGGCGGCCTGGAGGCATTCTACGATCTCATCCATCGGGCGCCGGACGACAGCTTCCTGACCGCGGACGCAGCAGGCTCGATCCCCTTCGCCTCGATCGTAGCCATCCGACGACCCAAGGACTCGTGCGAGGAGTTCCCGGTCAAGGTGGGCGCTTCGCCCAACGGATCGCCGAAACTCCACTATCGGAGGCTCCGCGTGAAGTTCGGCCGCAACCGAGACGAAATCGTCGACATCGCCAACGTCCCTTGGAGCGAGAACGGCATCGCGCACTTCGCTCTCTTGATAGGAAAGCATCGCCGCTGCGATTTCCTGACCTCCGACTACGGCTTCCTGAACGTCGCCGGCGTCGACCTCGAGGATCTGACGATGCCTGGCGACCCGCCCACGGCCGCGCGCGCGAAGTTCCGGCCGGAAGACATCCTTCGCCTCGAGGATCTTCCGGAATGAACGAAAGCCCCGACGTCTCCGGGGCTTTTTTCGTCTTCAGGCCTTCTTGAGCCTGGGGCCTTGCTGCGTGTCCTCGACGATCCATCCCTTGGCCGCGATCTCGCCGCGCAGACGGTCGGAAGCGGCCCAGTCCTTGGCGTCACGCGCGGCCTGGCGTCCGTCGGCGAGCGCGCGCACGTCGTCGGGAGCTTCGGCGGCGGACGAGCACAGGTCGATGCCGAACGTCTCGCCGAGCGCGCGCTCGATGAACGCGCGCGCGGCGGCGGCCGCGACCGGCGTCATGGAACCGTCGTCGAGCGCCCGGTTCGCGGACTTGGCCGCCTCGTTCACGACGGCGAGCGCCTTGGAGACGTTCATATCCTCATCCATCGCGGCTTCGAACGCCGCATCGTCTGCGGCAGATGCTGCCGAACCGCCGGTGCCGGCGGAGGCTCCGAGACGCGCCAGGAGGTCGCGATAATACGCGACGGTCTTCTCGGCGGCGTCGAGACCGGAGAGCGTGAAGTTCAGCTGGGTGCGGTAGTGGGCCGAAAGCAGCAGCCAGCGGACGGCGGCGGCGGAGTGTCCCTTGGCGAGCAGGTCGTTGAGCGTGAAAAAATTCCCTTTTGATTTCGACATCTTCTCGCCGTCGACGACGAGGTAGGTGACGTGCAGCCAGTGCTTCGAGAAGATCTTGCCGGACGCGCCTTCGGACTGCGCTATCTCGCATTCATGGTGCGGGAACTTCAGATCCTCGCCGCCGCAGTGCAGGTCGATCGTATCTCCGAGGAACTTCTTCGCCATGGCGGAGCACTCGATGTGCCAGCCTGGGTAGCCGAGGATGCCCTGCGGGCCCGTCCATTGCATCACGTGATCAGGGTTGTGGATCCAAAGCGCGAAATCGGCGGGGTGGCGCTTGTCTTCCTTCACTTCCACGCGCGCGCCGGCCACCAGGTCCTCGACCGTGTTGCCCGAGAGCTTGCCGTAGCCCGGGAACGAAGCGACCGAATAGTAGACGTCGCCCTTCGGCGTGACGTAGGCATTGCCTGCCTCGATCAGCTTCTCGATGAGCGCGACCATCTGCGGGATGTGCTCGGTCGCTCGGGGATGCTCTGCCCGCTTGAAGCCGAGCGCGTCAAGATCGGCGAAAAAAGCCTTCTCGTAATGGGCCGCGATTCCGGCGGGCGTCCTGCCTTCTCGCCGGGCGGCGACTTCCATCTTGTCCTCGCCCTCGTCGGCGTCGTTCAGCATGTGCCCGACGTCGGTGATGTTCATGACCAGCTTGACCTTCTCGCCCTTGTGCTCCAAATACCGCCGCAGCAGGTCGACGGTCAGGAATGTCCTGAGATTTCCGATATGGGCGTCGTGGTAGACGGTCGGGCCGCAGGCGTAGACGGTGATTTCGCGGCCGGTTTCAGGCGGAAAATACCTCTCTTGCCGGCTCAGCGTGTCATGCAGTTTCAGCATATATGCTACAATAGCAGCAGAAACGCCCTCTAACAATATCGTATGCCCATGAACACTGCACCCCCGGCTGCCAAGGCCCTGGGAGGCATGCCGGCTTCCAAAGGCGGCTCGATCCGCGCCCTCAGCGGAATCGTCGGAATCGTGCTCGGATTCGTAGTCGGCTACGGCGTCGGCCGCGTCTCGACCGGGACGCCGATCAATCCGCTGTCAGGCTCCACGAACGGAGTGGATCCGGCCGCGCTCGCCGAGGTCCAGCAGAAACTTATCGCTGCGGGCCTGCTGACGCCGCTCCTGGAAAATACGCCGGTCCTGTCAGGAAAGATCGTGGCTATCTCCGGAAGCAGCCTGACCCTTGAAGCGGACCTCAGCCGTTACGATCCGCTCGGCGCCAAGGGGCTGCCGACGCGCCGCATCGTGACGCTGACGGACAAGACTGAGTATGCGCGCTATGAACAGCTCTCGGCCGAAGAGTTGCGTAAGGAACAAGAGGCGTTCGACGCCTCCCTCCGGAATCCGGAACCGGGGGTCCCGCCTCGTCAGCCGCCTGCGCCATTCAGGCAGACCGAGGCATCGTCTTCCGACCTGAAAATCGGAGACGCGGTGACGGTCCAGGCTGCTGGTGACATCCTTTCCGCCGAGTCGTTCGAAGCCGTACGCGTATCGATTTCACCGCAACCGATCGCGGAACAGGTCCAGAACGCTCCCCCGGACATGCCGGAACCTCCGCCGCCGACCGCGCCCGACTCCGCAGCCGCCTCCACGGAGCCGCCGCCGGAAGTCGTCCGATAGAAGAAAAAACCGCCATCAGGGCGGTTTTTTTCTTCGGACCCTAACGCGACTTTTCTTCAAGAATCCGCAGGCGCCGCTCCAGGTCATCCACCCGGCGCTTCAGGCTCACGGCGTCTTCCATCTCGGCTTCAAGACCATCGATCCTCAGATCCAGCTCCTTGGCGGCGTTGATGAGCACGAACGTCAAGGCGCTGGAGTCGAAATCGTACAATTCCGTCTTTTCGATATCGCCAGGATCCAGCTTGGCGTCGAACGTGTGGATGGTGTACGGGACGATCGGAAGAGCTTCCTGGGCGATGAGGCTGATGCCTTCCTCGCCTTTCGGCGTACCCGCCTTGCCGTTCAGCCGATAGCTGACGGGACGCAGCTGCCGAATCTTGTCGAGACCGTCCGTAAAGTCCTGGATATCATCCTTGAGACGGCGATCGGAAATGATGCTCCACGTGCCGCTCGTAGGCTTGCCGGCGGAGTTGGCCGAGAGATGCAGCTGATAGGTCGCATCGGACACTCCGATGCCGACGTACCCGCCGTAGACGGTGTCTGCCCCGTTCCAGTTCATGAACAGCGTCGACACGGCTCCGCTGGAGTAGGCCTGGATCTCGTTCGCATCGATGGCGATGAAGTCCGCGCCGCCTTGCGAGACCTTCATAGGTGGGTAAGCGCCGGTGGCACCGAGGTCGTTGCCTCCCCTGACTTCCAGCTTCGCGTCCGGCGCTGACCAACCGATGCCGACATCTCCGCTGACGTAGGCCTTGCCCGCGCCGTAAAACGCATACGAGCTGCCGCTGCCATAGACGCCGTACGTCCCGCCGCTGAAGTATCCTCCGTACGTCGAGCCGCCCCCGTTGACGCCGGTAGATCCGCCCGAAGCGGCGACGGCGGTGCCGCCCGCGTTGACGACCACCCCCACTCCTGTCGTCGTGCCCCGCACGCTGACAGCCGTATCAAGAGCGGAGAAAGCGACACCCGTGTTGCTGACGCCGATATACGTATTGATCTGCCTGCCGCGAGCGGCGACGGCGTCGAGCGTGTCTTCCTCGGCACCGCAGTTCACCCAAGCGCCGTTCTCGTAACATTTGAACTTATTGCTGAGGGTGTCGTAGTACAGCATGCCGTTCGCGCCGGTCGGGGCGGCGGCCATGCTGCCCAGCACGAGCTCGCCGTTGACGGTCGCGCGGTCCGTCGTCGCATCTCCCAGCATCGAGCCGCCTGTCACGGCGAGAGCTCCGCCTACCGTGACCGTCGCGGCGTTGTCGGCGATGATGGAGTTGCCGAGCGCCGTCGCGCCGGTGAATTTCGGCAGGGTGTTGGCCGTGCCGCTGCCGGTGAAATCGTCGGCTGCGCTGGCGTCGCCGGTGTTGGCGATCGTCAGCGTATCGGTCGTAGCGTCGCCCGTGACGCTGATGCCGGCGCCCGCCGCCAGGTTCAGCGTGTCGGCGGCGGAATCCGGAAGCGGATCCGTGCCGGAAGGAGCGTTGATCGTGCTCCAGGCGTTCGGCTTGCAGTCCGACCACGCTCCGTTCTCGTAGCAGCGGAACTTATTGGAGGTGGAGTTGTAGAAAGTCATGCCGTTCACGCCGCCGGGATCGGACGAAATCGAGCCGAGCGTCAGCGTACTGTTGTGCGTAACCGCGCCGACAAGCAATGCGTTGTAGTTCACGTAAAGCGAGGAAAAATGTCCGCCCCATCCGGTCGCCGATTCGCCGAAGACGCCGTCCGCGCCACCCAGTCCTTGCCCGTGGACGCCCTTACCAAGCCCGCTTGCGGCGGTGTTGACGCCGTAGACGCCCTGGCCCGAACCGGCCGCGGTGCCGTAGACGCCGTACAAAGTCCCGCTACCGGATACGCCCGTGCTTCCGGCGCCGGTGGACGTTCCGACAATGGCGTTGGGATCGATGGTGTAGGCCGAAACGGTCGTGGCTTTCACCCCTCCGTATACTTCGAGTTTATTGGCCGTGGGCGCGCCGCCGATCGCGACGCCGGAACCGTCATCTTGGATCTGGGAGTCGCCGACGGTCGCGCCAGCGCCCGTGAACTTCGCGAGATAGTTGGGCGTGCCCGCGCCGCCAAGCGTCGCCGGGCAGTTCACGCCGTTCGCGCGGCAGACGCTCTGTCCAGCGACGGTCAGGTTTCCGGTAAAGGCACCCGTGCCTGCGACGGTCAGGTTGCCGGCCTGGTTGACGCTCAAGACCGTCGAGCTGTCGGCGTTGTTCCTGATGTTGAGGGCGTTGCCGGCCGTCGGGCTCACGATCTTGACCGAGTCGCCGGTACCGCCTGAACGGAAATCAGCTCCGATGCCGGCCGCGCCGATACCTTGGGAGCGGATGCCGATGCCGCCCGTCGCGAAGACTCCGAAGGAACCGGCGGTGTTCGTGAAATATCCTCCGTAACCGGCCGCGCCGGTCGAGACTCCGTAGACGGCGGTGTTCGCGTTGCCCATCACGCCATAACCGGAGATGCCGGACTCGAAGCGTCCGCCGGCGGTCACGCCGTTGCCGTAGACGCCATAGCTGGTCGTCGGATCGGTACCGACGCCGTACAGTCCGAAGCCGGTCGCGCGGGCGGCGATACCCGTCGCGTCAGCCGCGACGGCGCCGGATCCGACCGCGATGGTCGTCGTGGTCGTGCGCCCGCGGGCGGCGACCGTCTGCAACGTGTCGGCTTCAGTCACCACGCCGGTGATGGTGCCCGTGACGGTCAGATTGCCCCCGATCGTCGTGTCGCCGCCCGCCGCCACTCGGAACTCGTCAACCGACTCGTTCTGGAGCAGGAGCAGGCTGCCGACCGAGGCCGCGTCGATGTTGCCGTAGAGGAGGTTCTGTCCGGCGCCCACGCTCAAAGCCGCGGAGCCGAGCGAAGACATCCCCGAGAGCGCGTTATTGCCGGTGAACGTGCCGTTGGCGTTATAGAGCGCGACGTTCGTCGAAAGACGCGCGTCCGCGAGCGTGCCGCTCGAGATGTTGCTCGCGTTCAGCGTGGTCAGGCCCGCGCCGCTGCCGGTGAAGGAGTTAGCGACGTTGTTGAACGTGACGGCGCTGGAGTACGTGCCCGAGATACGTCCGCTCGGCACCGTGCCGCTCGTCAGTTGCGACGCGTTCATGGACGTCAGTCCCGCGCCGCTGCCGGTCAGCCCTCCGGATGACGTCAACGTGCCGCTGACGGTGAGCGCGCCCGGAATCACGACGTTGTTGGTGGCGGAAACCGTAAGCCCAGTCACGCCGTTCGTGACGAAGCTGATGGTGTCCGCCGTGCCGCGGAAGATGCCGGTGTTGGTGTCGCCGGAAAAGGTCAGTGACGGAGCCAGGTTGGTCCCTGCCGGGAGTGACAGCACGCCGGTTATGATGGACGTGCCGACGTTGTTGATGATGGTCCGCGCGGCACCGCCGGTCACGAACGACATCGAATCCGCTCCGCTGGAATACAGGCCCGTGTTGGTGTCGCCGATGTAGCTGTACGACGGAGCGCCGGCGCTTCCCGACGGAAGCTGCATCTGGCCGACCAGCGTGACGCGCAGGCGGTCGGCGGCGGCGTTCTGGAGCAGCAGCAGGCTGCCGTTGGTCGATGCGGCTCCGACGTTGCCGTAGATAAGGTTGTCGGTCACGAGCGACATGACCGGAGCGAGAGCGCCGGTCTGGAAGGTGCCGCCGAGCTTCTGCGAGCCGGAAATGTTGATGCTGGCCGCCTGAGCGGCGCCAGCGATATCGACGTTCTGGATGACGGACGGATTGCAGTTCGGAGGCACGCAGGTCGGGGCCGCGAATTGCGCGTGAACGGAGCCCGCGACGGCCAAGACCGTCAGCGCTGAGAAAGCGGCGGCGATCCGGGTACGGACGTTCATGAGGACGCGCATAACTCGCATGATTCCCTTCTATCTTATCACTCTTTGCGCCCGCTGAATATCATCATCGCGGCGATGGGCGCGACCAGCCAGACGAACTTGGCGGGGTCGGAAACGAAGACCATCCTGGTCTGGTCCGAGAAGACCGTCATGGCCGATTCCGGCAGGAACGTCAGGCCGACGCTGATCAGCAATCCGACGTGCAGGACGCTGAACATCACGGTCTGAAGGAGGCGTCCTCCCCCGCCGGTATCGAGCGAGCGGATGAGCGCGTTCTTCGAGAGGAAGAAGAACAGCAGGACGAAGACGCCAAGGAAGGTGCCGATCTTGAACGCGAAGTCGTTGACGGAGACCGCCGCCGAGATGTCTCGGATGTAGGGGGCGTTGGTGACGACCGCCAGGCCCATGTAGATGGAGACCATGATGACGACGATGCGGTCGCGGCCGAGCGTCAGGCCGTAGAGCAAGGCGCCGATCATGAAGAACAGCAGCAAAAATACGTCCCACGTCGGCGCCGAAAAATCCAACTGCCCGAAAAAAGGCATACTGAGGACAGTATACCTTATATTCGCCTATTTTCGGCTAACTTGTGGGGATAAGTCGGCGCTCCGGGTCAGTCATCCGTTCGCTGGCGCCGGGAAGAGGAATGCCCCTCTTTGAACGGACGCTGCGCGAACGGACGCCTGACCCTCCGCTTTGGAGGAGACGGGGGAGTTGCTATCACCCCGGCGGAGGCCGGGGTCCACGCTCAAACGTCTTCATCTCTCAACTCTTCGAGAAGCTGCTTGGCTTTGCGGGAGAGGTGCTTCGGGGTCTTCACGATGACGCGGACGTAGTGGTCGCCGCGGCCGGAGCCGCGGAGATGCGGGACGCCGCGGGCTTTGAGACGGATCTCTTCGCCGGATTGGACGCCGGACGGGATCTTGACTTCGAGTTCGCCGTCGAGTGTCTCGACGGGTTTGGTGGTGCCGAGCGCGGCGTCGGAGAACGCGACGTCGAGATTGGAGTAGACGTCGAAGCCGTCGCGTTCGAAGCGTGGGTCGGATTTCACGCGGATATGGAGGTAGAGGTCGCCGCTCGGCGTGCCGCGGACGCCCGCTTCGCCGCCGCCGGAGACGCGGATAGTCTCGCCGTCGTCGATGCCGGCGGGAATCTTCACGGTGACCGAGGATTTCTCGCGCCTCGCGCCTTCGCCGGCGCATTCCCTGCAGCGGCTTTCGGGGACGTTGCCCGCGCCGTGGCATTCGCCGCACGTCGCGACGGTCTCGAAACTGCCGAGCATCGTGCGCTGCGTCTGACGCACGCGCCCCTTTCCTTCGCAGCGCTTGCACTGATGCATCTTGGCGCCGGGCGGGATGCCGGTACCGGAGCACGACGCGCAGGCGACGGGCTTGTAGAGCTCGAAGGTCTTCTCGGCGCCGAAGGCCGCCTCGGAGAATCCGATCTGGGCGTTCACCTCGATGTCTCCGCCTCGCGCCTGACGGCGTCCGCGTCCGCCCATGCCGAACATGTCGCCGAACATCTCAGAGATGTCGCCCATGTCGAAGTTCGCGCCGCCGTTCTGGAAGCCGCCGAACCCGCCGAAGCCACCGCCTGGACCCCCGCCTTGGTCGAAGGTCTGGCCATACTGATCGTATTGGGCTTTTTTCTGGGGGTTCGAGAGGACCTGATAGGCCTCGTTGATTTCCTTGAACTTGGCCTCGTCGCCGCCCTCCTTGTCGGGATGATGCTTGTGCGCCAAAACCCGGAAGGCTTTCTTGATCTCCTCATCGGAGGCCCCCTTGACAATGCCGAGAATTCGGTAATAGTCTTTACCCATTGGAGCTCATTATACAGCCACGTAAAGCGCTTCGCGCCACGTGGCAGGGAGGGTGTCATGCACCTTTGCACGAACTGTCAGACCGTCGATTGGGAGAAGCGGATCGAAGACGATCTCAAGCTTTCCAAGAACGGCGGCAAGGTCAAGGCGAACTGTCCGTACTGCACGCACGTCGGCGGCGGCCGCGTCCGCCTACTACATTCGTCGCACAGCCTGTGCGACGTCTGCGCGAAGGAGCGCGGCGAGTGCCAGGCCTGCGGCGCCTCGACAGGCGATCTTGCCGCGAAGGAAGCCTTCGAGGCGCTCTTCGACGCCTACGTGACGCTGGTGAAAACATATGGTGCCACGGCGGCACGGAAGATCCTCACCGACGCGACGCTCGCGAAGGAAGAGGAGCCGCACGTCGCGACGCTCGTCGCGCTCGACGTCGGAGAGGTCGATTCCGCCCAGCCGCATCAGAGGTATCATTACCGCCTGAAGCGCGGCATCTGGACGAAGGTCTGGGGACAGCTGTCCTTCGCCGGGCGTCCACCGCGCTGCGCCCGTCATGGTCCCCCGCCACGCAACGCGCCGGCGATGGTCCGCGCAGAGAAGTGCGGCCACTGGACCGCCGGCCACCGCGCGAAGTGGTGCCTCGTCTGCGCCGTCGAGCATCGGCAGTGCGCCGACTGCGAGACCTCTACCGAGTAGAGGTCTCTTTTTTGTCCACTGTCGCCCTGACGAACGTCAGGGCCCAGCACCGCACGCGAAGCTATAAAGGTCTTTCCACTCCGGATTTTCTTTTTCTACCAACTCGATCTTCCAACGTCGTTTCCAATTCTTCAGTTGTTTTTCCCGTGCGATCGCGCTCAGCACGTCCGTCGCGCATTCGTACCAGACGAGGCTTGTGATGTCGTACTGCGAGGTATGGCTGTCGGCCGCGTGTGTCCGATGCTCGTAGACCCTCTTCACAAGGTTTGATGTGACTCCGATGTACAACGCGCCACCTTTCCGATTCGCCAGGATATAGACGTAGTAGTTTCGCATTTGGTACTGGGCCCTGAATCAAGTTCAGGGCGACAGTACTTTTACTGGCCTACTGTTTGTCAACCACTTCGCCTTCGATGGGGCCGTCTTTCTTGTCTTCCTTTGGGGCATCGCCGGCGGCCGGCTGTTGCTCCTTATACATCTCGCCGCCGATGCGCTGGGCGAGATTCGTCAGCTCGTCAGCCGCTTTCTTGATGGCAGGCGCATCGTTGGAGTCCTTCACCTTCTTCAGCTCTTCGACTTTCTCTTCAAGCGCTTTCTTGTCTTCGGGCTTCATCTTCTCGCCCATGTCCTTGAGCATCTTCTCGGTGGTGTAGACCATCGTCTCGGCGTTGTTCTTCAGGTCCACCGCCTCGCGCTTGGCCTTGTCCTCGGCGGCGTGCGACTCGGCGTCCTTCTTCATCTTCTCGACCTCGTCCTTGGAAAGTCCGGAGGACGCGGTGATGGTGATCTTCTGCTCCTTGCCGGAAGCCTTGTCCTTAGCCTTCACGTTCAGGATACCGTTGGCGTCGATGTCGAAGGTGACTTCGACTTGCGGGACGCCGCGCGGGGCCGGCGGGATGCCGTCGAGCATGAAGCGGCCGAGCGATTTGTTGCCCTCGGCCATCTCGCGCTCGCCCTGGAGGACGTGGATCTCGACGCCGGGCTGGTTGTCGGCGGCGGTCGAGAAGACCTGCGTCTTGGCCGTGGGGATGGTGGTGTTGCGTTCGATGAGCTTCGTGGAAACTCCGCCGAGCGTTTCAAGGCCCAACGAAAGCGGCGTGACGTCGAGCAGGAGGACGTCCTTCACGTCGCCCTGGAAGACGCCGCCCTGGACGGCCGCGCCGATGGCGACGACCTCGTCGGGGTTCACCGAAACGTTTGGCTTCTTGCCGAAATATTTCTCGACGGTGATCAACACAAGAGGCATGCGGGTCATGCCGCCGACCATGACGATCTCGTTGATGTCGCTCGGCGAAAGTTTCGCGTCGGCAAGCGCTTTCTTCACGGGTTCGAGCGTCTTCGCGACGAGGCCGCCGACGAGCTCCTCAAGCTTGGCGCGCGAAAGCGTCACGGTGAGGTGCATCGGGCCGGTGGCGGGGTCGGAAGCGATGAAAGGCTGGTTGATTTCGGTGGTGGCGGCGGTGGAGAGCTCGATCTTGGCCTTTTCGGCGGCTTCCTTGATGCGCTGGAGGGCGAGCTGGTCCTTCTTGAGGTCGAGGCCGCTCACCTTCTTGAACTCCTCGACGATCCAGTCGATGACGATGTTATCGAAGTCGTCGCCGCCCAGGTGCGTGTCGCCGTTGGTGGCTTTCACTTCAACCGTGTCAGCGGAAACTTCCAAAACCGAAACGTCGAAGGTGCCGCCGCCCAGGTCGTAGACGACGATCTTCTCGTCCTTCTTCTTGTCGAAGCCGTACGCCAGCGCGGCGGCCGTCGGTTCGTTGATGATGCGGCGCACCTTGAGGCCGGCGATCTCACCCGCGTCCTTGGTGGCCTGGCGCTGGGCGTCGTCGAAGTAGGCCGGCACGGTGATGACGGCTTCCTCGATCTTCTCGCCGAGCTTCTCTTCCGCGTCGGCCTTCAGTTTCTGGAGGACCATCGCGGAGATCTCCTGCGGCGAATATAGTTTCCCGCCGAGTTCGACCTTCACGCCCTCGCCGTCCTTCACGAGCTTGAAGGGGAAGAGCTTGGCGTCGCGCTGGACTTCCGGATCTTCCCAGCGGCGGCCGATGAGGCGCTTGATGGAATAGAGCGTGTTGGCGGGGTTCACGACGGCCTGGCGCTTGGCCAAGAGGCCTCCGACGCGTTCGCCGGACTTCGTGACCGCGATCATCGACGGCGTGGTGCGCGCGCCTTCCTTGTTTTCCAAGACTTTCGGCTGGCCGCCTTCGATGACGGCCATGCAGCTATTGGTGGTTCCGAGGTCGATTCCGAGGATCTTCATAGTTGTTGGTGATTACGGTTCAAGACCCCTCCTGCCTCCCCTTTCAGGGGAGGAGTATCCCGGATTCTCCCCCTCTGAAAGAGGGGGCAGGGGGAGTCTTAAAGGATCATTTGTTCTTCACTTCAATCTTGATCTCCTTCTTCTCGCCTTCATCCGCTTTCGGAATCGTGATGCGCAGCAGCCCGTGCCGGGATTCCGCTTCGGCCTTCTCGCCGATGACGGCCGCGGGGAGCGCGACCTTGCGCTGGAAGGCGCCGTAGCGGACTTCCTTGTAGAGATAGTCCTGTTCGTCGACTTCGGTGCGATGCTCGCTCTTGCCGCGGAGGGTCAGCACGCCGCCTTCGACGGTGACTTCGACGTCCTTGGGATCGACGCCCGCCAGCGGCGTCTCGACGATGACGTTCTCGCCGTCCTCATACACGTCGACCGCGGGAATGAACCCCTTCGACATATCCGCAAGCGCGCGCTCCGCGTCGTCGAACGGGTTTTGGTTTTTGGGGAGGAGGGACATAGGCTTACTGGGATTCGCGCATCTCTTCGCTGTAGAAGTCCTCAACGATTTTTTCCTTAGTCAGAAAAAGCTTGACCGGCTGTCCAGTGATCTTTTCCCAAATCGCGCGGCCAAACACGTAGAGCACAGAGAGGACACGGAAGAAGAAATAAAGCATGAAGAAGGCCTGCCAAACGACACCGGGCACACCCAGTACCTTGTCCGGGAACCTCGAGGTCAGCAGGAAGCCCAGCAAGAGAACGACGCTTTCGGCGCTCAGGAACAGGCCCCAGCGCCGCCCAACCGCTTCCGCAAGAAGAGCCAGCGCGTCCTTGAGCCTGTGGTCAGGCATCGGCACCACCCTATCCTCAGGAAGGCCGTAAAGTTTCGGGTGCTTGTGTGCGAACTTGAGCATATTTTTTTCCGAACCCGAGGGCATCAAGCTTTTTTCCATGTCAGCCAGAATCGCGTTGTACGCTTCGTTAACTTCTTTAAACTTCTTAGGGTCTCCACCCTTGTCGGGATGATGCTTCTTGGCCAACTTTTTGTAGGCCTTCTTGATTTCATCAATCGAGGCTGACGGTTCAACCTCAAGGACTTCGTGTGGGGTCATACTCACTCCGCCTTCGCCTGGAAGCTGGCGCCGGCCGCTTCGAATTTGACCAGCTTGTTGATGGTCTGGACGGCGAGCTTCATCGACGTGGCGCCGGATTTGTGCTTGGGGAGGTCGCGGAGGCGGATCTTCTGTTCCTTGGCGCGGTTGCCGTTCTCGTCGACGGCGCGCGAAGGCACCGTCACGAGCATGTCGGGGTCGAGGCGGAAGAAATTCAGGAAGTTCCCCCACTCCTTGAAGGAGAAGCGGTGGTGCTGGTAGTCGGATTCCCACTCGAGATCGCTTTTGAACACCATATGTTTATTTGTTCACGATGACTTTAGAGGGCCGGACGACTTTGCCGTTGATCTCGTAACCGGTCTGGACTTCTCGGAGGATCGTCCCGGAGATAACTCCCCCTGCCCCCTCTTGCTCCAAGAGGGGGGAATCCTCTTCACCGACAGCCTCGTGCCGCATGGGATCGAACTTCTCGCCGCCGGTCTTGATGGCCGTGAGGCCGAGGTCCTTCATCGCGTCGTCGATCTGCTTCTGGATGAAGCCGACGCCGAGGGCCCAGTTGAGGACCGTCTTATCCTCGGTCTTGGGCATGTGGCTGACGGCGACGTGGAAGTTGTCGAACACCGGGAGGAACCGCTCGACGACGCGGAGCGTGGCGTATTGGCCCATCTCCATCCGCTCGCGGGCGACGTCTTTCTGGAGGTTCTGGTAGTCGGCGAGCGCGCGCTTCCAACGCTGCTCCATCTCGTGCAAGGAGACGTCGTTGGAGGGCTGGGCCCCGGCCTCCGCCGGGGTGACATCAGGGGAAGTACGCTCCACCGAAAGCGCGGTGATGTCGGCGCTGCAGGAGCCGTGCTCCTCGCACCAAGCTTCGCACTTCTTCATCGTCTCCTCGTCGCGGTAGTGGAAGCCGCATTCGGGACAGGCGTAAGTTTTCTGTTCTTCGTCGGGCATAGTTTTCTTTTTCCCCCTCTTGAAGCAAGAGGGGGCAGGGGGAGTTATCTTCCGAGGGGATAACCCCTCCGGCCTTTGGCCACCTCCCCTTGCTTCAAGGGGAGGATCTAATGTCGGAGCGCTTCTAGTGCGGTCTCGAGGAGAGCGACGCCGGAGTCGTAGTCCATGCGCATCGGGCCGAGGATTCCCAGGACTCCGTAGGTCTCCCCCATCGGCGCGCGGCCGATGACCAGGCCGCACTCCTGTCCGAACGGGTTCTGGCTGCCGATGAGGACTGCGACAGAAGGCGCGACGTGCGGATACATCTTCTCCATCGTCTCGTCGAGATGATCGAGCACCTTCGACATCACGGCGACCTGCGAGAACTGGCGGAACTCCGGTTTGGCGAAGAGGTTCGAGAGGCCGGTGTAGTAGACGTTGCGCGGGGCGAAGGCGACGAGCGCGGACTCCTGCGCGAGTTCCGCGAGCGCCTTGGCGGCGCGGCGGAGGCGTTCGGCGTCCTCGAAGGATTCGTGGACGGCATCGCTCATCGCTTCGACGACGTCTTCCGTCGGCGGCTTCTTCTCGAGGAAGTGGGAGACGTAGTAGCGATAGCCCTTTTCGGAAGGCGCGCGGCCCGCGGAAGTGTGCGGTTGGAGCAGGTAGCCGAGCTCTTCGAGGGCGGCGAGTTCGTTCCTGATCGTGGCCGAGGAAACGTCGAGGCCGGACTCTTCAGCTAGCCACGCCGAACCTACCGGCTCGGCGGATTTCACGTACCGCCGGACGGTCAGCTTCAAAAGCGTCTCCTTGCGGGGGTCGAGGGTTTCCATAGCGTTAGCAATCCCATCTTACGAGTGCTAAGAGGTGTCGTCAAGGCCGACCTGCTATACTGGATGGGCATTAAACACTCATCCCTATGAACTTCAGTTTCGGCAACAGGTCGGGCAGCCGCCGCAAAGGTGGCCCGTGCGGCTTCCTGCTCCTCATCCCGTTCGGCATCCTCCTCGGCATCATCGGCGTCGTGATGCTGTTCTCCAACATCGCGCTGGTCGCGAACGGCGTGAAGACGACGGGCACGGTCGTCGATATGGAGACGAAGACGGACGTGAGGGACGAGTACACCGACGACGAGGGCCGCGTGCATCCCGCCGAGACGCGCACGTCGTACTACCCCATCATCGAGTTCAAGAAGGCCGACGACGGCACGACGGTCCGCTACACCTCGAACTTCGGGTCTTCTTCCAAGCCGTCCGTCGGTTCGACCCGTGCGATCATCTACGACAAGGGCAATCCCCAGCGCGCGCAGGACGATTCCGCCTCCAACCTGTGGATCCTACCGATCGTCCTCATCCTCATCGGGTTCACCTGCCTCGGCTTCGGTATCTTGCTGTTCATCCTGGCGAAGAAGGCCGCCAAGGCGCTGCTCGGCGTCGCGCAGGGTGCGCAACAAGGCGGCATGGCCGGCGCGAGCGGCATCATCGCCAACCTGATGGGCGGCATGACCGGCGCCTCGGCTTCGCCCGGGATGCCGGCAATCCCCCAGATTCTCCCGCCGTCGCCCGTGAACCCGCAGCTGGCCGACTACGTGAAGCAGAGCCGCGCGGTCGGCACGGACGACGCGACGATTCGCGCGACGCTGGCCGGACAAGGCTGGAGCGCTCCGGACATCGCCGCGAGCCTACGCCATTGACAAAAGCGCCGGGACGCCGTATCCTCACGGCGTCCTTTTTTTCGGAGGCCCCGTGTCCGAACGCACAAACGAAGACATCATCCGCATCGTCACCAAGTACCAACGCTTCGGTATGGTCCACGAGCTGACGTGCACGATCGACAGCCGCCACGAAGCGCTCGAGCCCGTCGAACGCGACGGCAAGGTCATCCTGGAGTGCCCGACCTGCGGAACGACGCAGGAGCACATCCCCAGCTTCGTGCTGACGTCGGAGGAGCTGCTCGATTACTCGACGCTCAAGATGGCCGAAGCGCTGGAAGAGGCCGACCGGCGGCAAACGCGCCAGGACGTGTGGATGATCTTCGCCGCCAGCGGCATCAGTGCCGGCCTGCTCGGCAGCCTTTTGTCAGGCACCATCGGCGGCTTCGGCGGCATCGTCTTCGGCGGCATCGTCGCCTGGTTCGCCACGCGCTCCAAGCGCGCGTCCATCTCCCGTCCCTGACGGGATTTTTTTCGAAAAAACGCCCCATACGGGACGTGTCAGTAGGTGAAGCCGTGGCCGCGACGAAGGAACGGGTCGGCATCCTGCTCGCGCGTCAGGTGGACGCCCTCGACGGCGCGGACGCGCTCGAGATCCTCGTCGGCGACGCGCCCTCCGTAGATCCACGCCTCCCTGCGCGCGCCGGACGCCGGGCAGTGCCAGCTTTCGTAGTGCGGGTCGAGTTCGAATCCAGCTGCCTTGAGCTTCGCCAGCCTCGCTTCGATCCCCTCGGCGGGCAAGCTGATGACATAGTAGGGCTTCATCAGTCGGTCTCCGGGTTCTGGCTCCAGGGCCACTTCGGCTCCGCGCCATCGGTCGGCTCCAGCACCGGCGCGGCCTTCCAGTCGAGAACGCCGTCGATGGCCCGGAGTTCCGGAAGGCTCTTCTCGGGCAGTTCGCCCGTGACTTCGAAACGGTCGCTCGCCGCGGAGGCCTCGTCGGGCCCCTCGCGCGCGAAACCGACCGTCTCGAGGACGAGCAGGGCGTCGTCGCGACGCCGTGATTCGATGATGAGCGTGATGCGCAAAATGATCTCCTTTTCGGACGCGAGGAGCATACGCGATTTCCGCGCGCTCGTCAACCTAAAGCCACTTCGCCGGCACGACGCCGCGCCGGACCAGGATCTTGTAACCCTCGACCAGCCAGAGGACCGACGACGAGACGGCGACGGCCAGCGCCCAGTCTTTCCAGCCGAGCGGTACGATGCGGAATGCGGGCTGGAAGGCCGGGACGTACATGATCATCGACATGAGTCCGACGGAGAGCGCGATCGTCATGGGGACCCAGCGGTTCGAAAGGATCCCCAGCGTGAAGAGGGACTTGTCGGTGGAGCGCATGTTGAAGACGTTCCACAGCTGGAAGAATGACATCGACAGGAACGCCATCGACCGCGCCGCGTCGAGGCCGTCGCGGTCGAGATACGCGCTGAAAAGCAGGAGCGTGCCGGCGGCCATCAAGGACGAGGTCAGGACGAGGAGGACGAGAAGGTTGCGCGACAGGATACGCGCGTCCTTGCGGCGCGGCGGGTTGAGCAGTTCGCCGCCATGCCTCGGCTCGAGCGCCAGAGCCTCGTCCGTCAGCGTGTCAGTGACGACGTTCAGCCAAAGCAGCTGCGCTGGCAGGAGCGGCAGCGGCAGCCCCAAGGCCAGCGTGGAGAGCATCGTGACGATCTCGCCGGCGTTGGTCATGACCAGGAAGCCGGCGGTCTGCTTGACGTTGCGGAAGACGATGCGCCCCTCCTCGACGGCGCTGACGACCGACGAGAAATCATCGTCGGTCAGGACCATGTCGGCGACTTCCTTGGTGACGTCCGTGCCGGTGATGCCCATGGCCACGCCGACGTCGGCGCTCTTCAGGGCCGGCGCGTCGTTGATGCCGTCGCCCGTCATGGCGACGGTATGCCCGGAACGCTGCAGCTCGTCGACCACGCGGATCTTGGTGGCGGGCGTGACGCGCGCGAAGACGACCGCGTCCTTCATGCTGGCGCGGAAGGCCTCTTCGGACATCGCGGCGACGTCCGCGCCCGTGAAGACGCGGCCTTCTCCGTCGTCTTCCAGCAGGCCGATCTCGCGGGCGATGGCGACGGCGGTGGCCTTATGGTCGCCGGTGTTCATGATGACCCTGATGCCGGCCCGGCCGCAGCGCGCGAGCGCCTCGCGGACGCCCTTGCGCGGAGGATCGATCATGCCGACGAGTCCCAACAGCGAGAGACCTCGTACGTCATCGGCGCGGAGCTCCTCCGTCTCAAGCCCGACTTCGCGGACGGCGACCGCGATGACGCGCATGGCCTTCGAAGCCATCGCGTCGTGCATCGTCTCGAAACGCGCGCGGAGTTCCGGCGTGAGGACGTCCGGACCGCGCCCGGACATCGTCATCGACGCCCTGCCGGCCAGCACCTCGAAAGCGCCGACGGCCATGATCTCCCGGCGGCGGAGCCCGTCGGCGTCGGCGTAGTCGTGGAGGACGGCGCGGAACTTCCGGTCGGAACTGAACGGGATCTCCTCGAGCGTGCGTTCCTCGCGCCTGAGCCGTGAACGGTCGAAGCCGCCCTTGCGTCCGAGCGCGACAAGCGCCGCTTCGGTCGGATCGCCGACCGCCACGAGCCTGCCTCCCTCGACCTGGATCGAAGCCTTGGCGCACATCGCGGCCGCGCGGAGCACATGATTCAGCACGGGATGCTCTCCGAGATGGATGCGCGCGCCGGCGACGAGGAACTCGCCTTCGTAAGACCAGCCCTCCCCCGTCACGTGCACGGCATGATCGAGCAACCCGACTTCGCGGACGGTCATCTTGTTCTCGGTCAGCGTGCCGGTCTTGTCCGTGCAGATGACGTCGACGACGCCGAGCGTCTCGACGGCCGGAAGATGGCGCGTGATGGCGTTGCGTCGCGCCATGCGGCGGACGCCGACGGACAGGACGATGACGAGCACGAGCGGCAAGCCTTCGGGGATGCTGGAGACGGCGGCCGCCACGGCGAAGAGGAACGTGTCTACGACCGGCAGGTCGCGCCGCAGTCCGACGAAAAAGATGAGTCCTGCGGCCAAGATCGCGATGACGCCCAGATTGGCGGCCATGCGGTCGAGGCGGATCTCGAAAGGCGTGCGCTCGCGCTTGATGTCGAGGAGCTCGCCGGCGATGCGGCCGAATTCCGTGCGGACGCCTATCTCGACGACGACGCCCACGGACTCCCCGGCCACGATGAGGGTCCCCATATGCAGCATGCTGGACCGGTCGCCGACCGCGGCGGAAGGGTCGGTCGGAGCCGCGGCCTTGGACGTGGGGACCGATTCGCCCGTCAACGGAGACTCGTCGGCACGGATATCCTTGGCCTCGACGATGCGCATGTCGGCCGGCACGCGCGCGCCTTCCGTCAGGATGACGATATCGCCGGGCACGAGTCCCGCCGCCGCGATCCGTTCGACGCGGCCGGAGCGCCGCACGGCCGCGGTCGGCACGGCCATGTCACGCAGCTTGGCGATGGCCGTCTCAGCCTTGCGTTCCTGGACGTAGCCGATCAGTCCGTTGACGACGACGACGAAGACGATGGCGCCCGCGTCGAAGACGTGGCCGGAAAACCACGAGACGGCGGCGGCGGCGAAGAGGACGTAATTGAGCGTCCCGCGGAACTGCTTGAGGAACAGCAGGAAGCGCGAGGGCCCCTTCTCATGCGGCAGCTCGTTCGGACCGTGTTCGACGAGGCGCGCGGCCGCCTCCTCGGCCGAGAGCCCATCGGCTCCCGTCTCGAGCGCGGCGAACGCCTCGTCGACGGTCAGCGCGTGCCAGGGGCGCTGATCATTCGGCATCGGCGGGGCATTCCTTGATGTCGGAGAGGAGCACGTTCTCCACGCGGATGCCGCGCGGGAAAAAGATGCGTTCGAGCTCCTGCTTAGTCTCGATCTCGACCTGGTCCCGGCGCGTCGAGCAGATGTCGGCGTGCGGGTAGCGCGCGGAGATCATGCGCATGCGGCTGCGGATGGTGGGACGCACGATCTTCTGCACGAAGTCGTCGCCGATGTTCTGCCAGATCATCGGGATCTGCTCGATATCGAGACGCAGCAGGATAGTGCCTTCGACCTGGATGCGCTTGCCGTCCGAAGATTGGGCGACGATCGGCACGTCGCCGAGCGCCTTGACGTGCTCGGGTCGGAACTCGCCGGAGATCGAATACTCGAGCGTCTGCGTGTTGAACAGTTTGGCTTTCTGCCAGAACGGGATCTTGAGGTGGAGGCCGGGCATCATGACCTTCTTGAGGACGCCGCGGCCGAGGTCGTAGACGCAGGCGACGTAGCCGGGAGGGACGTAAATGAAAAGCCCCTTGAGGACGTCCTCGACGACGAACGAATACATCAGTTGGTCGAGACGGTCGGCCATAGCTTGTGTCTGATGGCTGAAACGGTGAAGGAGAAGGCCATCGAGGTGAGCACGAACAGGGCCTTCACCATGGGCAAGAGTGACAATACCACGACGGAAAACAGCGGGAAAGCGTAACGGTAGATGGCGTCTTGCTTCCCGAGCAGGTGTTCGACCTGGCGCTGTTCGTGCGAAATCTCGAGATACAGCACGACGCCGACGGCCAGCGCCCACCAGACATTCCTCGCGGAGAGCCCGAAACCGAAGAACGTCGGGTCGATGTCCGGCGTGAGGGCGCCGCGGGTGAAGACCTGGTAGAGCGCGAGCAAGACGGCGAGCTGGACCAGGAGCACCGTCGCCTTGGCCCACGGATTGATCTTGCGCCGTTTGAGCAGCTCGCGGATCTGCTCGTTGGCCAGCACCGGGTCGTTCTTGTACTGCCCCTGAATGGCGGCGACCTCCTCGGAGAGGCGTTCATAGCGCGCGCTGGAACGCTCCGCGAGGATGGTGAGCGGCATGAGCGCCAAACGCAGGAGCACCGTCAGCTCGATGACGGCGACGCCCAGGTTCCCGAACGCCAGCGTGCGGTACAGGAAGAGCAGGGTCTCAAGCATCGGGTGGACGATCGCTTCGCGCCAGAGATCTTGCATACCGCGACAGCATAGCAAAAACGAGGGTTTCGGTCACCCTCGTTTCAGGCGTTTCAGGCGCATTCCGGCTGTCGTTCCAGGGCAAGAATCGCCTCCACTTCCGGGAGCGATGCCGCCTTGTTCAGCGCCATGCGGATATCCTTGCTGTTCGGACTCCCCTTGAAGTACCAGGCGTAGTGCTTGCGCATCAGGACGACCCCGCGCTCGGGCCCGTATTTCGCGATCATCAGCTTGGTGTGGTCGATGACGGTCGTGCGGCGCGTCTCCTCGTCGATGACGGTCGAGACGCGGCCATCCTTCAGCACCTCCTCGATCTGCTTCAGGATCCAGGGATTGCCGAGCGCACCGCGGGCGATGAGCGTGCCGTCGGCGCCGGAGGCTTCCATCGCGGGCTTGGCCGTCTCGGGCGAATGGATGTCGCCGTTCACGAGCACGGGAATCGAGACGCGCTTCTTCACTTCGCCGACCATCTGCCAATCGGCGACGCCGGAATAGCCCTGCGCCTTGGTGCGTCCGTGGACGGTGAGGAGGTCGGCGCCGGCCTGTTCGAGAGCGGGCGCGAACTCGAGGCACTCGCGCGGATCGCTCCAGCCGAGGCGGATCTTCACCGAAAGCGGCACGGTGATGGCGGATTTCATCTTCCTGATGATGTCTCCCGCGAGCTTGGCGTCCTTCATCAAGGCGGCGCCGTTGAAGTTGGAAGTGATCTTGTAGACCGGGCAGCCCATGTTGATGTCGATGCCGTCCGGATGGAACTTCTCCTCGATGACACGGGCGGATTCGGCCATGACGTCAGGATCGGCACCGAAGATCTGCTGGATGATGGGGCGCTCCTCTTCCTCGAAGGCGGCCATGTCGAGCGTCTTCTCGTTGCCGCGGACGACCGCTTCGGACGAGACCATCTCGCGGAACACGATCCTGGCCCCGAAGCGCTTGGCGATGAGGCAGAATTCCGAGTCGGTCATGTCGGCCATCGGCGACAGGGCCACGATAGGTTTTCCGGCGGTTTTCCAGGAGAACATAGGATACGAAAGGATGCCTCGTTCCAGGCATCCAGTCAAGCGGATCGTCTTCAGGATTTACCGGCTGCCTCGCACTTCTTCTGGAGCTCCTCGATGCGCTGCTTGAGCTTGATCATCTGGAGTTCGCGATCGACGATCAAGCGCTTCATGTCCCGTGTCCTCTCAAGTTCCTTCTCCAGGACCTTGCGGAACGATTCGTGCTTGAAAAGTTGCTGGTGAAGTTGGACGACCTGGAGCTCGAGCGCGGCCCAGGAGGCAAGATCCTTGAGCAGCTGCTGGTCATCGAGCGACAGTTCACGCGGAGCGCGATCCTTGATGCAGAAGACGCCGAGCCGGAAGCCGTGGATGTCCAGGATCGGCACGCCTGCATAGAAGCGGATGTAGGGCTCTCCGATCACCATGGGGTTGTCGGAGAACCGGGCGTCTTTCCGCGCGTCGGGGATGACCATGATGTCGTCGGCGAGCATCGCGTGCCCGCAGAACGAGATGGCTCGCGCTCCCTGGCGCGCCTCCAGGCCCTGGCACGACTTGAACCACTCGCGCTCCTTATCGACCAAGGTCAGGGTCGAGATGGGCACTTTGAAAAGCTTGAGCGCCAGGCGCGTGATGCGGTCGAACTGCTCTTCGCGCTGGGTGTCGAGGAACCCGAGGCTATGGAGCGCCAGGAGTCGCTCGGATTCGTTTTCCGGAATAGGAGCTTCGATCATATTTACGGCTTGGCCACCGGCAACGCCGCATCATGCTCGACTGACCCCTTCTTCATCAGCATGGCATCGAGGCCGTAGGCCCCGGCACCGGAAAGGACGAGCGCGAGAGCCGTCATCATCAACGAGAATTCGAACTCGTAGGTCTTGAACGAACCGATTTCCTTGGCCGTCAGGACGGCGACGACCATGATGACGACGTGTCCGGCCGCCCAGAAACGGGTCGCGAGACCGAGCAGGACGAAGATGCCGCCGAAGAATTCCACGCAAGCGACGAGGACCGCCATGGCGCCCGGCAACGGGATTCCCAGCTTCTCGAAGAACATGCCGGTGCCGTCGAGGCCGCTGAGTTTCATCCAGCCGTGAAAGATGAAGACGAAGGCGAGTCCGACGCGCAGGACGAGCTTGGCGGCATCGGCGCTGCACGGCTTCCTAAGGAAAACCATGGCCGGGTTGTGCATGAGTCGGTGGAGCATCATAGGCGTTAGTTTAAGCCTTATATATCAGGCTGAGTGTACCACCTCCACTGGACATCCTTCCAGCGGAATGCTATCGTCATCTGCGTCATGGCGCGTTCGTCTAGCCCGGTCCAGGACGTCTCCCTCTCACGGAGAAGATCAGGGGTTCGAATCCCCTACGCGCTACCAAAAAAATCCCGACCTTCTGCGGTCGGGATTTTTTGACGTAAAAACGGGGCGAACTTGATGTTCGCCCCGTGCGTGAGTGCCGATGCCCTAGCGCGAGATGCGCCGGAGCCAGAGGTTGACCTGCCGGGCCTTGTCCGCGTCCCGGTCGGGGCGCGAGCGATAGGCCTTGCAAGCCTTTAGCGCTTCCGTGCGGGCTTCGGGCTGCCGGACATAGGCGCCGCAGAGGCAGAAGAGCCCCTCGGCGTCGTTCGGCTTGGACTTGAGAGCGCGCGTGAGCGTCGCGATGGCGTCCGACGTCCGGCCGCCGGCGTAGAGCGCGCAGCCTTGGACGGAAGTCGCGGCGGACGGGGGCGGCGGTGGCGGAATCGAGATTCCGTCGGACGCATCCCTGTCATCGACGGCCTTCGCAGGAGCGACGGCCTCGGCCTTGGCGGTCACGATGACCGCTTCAGGCCTGCCGGACCGAGCGGGAGCCTTGCCCATCGTCAGCGCCAGGCCGACGGCGAACGCCGCGACCGCGCAGACCGCGATCGATGCCGGAATCCACGCGCGCTTCCTCGATGCCGACTTGATCGGAGCTTTCGGCTTCGATTCGAACGCGACCGCCTCGAGCGCGGCGCGCATCTCGGAAGCCGACCCGTACCGTTCGCCGGGAATCTTGGCCATCGCCTTGCGGACGATGGCGTCGAGCCCGGGAGGGAGCGGCTCGGCGTCCGACGCAACGATCGCGGGGACCGCCGAACTCCGATGCTGGTCGTAGATGGCGAGCGCATCCTTCCCGCGGAAAGGCGCCCTGCTGTTCAACAGCTGGAACAGCATCACGCCGACGGAGTAGATGTCGGTGCGCTCATCGACGGGCAGGGAACGGATCTGCTCCGGCGACATATAGAGCGGCGAACCGAGCGGCATGCCTTGCTGGGTCAGCGTCATGTCGAGGGCGGGGTCGCCCGACGACTCGGAAGCCTTCCCCAGGCCGAAGTCCAGGATCTTCACCTGGTCGTCCTTGTCGGTCAGCATGACGTTGCCGGGCTTCAGATCGCGGTGGACGATCTTGATGGCATGGATCGCCTCGAGGCCCCTGAGGATCTCGATGACGATCTTGATGGCCCTTTTCGGCGCCAAAGCGCGGGGCTTTCCGGCAGGCGTCATGATCTCGTCGCGCAGCGTGCGCCCTTCGATCCGTTCCATGACCAGCAGGTGCCGGCCGTCGATCTCGTCGAAGGAGAAGATCATGGCGACGTTCGGGTGCATGACGCGTCCGGCGACCTGCGCCTCGCGGCGGAAGCGCGCGACCATCATCTTGCAGTGCTCCGGATCCCTCGTCGGGAAACTGATCACCTTGATGACGACCGTCCGGCCCAGACTCTCGTCTTTCGCCAGATAGACCTCGCCCATGCCGCCCTTGCCGATCGGAGAACCGATGCTGTACTTCCCGATCTTCTTGCCCTCGACCCTGGAATCCTCCAGGGCCTTTTCGATGTCATCGCCTATCAGCGCGCGCAAGCCGTCGTCCGTGTTCATCTGAACCTCCTGCCTTACGGCGGTGTGGGGACTCGTGGTGCTTCCCAGGAGAACTCTCCATTGGAAACGGCTTACTTTAGCTTAAAAAAACGCTTCTGTCAAGTCTTTATGACAGAAGCGCCAGATTTTTGGCTTGTTTCAGCCCTTCTTTTCCTGGCTGACGAGGAGCTCCGCCGCCCTTGAAGGCTCGGCCATGAGTTCCTTGACGACTCGCTCCATCCGCATGCCCCGCGAACCCTTGATGAGCAGGAGGTCGCCTGGATGGATGCGGTCCTGGAGGAAACGACCCGACGCGACGGCATCCCTCATATGGAAGACGCGCTCGTCCGGCATGCCGGCCTCGCGCGCCGCCTCGCACAGGAGCGCGGAGGCCGCGCCGACGCCGACTAACATATCGAGGCCGGACGCCGCCGCGGCTTTGCCGATGCGTCGGTGCGATTCCTCGGTCAGCGCGCCGAGTTCGAACATGTCTCCGAGAACGGCGATGCGCCGAGCGTCGCCTTCGCGCGGCAAGGCGGCGAACGTCCGCAGGGCGAGCTCGGCGGCGCGAGGCGATGAGTTGTAGGTGTCGTCGACGATGACGGTGCGCTTCACGCCCGACAGGACCCGCAGGCGTCCCGGCGGGGGCTGATACTCCGCCAGCCCGTAGGGGATGGCGGCCGGGTCGATGCCGAAGGCCACCCCGACGCCTGCGGCCGCCAGCGCGGCATAGACGTTGCCTTCGCCGATGGCTTCCGACAGGTTCGCCGCATAGCTGACGCCGTCGATCAGCAGGTCGAAACGCGTGAAGACCGTGCCGAGCGCCGTTTCGGCGCTGACGCGCTCCGCGCGGACACGGGCGGACGGTCCGAAGCCGAAAAGCACCGCGCGCTCGCCCATGCCATCCCCCATCGGCGCGACGCGGACGTCGTCGGCGTTCAGCACGGCAGTGCCGCGCTCGGCGACGGCGCGCACGATCGCGCCCTCTTCTTTCGCCACGCCGTCGAGATCGCCTAGGAATTCCGTGTGCTCTTCGGAAATGGCCGTCAGCACGGAGACGTCAGGGGGGGCGATCGCGGTCAGATAGTCCAGGTCGCCCGGATGGTCGGTAGCCATCTCGAGCACGAGGACTTTCGGATAGTCGCGCTCGGGTCCGAACGCCAGGCGGAACCCGCGCCAAAGGATGCCGGCCCAGGCGAAAATCGAGCGTCCGCCGCTCGAAGGCTCGCCCAGGATCGTGAGCGGCACGCCGATCTCGTTGTTGTGGTTCCTGGAGCTGGCGCGGGTCGGAAAAGCGCGGCCGAGGACGGCCGCGACGGCGCGCGTCGTCGACGTCTTGCCGACGGAACCGGCGACAGCGACGATCTTCGGCCGATACCGGGCCAGGACGACTCGCGACAGGAAGGCCAGGACGTATTGCAGGTTGCGGAGCATATCACTTGCGGGTAGGCGGTATCTGATAGTAGTCGAGCAGGAACTTGGCGATGTCGCCGAACAGCGGCGCGGCCGACGACTCGGCGAACTGCACGTCCTTGGGACGGTCGATGCGCACGACCATCGCGAACTTCGGATCGTCGATAGGGCCGTAGCCGGCGAATGATCCGATGGTGGCGCCGATCTCATAGCCGGGTCCGTCCTTGCGCGCGATCTGCGCGGTGCCGGTCTTGCCGCCGATCCAGTATCCCGGCACGCCCGCGCGTTTGCCGTGCCCACGCTCGACGACGGCGGTCAGCATGCCGGAGACGAGCCTGGCGGCGCGTTCCGAGACGACGCGGCGCAGGGCCTTGGGAGCGCGCTTCTCGACCGTGCCGTCGGCGCGGCGTATCTCCTCCACTATGTAGGGCTTCATCATCATGCCGTCATTGGCGAGCGCCGCATAGGCCGCCGCCATCTGGAGCGCCGTCACGGTGATGCCCTGGCCGTAGGAACCGGTCGCCGACCAGATGTCGCCCTTGCGCTCAAGCGGTTCGATGTCGCCGGCCGCTTCCGAGTGCAGCTCGAGTCCCGGCTTCTGGCCGAAGCCGAAGTCGCGCACGTATGTGAGGAAAGTCGGCGCGCCGAGACGATGGACCACCTCGACCATGCCGGTGTTGAGAGATTCCGCCAGGACGTCCGTCATCGTGACCTTGCCGTGCGCCTTGAGGTCGGAATTGCGGATGGTGTACGGCCCGATCTTCACTTCACCAGGGTCGTCGAAGGGCGTCGCGGGGGAGATCTTATCCGTATCGAGGCCGGCCGCCATCGTGATGGTCTTGAAGATCGAGCCCGGCTCGTACGCGTCGAACGCGGCGGTGTCGTTATAGACGCCGATGTCTTCGACCTTTCCGTAGTCGTTCGGGTCGAAGGCCGGGGCGTTGCAAAGGGCGATGACGGCGCCGGTATCCGGTTCGACGATGACGACGCTCCCCCGCTCGGCTCCGTGGCGCGCTACCCACTCCTCGAGCTTGCGGCAGGCGACGTATTGCACGGTACGGTCGACGGTCAGCACCAGGTCGGAGCCGTCCTTGGCCGGCTTGACGGTACGGTTGCCTACGGCGATGGCGCGCCCGCCCGGATCCTTCTCCGACTCGAGATAACCCTGCGCGCCGGTCAGCTCCTTGTCGAACCAGCCCTCGATGCCGTAGCGCCCGCTTCGTCCGCGTTCGCTCTCGCCGACGAACCCGAGCATCTGCGCGGCGACGGAACCTTCGGGATAAAAGCGGTACTCCTCCTCGGAGAAGCCGATGCCTCCGATCCCAAGCGCCTCTATCTTGGCGCGCGTCTCGTCGTCGAGCTTGCGCGCGAGGGCGCGGTAGCGCTCGTCCTTATTCGAAAGCTTCTCCGCCAGTTTTTCGGGCTCCTCGCCGATGAGCGGCGCGATGGCGCGCGCGGCGGAGAGCGGATCCTTCAGACGGAAAGGTTCCGCGTACAGGAGGTGCATCGGACGGTTGGTGGCCAGGAGATATTCCTGGTCGCCGGAGGCGCGATCGCGCGCGTAGATCTTCCCTCGCTCGGGGAAAAGTTGACGGAACAGGTCGTGCTGTCCTTCCGCCAAGGCGGCATAGAAATCGTGACCGAGCACCTGGATGCGGAAGAGCTGCCCGAAGATCAGCGCCCCGAACAGGAAAAAGCCCAGGCGAAGCAGTCGCAGGCGGCTCATAGACCGAAGCCGAACAGCGCGCCCGGACCGACCGGATTCATGCCCTTGTCCAATTCCAGCGCGTCGCTCCAGCCGTCGCCGTCCGTATCGGGATTCCAGGCGTCGGATCCATAGAAATGCTCTTGCCCGTCCGAAAGGCCGTCGCCGTCGCTGTCCGCCTCCCGTACGGCCGCGCCGGTCGCCGGAAGAGTCGCCTGAAGAGCGGGCGTCGTTTCAGTCGCCGTCGGCCCGCGACCGCCGGCGAGGCTCAGTCGTTTGGAAAAAGCCGGACCGAGAGCCTTCTCGACGTCTTCCGCCTGCGGCACGTCGAAGACGACCGGTCGTCCGTAACGGGAGAACCGCACGGTGCCGCCCACGGCCCCGGACGCATCCGCTCCGTTCATGGCGCTGAAGAGGCCGATCTTGAGGAATTTCCCGGTGCGCTTGTCGATCCAGACCTCGCCGACCGGTTTTCCCCACCGGATCATGTCCGCCGTCACGGCCAGGACGTCCTCGGCGTCGATGGCCCGTCCGACGCGCGCCTCGCGAAGCTTGAGAAGCAGGGCCGAGACGGCCTCCATGTTCATCTCGACGGCATAATGGCGCGCCTTGGCGTCGAGCAGCTTCTCGTCCGGCAGTTTTTCGGTGACGGTGAAGAGGTCGACGCTCGAGAACGCCTGCGCCATGGCGGCCACCCCGAGCGCGTCGAGCGGCCGTTCCGCGAGCGCTCGTTCGTCGGGCGGCAGGATGAATTCCAGGAACGGCCGCTCGGAAACGACCCACTTTCCTTTCAGCCGCGCGGCGACGTCGGAAGAAAGATCCCCGGTATCTTCGAGTCTCAGGTAGTGGCGCCCGTCCTTGCGCCGCGCCTCGCCGGAGAGCCTCATCTCCGCCGAGCCGCTCCCTTGAGCGAAGGCGAAGGTCGAGACCGAAGCATGCCTGAACGGATCGGTGCGATCGAGATCCACGCGCATGACGATGTCGACGCCTGTCGCGCTCGGCGTCGCGACGCCACCCAATTCCTGCGGCGGCAGCGCGAGCGCCGCTTCCGACTCGACACGCATCGTCTTCTCGACGGCGAGCTTGCGCTGCGCCTTGTTGAGGACGGTCCTGGGGGCGGGTTCCGACAGGAACACGGCCATCGACACGACGGCGGCAAGTCCGAGCCCTCCGAAGATGATCGCGCGCTTAGGCATCGAGATATTTCCTGCCTTTGAGGGACTTCGGGAGATATTCCTGGTCGACGGTTTCCTTGAAGTCGGGGCCGTATTTATAGCCTTTGCCGTAACCGATCCGCTTCATCAGCTTCGTCGTCGCGTTGCGTAGGTGAAGCGGCACGCCCTCGTTCGGAAGCTCGCGGATATCGGATTTGACCTTGCCGTACCCGACATACAGCGCGTTGGATTTCGGCGCGCGAGCGCAATACGCGACGGCCTGCGCCAGGATGACGTCGCACTCCGGCATGCCCATCTGATGGCAAGCCTGGTACGCGGCGACGCACTGCACGAGCGCGTTCGGATCGGCGAGACCGATGTCCTCCGAGGCGAAACGTACGACGCGGCGCGCGACATACAGCGGGTCCTCGCCCGCCTCGAGCATCCGTCCGAGCCAGTAGAGCGCCGCGTCGGCGTCGGACCCGCGCATCGACTTATGGAGCGCCGAGATGATGTTGTAGTGCTCTTCCCCCTGCCGGTCGTAAAGCAGGTGATTCTTCTGAAGCGTCTTGGCGAGGGCTTCCTTCTTCAAGTGTACCACGCCGTCCGCGTCGGGCCGAACGCTCCGAAGGCCCAATTCCAGGCCGTTCAGGGCCGATCGCGCGTCACCGTTCGCGCTGGCCGCCAAGTACCCCAGCGCGTCTTTTCCGGCCTCGATCCTGTACGGATAGGCCTCTCGCTTGCGGACGAGTTCCAGCGCGCGCTCGAGGACCGTCTCGACGGCTTCCGTCGAGAGCGCTTGCAGGATGAAGACGCGTGAACGCGAAAGCAAGGCCCCGTTCACTTCGAACGACGGGTTCTCCGTGGTGGCGCCGATCAGCACGACCGTGCCGTCTTCGACGTGCGGCAGGAAGGCGTCCTGCTGGGCCTTGTTCCAACGGTGGATCTCGTCGATGAAGACGATCGTCCGCTCGCCGTGGAGGATGCGCCGCTCTTTCGCCTCCTCGACCGCCTTCTTGAGGTCGGCGATGCCGGATGTGGTGGCCGAGAGCGGCACGAATCGCGCCTTCGTCATCCTGGCGACGATGCGCGCGAGCGTCGTCTTGCCTACGCCCGGCGGACCCCACAGGACCATCGAAGGGATGGCATCCAATTCCAAAAGCGTGCGGAGCGGAGAGCCGGGACCGACCAATTCGTCCTGCCCGACGAAGTCGTCGAGCGTCTCGGGACGCATGAGTTCCGCGAGCGGCGCCTGCTTCTTCATTTCCACCTTATCTTTGAGGTCGAACAGGTCCATACAAGGCCATCTTACACGAACGCAAGGCGAACGAGTCAAACACGAAGCTCCCCGGCTGCACGGGGAGCTTCGCGATGTTTTCCCCAACAGGAACACTGACCTGTCCTCTGTTGGGTAAAGATGATGGGGCCGTCCTGCCGCGCGACCGTAACTCCCGGGAGGCTGGAACTGTTCGCCTTCATCATACCACGAAAAAAGGCCTGACCGAGGAGGTCAGGCCGAACCGGCGAAGCCGACCAGGTGCCCGCCGTAGAGCAGTCCGTCGGAACCATCGAGCGTCTCGCGCCAGGCGAGGGCGTCGTCCACGCCTTCGGGCCATGGGCGCCCGATGTCCGCGAGAAAGCGCCGCCACGGGTCGTTGATGAAGTGGTCAAAGACCTGCTCGGCGCTGCCGCGCGCGTCGCCGACCGGACGATAGATGCGGTCCGCCGCCACCAGCGCTCGCCACCAATCGTCCTCCGGACGGAAGATCGGTATCACGGTACAGACGAAGACGGCGCGACCCTCGCCGATGGCGCGCTCGAGCTTGCCGGTCGACCATAGCCGATAGCCATGCTTGGGACATTCCTGCGCGTAGACGGGAGTCTGACCTGGATACGCGGGCCTTTCCGAAATGATGGCGGTGGTGCCGAAGACGACGATCAAGTCCGGATCGCGGACGCCTGCTGTCTTCATAATGAACCTCCATGGCAATACCGACCCGGCAACGTACCTGAAAATCCAGCGACCGTCAACCCACCTCCTTGCCAGGATGAGCCGCATCGTGTAGAGTAGGCACGTCGCGCCGGAATGTAGCTCAGCGGTAGAGCGCTCGCTTCGGGTGCGAGAGGCCGCAGGTTCAATCCCTGTCATTCCGACCACGAAAACGCCTTCGTTGCATACGAGGGCTTTTTCGTTGTTTTGCGGGTGTACCTAGAAAGTAAGTGATGCAAAACCACCGCCTTTGGGCGGGGGAGCGTTTCGTCTTTTTGACTTTCCGATTCCCGCGTTCTATGGTGGTTCGGTGAGGAAAGAAGAAGCGCTACTGAAGATGCCGTTTCATTGAAAAAGGAGGCAGTCGTGCCGAAGAAGCAAAGCAGCGGAAACCTGTTCCAGTACGTCCTGATGTCAGCCGTCGCGCTGTTCCGCTGGGGCGTCAAGCGCCTCTGGAACATACTGACCTTCTGGCAAGCCGAGCGGAAGAAGCCGCTCGCCGACCGGCAAAAGGTCGACCGCCAGAAGGCCGTCGCCGGACTCCTCGCCGTCGTCATCGCCGTCGGCGGCGTGGCCTTCTTCGTCTGGAAGGGGCTCATAGCCGTCTTCTCGATGTCCGTCGCCTTCCTCGACCGCCAGATGGCCCTCTACATCGGCGCCGCGCTCCTCATCGTCGGCCTCAACATCCTGCGGCTCATGCCGCAGCGCAAGAAGATCGGCCTCGTCCTGATGGCCCTCGGCGCGCTCCTCGTCGCCTACGGCCTCGGATATCTCGGATAGCGAAGACCCTCCGTCTCACGGAGGGTCTTTTTCGTCATCTAAAACCGACGACTGTCAAGACGCCGCACCTTCTTTCCTCCACCCCGCCAAGCGTCCGACCGCGCGCGAGCGAAGGGCCGGTTCCGGCGACCATCGCGGAGGCGCACGAGCTTGGTCCCCGAAGGGGTCGCGCGCCGAGCGTGAGGGCGACGCGCCGCAGGAGCGCGTCGACCCGGGTCGCCGGAACCGGTCCGAGCGGAGCGCGCGGTCGGACGCCCCTAAAACGGCATCGTCAGGTTGATGGGGTTCGGCTTGGCGTTCGGCATGCGGAAGTCGACCTTCACCGCCTTCTTGGCGCCGGCGCGGTCCTCATAGAAGATCTCGCCGTGCTTGAGGCCGTAGTCGTAGACCTCCTTCGTGATCTTCACGTCCATCAGGCAGTAGTCGCGCAGCTTGTCGAACTCCCCCTTCTTGAAGTACTCGAGCGCCTGCAGGCCGTGCCCGCTCTTGCCGGCGCCGATCGTCGCCTGCGCCACGCTGTCGAGCTTCAGCCGGAATCCCAGGCCGGCGTGGATCACTTCGAGCAAGTCAAGGCTCGGGAACGTCAGGAAGTCGCCTGGATAGTAGCTGTTCATCACCGGATAATCGAAACCTTTGGTGTTGTAGCCGATGATGCGTTCGGCGCGCTCGAGGCGAGGCCAGAGATTCGGCAGCTCGTGCTCAAGATAGCTGGCGTACTCGTCGGTCTCGTAATAGTACACGCCGATCAGCGTGATCTTCGGCATGGCACCGTTCGGTCCGATGAGACCGTCCGTCTCGATGTCGAGCACGACTTCGTTCAGCATACGAAAAAAGGTTTGAGGCTTGAGGATATGAGGTTTGAAACCGGGCGTCAAGCCTCAACGCTCAAACCTCAATCCTTACCTCTGGACCGTGATCGTCGAGACCCGTTCGGGATTGCAGGATCCGACCGTGATGCGATTGTTCGTCGACTTGTTCACGTAGTAGCCGGTCTTGGTCGCATCATAGGTGACGACGCCGTTGGTGCCTTTCGGATCGACCGGCATCGAGGAGATGTATTCGTCCACGAGCGGCGACGAGAGGTTCAGGCAGGCGCCGAGCGTCGTACCCGCCGGGGCGCAGCCGGTGTTGCAGCCGGAGCCTGAGGTGCCGAGCACCTGCGCGGTCGAGGCGTCGCTGTCGATGCCCGCTGGCACGGCACCGACGTTGTCCGACATGTAATTCAGGATGGCGTTGAGCACCGAATAGACCTCACCCGCCCGCCGCGCGTCGCGCGCCTGAGAAAACCGCTTGGGCGGGTCCACGGCGACCAAAATAATGGCCGCCAAGATGGCGATGATGCCAATGACAAGGAGTAATTCAATCAGGGTGAAGCCCTGTCGAACACGCCGTGAAAGCGCCATTCTGGTGGGTTAAGGAAAGGCCGACTCGTCCCGAGATCAAACGCCTAGCGCTTGATCTTGATGCTCGGAGTCGTGATGTTGTCCTCGGACTCGGGGTTGCAGGCGCCGACCTCGATGCGGCCGTTGGTCGAGCGCTTGATGTAGTAACCCGTCGCATTATCGTCGTACGTGTCCGTGTCGTTCGTACCGCGCGGATCGACCGGGATGGATGAGATGTACTCGTCGACAAGGGCCGTGTTCGTCGCCACGGCGATGATATGCGTCGCCGTACCCGCTCCGGTCAGGTGGTTCGGGCAGAGCGTGGTTCCCGTGATCGGACGGATGTCGAGCGTGAGGTTGCCGGTGCCGTTGTTCTCTCCGATGACGAACGGGACGTTGGCCGTCGCCGAGGAAATCTGCGTCGGCAGCTTGCCCTTGTAGTCGACCGTGTAGTTCAAGATGGCGTTCAAGATGGCGTTGGCTTCCGCGTAACGGCGGGCGTTGCGGGCCTGTTTGAGGCGCTTGGCAGGATCCACGGCGACCAAGATGATGGCAGCGAGAATCCCGATGATGCCGATGACGATCAGGAGCTCGATCAGGGTGAAACCCTTGGCACCATGATTCTTAATGGAAAGACGGGACATATCGGATCGCTTGTGGATAAAAATGATGCGTGTAATTCATTATATCACAGGGCTTCCGGCAGTACGTCTGCGATGGCCGTAAGGCGTATTTCTCCTTCGGCGGCATCGCCGCCAAGGGACGCTTCAATGTCCCGGAACGCGTGCTTCGTGCCTTGCGCCGGCTCCGGCAATGCGCTGCGAAGCAAGATTTCGGCGTCGGCGATCTCTATGGCTGAAGAACGGGCCAGGACGACGGCATGCGCGCTGAAAGAACCGACAGGCTCTCCGACGACCGGCGCCTCAAGGTACCGGATTTCGAAGATTTCGAAGGAATCCGCGACCAGAATCGCCCCTTCTCCGGCCTTGGCGGCGGCCGCGCTCTTGAGCGTCTCCTCCGCCTCGGATTCGAACATGCTTCGAAGCGAGGCTACGTCCTCTTCCGTGAACGGAGCTCCGGACACGGTCATGCCGCCCCGCGTCGGCTCGGACGTCTCGCCATATATGGCTTTCTGGACGGCGACCGAAAGGCCAGGAATCGTGAAACGTCCCACGGGAACGTCCCCCTGCGCTCCCGACTGGTCGGCGGTCATCGCGGCCGAAACTCGGCCGCGCGCCGGGACGAAGACTCGGCTGTCCAGACGGAAGGTCACGCCGCCCTCGGAGAGCAAGCGCGTCGTGGCGACGAGCGTCTGGCCGTTGCCGCTCTCGTTGATGATCAAGATAGTGCCCTTGGCGTATCCGGACGTCTCCTCGCCCGGGCGATCGACCGTCACGCGCAGCTCAGCTTCGACTTCGATGTCGGTCACGGCCAGGACTCGCGGGTCGGCAGACGTGGCCTCGCCGATTTCAGCCGTGACCTCAAGCGGGATCGCGGACGACGCCGCTTGCGGGGCTTGAGTATCGGCAGGCGCGGCGCCGCGCATACGGAAGGACGCGAACCAGGCCCCGACGGCGAGCGTCAATACGGCCGCGACGGCGGCCGCCAACTTGAGCCATGTCGGCATATGACGCGCGCCTCCCCGCAGAGGCGCGATCCGGCGGGGACCGGCAGGGCGCGGCAGCTCGGCTGAATGGCCCTGGGCACCGGCCGAAAGCAGGTTGATGTCGGAGAACTTGCGGACGCCGAGGCCTCGCATCGAAAGCCCGACGGCGGTCGTCGCCAGGACGCCGCGCTCGCGGAGATTCAGCTTCTCCAGCAGAGGATCGAGCTCGAGTCCGGACCAAGGGTCCGCGTGCTCGACGCGCTGGGTACGGGACGGCGAGGAGAGCTTGCCGGATACGTATTCGACGAGCCCCGGCATCAGCGTCGAGCCGCCGCACATCACGATGCGGGAAATCGGGCGTCCGGACTTCGCTTCGTAGTATTCACGGGCGGCAAGGACGTCCTTGGCGAGACTGTCGGCGGTGTCGCGCATGGCCTTCTGCGCCTTGAGGTCGAACTCGCCGATGAGCCCCTGATTGCGCTTCAGCGAATCGGCGTCTTCGACCGTGATACCGAGGGCGCGCGCGAGCGCCTGCGTGAAGGCGTCCCCGGCGGTCTCGAGCGCCTCGGAGAACTGGATGCCGCTGCGGTCGAAGACCGAGATATTGGAGACGCGCGCGCCGACATCGACGAACATCACGGGCTCCGCCTCGTTCGGCAGGAGCGTCGCGCGGGCGATGGAAGCGGATTCGTTCTCGACGGCCTCGAGCGAAAGGCCGGAGGCCGCGAAGAGGTCGAGATAGCTTTTCAGCGTGTCCTTGTGGACCGCCGCGTAGTAGATGTCCTTGCGGTCGGGGCGCTGGCCGATGACGGCGTAGCCGGAGACCATTTCGTCGTGGCGGTACGGGAAATACCCGTCCGCCTCGATGGCGAGCGAGCGTCCGAGTTCCGCCTCGTCGGCGACGCGCGGGACTTCGAAGATGTGGCTGTAGACCTGCGACTCCGGCAAGGCGAAGACGACGCGATCGATGCCTTTCGGCAGAGGCGGCGTCATCTTGTCAGCCAGGAGCTTGCGGAGCGCGAGGCTCGCGACGTCTCGGCGTTCCACGTAGCCGTCGACGACGGCGCCCGGCGGCAAGGTGGTGCGGCCGTAGGAAGCCACGGCGAGGCGATCGCCGCGGCGCACCATGAAAACGGCCTCGATCGAATGATCGGAGATGTCGAGACCGATCGCCGGTTTTTGAAACATGGCCATGGCGTTCACGCCAAAAGACTGGGGCTGAGTCCCCGTGAGCCTATCATACCACGAACCTGCCTTAATCCGCCTCCCTCCAGGAGTTGATCTTGATTTTTTTGGCGTTGGCCGAGTTGTTGGACTTGATGGTCACGTTGGCGTCGACGATGCGGACGGCGTACCGATACTCGCCCTGGCCGCGGACCAGTCGATCGTTCCCGCCCAGGTTCGTGACGGAAATCACGCATTCGCCGCCGTCCAAAGAGAACGAGCCGCCCGCGTAAGCCGCGTTCATCTTGAGCTGTTCGAGGCCCTCCTCGACGCAGGCGTCGGCCAGGCTGAACGCGATCTCGCCGTCCTCGACCACGCCGGTCAGGACCGCTTCGTCGTTGCCGACTGCGGATATGGTGATGCCGATCGAGATGAGCGTCACCATGACGATCAGCACGGTGATGAGGGCGACGACGCCTTTGGGAGCGTTGGGGTGCGTCATATCAATCTTTGCGGATGACGGCGGTGCCGCTCGCCGCCGCCACGTACGTGAAAGCCTGGTCGGGATTGTCGGAAGCGAAGGCGAGCGTGATGACGGCGGTGACGGCGTTGTTGTTGCCGCCGAGGTTATCCTTGGAGAAGCGCAGGGAGGTGACGTTCACGCGCGGGGTCGTGAGCGGCGTCGCCGGCCCGCTCCCCTCCTTCATGCGCACGGCACCGCCGGAGAGGTCGAAGACGGTGGGCGTGTTCGAGGCGCTCGGCATATCGACGGACAAGACGCCGCTGTCGCTGTTGAACGTCGAGGCGCCGACGTTCAGCTTCGACGCCTGGCGGACCGTGCGCAGCATGCGTTGCATGCCGAAGCGCATGTTCTGCTCGACCTCGGCGATGACGGCCGTCTTCGCGCGGGTGCGGATGACGTCCAGCGCGAAGAGCGTGATCGCCGAGATGACGATCGAGATGAGGGCGAAATAGATGATGAATTCCAGCAGGGTGAAGCCCTTGGGATGACGCATATCAGCGGTAGGTCACGGTGATGTCGTCGAGCGTCGGCGTCACCGAGGTATCGCCCGTCGCGAGCAGGGCGCGGTACTGGAGATAGCGGCTGACGGGGGCAGTGATGGCCGTGCCGGTGGCGACGGTCATCTCGGAGGTGAACGGCGACCAGCCGCCGTCCGGCGTCGGCGTGTTGCCGGTCCGGATGGCGACGGTCAGCGTGGTCATGGCCGGAATCGACCTGTTCCAAAACGAGACCATCGGCGTCGAGGTCGCCACGTCCATGTCGAGAATGGAGGAGAGGAAGGTACCGGTGGGCTGGTAGGTCGGCGGGTCTTTCAATAAGATTCCGAGCTTGCCGCAGATCCAACCGTCGGTCGGGGCTTCGACGGTGATGCCGTAGAGGTGGCGGGTGGTCGGTGACGTGAAGCTCGTCCAGTTCGCGCCGTCCCACTGAATGATGGCGCCGGAGTCGCCGTTCGCCCAAGCTTCCGAGGAGGATCTCGCCTCCACCGCGTTCAGTGACGAGACGACGGGGCTCGTGACGGTCGACCAGAGCGTGCCGTTCCAGCGGACGATGACGCCGTTCGCGCCGACCGCCCAGCACGAGGTCGAAGACAGGCAATGGACGGCATTCAGGCGGCTGGCCGTCGGCGAGGTTTGCGTCGCCCACAACGCGCCGTTCCAGCTGACGATGGTGCCTGAATCGCCGACGGCCCAACCAGTGACGGCATCGACCATCCAAACGCCGCGAAGCGCGTTGCCGGTCGGAGAAATCGCCGGAAGCCAGGCGACGCCGTTCCAATGGACGATAGTCCCGCCCTGGCCGACGGCAGCGCCGAAGGCGGATGAGGTCATCGATACCGAGAAGAGGTCGTTGCCCGTCGGACTGGACTGCACGGCCCAGGGCGCGTTGTTAAAGCGGATGATTTCTCCTTGATTGCCGACAGCGAAGGCGAGCGCCGACGAGACCGCGTCGACGCCGTTCAGGTTACGGATCGTCGGCGAGGACGTGGCGGACCACGTGAGTCCGTCGTAGTGGATGATGGTGCCGACGCGGCCGACGGCCCAGACGTCCGAAGCGCCGGTGCCGTCGGTGTCATAGAGGTCCTGCGCGGTGACTGCGCTGTGGATCATGCGCACTTCCTGCAGGATGGAGGTCTGATACGACTGCGAGTTGGTGAAGGTCACACGGTATTGGAGATAGCGGTTCGGCGGCGCCGTGATGGTCGCGCCGCCCGCGTCCGAATATTCGGAACTCCAGGCCGACCAGCTGCCGTCGGGCGTCGGCGTGGGGCCGCTGCGCACGGCCAGGGTCAGCGACGCGAACGGCTGGGTGGTGTAATCCCAGGCGATGGAGTTCCAGACGGCGGTCGAGGAGCCGCTGTCCACGACGGTGCTCGTGAAATACGCCGGCGACGTATAGAAGGCGGTGTAGTGATAGATGGCGCCGCCCTCGCCGACGGCCCATCCATCCGTCGGCGTCATCAGGAAGACGCTCTGCACCAGCGGGTTGGACTGGTTGGCGAAGACGTACTGGGACCAGACGGCGCCGTCCCAATGCAGGAAGGTCTGTTCGATGCCGACCGCCCAGCACTCGGTCGAAGAGAGGCAGTGGACGTCGCGAAGCTCGTTGGGCGTATTGCTCGTCACGATATTCCATGCCGTGCCGTTCCAATGGCGCGTCATGCCGCCTGCGCCCACGGCGACGGCGAAGCTCGCGTCCACCATCGAGACGCCGTAGAAGGCGTTGGTGGTGCCCGATGTCATCGTCGACCAGGTCGTGCCGTTATATCGGATGATGGTGCCGTTACGGCCGACGGCGATGCAGTCGCTGGCGCTGGCGCAGCTCACGCTCTCCAGATCCTTGTTGACGGGACTCGTCATCGTCGCCCAGCTGGCGCCGTTCCACCTCAGGATCACGCCTGACTTGCCGACGGCGAAGGCCAGGCTGGCCGAGATGACGTCGACGGCGAACAGGTCGAGGCCGGTCGGGCTCGAGAAGTTCGCCCAGCTGGCGCCGTTCCAACGGATGATGCGACCGTTCAGGCCCACGGCCCAGGCATCGGAGGTCGACGAAAAGTCGACGCCCTGCAAGGTATCGGTCGTCGGCGAGGCGAAGGTCGACCAGTTGGAGCCGTCGAAGCGCAGGATGTTACCGCCCTGGCCGACGGACCACCCGTCGGAGGCCGAGGTCAGGACGGTATCGTACATCGTGGCGGACGTCGGGGCGTCGTAGGTGATCGTGATGTTGTTGAGCGACGGCGTGACCTGCGTGTTGGTCGTCGACATCGTCAGGCGATACTGGATGTACCGGCTGTCGGCGTTCGCGATGACCGACCCGAACGGATCCGTCACTTCCCCGCTGAAGGCGGTCCAGCTGACGTCCGGCACGGCCACGTTGCCGGTGCGGACCGCGACCGTGAGGTCCGTGCCGCTGTCGAGGTCCTCGTTCCAGAAGAGCCGGTCCCAATTCGCGCTGGCCGTCGCGTCGAAGACATTCGAGGTGTAGGTGCCGGAGGTCGGATAGTTGGAACCGTATTTCAGGAAGGTCGGACCGGCGCCGACGGCGTATCCCTCGCCGGCCGACACCATATCGACCGCGTTGAGCTGGTTGACGGTGGGCGAAGCGACCGACGCCCAGCTCGTCCCGTTCCAATGGATGACCGCGCCAGTCACGCCGACGGCCGTACAGAACGACGCGGAGACGCAATCGACGTCAAGAAGGCTTACGGCCACCGGAGACGACACCGTGTTCCAGGCCGTGCCGTTGAAGCGCCGGATGACGCCGTTGTTGCCGACGATCCAGCCGTCGGTCGCCGAGACCATCTCGACGCCGTTCCATTGATGCGACCCAGTATCCGTATGAAGGCTCCAGGCCGTGCCGTTCCAGCGCCTGATCTCGCCAGCGGTCCCGACGACCCAGCAGTCCGAGGCCGTGACGCAGGTCACCGCGTACCACACTTGGCTGCCGGTATCGGTATGCGCGTTCCAGGCGGTGCCGTTCCAGCGCCTGATCTCGCCGCCGTTTCCGACGATCCAGCCGTCGGTCGCCGAGACCATCCGGACGGACTGCCATTGCTGGTTGCCGACGTCGGCGAACTGGCTCCAGGCCGTGCCGTTCCAACGATAGATCTTGCCGGAGTCGCCGGCCGCCCAGCAATCTGAGGTCGTACGGCAGTGGACGCCGAAGACCTCCTGGTTGTTGAGGTCATGGGTCAGGACCCAGCCGGTGCCGTCCCAGCGATAAAACCGTCCGGATTGCCCGACCGCGCGGCCGTCTATCGACGACAGCATCGATATCTCGTACAGGGATCCGGCGCCAGGAGCCGGGGCCAGCGTGCCCCAGCTCGTGGAGTTGGCCAGGATGACGCGCCCGAGGTCGCCCGTGTCGGCCACCACCGTGCCGCTGAAGGAACCGTCATTGAAATGCGTGTGGGTGGTCTCGAAGAAGCTCTTGCCGGCGATGATCTGGATCCATTCCGGATCGCCGGTTCCCGTGACCGACGACGGCGTGCCGCTGCCGCTCACGACGGTGTCCTGGAAGGCGCCGGGGCCGAAGTCGGTATCGGTCGTGTGGGTGACGAGAAGCCCCTCAGCCGGCGTCCAGGTCTTCACGCCCGTCGTCGAGAGCTGGAGGCTGGCGCCGTCGCCGGTGCCGTAGACTTCCGTGGCGTTGTGCGTGCCAGCGTTGAAATCGACGTCGGTCGTCTGCTTCCAGTCATAGACGCCCCAGTCGGTCAGATACATCGACCGCGTGACGTCGCGCGGGATGGCCAGGACGCCGGAGTTCCAAAGGACCGCCACGACGACCTTGCGCGTGCGCGGGTCGACCGTGCCGCCGGACGCGACGATGACGTTCAGGCCGTCCCGTTCCACTTCGGTGACCGTCACGGTCCGCGTGTAGGTGCCGTCGATCTGGTCGGAGGCTCCCAGGAAGACCCAGTTGCCGCTTCCGTCCTGCGCGAGGCCGTGCGTGCCGAGCGCGAGGTCGCTCCAGCGGTTCTCCTTGATGGCGCGCGCCGCCTCAAGGCCCTGCGTGGCGAGGAACGTGGCGCGCGTGCGGTCGGCGCCCGATGCCGCCGACGCCAGCGGGTTCAGCACGAGCAGGATGACGCCGCTCGCGAGCACGGCGAAGACGCCGACCGCGATCAGCACCTCCATGACGGATTGTCCCGCGTAAAAGCCCATCCGGGGCTCACGCGGCGATGCGCGCTTATTCTGCCACCACGCGGCCATAGGCGTTGATGATGACGGTGCGCGTCGCCGAATCGACGCCCGTCAGGGTGATGGAACCTGTCGAAGCGGCCGCGCCGTGGAAGCGGGTGAAGGTCACGTCGCAGCCGCCGCCGACATCCACGCCGGTGACGGTCACGTTACTCGGCAGATCGAAGGTGTCGAGCGTGTCAGTGGCCGAGGTGAAGCTGGCGCCGCGGAAGATGTGGTACTTGGTCGTCGGCAGGGCGCAACCGTCCGTCTCCGAGAAGTGGACGCCCCATCTGTCGCCGAAGTGGCCGGAAAGCGCCTGCGTCTCGGCGCGGCGGATGACGTCGACGACGCCGGTCAGTCCGTCTTCCAAGGCGTTGCGCGTCTGGAACGAATACAACGGGACCGTCGTCACCGCTACGATGACGCCGAAGAGAGCGACGACCAGGACGAGTTCGAGCGCCGAAAATCCAGCGCGCATGCTAAAGGCGTTCGATATTGCCGATGAAGTTGTAGATCGGCGTGATGATGGCGACGGCGATGTAGGCGACGGTCAGGCCGATGACGATGAGCAGGACCGGCTCGAGGATCGTCGAGAGGTTCTTGGTGGTCACGTCGACCTCGTCCTCGTAGAACTCCGCCAGGTACTGGAAGGTCTCCTCGAGCTTTCCGCTGCGTTCGCCGACGGCGAGCATCCTGGTGCAGATCGACGGGAAGAGCCGCGGGAACTCCTCAAGGACGGTCGAAGCCGGCACGCCGGTCTCCGTCCCCTGCTTCACCCGCAAAAGCGCCTTCTTGAAGCGGGCGTTCCTGAGGGTGTTCGAGACGATCTCGAAGGCGTCGCCGATCGTGATGCCGGACTTGAGGAGCGTCGCCATCGTGCGGGCGAACATCGCCAGGTTGAAATTGCGCGCCAAGAGGCCGAAGACGGGAACCCTGAGCAGCACGCCGTGGCTGAACGGACGGACGGGCTTCCAGCCCAGGAATTGGATCAGTCCGAAAATCCCGGCGATCACGCCGATCGTGAACGGCACGCCGTAGGCGACCATGAAGCGCGAGAAGCCGATCATCAGGCGGGTCGCCAGCGGCAGCTCGACCGAGATGGAATCGAAGAGGCCGATGACGCGCGGCAGGACGAAGAGCGAAAGGCCCATGCCGATGCCGGACGCCGCGACCAGCACCAGGACCGGGTAGATCATCGCGCCGCGGATCTTGCGCTGGAGATCGTAGCTCTTGGTCAGCTGCAGGGCCAGGTCGTCGAGGCTGCGCTCGAGCGTGCCGCTCGATTCGCCGGAGCGGACGGTGGCGATGAACAGCTCCGAGAAGATCTTAGGATATTGAGCGAAGCCCTCCGAAAGCTGGCGGCCGCCCTCGACGGCGACGAGCACGCCCATCAACGCCTTGCGGAAGCGTCCCTGCGCCTGCTCTGCCAGCACGCGCACCGCCTCGTCGATCGGCAGTCCTGCCTTGATCATCAGCGACATGTGCTTGGCGAACGTGACCTTCATCACGTTCGGCACCCAGCCGATGCCGAGCAGGTTCACGAAATTTCCGCCGGCGTCGCGGCGCAAAGACACCACGAGCAAACCCGCGGCGCGGATCTGCTCGGCGGCCTCCTCGGAGGAACGCGCGTCGATGACGCCGTTCTCGATCTTGCCTTGCGGGGTCGTGGCGCTGTATTTGAAACGCATGTTCCTCCTTTATGCGGGGCTTCAGTCGTGCATGGTGCGGAGCAGCTCCTCGACGGTCGTGAGGCCGTTCAAGACCTTGCTGATGCCGTCCTCGAGCATGGTGGTCATGCCCTGCGCTATGGCTTCGCGCTCGATGTCGTCGGCGTTGGCGCGGCTCATGATGAGCTTCCGGATCGTCTCGTTCATCTCGACGAGTTCGAAGATGCCGATGCGGCCGATGTACCCGGTGTGCCGGCAGAGCTCGCACTTCGCGCCGCTGTAGATCGTCAGGCTCTTCTTCTTGCCGAAGAGGCGCCGGGAAAGGTCTTCAGAGACGCCGGCTGCCTTCGCCTCGCTCATGCTCATCGTACCGCTTTTCCGGCATTTCGGACAGATGCGCCGGACGAGACGCTGGGCGATGATGAGATTGATGGACGACGCGATCAGGAACGGCTCTACCTTCATGTCCAAAAGGCGCGGCAGGGTCGTGGCCGCGTTGTTGGTGTGCAGCGTGGAGAGTACCAGGTGGCCCGTCATCGCCGAGTTCACGGCGATGCCGGCGGTCTCCTCGTCGCGGATCTCGCCGACCATGATGATGTCCGGGTTCTGGCGGACGATGGCGCGCAGCCCGGCGGCGAAGGTGATGCCCGTCTTGGGGTTGACCTGGATCTGGCTGACGCCGGCGATGTCGTATTCGATCGGATCCTCGATGGTGGTGATGTTCACCTCCGGCGTGTTGAGGATCTTCATCATCGCGTAAAGCGTCGTCGTCTTGCCCGAGCCGGTCGGGCCCGTCGACAGGATCATGCCGAACGGCTTCTTCATCGCGCGCATCGTCTTCTCGACGTCCGGGTCCGAAAGGCCGATGGACTCGAGATAGAAGTGCTTGCCGCGCTCGGTCAGCAGGCGCATCACGACCTTCTCGCCTTCGATGATCGGCACGATGTTGATGCGGACGTCGACCGTCTCGCCTTCCAGCAGGGTGCGGATCTTGCCGTCCTGCGCCGCGAAGTGCTCATCGGTGCGCAGGCGTCCCATGATCTTGAGGCGCGTGACGATCAGGTCGTGCATGTACTTCGGATACCGGACGATGTCGTGCATCAGGCCGTCGATGCGGAAACGAACCAGCGCTTCCTTCTCGCGCGGCTCGATGTGCATGTCGGAAGAACCGGCCTGATACGCGTAGAGCAGGAGCGTATCGACGATCTGGACGATCGGCAGCTCCTTCAGGGCGTCTTCGGGGGAGATGTCCGGCTTCTCGGCGAGCTTGCGCTCGATCTCGGAAATGATGGCCTGGAAGACGCTCTTGATGTCCTTGCGATAGCGGGCGGCCACCAGTTCGATGTCGCTTCGGGTCGCGTAGTAGAGCCGGATTTCCTTGCCGCGAAGCTTCTTGCGCAGGGCGGCGACGGCTTCCAGGTTCGCCGGGTCATTGACGGCGACGGCGACGGCTTCTTCGACGCGCCGGAACGGCATGACCCAGCTGCGCTTGACCATCTCGACCGGGATGAGCCTCAGCACATCCTCGGGAATCGCCTCGTTGCGGAGGTTGATGTACGGGACCTTGTAGATGTCGGCCATCAGCCGGCCCATGTTCTCGTCGGTGATGATGTTCCGTTCGACGAGAAAATCGACCAGCGGCTCGCCGCGGTCGCTGGCGCTCTGATACGCGGCTTCCAGCTTCTCGGCCGGTAAGACATCCAGCTCGCTGAGCGCCGATTTCAATGTGTCGTTGGAAATCGCCACAGGGTTCCTCCTTCATCCCGCCCCTTGCGCCGCGCGGCGTCGAGGTTATTTCCTCTTATCGAGCGTCTCCCGGATCTTGGCGACGATGTCCTGAATCGAGAAATTTGCTTTGACGAGATAGCTGTCGGCTCCGAGGGCTTCGGCCCGCTTGATGTCTTCCTCCTGTCCGAGGTTCGAAAGCACGATGACGGGCGTCGTCTTGTTGGCGGACGAAGCGCGCATCTTCTCGAGCGCCTCGAAACCGTTCATCTTCGGAAGGATCAGGTCGAGCAGGATGATGTCCGGTTCGATTTCCTGGGCCAAGCGCACGGCCTCTTCGCCGTCGTTGGCGATCGAGACGTCGAAACCCTCCTTCTTCAGCTTGACGGCGTAAATCTTGACGAGAAACGTCTCGTCTTCGACGACCAGGATTTTAGGGCTGCTTTTGGCGGTCATGATGTCGGACTATGGTCCGCCGAGGCGGTCGTTCACCTTCTTGAGCACGTCGTCGAGCGAATAGTTGGCCTTCACGAGGAAATCGAAGGTGCCGAGCTGCATCGCTTCCGCGACCTTGTCGCCCGAGCTTAGATTGGTGAGGATGATGACCGGCAGGGCGCGCATGGCGTCGTCAGCCTTCATCAGGTGGAGGACGCTGATGCCGTCGAGCTTCGGCATGATGAGGTCCAGCAAGACGAGGTCCGGTTTCGAAGCGCGGAGCGTGCCGATCGCCTCCTCTCCGTCGGCGGCCGTGACGACGGCGTACCCGACGTGCTCGAGCTTGTTCTTGAGCGCCCGCTGCATGCTCTGTTCGTCCTCGACGATCAGGACTGTCTTGGCCATGTGGAATTTCTGACGGGATTCTTATGGCGCCAGTGTACCGCCGTCCTCCGAGACAGGCAAGGCCTTGGGAGCGTTCGGAAGCGCGATGTTGAAGGTCGTTCCCTTATTCTCCTTCGACGTGAACCAGACGCGGCCGCCGGAAAGCTCGATGATCGTCTTGACGAAGTAAAGCCCCAGGCCGGTACCGACCGTCTCCAGCGCGGCCACGTTCTCGCCGCGAAAGAACTTGGCGAAGACGCGGTACTGCTGGCCTTCCGGAATGCCTAAGCCGGTGTCCTTCACGCGGAAGACGGTCTCCCCGCCTTCGACGAAGACGTCGAGGGCGATCGAGCCGCCTTCAGGCGTATATTTCACGGCGTTGCCGATGATGTTCGAAAATGCCTGGCCAGCCAGATTGGGATCGGCATAGAACGTAGCGACGTCCTTCGCGACCGCCTGCGTGAACGCCAGCTGCCGTTGGCGGATGAGCGGCGATAATTCCTTGACCGCCGCCTCGACGAAGGCGCGCGCGTCGACGTGCTCCGGGACGGGCTTGACCCGTCCGGCCTCGATCCTCGAGATGTCGAGCAGGCTGCCGACCAGCCTGACCATGCGCACGACGGACGTCGACAAGTCGCTCAGATACTCCTTCTGCGTCGGCTTGAGCGGGCCGGCGTCACCCTCCAGAAGCAAGTCAAGGAACCAGCGCATCGCGGACAACGGCGTGCGCAGCTGGTGCGACGCGATAGAGATGAAATCCGATTTTTGGCGGTCGATCTCGCGCTCGACCGTCACGTCGCGGAACGCGGCGACGATGCCGGTCGTGCGGCTATCCTCGTCGAGATACGGCGCGACGGTGCCGGAGACCGGCACGAAGCTGCCGTCCGCGCGGGCGAGCCGCAGGCGCTCTCCCAGCGCGCCGGCGCGGCGCGGGCCGCGACGAAGGCGTCCGTCCGCATCACGACGTCATCCTCGCGGAACAGCCGTAGGACGCGTTCGATGGGCTGCCCGATGACGTCCCTCGCCTCCATGCCGATGATGCGCGCGGCGGTGGGGTTGCATCGGAAAATCTTCCCGTCCTTGCCGGAGGCCACCACGCCTTCCGCGAGGGCGTCGAAGCTGGCGGATTCGCGCCGCCGCTCGGATTCGATCTGCCGCTTGGACTCCTCGACGTCCTCCAGGAGGTTCATCAACGCCGTACGCATATCGACCAGATCACGGTTCAGTCGACGCTGAGTCACGGCATCATCCTCGGCACGGGCCTTCGCGATCGCGGTGGCTTTCAAGGATTCGGACAGGTTTTCGTTGGTCTTTTTCAGCTGCGCGCTCTCGCGCGCTCGGTTGCGGCTGGAGATGAAGACGTAGGTCCCGGTGATCGCCATGGCCACGGTCAGGGTCGCGTGCTCATTCGTCCAGCCCAGTCGCGCGCGCAGGCCGGAAGGCACGAATACCTCGAAGAGGAAAAAGGCGTAGTAGGCCGCCACGGGATAGAGCGTCCATATCGGCGACAAGACGAGCGATCCGGCGAAGATGGTCACGAACGTCAGGTAGGTGAACGGGCTCTCGATGCCTCCGGTGGCATGCATCAGCAGGCTGAGGCTGACGACCACGGACGACAGCGGCAGCAGGTAGGTGCGCAGGGTGGCTTTGGCGGCGGGAATCAGCTGGTAGCTGACGGTGGTCAAGGCTGCGATGACGAGGATCGACGGGAAGTATTCCGCCGTATCGATTCCTCCATACCTGCCGTACACGGCAGAGACGGCTACCACTCCCCAGACGTTCATCTCGCCGAGCTGCTGGTGGCGGATAATCGCCAGCCGGCTCCCATCGAGGCCAGAGGCGTCTACCGCCCGCGTCTGGTTATCGGAGGCGTACCAGCTCAGGATCAAGACGCCGAAGAGCGCGCAGATGGACATGGCTCCTATCGTCGTCCCGTCAGCCGAGGCCGCCAGGGCGGCGGCGGAACCGGCCAAGATCGCGACGCAGACCCTGAACCGGCCGAAGACGGAACGCCATTCGCAGAATGCGATCAGGAGGCCGCTGAGGAACGACAGCGTGAGAGGCACGGAAATAGACTGGCCGCCGGCCGGACCTGAGGCGGCGGAAGAAGGAATCGCGAGCGCGCCGATCCAGGCCGCGATAGGGACGAGCATGTAAGCGGCGGCGACCGCAAGCGCGGCGAGGTTGATTTCTGCGGCCGGGACCTCGGCTGGGTCGCCCTTGGTCCGATGCGCGGCATAGACCAGCACGGCCGCGAGCACCGCAGCCGAGACGACGGCCCGATCGTGCCCTGACCGCAGCTCCGGCATGAAAAACGAGTACGCAAGCACGGCCGCGACCGCCGCCGCCGCGACCAACCGCACGGACTCCATGCGCCTGTAGCGGTGCGAAGCGAAGGCTAGGCAGCCTGCGGCGACGGCGGTTACCGCGAAGAGGGCGCCGATCGCGTCTCGCGACGAAGCGGCGTCAAGGCCCGAAGCCGCCGCCAGGGAGAACATCTGGAACCCGGCGAGCGTCGTCATCCAATCGGTACGAAAACGGAAGCGTTTCATGGTCCTTGTCGCTTCGACAGCAGTTCCTTCAGCTCTTTCATCCTGACTTCGCGCCCGACCATCAGCCTGGCCATGCGTTCGACGGCATCGCGCTCCGTGAGCGTCTTCCGGAACAGGAGCGCGGCGTTCAAGAGCGTCGCCATGAAGCCCGTCAGCAGCTCGCAATAATTGACGTCCTCTTCGTCATACTGGCCCTTGCGGCGATTCACGAGGCAGAGCACGCCGATCGAGGCGTCTCGCACATGCAGCGGCATGACGAGCATGTCGCGGATGCGCGCGTTGCCGACGAAGCGTTCGATGCCGCCGGCCTTTCCGTCGAAGACGCGCGGAATCCCCGTCTCGATGATGCCGCGGAGGATACTCATGTTTTCCTCGACGGACATCAGGTCGCGTGCGTAGAAATCGGCGTCGGCGCCCTCGCCGACGCGCCTGAGCTCCTTGCTGTCGCCTTCAAGCACGAAGACGGCGTGGCGCTCGGCGTCGATGGCGTCCGATACGATGCCTCCCGCGCGCGAGGCCAGCCGGTCGAGTTCCGAAGTGAATTCGCTCAGCCGCACCAGCATATTTATGACCTGGAGCTGATCGAGGCGATCCGAGAGATCGCGCGAAAGCCGGTCGGTCTTCTCGAAGGCCTGACGCAGTCCGCGCGTCACTGACACGAGGCAGGCCGAAGCGGCCGCGAATATCAGGAGCTGCAGGGTGAACTCCCACGACATGAACGGGCCGCGGACCCAAGCCGCCGCGTGAAGGAACAGCATGGCCAGCAACGAAAAGGCCGATTCGGCCAGCACGACGTTCTCGTGCAGCACCAGGGCGGAAGCGAAAAGAGGTATGAAGTACAGATAGCCGAGAGTCCCGGCCATTTCGGGCAGGACGTAAATGAAACCCGTCAACAAGACGACCATCGCCAAGCTGACGACGAGCGCCTTATCCTCCTTGACGAATCGGATCGGCCCTTCGGAGGATTCCGGCATCAGGCGTTGGAAGACGACGTTGGCGACGGCAAGCAGCGCGACGGAGAGGATAAGTCTGGCCTGCCGCCCCGGTACGCCGGCTTGGGGAAGAAAGACGATGAGCGACCCGAGCAGCAGCGTCAGAAACCAGCCTGCGGCCTCGAAGCCGTAACCGGAACGGACGATCTTCTTCGTGCGCGAGGACGCGGTCATACGGCGGTGCGTCGCGGCAACGTGACGGTGAAGACCGACCCGGAGCCTTCTCCGGTCCGGCACTCGATGCGGCCGTCGTGGGCGTCGACGATGAATTTCGCGATATAGAGCCCGAGGCCGGAGGCGTTCGGATTGACGTCGATGGCTTTTTTGGAACGGTAGAAGCGTTCGAAAAGGCGCGTGCGCTCCTTTTCAGGCATGCCGATGCCGGAGTCCCGTACCGCGATCGAGACCTCGTCCTTGCCGGACAGGATATCGACCGAAATCCTTCCGCCGTCCGGCGTGTATTTGATGGCGTTGTCGATCAATCGGCTGAATACCGTCTCCATCTTGCCGGCGTCCACGAAGAGCGGCGCCGGATGCGGCGACGGTTCCGCGTACCCGAGCGCCTGCGAGCGCATGGCGGCGCTGCGCGTGAAATCGCGCACGACCTTGCCGACGACCTCGGCGATATCGACGGCGCTCTTGTCGAGCCGCAGCGTGCGCTGCTCGATGTCGACGGCCAGGAGCATGTCGTCGACGATCGAGATGCCGCTCGTCACGCTCTGATAGATCGATCGGAGCGACTCGGAGGCGTCCGGCGGCAGGGCGGGACCGTCGGACAGCAGCAGTTCCAGGTTCCAGCGGATGGCGTTAAGCGGCGTGCGCAGCTGATGCGAAGCCACGGTCAGGAACTTCGACTTGATCTCGTCGGCGCTGCGCAGGCCTCCGTATTGGATCTTGAGCTCGGTAATCTCGCGCTCGTGCGTGACGTCGCGCATCAGCCAGAGGCGGCCGGCATGGACTCCCGCCTTGCGCACGGGCGCGCTCACGACCTCGACGAAGCGATGCGTCGGCGAGATGATCTCGACGTCGCGGAGGAATTCGCTCTCACGGTCCTCCGAAGGATGCGCGATGACCTCATAATAGCTCATGAACTCGGCGAAGGCGCGGCCCCACGTCTCGGAGAGCGATCCGACGTCCTTGCCGAGAAGCGCCGCCGGCTCAAGTCCGAAAAACGCGCCGATGGCCTTGTTGGCCGCCAGCACGCGCCCATCCGGTCCCGTGACCAGGATCGCGTACGGCGAGGCGTCGAGGATCGGCTCGATGACGCTATCGGTGCAGACGCTCGGTTCGACGCGGCTCGTGAAAAGCATACTGCGTTCAGTGTATCACGAAAGCAGGCCGCGGGCGGCCTTCCACAGTTCATCGCGCCCGTTCGTCTTCAGCCAATACCACCACTCGACGCCCCAGAGATATATCTCGGAGGCTCCGGTCGAGGCGGCGAACTCGACGTTGCCGCGCAGGCGCTCCGGATCCATCTGCGAGAACTGCTCGTCGATGGGCGTCTCCGCCACCGGAGCGCGGAACCACGGCTCGGCCTGGAGTTCGCTGACGATCACGCGCTTGACGACCGGTCCGATGATGTTGATGCGGTCGGTATAATAGAGCGGCGAGACCGGCCAGTAGAGCTCCCCGAGGTACTTGTTCCAGACCAGGCGATACATGCTGATGCCCAGCACGTCGCCGAGCGTCGCGGTGCGGATCCAGGTCGAGAGCTCGCCGGAGTCAGTCACCATGACAGGCCGCGCGTCGAGGCCGCGCACGAGCATGATCTCTTCCTTCAGGAAATCGCGGTCGGGCGGCGGGCACTTGCCGAAATGGAACAGAGGCTCGTTCTCGACCTGCCAGACGCGCACGGCGGAATAGGACTTGAAATGCAGGATCTCGGCTTCCAGGAAATTCAGCACGCGCTCGCGCTGCCGCGCCTCGTCGAGCTTCGCGGCCCAGCCGGGGACGTGGCACTCGGGCCAGCGCGGCGTCTTGCGGCCGACGGCCAGGATGACCTCCGCGCCGCGTTCTCCCGCCTCGTCGAGCATCCACTCGACTTCCCCCCACTCATAGCGCCCGCGCTCAGGTTCCGCCTCGTCCCAGTACACCGGGATGCGAAGATGGCGGACGCCGAGGTCGTCGAGCGTCGCGAGGTACGCCTCCTTCCAATCGAGGCCGAGTTCCTTCGCGTATTTCGTCGAAAACGTCACGCCGAGGCTGGGCGGCGCGGCGCGGCGCGGGACGGAGGCGAGGTACCACGAAACCAGGCTCGCCAGCGCCACGAGGCCGATCGCGATCGTGATGACGACGCGGCGACGGCGCATGTCAGACGATCATCGGGAGTTTCTCGAGCTTGACCGTCAGGCCCGTGATGATCTCCTCGATGCGATAGGCGCCGTGCGTCGGCGCTTCGATGAAGCCGTTCCAGGCCATGCGCGCGAGGCCGCCGGACTCGACCCAGTCGAACAGCCATTCGTCGGTATACCGGGGATCGAGCTGCGGGGTCCCGCCCCCGAGCGTGCGCAGCCAGTGCTCGTTGAACTTCTCCTGTGAACCGATCGGCGGCGCGGCGATGATGGGCAGGCCGACGCCGGTATAGAAGGACAGCTCGCTGGGCTTGGTCCAGAGGATGTCGGAACGGCGGATGAGCTGGTCGAATTTCTTGAAGTAGGTCGGGCGGTCGGCGTAATACTGGATGCGCAGTCCTTCGCCGAGCTCCGAGCCGAGTCCGAGGTCTATGACGCGCTTCTTGTAATACGACGCCACGTCCTTATTGGTGCCGGCCACCAGGTTCAGGATGACGTTGCCGCGGCGGATCTTCTCGCGCAGGCTCTCCGCGATCGTCAGGCCGAGATCGCGCTGGGCGCCGGCGCCGCCGACCGCGAAGGTCAGCGTGAGCGGATGCGTGGGCTCGCGCTTGCAGTTCGAGACTCCGATGGCTTCCTTCAACGTGTCCTCGTACTTGGAATAGAAGATGCCGTTCGGATCGAGGTGACAGATGCGCTCTCCCAGGTCTTCCTTGATGGTCTCGGCCGTCGGGCCGCCGATCAGGTCCTTCGAGAGCGGGAAGCCTGTCAGGTAGATGTTCTCCGGGCGCACGCCATAAAGCTTGAGGCGCTCGACGACGCGGCCGTTGGAGGCGAAGTATTTGATGCGGCTGCGCTTGGGATCCTTGGCGACCCAAGCGCGGCTGACGTCGGCGTCGGTCGTGACGAGATAGATGTCCTCGGGGTAATCGAAGTATTCCGCGGCGAAGGCCGGCAGGAAGAACGTGCAGACCAGCGGCAGCTTCCGCTTGTTGCGCAGCGTCTCGACGAGGTCGCGGCCGAGGCCCTTCCGTTCGATCAGATAGTAGAGCTGGAGCAGCTGCAGGCTCGGCGCGGAAAGGTCGCGGCGCGGATAGAAAGACTTGATTTCCTGGAATCCGTCGAAGACGTTCCAGGCCAGCTCCCCGAGGATCGGAAACGACTTGAAACGCGAGAACGCCTCATAGAGCGTGCGGCTCTGCCGCCAGAGTTTCTTGTCGGCGTCGGGAATGCCGGGATAGTTGTTCGCGACGATGACGTCGGCGTACGCCAGATCAGTGAGCGCGTGCGAGGCGCGCTCGTGGCCATAGCCCATGTCGACGGTCACGACCCAGGCTTTGCGGAAATGCTGTTCAGTCATGGCGGATGGATCATCTGTGATGCAGCGCGACGAGCGTCGCGCCTCCCTTCGAAGCGTCGCGGAAGCCCGCGACCAGCCTGTGTCCTTCCAGCCAGCGATGTAGGGAGTCGCGGAGCTTGCCTTCTCCTTTGCCGTGCACCACGCGAACGGAGCGCTCCCCGCTCACGAACGCGCGCTGGATGAGCGCCTCGGCCGCCGCGCTGGCGGCGTCCCAGCGCAGTCCGTGCAGGTCCGCCTCAGGCACGTCGCCGCCCGCTTCGGCCAGGAACAGCAGGTTTTCGAGCTCGTCGAGGTCTTGGGTCTGCGGCATTTTTTTTCGCTTTCGGAGTTTCAGAAACCGGCAGCGTGAAGTGAAAGACGGTGCCTCGGCCCTCGACCGACGAGAAGCCGACGGTGCCGCCATGCGCCTCGACGAAGGTCTTCGTGACGAACAGCCCGACGCCGGAAGCGTTCGGCTGCATCAGGTTGGCGTTGGAGGCGCGGAAGAACTTCTGGAATATCTCGCGCTGCTCGTCCGGCGGGATTCCGACGCCTGAATCCTGAACTTCGAAGCGCGCGTAGTCGCCGTCGCGCATAGCGCGCAACTCGACGCGTCCGCCCTCATGCGTATAGCTCATGGCGTTGTGCAGGAACTTGCTGAAGACGTAGTGCAGCTTGAGCTTGTCGGCATAGACCATCGGCATGTCCCTGACGACGGACGCGCGGAACGAGAGCTTCTTGAGCTTGGCCTGGCTCTTGAATTCGAGCGCGAGCGCGGCGATGAACGCGTCGACGTCGACCGGCTCCGGATTGAGGTGCAGGAGCCCGCGTTCGACCTCCAGCGCTTCGACCCAGTCGGAAATCATCACCAGGATGTTCTGATAGTTCTTGTCGGTGATACGCAGGACCTCTTCCTGCCGCCTGGTGAGCTCTCCGACCTCGCCGCGCAAGAGGCTCTCGATGTTCCAGCGCACGGCTGTCAGCGGCGTGCGCAGCTGGTGCGAGATGATCTCCAGGAAGCGCGTCTTCACCTCCTCGATCTCGGAAAGCGGCGCGGCCGAGGCCGCGGACTTGGCGCGCTCGGATTTCGCCAGCGCAAGGACGGCTTTCGCGATGACGTCATCGACGTCGCCGTCGTGGATATGGGGCGAGCGGCTCCAATCACCGGCCGCGTAGTCCCTGAGGGAGGCGACGATCTCGGCGACGTTGCGTTCGCGGCGCCGCTCGGTGGCATGGAGGACGACGAGCGCGACGCACAGGAAGAAGGCGACGATGGCCGAAAGCAGCCAGGTGGCGTTCTGCAGGAAGAACAGGTCGTTCAGGTGGCGGACGTCGGAGGCCGCGCCGGTCGCCGCGTCGAACAGCACGAAACCGTAGCCAGCGAACAGCGCCCATGCGCCGCCCGAGACCAACAAAGCCGCGATGCCTATCAGCATCAAGACGAATCCGGCGCGTTGTCTTCCCGGAATGAGCATATCTCCTCCTGAATGCGTACGCCTGAAGTATATCACAAAAAGAAAAACCGGCCGGAGCGCTAGGCATGCGCTACGGCCGGACGAAGATCTCGTCGACGCTCACGCCTGTGAGCGTAGGGATCGAGGAGGCTGGGATGCCGAGGAGGCGAAGGATCGTGGGCGCGGTGTCGGCGAGCCGGATCGAGGCTCGGATCTCGTGGCCAGGCTTGATGCCGGGACCGACGGCGACCCAGGGGACCAGGCGGTCGTCAGGCGTGTCATAGCCATGTCCCTTGCCGGGCGTGCCGCCGTGGTCGGATGTGACGATTAGCGTCGTAGGGACGCCGCCCGCCGCTTCCGCATCCGACATGCATTTCCGGATGGTCTCGAGGTGTCGGCCGATTTTCTCGGCTTCGACATACTGCTCCTCGGAGAGCCAGCCATGGCGATGCCCCGCGTCGTCGGTCATCTTGAAGTGCAGGATGACGAGGCGCGCGGCGTCGTCCCTCACGGCATCACAGGCCGTCTGAATGAGGATTTTGTCGCCGCGGACGCGTACGCCGGTCTCGTCGCCGTCGGGACGGAGCATGCCGACGAGCTTGCCCTTCTGGACGGCGGCGACGGCCTTGTAACCAGCGCTTTCGACAGCCGTGAAAAGCGTGTGGGAGACCTTGAGCGGCTTCCAGCGGAACTTGACTCCGTGGACATGCGGGTCGTCGCCGGTCCTCTCCGACTTGGTCGGCTCACCCGTGACGCCGTTCACCTTCGGCTCGGCTCCAGTGTAGAGCTCCGCGTGGGAGATAGACGTCGTGGCGCCTTTCGGAACTTCGGCGACGAAAGTCCAGGCGCCTTCCGAAGCCATCTCCTTCCAGACCGGCATGCGGTCGGCCAGGCGGACGTGCCATCCGTCGACGGTGACGAGGATGACGCGCGCGGGACCGGCGGCCTTCGATACCGACGTCCCGGCGGCCACGGGCGGCTTGGGGACGACGAGACCTTTCTTGGCTTGGGGTTTGACGACAGCGGGAGGCGCGGACTTCGCAGGATGACGCTCGATCTGCCCGAACGCCACGCAGGCCGCGAGGCCGATGAAGGCTAGCAGATACGGGACAGGACTGGTGCGATTGAGTTGCACGATAGGCTCCTTGGTCGGGGGTTGAGATCAAAAGGCCACGTCGCAGGATACCGAAAAAACGCGGTTTTGTCAATGCTGGCGCCCGTTTTTATCATTCCAGCATTCGCTGGAGTCCAGTACATCCGCAAAGCCAAGAGATATTTTCAACCTCACGCTGTAATCTCCAGGTATTCCCATGTTTCAGGAGTCCCAGATATGCCTGGAGAGTTTCGGACATCGAGTGTTCGTTAAAACCCGCGTGAGACGACGTCTCACGCGGGGAAGGGTCCAAGGACACTCGAGAGCTAAGTGTCCAAGGGATCAAGGGCTACTTGCGAACGAACAGGAACCGGCGGCTCGCAATCCACCTGCCGTCGACCGGGAAGCCGTCGAGGAGGCGCCTGCCGTCATCGGCGCACAGCACCGCGACGTAGCGGAGGCCGACGTCGCCCAGCGCGGACGAGCCGCAGGCGACGATCCAGAACTGCAGCTGCAGCTCGGGGTGGGCCTTGGCGAACTCGTAGGCCTCCTTGTGAGTCGCCGGACGGTAGCCGTTCTTCTGACCCCAGGCGATCGCCTCCTCGTCATCCATCGAGCGTCCGAAGTCCTTCGTGAGGAAGACTTTCTCGCCGGGGGTTTCATCCATGTCGACGCAGGAGGCGTGCTTCTTCCACTCGCGTCCGTCGAAGAGACTGGAGACGCCGCCCTTGGAGAACTCCTCCTCGAGCTGGCGCATGGGCGGGAGCGGGGCGTAGGTGATTGTGACGCGGTAGTGGTCGAGCGGGAGCGGCTCGGACGGCATGCCGCGATAGCGGTGGTCGCCAGTCTGTTGGACCGGCTTCGACTGCTCCGCGAGCCAGTCTGCGTAGGCCAGGTCGGCGATCTTGCCGAGCGTCGTCCTGCCGCCCGCAGTCACGAGCCGATAGATGGCCGCGAAGGGCACCGCCTTCTCACGGACCACATCCATCAAACCAGTCGCGAATCCCATGAAATAACCGACACCCGTCTCGATCTCGGACACGTTTCGCTTCGCCATGTGCATTCTCCTTGCGTTTGGCTTGCCCCTCATCCCGCACTATGCGAGACCCCAGGCTTGCCGTGAAAGGTACTGACTGTGATGCACACATAAGCATAAATATGCAGTTTTGTCAAGTATTCTTGACTGTTTGGCCTGCCGCGCCCCAGCCCCGCGCCCTCCTCGCTCAACACGTCAAAACTTCACGATCGTGAACTTTTGACGTCATGTTTCTACGATCTGAATCCAAGCTCCGAGTCGCCGCCGTGAAACCCATCTCTTCAGCAACGCCGCGACGTCTCGTTCCGTCACCCAGACGCTCCGCTGATGGAGTCTGAATCCGGCCATCTTCAGCCAAGTACGCACCGCATCACGTGCCGTTCGATGCCGCTCCGGAATGTCGTACATGACATATGTCCGCCCGCCGTCTTCCCGACGTTTCGCCGCGCGGACCTGAAGCTTCAGGAACGATTCGTGGCCGCGATCCGTCAGCATCGCGACAATCCTTTTCCCGATCCTCCGCTCGACCAACAATTTGCGGCGTCGAAGTTCGACATAGCGCTGACGCAGCGCCGCCTTCTCATCGTACTCCGCCACGCGCCGCATGCCGGCGAGCCCGTCGCGCAGGAACGCCTTGCGGTATTTCCCGTTCAGCTCGAAATACAGCATGCCATCGGCGACAGTCGACAACACGTCTAAAGTCCGGCGGCCGGCCTTGCCCAAGCTTTGAATCAAGCGCGTCATTTGTTCACGATCGTGAAGATTCAACGTCGTATCGCGTGAGCACTACAGAAGTCGGCCTGCGGATGTCAATCCCATGCATGAAAAAAGACCCCCCAGCGAGGCTGGGAGGTCAGTCGAAGGCTCCTGCGCCGAAGTCGGCTGAGGGAGCGGTGAGGTAGGCGTCGGGCATCTTGCCGCGCTGGAACGGGAGGAGGACAGGAGTCCCCTCGCGCCGCTCGCCTTGATCGACGAGCGTGACGTCGTCCGGAATCGGAAAGTCGCGCGCCGGTGCGGCATCCGTGACCGGATACGCCGCTTCCATGAATCCCTCCCAGATGGGCAGGGCGACGGAGCCGCCGGTGGCTTCCTTGGCGATCGGATCCGGAGTCATGCGCCCGACCCAGACGCCCACGGCCAGGTCGGCCGTGCCGCCCATGAACCAGACGTCGCGGAAGCTGTTGGTCGTGCCGGTCTTGCCGGCGACCGGACGGCGCAGGCGTTTGGCGCGCGTGCCGGTGCCGAACTCGACGACGCCCTTCATCAGGTGCGTCATGGCGTAGGCGTCCCCCGATGGGACGGCCTGCCACGACGGCTGGACCTTGGACTCGTACAGGACGTTCTCCTCGATCGTGCCGTCCGGACGGCGGCGGCGTTCGCTTACCTTGGTGACGAAGAGCCCCGGGGCGCCGCTGGAGTGCTGGACCGGCAGCGCCTTTCCGTTGGCGAGGATCGCGGCGTACCCGGCGGTGTGCTCGAGGAGCGTGAGCTCCGGAGAGCCGACCGCGATCGGGAAGACGCGTTCGATCTTCGACTTGACCCCGAGCGCGCGGATCGTGCCGAGGGCCTGGTCGAGGCCGACTTCGACGAGAAGTCGGACGGAGACCGAGTTCAGCGACTTCGCCAGCGCCGTCATGAGATCGACGTTGCCGTAGTAGGCGCGGAAGCCCGGCTTGTGGTTGTCGTAGTTCGTCGGGCACCAGAGGCCGGAGGCCGTCTGGATGCAGACCGGCTTATCGTCGACCCTCGAGACCACCGTCTCGCCCTTCATCAGGGCCGAGAGGTAGATGTAGGGCTTGATCGACGAGCCGGTCTGGCGGCGCGACTGCGTGGCGATGTCGAACTGGATCTCGCTCCAGTCGTAGCCGCCGACGATGGCGACGATCTCGCCGGTCGACGGTTCGATGGCCACGAGCCCGGCTTGCAGGGCCTGGTGCTGAGCGTCGCCCTTTGCGTCCGGTCCGCCGGTGCGCCTGGCAGTCAGCGCGTAGCGCGCGTCCCGGCCTTCGTCGTCCTTGCGGGTCTCGACGCGCACGGTCATGAAGTCTCCGATGCGGACCGAACGCCCCGGCTTGGCGCTTTCCCAGCTCCCGACGCGTTTGACGTCGTCCGGGTCGAGCTGGAAGCGGTTGCCGCGGACGCAGAGCGTGAGAGATCCCTTATCGCGCGCGACGACGCGGGCGTTGGGTTCGATGGCGTTGTCGGCCACCCATTCGGCGGGAGGATCGCAGCGGTCGCCCGCCGCTTCGTCGCGCCCTTCCGGGCCGGCGAAGCCGAGACGCCGTTCGAGATCGAGTAAGCCGTAGCGGACGGCCGCCTGCGCCTTCTCCTGGAGGTCCAGGTCGAAGGTCGTGCGGATCAGCAGCCCGCGCTTATAGACCGCGTCATAGCCGTAAGTCTTCTCGGCAAAGCGCCGGACTTCCTCGCAGGCGTACGGAGCGGCCGTCGCGTTCAGCTGATGTGACTGGCGGATGATGACGATATCTTCGGCGACGGCGGCGTCGTGATCGACGCGCGTGATGGAACCGAGTTCCCACATGCGTCCGAGCACGTAGCGCTGCCGCATCTTGGCGCGATCGAAGTGTCCGTCCGGAGAATCGATGGCGGGCGCCTTCGGAAGGCCCGCCAGGATGGCGGCTTCCGCCAGCGAAAGGTCCTTGGCGCTTTTGCCGAAGTAGCCTTGCGAGGCCGCTTCGACGCCGTAGAGACCTTTGCCGAGGTAGACGTGGTTCAGGTAGACCTCGAGGATCTGTTCCTTCGCCCCGCGCCGCCCATACTTGGCGGCCATCTGCTTCTCGAGCCGCACGGCCAGCAGGATCTCGGAGATCTTGCGTTCGTAGCTCTTGCTCGAGTCTTTCAGGATGATCTGCTTGATCATCTGCTGGTCGAGGGTCGACGCCCCCTGGCTCGTGCCGTCGGTGAAGTTGGACTTCGCCGCGCGCGCGATGCCGATAGGGTCGACGCCGTCGTGTTCCCAGAACCGCTGGTCCTCGGCGCCGATGAAGGCGTCGCGGACGTGCACGGGGATTTCGGACAGCGGGACGTAGATGCGGTTCTCGAGCGTGAACGCGCACATCCGGCGTCCTTTGCGGTCTAGGGCGACCGTCGAGACGACCGGCTGGTAAGCGGACACGCCGGAGAGATCCTGGGTCTTGCCGGCGATGAAATCCTCGGCCATGCCCGAAAGCGCGGCGACGGAGATCATCGTGACGGAGGCGAGGCCGGTCCAGAATGTCCGCGTGAACGTGAAGCGCTCCCCCGCTTCGGCCTGGCGGCCGTCCGGAAGGACGACCGTGATCGTCTTGCGCACGCGTTCCACGCTGTAGAACGGCTTCCGCTGGAAGATCCGGCGGGACTGTTCCTGGCGCGCCGTCGACGGCCTCGTGACCGTGAAGATCCAGCGGGGCGGGGCGCGGCGCAGGTACGGCTGGCCGGCCAAGATCGCGGCGACGGTGAAGACCGTCGGAGCGATACAGGCGAGCGGGATGCGCACGTCATCGAGAAAGCCCCACGGCGCGGAGATCCAGTTGCCGCCGAGCCACTTCTCGACCGCGGCATAGAGCCACAGGTCGATGAACGCGACGCCGGCGATCCAGGCTGACGCGCGGACCCATGCTATGGGCCGGTTCCATTCCGGAGGCATCCGCATGCGCTGTCGCAGCAGGAACTCCTCCGTCTTGAATGAGGCGCCAGCGACACTGAGCGCCGCGGCGAGCGCCGCGGCCCCGACCGCTTCGCAGGCGAGTCCAAGCCAGGCGTAATCGCCCGACCACTTGACGTTCGCGTACGCGAGCGCGCCGCTGGCGGTGACGCCAGCCGACCAGGCCAGCGCGCGGAAAGCGCGGAACTTCCATAGGAAGCGGGACGCGCTGGCGACGAGCCAGGCCGCGAGCCGATAGATCCTCCAGCACGCCAAAACGGCGGGCACCGAAGCGGTCGCGAGCGCGCCGGCCAGGAAGAATCCCGCGCCGAGGTTGCTGGCGACCGAGAAGGTCGCCGTGAGCATTGATGCGACCAGGACCCATAGGATGAGTACCCGGATGGCGAGCGACGTCTCTTCGACGAACCTTTTGAGCTTCTTCATGATGTTCGCTTCCCCCGTCGAAATTGTGCAAAGACCTTGTTTTTCAGGGTCCTTGTGGATCTGAAAACACCATCGGTATACGCCAAACCGGCCTTTTTGTCAATGAAAAGACCCTGCACGGTATGGTGCAGGGTCAGAGATCATGCTGGATGACGATGTTCAAACCTTCGTGGAACCAGGTATTCCGCAATGGCGTGCCCAGCTTGCCGCATTCTTCCGCGCGCTCCTTGGTGGGAAGGCAAAAGGCATGGTCGCCGAGCGTCGTGGCGTAGGTCTGGAGCTTGCCGGGCTCGATCGTCGGCTCGAACGGCTTGCCGTCAAGCACGAGCACGTAGTCGCGGCGCCCATTGTTCTCTATCGAGAACTTCACGACGCGGCGGGCGTCCGTCGGAACGACCGGCGATATGCCGGACATGTCCCTGGGCTTCGGCTCCGGCATGGTCACGACGCGCTTCAGGTTGCGTTCCCTGATAGCGTCGATCGAGGCGACGGGCGTCTCGGAAGGAGAGACGCTGCAGCCATGCTTCGCGAGCAACGGCTTCAGTTCCTCGTATCCCGTCCGCATCTCGCGCAGGTCCCGGAGCGCGATGCCTTCATAGCGCAGGAGATCTTCCGCGAGCGCGAGCTCGTCCGGCGTCAACGCCTCGCCTTCGCCGTTCTTGAGCGAGGCGCGCAGGACACGGACGCCCTGCTGCAGATCGGCGCCGTAAGCGGCGTATGCCCGGCCATTCTCCCGGGCGAGCAGGTAGGCCGATCCGGCACGTCCCGGCTCGCAGGCGGCCTTCTTGTTCCACGAAAGGTCCCAGACGCCGTCGCTGACGGCGAGCTGGAATTCCGCGCGGAGACGTTCCATGTCGTCGCGGCCGGTACCGACGGCGCGGACGCTCGACACGAGAGCGAGACCGAAGACGATCTCCTGTCCGCTCCAGCGGGCGTCCTTCGGCGCGAGCGCCTTCGCTTCCGCGTAGGCCTGCGCGGCATCGTCCTTGCGGCCGAGTCCGAGCAGGAGGTCGGCGCGGAACTTACGCAGGCGCGGCTCCGTCTTGAAACGAGGTTCGGCCATGGCATATGCGTCGATCGCGGCTTCTTCCTTGCCGGCGGCCCGGAGGCAGGCGGCGAGAAGGAAGACGGCGTCGATGTCATCGGGTTCGCCGTCGACGACGACGGCGAGTTCCTTGGCGGCGTCCGCGTAGCGGCGCTGTCCGGCGTATAGTCCGGCCAGCGCCCGATGAGCGTCGAACTTCGCCGGATCCAGCTCGCGACTGCGTTCGTAGCGCGCGATGGCCTCGGCGACATCGCCGAGTTTCGCGTGCGCTTCTCCGAGCCAGAAGTGGATGACGGCGTCGTCGGGCCGAAGCGCGACGGCGGCGCTGAGCGCTGAGCGCCCCGCGTCGTACTGCCCTTCGGCTATCTCGACGCGGCCGAGCGCGACGAGCGCGCGGACGTCGCCGGGATCGCGGGCGAGGGCTTCGCCGAACTGCTTGCGCGCCGCGATGGCCATGCCTCGCTGCCAGAGCAGCCAGGCATAGAGCCTGAGGCCGATCTGATAGTCGGGATAGATGCGGACGGCGGATTCGGCTTTCTTGAGAGCGATCTTCATCCCCTCCTCGTCGGAGTCCGACTCGGACCCCGATCCGTGGCTGAGCAGCAGTTCGCGGTATGCCTCTGAGAGGCGGATGAACGCGACGATGTCCGGCGTCTGCGGAGTGGAGAGAGCCTTGACGGCCTCGTCCGGAAGGACAATGCCGCCCTCGGCGAACACGGACGCCGCGAGCGTGCCGAACATGGCATGAATGGCCGGCGATTGGACGCCGGCGCGCTCAGGCTTGGGCACGTCCTTGGACCACGCGAATATCTTCCGCGTCTCCTCGCGCGTGCCGACCGCGATCAGCGCGTCCGGACCAACCTCGTACAGCTCGACGGCCAGCGACCACTCCTCGACGCGGCCGCCGTAGCTGCCGGTCAGGACATGGGTCGCTCCGGCGCGCTTCGCTTCCGCATGGACCGCGGCGGCGTCGACCGCTGCGCGTCGCTCGGCGCGAAGCCGCGCGGCTTCCGCCGGATAGGCGTGCGGTCCGACGACCGCCTCGACCTTCAGGCCCTTGGCGGGATCGAGCGAGCGCGATAGCTCCTCGAAGCGCGCCGTAGCGAAAACCGCGAGCCCTATCGAGACGTAGGCCGTCTCGTCATGGGAATTGCGGTCCTGGAACGGCACGACCAGCACGCGAACGGTCCGCGGCGGCGAGGCTTCGACCTTGGGCTTCTCGGCAGGGACGCTTTTGGAATCGTCCGAACCGCAGGCCGCGAGGGCGAATACGAGCGGAATCAAGCTTAAAAAGGACTTGAGCATGGATCTCCTCCCAGCGAAGGTCTACTCCGAAAACCGGTTCTTGTCAATGAAAAAATCCCCTTCCGCTTGCAGCTTCAGGGGATGGATTCGCGGTCGTCGAGATCGATGACAGCGTGGGTACGGGCGCAGAGCGTCAGGGCACCGGCCTCGTTGCCATCGAACACGGAGCCGAGGATGCGCGCGAAATGCACGCTTTCGCCGACGAACTGGATGTGACCGACAAGGTCACCGTCGTCATCGCGCCAGAGGAACTCGCGCAAGACGCGGCCCGGCTTGATGGCACCGTCAGTCATATGCCGCTCCGTGAGGTCGCAGGCGTCCAGGACGGCGCAGGCCTCATCGAATGAGACGGCGCGCGACAGCTTACGATGACGCTTCCAGTCGTTCTGAAGCGCCGTCCGAAGCAGTTCTTCCGTCTCCGGATCGAGCTGGCCGCTCAGCCGCCGCATGAGGACGATGGCGTGCCGCGACATTCCTTCCTTGCGCTCGCGCGATCTCCACTGGGCGTTCTTCGCGACGATGTACGGCGAGAGGGCGATGAGCGCCGGCGCGGCGAAAATGGCGACGCCGATCGCGCCCGACCCCGTATGCCCGTTGCCCAGCAGCCAGCTCTCGGCCCGCACGGCTGATTTCGCGAGATCGATCTCGACGTCCGTGTCGCGCCAGACCGGATCGTAGCTCGTATCGAGCCACTGCAGATGGATCGTCCGGATCGCTGACATCGCCGGCGTCCGATACGGGTCGGGCGCGAGCGTCTGTTCCTCCGGCGCCGTCCCGATGTGCATCGGCCGCCGGAACCGGATCCGCGCCTCGCGCTTGCGGGCGCCGTCG
>ERZ1292630.179-Hain-H41-02um-R3-179-length-70178-cov-11_pt1 | contig 70178 bp, 58 predicted proteins | sample MGYA00564408_ERZ1292630 | MGnify/ENA primary metagenome ERZ1292630 (study PRJEB36523, sample SAMEA6512641) | groundwater metagenome | collected 2019-01-08 | study: AquaDiva: Metagenomics assemblies of 32 groundwater samples
CCTGGAGGGATCACGAGCTACTACGCGTGTCTCAGCTCAGCCTGACAGACAGGGCATGGGACCCCATCCACGACGCCCTACCGGACGGCTGGGCGGTCGGTCCGCCCTCCTACGACCCCGGACGGGGCGCCTGGATGGTCGCGGCGCGCTCACCGCTGCCCGCTGGCCGCTGCCCGCTGGCCGCTATCGCCCACCCGAGGTCATCGAGGCCCACGGCGAGGACGAGATCGCCGCGCTCACCTACCTCGTGCTGGCCCTCCAGGAGCTGCGCGGAGATGAGCGACGGGTCGAGATCAGGATGAGGGCGCGGTTCGCATACGTTCAAGGGGCCGATGCGGAAGCGAGGCGGGTGCGGGGCCGTGGCCTGACCGGAGAAGAGCTGATATAGCTCTAGGGCAGGGCCAGCACGGTCCTGACCGCTTGTAGAATCTGCTTCGCCGCATTCGTCGCATCTTCAACGTCACCGAATGTTATCGGCGGCGGCGCAGCGTAAGCGGTGTCATTCCGCTGGCCGACGACTGTTCCCAAGCTCGCGATGCCCTCGTCGCCAATCGCGCCCTGTACTGCGGCTCGCTCAGCGTGACCTTACTCGAGGGCGGTGCTCGGAGCTTCGGATGCCTCGACTCGGCCCACGCGCCAGCTCGAAATCTCGGCCGTAGTAAGAGTGGCTTCGAGTGCTTCGATCCGATCGGGCGACACCGCGGCCAGCAGGCCGCCCGAGGTCTGCGGATCGTGGGCGAGGGTCACGAGTTCAGGCGCGATCCCGTCGGCCACGATGAGGGACGGGGCGACGAAGCGGCGGTTGTGCGCGGCGCCGCTGGTTTCGACGCCGGCGCGGGCCAGGTCGAGCGCGCCGTCGAGCGCGGGCAGGGACGAGGCTTCGAAAACGAACCGGGTGCCGGAGGCACGGGCCATCTCCAGCCCGTGGCCGAGCAGGCCGAAGCCGGTCACGTCGGTCGCGGCGCGGACGTTGTGGGCGACGAGGGCCTCCGACGCGATTCGGTTGAGCGTGCGCATCTGGTCGATGGCAGCGGCCAGATCGTCGGGCTTCGTTTGACCCTGGCGAGAACCGGACACGAGCAGTCCGGTCCCGAGGCGCTTCGTCAGCACGAGCACGTCGCCCGGCCGGGCATCGCCCTTGCGCAGCAGGCGATCGGGGTGGGCGGCACCGATCACCGCCAGCCCGTACTTCGGCTCGGCGTCGCGGATGGTGTGCCCGCCGGCGAGCGTGCCGCCCGCCTCGCGAACCTTCGCGGCGGCACCGGCGAAGACGGCGCCGAGCACGTCGGTGGGCAGGTCCTCGGGGAACGCGGCGATGGACAGGGCGAACAGCACGCGCCCGCCCATCGCGAAGACGTCGGACAGGGCGTTCGCTGCGGCGATCTCGCCGTACGTCGTCGGGTCGTCGACGAGCGGCGGGAAGAAGTCGAGTGTGCCGATGACGGCGAGGTCGTCCGACAGTCGATAGACGGCGGCGTCGTCGGGCGGATCGAGCCCGGCGATGAGCGACTCGCCGGGGTGGGCTGAGTGCGTGTGGGGGGCCGTCGGTCCGGTCACCGCGCCGAGCCCGGACAGCGCCTCGGCCAGGAGGTCCGCGCCGAGCTTCGCGGCGCAGCCGCCGCACTCGGTCAGCTGGGTCAGCCGGATGCGGGTCGGGTTGGAGACGCTCACGAAGCCGATGATAGGCCGATGCGGTCACGGACCGTCTGTGGAGCGAAGAGAGGCACCCTCGCACGACTCGTCATGGGAAATGCTCCGGTCACATGGCGGCCGCCGCAGCGACGTCCGTCTTCGAGAAGTCGTCGCCCTTGAAGAGGAGCGGCTCGCCCGTGGTCTTCGCCAGCGCGTAGGCGAAGCAATCGCCGAAGTTCAAGGCTGCAGCGTGACCGCTGCCCCGCCCGAAGTCCCGATACGCCTCGCGCGCGATCCGCGCCTGGGGCTCCGTCACCGGCTCGACCGTGATCCGGGCAGCCTCGATGAACTCGTCGACTCGGCGGCTCGCGACCGCGTCACGAGCGCCATCGACAACGGCGCCGAGCTCGACATAGGTCGCGGCCGAGATCCGGCGCGTCCTGGCAAGTTCGATTGCGTCGGCGAATCGCGAGGCGTCCGACTCGCTGCGGAAGATCGCCACGAGTGCCGAGGTGTCGATGATCACCGCGGCAGACCGTCGTCGCCGTACAGGATGTCTGCGTGATCCGCGGACCTGTGAGGCTCTGGAAGTCGGTTGGCAACATCCCGGCCGATCTCGAGGAGCCTGCTGGCCAGGCTCGCCTCCTTGCCGCGTCGGACACGGTCCAGGCGTTCCCTGACTGCTTCGGTGACGGCACCGGTCAACGTTTCGCCGGTCGCGTCGGCCAGTTCCTGCGCGAGACGATGGGTCTCCGGGTTCTTGATGTTCAGGTGCATGGTAGAAATCTACCATACCGGTGGTGGAAGACAATCCCACCGGTTTGGACGCGGCTCGCCGGCGCGGCACGAACCATCGCTGTCGCCATCCGGTCTACCATCCGGGGCGGGAGCGGTCGGGTCCCGGTGGGCCCCCTGGTCTTCAAAACCAGTCGGCGCGGCGCTCAGCGCGGCGCGGTGGGTTCGACTCCCACGCGTTCCCGCCAGCGCCACGCCAGGTGGCCGAGCCCGGAGGTATCGATTGGACGTGGACTGGGCGGCCTACTACGCGGCGGTGAGTGGGCGCCAGCCACGACCGCTGTTCCGGCGCGCACTCGAGGAGCGCGGAGATTCGCCGCCCGGAGCGGCGGTCGACCTCGGCTCGGGCGACGGGACGGAGACGCTGGCGCTGCTCGGCGAGGGCTGGCGGGTGAGGTCAATCGACGCCGCGCCGGCGTCGGCGGAGTTGATTCTTGATCGCGTCTCCGACGAGCATCGTCCGAAGCTCGCGGTCCAGACGTCGTCGTTCGAGGAGGCCGACATGGGCGAGGCGGATCTCGTGTATGCCGGGCTCAGCCTGCCGTTCCTCGACGCCTCCACGTTCCCGCTCGCATGGGAGCGGATCCGCGCAGCGCTCCGGCCGGGGGCAATCCTCGCGGCGCACCTGTTCGGCCCGAACGACACGTGGGCGGCCGAGCCCGGTATGACGTTCCACGATCGTGCAGCGGTCGAGGCGCTGCTCGACGGCCTCGAGATCCTGGCGCTCGATGAGATCGACGAGGACGGTGCGGCGACGTCCGGCCCGAAGCACTGGCACGTGTTCGAAGTCGTCGCTCGGCAACCGACGGGATGACGACGTCCGACCAGGCTCGAGCGAACGGGGGAGCGCCGCAACCAAGCGGGGCAGCGCGGCCACCCAGCGTGGAGCGGCTGCTCGCGGCGGCGCGGCCGCGGCTCGGCGATCGGGATCATGAGGCGATCGTTGTGGTGGCGCGCGAGGTCGTGGCTGCCGAACGCGAGCGGCTGGGCGGCGGGGCGGCTGCGAGGGGGTTGGAGGCGTTGGCCGTCGATCTGGTCGATCGATTGACGGGCTTCGATGGGCCTCCGGCGACCGAGGCAGCCGACGACTCCGCAGGAGGCCCGACCAGGGTCATCAACGCGACCGGGGTCCTCCTTCACACGAATCTCGGCCGGGCCGCATGGCCGGCAGCGGCGATTCGGGCCGCAGCGGCAGCGGCAGCCGGCCCCTCCCTCCTCGAGCTGGACCGCGCAACCGGCCGTCGTGGCCCCCGTTCACGGGTCGTCGAAGAGCACCTCATCGCCCTCACCGGCGCCGAGGATGCCTTCGTCACCAACAACAATGCCGCGGCACTGGCACTCAGCGTGGGACTGGCGGGTCGCGGCGGGCGGGTGATCGTGTCGCGCGGCGAGCTCGTCGAGATCGGCGGTGGGGTGCGCATCCCGGACGTCATCCGTCGAGCCGGGGCGCGGCTGGTCGAGGTCGGGACGACGAATCGGACGCGGGTCGAGGACATCGAGGGAGCGCTGGCGGACGGTGGCGCTCGGCTGGTCCTTCGGGTCCATCAGTCGAACTTCGTCCAGTCCGGGTTCGTCGAGTCACCCGATCCCGCGGGTGTCGCGGAGGGTGCCCATCGACACGGGGCGATCGTCGTCGACGATCTCGGCAGCGGCGCGCTCCTCGCGACGGAGTCGTTCGGTTTGGCCCACGAACCGACGCCGCGTGAGCGACTCGCGGCCGGCGCAGATCTCGTGACGTTCTCGGGCGACAAGCTTGTCGGTGGACCTCAGGCGGGGCTCGTCGTCGGTCGAGCAGATCTGATCAAGCGCCTGCGGCGAGATCCCCTGGCGCGAGCGATGCGCCCGGACAAGACGACAACTGCGGCTGTGGCGGCGACGCTCGCGCTCTACCGCGGGGGCCGTGCGGCGCACGAGATCCCCCTGTGGCGGATGGTGGCGACACCGCTCGAGGAGCTTCGGGCGCGGGCGGAGCGCGTCGTTGGAGCGACGGGCCTCGCCGGGGCGGCCGATCGCGTGGCGGTCGCCCAGCTGCGATCGACGCTGGGTGGCGGGTCGTTCCCGGGCGAAACGCTGCCGTCGTGGGGTGTGGCCGTCGAAGCCCGTTCGGCGGATCGGATGGCGGCGGCGCTCCGGGCCGGGGAGCCCGCCGTGATCGCGCGAATCGAGGACGGCCACGTCGTTCTCGATCTTCGAACGGTCGAACCTGGCGATGACGCGGCACTGGCCGACGCCATCGCCCGGGCACTGGCCAGCGTCGGCTGAGGCAGCGTGGGACCCATGAGACCGGGCACATGACCGTCGTCGTCGGCACCGCCGGCCACATCGATCACGGCAAGACGACGCTGCTCCGCGCCCTCACCGGCATCGACGCCGATCGCCTGCCCGAGGAGCGCCGGCGCGGGATGACGATCGAGGTGGGCTATGCGCATCTCGCGTTCGACGACGGGAGGGTGGTCGACTTCGTCGACGTGCCGGGTCACGAGAAGCTCGTCGGCAACATGCTGGTGGGCGCGGGCGAGATCGACGCGGTGCTGCTGGTCGTGGCCGCGGACGACGGGCCGCGGGCGCAAACGGTCGAGCACCTCGGGCTGCTCGATGCGCTCGGGCTGAGCCACGCGGTCGTCGCCCTGACAAAGATCGATGTGCTGCGCGGAGACTGGGGGCGGCTCGCTGCAGGCCGGGAAGCGCTGCGAGCGCTCGTTGATCGCTCGTCGCTCGCCGGCAGCCCGATCGTTGCCGTTTCCGGCACGACCGGCGAAGGGCTCGACGAGCTGCGCCGGGAGCTCCGGACGCTGGTCGACCGGGTTGCCGGCCGGACGGGATCGGGGCAGGCGGTGAGCGAGCATCCGGCCCGCCTCGCTGTCGATCGGGTCTTCTCGATGAAGGGGCGTGGCACCGTCGTGACCGGCTCCCTCCGCGGCGGACCGCTGGAGGTCGGGGACTTGCTCGACGTGCGCCCGGGTCGATGGCGCATGCGCGTGCGCGAGTTGCAGGTCCACAACGCGCGGGTCGAACGGATCGAGGGTGGCGGCCGAGCGGCCCTGAACGTCGTGGGGCCCGGCGCGGACCGACTTTCCCGGGGTGCCCTGCTCACCGCGGATCCGGCGGTGGCCGTGACGCGGCGGCTGCTTGTTCGCCTGCATCCACCGTTTGATGGGGCGCCGGGCGCGGCGTGGCCGCCCGCGGCGAACGCCCCGCTCCGCGTCTTCATCGGGACCGACCGGGCCGACGCGGACGTGGGTCGGGGACGAACCGACGGGACGACCCTCGACGACGGCACGCAGGTCGCCACGTTGCGCCTCGCCTCCCCGATGGCCGTGGCCGCGGGCGATCGTCTCGTCCTGCGTCGACCGGCACCCATCGGGACCGTCGCGGGCGGGGTCGTGCTCGACCCGTCGTCGCCGACGGGCCCATCGCGGAAGCGGATGACGCCGGAGCGCCTCGTCGCGCTGGCCGCGGCCGCGGCCAGCGACGCCGACCGGGGCGCCGTTGCGGCAGCACGACTCGCGCTGCACGGTGCGTTGCCTTCGGTTGGTCGGGGCGGCTGGCTCCTGGCGTCCGATGTCGCCGACCTTCTCGGTTCCGACGCGATCGCGATCGTCGAGGCCGCGCCGGCCGGCCTCGGTCATGCCGAACTCCGTGGAGACCTCGCGCGCGGTCTCCGTCGCCGTGTCGCGATCCCGATTGCCGCCGCCGAGATCGTGGCGACGGATCTCATTGCCGGTGCGATCGCCGCGGGCCACCTGGCCCGTGACGGGGACCTGGTGCACCTTCCCGGCCGTGCGGCTGCGGGACCGTCACCGGACATGCTCGCCGCGATGGACCGGCTCGAATCCCTTCTTGCCGTGCCCGCGCCGCCGTCCCTCGGGGACGCGGCCCGCGCCGCCGGCTGTCCTCCCGACGGGATCCGTGCCCTCGAATCGGCCGGCCGGATCACCCGTCTCGAGGACGACCTCGCCTGGGCGACCTCGACGTATCGAGACCTGGAAGCGGAGGCCCTTCGCCTCGCGCGGACCGGCCCGCTCGCACCCGCTGCCCTGCGTGACGCGACCGGCACCAGCCGCAAGTACGTGATGGCGCTCCTCGAGGACTTCGATCGACGCGGGATCCTCCGGCGGACTCAGGCCGGGCACGTCCCGGGACCGCGGGCGCCGCGATGACCGACCCGGATCGCCGGGCCGGCCGCCCGGACGGGGGGCCTGCCTGTAGCGCGATCGTCCTCGCCGGCGGCCGCTCCGCCCGGTTCGGCCGCGACAAGCTCGCCGAGCCTCTCGATGGGCGCGCGCTCCTGGACCACGCGATCGGCGCGGCCGCGGGCGTTTCGGGCGACGTGGTGGTCGTCGTCGCACCGGGTGCCGATCTCGTGGTTTCCCTGCGTCCCGGCCTGCGCGTCGTCCAGGACCCGGAGGCGTACGGCGGTCCGCTCGTGGGCATCCTTGCCGGGCTCGAGGCGGCACGCGAGCCGATCGCGATCGTCGTCGGTGGCGACATGCCCGGCCTTCGACCGAACGTCCTGGCGATCCTCCTCGACCGGCTCGTCGCGAACGAAGCCGCCGATGCCGTTGTGCTCGACGACGATGGCCGGTTGCGTCCCCTGCCGATGGCCATCCGGGTCGGTGCCGCCACGCCGGCAGCTTCCACAGCCCTCGATCGCGGCGCACGGTCAGTGCATGCGCTGTTGGATGGGCTACGCGTCGATGTCGTCCCGGCGGCCGAATGGCGCACCATCGATCCCGCTGGCACGACGCTTCGCGACATCGACCACCCGGACGATCTCCGCTCCGCCGGTGATGGGGGTCAGTCGTGGTCGTGACCGGCGGTCAGCCCCCGAAGCCGTCCGCCTCGTAGACGAACTCGCCTCCGACGATCGTCGCCAGGACCCTCGCATCGCCGATTGGCCCGACGTCCGGGGCGAACAGGTCGCGATCGAGAATCGCCAGGTCGGCCAGCTTGCCGACTTCGATCGAACCCGTCTCGTTCTCGGTGTGGTTGACAAACGCCGTCCCCGTCGTGAACCCGGCGAGCGCCTGCTCCAGGGTCAGTCGCTCCTCGGGCAGGAATGGTTCCTTCTTGCCGCGCCAGAGCCACGCGACGCGGGTGACCGCGTGCTCCATCTCGATCAGCGGATTCGGCGTCGAGACCGACCAGTCGCTGCCCATCGCCAGGCGCGCCCCGGCGCGGAGCAGCGATGCGAACGGGTATTGCCAGGCTGAACGCGCGGGGCCGAGGTAGGGGATCGTGAGCTCGTCGAGCTGCACCTCGTGGATGGCCCAGAGAGGCTGCGCATTGGCGACCACGTCGAGCCTGGCGAACCGCGCGATGTCGGCGGGATGGATGACCTGGATGTGGGCGATGTGGTGGCGGTTGTCGGATGGGCCGCTGGCCCGCCGGGCCGCCTCCACGGCGTCGAGGCACTCGCGCACGGCGCGGTCGCCGATCGCGTGGAAGTGGACCTGGAATCCCGCGCGATCCAGGCGGGTGACGGCCTCGTTCAGGACGGCCGGATCGACCATGCTCGGGCCGCGGTTCGTGGTGGGTCGTCCGTCGCGGCCGAGGTACGGCTCGATCATCGCGCCGGTGAACGTCTCGAGCACGCCGTCCTGCATGATCTTGACGCTCGTCGGCCGATAGCGACCCGCCGGGCCGCGCGCACGCCGCTCGACGAGCTCGTCGATCTGCTCAAGGCCCCGATATCGGTCCCACCACAGGGCGCCCACGACGCGTGCCGTCAGCTCGCCGGAGTTCCCGAGGGCTCGGTACGCGACCTCCTCCGTCGGCCCGACGATGGCGTCCTGCCACGCGGTGAGCCCCCGCTCGTGCATGTAGCGCTGCCCGGCCCGGAGGCCCTCGATCAGCTCGTCGGCCGTGTCCGGGGGAATGTGCTCCTCGACCAGATCCATCGCGCCGTCGTGGAGGCTGCCCGTGGCGGTGCCGTCGGGGTCGCGCTCGATGCGACCGTCGTAGGGATCGGCTGTCTCGTTGGTCACGCCGGCGACCTCGAGTGCCAGGGTATTGACCCATGCGCTGTGGCCGTCGCGGTTCGGCAGGAAGACCGGCCGATCCGGCACGATCCGGTCGAGGTCCTCCCGGCGCGGCGTTCCATTGGGGAAGTCGCCCATGCTCCAGCCGCCGCCCCGGATCCACGCCTGGTCGGGGTTCGCGGCCGCGTAGGCCGCGATGATCCCCAGGTAGCCGTCGAGACTCTGCTCATAGGTGTCGCTGTGGAGTTCGCAGCGGATCATTGCCAGCCCGCCGTGGATGGGGTGGACGTGGGCGTCGCCGAAGCCCGGCACCGCCATGCCGCCGCGCAGGTCCACAACGCGGGTCGAGGGCCCGCGCAACGCATCGACCTCGCGCGCAGCGCCCACGGCGACGAACCGTCCGTCGCGCGCGGCCACGGCCTCGGCGGTGGGTCGCCCCGGATCGCGTGTGTCCACGCGACCTCCGGTGACGATGAGGTCGGCGGGCCGGCCGTCCGGGCGAGGTTCAGTCATGCGCGCACCGTCATGCGCGCACCGTGCCAGAACTCGCGCATCGCCGCGAACCCCGGACCGCGGGCCGGGACGGTCTGCGGTCGTCTGCCGTCGCCGCGGACGGCCCGATAGACTTCCGCGCATGACCTCTGTCCACCTGCTCCACTCCGGGTACGCACGCTCCGGCGACTTCGCCGGCGTCGGTTCCTCGGTCGTTCTCGTCCGCGACGGCGACGCGCTCATCGTGGCCGACCCCGGCATGGTCGCGCGGCGGTCCCTGATCCTGGATCCCCTCGCCGCGCTCGATGTCGCCCCCGAGGCCGTGACCCACGTGTTCCTGAGCCATCACCACCCGGACCACACCATCAACATCGCCCTGTTCCCGAACGCCGAGGTCGTCGACTTCTGGGCCCGCTACAGGGACGATCAATGGCTCGATCACGAGGGGGAGGGCTACCGCCCTTCACCTCGCTCGCAGATCTGGCTCACGCCGGGGCACACCGCCGAGGACGCGTCGCTCATCGTCGAGGCGAACGACGCCGTCTACGCCCTCACCCACCTCTGGTGGCACAGCGACAGGACGCCTGACGTGGACCCGCTCGCCGACGACCAGACGGCCATCGAACGTGGTCGTGCGCGCGTTCTCGCCGCCGCCGACATCGTCATTCCCGGCCACGGTGAGGCGTTTCGCGTCCGAGGCTGACACGAATCGACCCCGCCGTCCGGGCGGGGTCGTTCGAGCGTTCGAGCGTTCGGGTGGTTCCGGGGTCAGCCGACGGTCGTTGCCGCCTTGACGACCACGGTGCTCGCGTACTTGTCGTGGAAGCCCTGCTTGGTGGGGCTCTGATAGGTCGTGTACAGGAGATAGATCATCCAGCCCAGTCCGAGCAGACCCAGGAGGGGTCCGATCCCCGGGAAGTTCGAGAGGAGCTGACCGAGCGTCCCCGGGCCCCACAGGGCGATCCAGCGCTTGATGGCCTGATCCTGGGTCAGGGTCGCGCCGTCTGCCGCGTTGCCGACCTGCATCCCGAGCACCTTGAGGCCCGGCGAGGCCCGCATGCGGGTCCAGGTGAACACGAAGTACACCAGGCTGATGATCGATCCGAGGATCGCGTACACGATCAAGGCCAGGACATTGACCCCGGTCGCCGTCACCACACCCAGGCCGACCGTCGAGAGGATCGCGCCCAGGATGACGAGGTTGACAATGCCGAGGATCACCGCATCGATGATCAGGGCGATCACGCGGTTGGGAACATCGGCGTAGACGAAGCCGGCCGCGCCAGGGACGGCTGCGGCCGCAGCGGCCGGCGGCGGCGCGCTCCAGTTGGATGAGGGCGGCGCTGGCGCCGGCTCGCCGCCACTCGCGCCGGGGGCGTCCATCTCGGACATTGCATCCTCCTACTCCTGTGGCCACGTCGTCGGGGCGACGCTGGCCGTGCGCACAGGATAGGTCAGCCGATCCCCTCCGGGAACGACGATTTTGCGGCCTCTGCCGCCGGGATACCAACGGCACGCTCGCGCAGTCCGATGTAGTTGACCATGGCGCCGGCAATCAGGAACCCCGCACACACGAGCGCGGCGACGTGGAAGGCATCGGTCGACGCGACCTGGGCCGCGGCGACCAGTGCCGGGTCCAGGCCCGCCGTTGGTTGATTCAGCGGCTGAACCAGGCGCCGATCGACTGCGGATGCGGGATCGAAGCCGGCGATCTGGCCGGCCACGCTGGCATAGAAGCTGGCCGTCACGACGATGAAGATCAGGGCCGACAGGAGCGGTTGTCCGACCCGTGACAATGCGTTGTTGATCGCCGACGCGAGCCCGGCATTGCGAACCGGGATCGAGCTCATCAGCGTGCTCGTGAGCGGTGCGACCACGAAGGAGATGCCGACGCCGAACAGCAGGATCGAGGGCAGGACGTCGACGAGGAACCCGGTCGGTGGGATGAGGCTCCCGCCGCCGTCGAAGCCGAGCACCCAGGCCTCGCTGGTCGCCGGGATCCGCGCGAACCAGGCGACGCCCGCGGCCATGATCAGCGGCCCGGCGACCAGGAACGGACGGGCCCCGCGCCGCGCCGCGATCGACCCGATCCGCGTCGAGAACAACGTCAGCATGATCCCGACCGGCAGTCCGACGATCCCGGCCGCGATCACGGAGTAGCCAAGCGTTCCCTGCAGGAACAGCGCCTGGAAGGTGAGCATCACGTACAGCGCGCCGTAGATGAGCAGGGTCGACAGATTGATCGCGGCGAACGCCCGAACGCGGAAGAGATTCAGCGGGACGAGCGGGTTTGCGCGGCGCGCCATCAGAAGAGGGAATGCCACCAGGGCAACGGTCCCGACGCCGAGTGCCACCCAGGCGACCGGATCCGTCCACTGTCGATCCTGGCCTCGAATCGCCCCGAACGCCAGGCCACCGACTGCGACCACCGCCACGATGGCTCCGAGCCAGTCGAACCGGCCGGATGCAGCCTCATCGCGACTCTCGCGCATGTGCGCGCGAGTCGCCCAGATGGCGGCGAGCATCAGCGGGATATTGACCAGGAACGCCATTCGCCAGCTGATCGCCTCGATCAGGATGCCGCCGACGATCGGCCCCAGGATCATCGTCGCCGACGTGGCCGCGGCCCAGATCCCGAACGCCCGCCCACGAGCGACCCCGTCGAACGTGGCCGTGATGATCGACAGCGAGCCGGGCACGAGCAGGGCGCCGGTGGCTCCCTGGAGGACGCGGAAGGCGGCAAGGAGCTCAAGGTTCGGAGCGAGCCCGCACAGGACCGAGGTTGCGCCAAAGCCGAGCAGACCCAGCAGGAAGATCCGACGCCGACCGCAATAGTCACCGAGGGCCCCGGCCAGGACCAGGAGGGCGGCGAGCGTCGCAAGGTACCCAGACGCAACGTAGGTTTGACCTTCGAGCACCGAAACCAGGCTTGCCGGCAGCTCACGTCCGATGACCGGAAGCGCCACGTTGACGATCGTCCCGTCGAGGAAGACCACCGCCGAACCGAGCACGGCCGCAAACATCGTCCAGCGCTCGGTCGGCGTCAGTCTCGCCGCCGGCGTGGCCCCGCCTGGTTGCGTCATCGGCGCATTGTATGGGCGTCGGCCCTGATGGTCGGTCGGGCCAGATGGTCGGTCGGGCCGAGTCGCGCGCCGTGCCGCGATGCCGCCGCGTCCACCGACGCCGGCCCGCTCCCTCCGCCGATCCGCGATGGGTAGACTGGACGCGATGTCCGGTCCCGTGGGACTCGTTGGAACCGACGAGTCCCCTCAGTCCATGGTCGATGTCGACCGAGAGCTGCTCGCAGCAACCGGCCGCGCCCGGCCGCGCATCGCCGTCGTCGCGCTGGCTCTGCCCGCTCATGTCGCCGACCCGCCGACCGAATCTCAGCCGCTCGGGAGCGCGGAGCGATTCCGCGCTCTTGGCGCCGAAGTCGAACCGGTCTTCATCGAACGCCCGCGATCGGACCAGCGACGATCCGTGTCCCTTGACGCATCGCTCCAGGCGATCGGCGAGGCCGACATCATCTATCTCGCCGCCGGCTCCAGGGGATTGCTCAGCCGCGCCTTGCTTGGCACGCCGCTGGGCAATGCCGTCGTCGACGGACATCGGCGTGGCGTGATCGTCGTCGGATGTTCGGCCGGGGCCATGCTCCTCGGTTGTCGTCACCCGGTGATGCGTCGACGCCTGCTGCCCACGCCTGTCCGCTGGGTTGCGGCTCTCGATCTCGTGCCCGAGGTGGTCGTGCTACCGGCCTACGACGGCCGACCCGAACCGGTGATGGCGGCCCTGGCACTCCTGGCCAGCCGACGATCAACCGTTCTGGGGATCGACCGCGACACGGCAGTCATCGGTCGTGACGGTTCCATGCGCGTGTACGGGCGGGGCCGCGTGACGGTCTGGCGCGGACGCCACCGCGAGCGGTTCCGGCGCGGCGATACCTTCCGGCTCTGATCGTCGTGCAGCACGGACAGCGCGATCGAGGTCAGTCCGGCTTGACCTTCCGGAAGCAGTCCGAGCAGTAGACCGGGCGGTCCATCCGCGGTTTGAATGGCACCTGCGCCTGGTTGCCGCACTCCGAGCAGACCACCGCGAAGTACTCGCGCGTCGGGCGCTCTCCGCGATCGAAGCCGCGCGGTCCGCCGATGTCGCGCAGGTCGTCGCCGCCGTCGCGGGCCATGCGGCGGCTCGCGCGGCAGCTCGTGCAGCGCTTGGGGTCCGAGGCAAAACTCTTCTGCGCGTAGAACTCCTGGTCCTCGGCGGAATGAATGAATTCAACGCCGCAGTCCACGCACGAAAGGGTCCGATCGACGAACGTCATGTCACTCTCCCTGAGCGCAAGGCTGGGGTGCGGCGACAGGGGACCGGACGACGACGGTCGGGTGGGATGGCGGGAGTTGCCGGGTGCCACGCGACCCAGGTGCCGATGTTGGATCCCTGTCGGGGCGCACCGGTGATGTGACCAGAGAATACACGGGTCCGCCGAATCGGTCCGCCGGCGCCTCCCCGAAGGCCGTGCGGGTGTGACAGCCGACCTGTCACAATGGCCGCCGATATTCGGGGCGGCGAGCGAGGAGCCAAAGGGGGCGCCTCGCTCGCTCGGGACCCGTGCCGGTGCGGTGGGATCGCCGGCGCCCGCGCGGTTTCTCGCCCCGGTCACAGCGGCAATGCGGCACAGGGAGGCCAGCCCGACCGGATGCTCCGAATCCTCCATACCGCCGATGTCCACCTCGGTGCCAGGCACGCGGACATGGGCGAGCAGGCTGCCGGCCAGCGAGAGCGGCAGTTCGCCGCCTTCCGCGCCTCAATCGATCTCGCCCTCGCCGAGAAGGTGGATCTGGTCCTCGTCGCGGGCGACCTGTTCGACTCCAACACCCAGCCGCGGCGATCCGTGGAGCGCGTGGCCGCCGAGCTCAAGCGGCTCGTCGACGCACACATCCGCACCGTGATCATTCCCGGCACACACGACGTGTACGACCGATCCTCGATCTACCGAGCCTACGATCTGAAGGCCATGGCCGGCAGCACGGCCAGTGACGATCTGCTGACGGTCCTCGATCCCGACCACGCCGATGTCCATCTCGCGAGCATCGACACGATCGTCTATGGCCGCGTGTTTGCGACCAAGCGGGCTCCGAGTTCACCGCTCGGCGGTCTCGATGCGGCCGCGGACGATCGAGCGACATGGAAGGTCGGGATGGTCCACGGCTCACTCGCGATCGCCGGCAAGACCGACGGCGATGAGGTGGTGGTGACCAAGGAGGAGATCGGCGCGAGCGGCCTCCACTACCTCGCGCTGGGCCACTGGCATTCCTCCCAGCGCGGATCCTCGCGCGGCACCACCTATGCGTACTCCGGCGCGCCGGAACCAGTTGCGCTGGACCAGGATCGCGCCGGCAGGGTCCTGCTGGTCACGCTGGACCGAGCCGTCGATGGCGCGGTGACCGTCGCGGTCGACGAGCGATCGGTCGGTCGCACGGTGTTCGAAGCCATCGATCTGGACGCGTCCACGATCGCGTCGCAGCCGGCGGTCGTCGACGACCTGGGCAAGCGGGCAAATGCGGACCTGGTGCTGGACGTCCGGATCATGGGCGTCCGGCCCGACGAACTCGACCTCGACACCGAAGAGATCGAGGGACAGCTGCGCGACGCGTTCTTCCGCATCCGCGTCCGGGACCTGTCGAAACCGGCGCTGACCGAGGGCGCCCTGCCGTCACCGGAGACCATCGCCGGGGCCTACATCCGGGACATCGAGGCCCGCATCGCCGAGCTTGAGGCGAGCGACGATGCCATGGCTGCCGCGGAGATGCGCGACGTGCTCCGACTGGGGCGCCTGCTCCTCGCCGGGCACGAGGTGTCGCTGTGAGGATCAGCCGGCTGCAACTCACGGATTTCCGACGGTATCGCGATCTCGACGTCTCGTTCTCGCCGGGCCTCACCGTCGTCCGCGGTCCGAACGAAGCCGGCAAGTCCACGATCCAACGGGCACTCGAGCTGGTGCTCACTCGGCGCGCGACGTCCGCGGCGGCGGACCTCGACGCGTTGCGTCCGTGGGACGCGCCCGAGACTGCCCGCCCGATCATCACGCTCACCTTCGAGCAGGAGGAGGAAGCCGGTCCCAAGCAGGGCACCGTCCAGAAGTCCTTCCTCGCAGCCAAGGGCACCGTGCGCCTCGATTACGACGGGCAGTCCATCACCGACCCTTCCCTCGCAGACCAGGTCCTGGCCGAGCTGACCGGGATTCCGTCCGAGGCCTTCTTCCGCTCCACGGCCTCGGTCCGGCACCACGAGCTGTCCGACCTGGCCCGCGACGAATCTGCCCTCCGAGACCGGCTTCAGGCGTCCATCTCCGGGGCGGACCGCGGGACGTCACGTGCTCGAAAGACCCTCGAGCGAGCCCTCCATGAATTGAACACGAAGGGGGAAAAGAATCCCGGACGGCTCAAGATCGCCGAGGGCGCGGTGGCTCAGGCCGGTGCGGCCGTCGAGAAAGGCGAGCTGGCCCTGGTTCAGCTGGAGCGCGACAGGGACGCCAGCGCCGCGGCTCGAGAGCGTCGAACCGAATCGGAAGGCGTCCTTCGCGAGCGTCGATCGCTGCTCGAAAAGGCTCGACAGGCCGAGCGCCTGGTCGCCGAGCGGGACGCGGCGCAGGAACGGTTCGATCGGTATCGCCAGGCCGTGCAGGTTCGCGACGAGCTCGTGGTGCTGGCCGATTCCCACCCGTCGACCACCCCGCTCGCCGTGCTGCGCCCGGCCATCGAGCGGCTGCGCGCCCTCGATGGGCGGATCCGGGAGCTTCGCGGGATGCTCGCCGGGGAGATCGAGGTCAACTATGACGTCGTGGCTCCCAAGGCGACCGCATGGCGGCTGACGGCGGCCCTTGCCGGGCTCGTGGTCGTCGCCGGTGCCGCCCTGGCCGTCAGTTCCCAGGTCGGCATCGTGAGCCTCGACAACGGCCTCGTCATCGGGCTCGGTGGCGTCGCTGTCGGCGCCGTCCTTGCGTATGCGGGGAGACGCCAGCGCCAGTCGTCCCAGAGTTTCGCGCGCAACCAGCAGCTTCGAGACATCGAGATCGACCGGCGCCTGCGTGGTCGATCCGATCTCGAGGAGCAGCTCGTCCAGGCCGAGGTGGACACCAAGGCCAGGCTCGAACACCTGGCCTTGCCGGACCTCGCGGCTGCCGAGGAACTCCTGACGCGCGAGGAAGCCCATGTCAACCAGGTCGAGCGCCTGACCGCCCAGCTCGATGGTCTCGTTGGCAAGGAGCCGTTCGACACCCTCCCCGCGTCGCGTGACGCCGCCGCGCTGACCGTCGAGCAGAAGGCGAGCGCGCTCGAGGGGCTCGGTCCGATTGCCAAGGAGCCGCGCGCCCGGGAGCGCCTCGAGGTCGAGGTCCGGGACGCGGAATCGTCGCTCGATCGCGCCCGGGACGACGAGGCGACAGCCCGTGCCCGGGTCGAAGCCAACGCCGTCGATGCCGAGGAAGTTGCCGGTCATGCCGAGCGCCTCGCGATGTGGCGCGAGCAGCTCGCGGCCCTCCAGCGTCGCGGCCGGGTGTATGCGGCCACGTTCGAGGCGATCGAGCGGGCCGAGCGGACGACGATGCGGACGGCCACGCGCTTCCTCGAACGACGGATGGTGTCGGACCTCGGTCGAGCGACCGGTGGGCGGTACCGGCGGGTCCGGGTGGACGACAAGACGCTCGACATCGCCGTGCACGCACCCGAGCGCGGCGACTGGGTCGATGTCGGTCAGCTCAGCCAGGGCACCGTCGATCTCGTCTACCTGGCGGCCCGGATCGGCCTGGTCCGGTTGGTCACCGGCGACCGGCGGCCACCATTGATTCTCGACGATCCGTTCGTCACGTTCGACGAGGCGCGAGCCACCCGCACGCTCGAGCTCCTTCGTGATCTGGCCCGCGACTTCCAGGTGATCTACCTGACGACGTCGGAGCGCTACGACGCGGTCGCCGACAGCGTCGTCGAACTGCCCGGCCCAACGGCACTCGATGACAGCGCTCCGGAGGAACCGGACGAGACCGCCGCGGTCGCGGCGATGGGCTGACGCGCCTGGACCTGCTTGTCGCCGGCGGACTCGCGACCATCGCGTTTGGCCTCGGTTCCGCGATCGTGTGGGGCAGCGCTGACTTCCTCGGCGGCCTGGCAAGTCGGCGTGCGGCCGCCGTCAGCGTCGTTCTCGTCGTGCAGGGCATCGGCATGATCCTCGCGCTTGGGGCCGCCGGACTACGCGGCGAGGGCATTCCCGAGCCGCGGGCCATCGCGCTCGCCGTCGGGGCCGGGATCGGTGCCGGGATCGGCCTGCTGGGTCTGTATCACGGGCTTGCGGTGGGCCGGATGGGTGTCGTCGCGCCCGTCACGGGGGTCCTCGCAGCCGCGCTGCCGGTCGTGGTCGGGATGGTCCGGGACGGCCTGCCGGGCGGATCGATCATCGTGGGCATTGCCCTCGCGCTGCTCGCCGTGGTGATCGTGTCGCGCGTGCCGGGCGTCGACAGCGGTCGATCGGGGTTCGAATTCGGGATCATCGCCGGCCTCGGACTCGCGAGTTTCAACATCCTCGTCGGGGTGCTGCCCGGCGAGGGCGTCTTCGCCCCCCTCGTGGCGCTCAAGGGGGCATCGGCGATCCTGATCGTCGGCGTCATCCTTGCTCGACGCGTGTCGTGGACGATGCCGCGGGCCGCGCTCCCGCTCGCGATCGGGGCCGCCGTGCTCGACCTCCTCGGGAACGCCTTCTACCTGCTGGCGACCCAGGCGGGCCGGCTCGACGTGGCCGTGACCCTGTCGTCGCTGTATCCCGTCACGACGGTGATCCTCGCGGCGGTCGTCCTCCGTGAGCGCGTCACCCGAGATCACGGCATGGGGATCGTCGCGGCCGGAGCGGCGATCGTCCTGATCGCGTCGGGCTCGGCGGGGTAGGCTGGGCCGGTCCAACCTCAACGTCCAGCGAGGATCGCCGTGAGCGCGCCGTCCGCCTGACGGGCCCTGGCCGCAGGCGTCCAGGGCAGGGCGCTGTCTCGGGCGAGGATCGCGAGACCGACGGCGCTGTCGGTCGCGGTCTGGCCGAGGCTGTCGGCCACCCCGATCCCGACGGCAGCCGAGTAGCTGTACGGGGCGATCGCACTGGCCGCCTGGTGCGGGGCATCGTCTGGCACGTACGGAACGAGCGCGGCGCCACCCGGCAGGTTGGCCAGCGTGGCACACCACCAGTCGCCGAGGTAGCAGTGCCCATCCGGATCGACCAGCGTGGCCGGGTTGGCGCCGGCGTAGAGGTAGCGGTTGAAGGTGATCGGGTCGAGCGCACTGCCGGCCAGGTCGTCGGGGGAGCTGAACGCGCCGAGATCGGGGACATAGGCGCGGAACACGAAGTCGTACAGCTCGGCATCGCCGCTGGCCGACAGGAGCAGCCGGCCCTGGTAGCCCCACGGGCGGGCGAGTCCGGAGCTGACGGAGGCGAGGGTCTCGCCGTACGGGTCGTAGCGCCGGGCATCGCTGATGACCCCACCACCGAGGGTGGCGTAGCCGGCGCTGTTGCCGTGCAGGTCCGAGAGCGTCCAGCCGAAGCCGCCACTGCTGGTACTGACTGCCGTGCGGGCTCCCGTGGGATCGACGATCGAGCTGGTGCTGGCACCGGTTGACGGGGTGATCTTGGCGATGACCTCACTGGAGCCGACATAGGCGTACGTGTCGGTCACGCCGGCGGCGGTCTTCGCCTTGTGGCGTCCCAGGGCATCGATCGTGAAGCTGGTCGCGCTGCCGCTCGTCGGGGTGATCCCCGTCAGCCGGTCGGCGAGATCATAGGCATAGCCGGTGGACGTGACCGGGGGGATGGCGGTGGTGGCGCGATCAGTACCCCTGAGTTCCTAACACGGTGGGACCTGGCACCTATATCAGCCGTAGATCTGGAACCTACCCAACCTCGACCTCGATGAGCCCACCGACTTCTAGAGGTGATAGCCGCTCACGAACGAGGTCCACCACACGACGATCCGCGGCGTCGATGGCCACGAAGCCGCCCGCCTTCCACTCATGGGGTACGCCGAGATCGGAAACGATCTCGTGCAGAGCCGAATGGACGGGCTCCGGAGCATTGCGACGGAGTGCCGCACGAACCGTCCGATGGCCGCTGGCTCGAACGAGCCGCCGGAGGACCACGGCGCCACCGTCATCGCTCGTTGCCTCGACGATGTCGCCGAGCGACAATCCGTACGTGTAGAAGGGAATGCAACAGAGTTGGAACGTTTCATCCTGCAACCGGCGCACCCATAACTGCTCCCAATGGCCGGGGAGGTCGTGAGCCTGCAGATCAACGAGGATCAGAAAGTCGGACGCGTCGCGCCAAACTGGTTCCCGATGCGTTGCCACGTTCTCGCTATTAGGGCGCGGGATCAATTCAGTTGCCCCTGTAAGTGACCGTCCACCAGTTCACGATTCTCTCAGGCCACCATTCTGGCGGCCAGGACCCTGTGAAACCAGGCGGCGGATTGGCGGGCGCGGGTCGGTCACTCTTGGACCTATTACACCAGCCGCAGGCCGGGGCAAGGTTCGCGCCTGTCAGGTCGCCCCCTTGGCTGCGCGCGATGACGTGGTCGACCTGCTGCGCTGGGTTGGCCCGACAGTACGAACAAAGCGGAGGAACGCGGTCAGACGCAAAGTACTGCAAACGAATTCCAGAGGAGATCCGTGCTCCTGCGCCGGCTCCGCCCGCCGATCCGGACGGGATGGTAAGAACCTTCCCGGGCGCTGGCGCCAACCAAGAGTCAGCTGGCCAAGTAGCAGGGAGGGTCTTCGCCGCTCCCGCCCCGCGATAGCCCGCCCAGCCACCGGAGAACCCTCCCGCGAGAGAGCCCCAGCCGCGGGCATCGCTGGGCACCAGTGACTCGCCGTTAGCCACGGCCAGGCCGGCCGAGGCCAGGCCGATGCCGCCGATCCCCAGGCAGAGCGGCCCCGACAGGGCACAGGCGGCACCGGCCGCGAGCCCGATCGGCGCCCCTTGCGCGAAGCCCTCGACGAACTCGCCGAGCGGCGACGTGCCGAGTTGCGCGGCCCGCCCGAACTCGGCCCGCTGGGAGGCCTCGGTGCGCAGCCAGGCGTCGCGGCCGGCGCCGGCCATCTGGAGGTCGGCCGCCAGCGCCCGGTTGACCCGGACCCTGCTGGGACCCTTGACCGGCACGCTCCGGCTGGGTGTCCGGCTGGTGACCCGCGCCTCGGCCTTGCGGGCGGCCGCCTGGCGGGCCGGTGAGGGTCCGGACGTCCCGGCCCGGACGCTGCCCGGGGCTCCCCCGTCGTACAGGTTGCGATTGACGAAGGCATGGCCGTCCGGATCGACCAGCGTGGCCGGGTCGGCTCCGGCGTAGAGGTAGCGGTTGAAGGTGATCGGGTCGAGCGCACTGCCGGCCAGGTCGTCGGGGGAGCTGAACGCGCCGAGATCGGGGACATAGGCGCGGAACACGAAGTCGTACAGCTCGGCATCGCCGCTGGCCGACAGGAGCAGCCGGCCCTGGTAGCCCCACGGGCGGGCGAGTCCGGAGCTGACGGAGGCGAGGGTCTCGCCGTACGGGTCGTAGCGCCGGGCATCGCTGATGACCCCACCACCGAGGGTGGCGTAGCCGGCGCTGTTGCCGTGCAGGTCCGAGAGCGTCCAGCCGAAGCCGCCACTGCTGGTACTGACTGCCGTGCGGGCTCCCGTGGGATCGACGATCGAGCTGGTGCTGGCACCGGTTGACGGGGTGATCTTGGCGATGACCTCACTGGAGCCGACATAGGCGTACGTGTCGGTCACGCCGGCGGCGGTCTTCGCCTTGTGGCGTCCCAGGGCATCGATCGTGAAGCTGGTCGCGCTGCCGCTCGTCGGGGTGATCCCCGTCAGCCGGTCGGCGAGATCATAGGCATAGCCGGTGGACGTGACCGGGGGGATGGCGGTGGTGCCGTTGGCCGATGTGGACTGGGCACTGGCGTTCCCGGCCCCGTCGATCGCGGCCACCGTGTAGCTGTGGGCGCTGCCCGAGGCGAGCCCGCCATCGACGTAGGTCGGCGAGCCGGTCGTGGCCACGAGGGTCCCGTCGCGATAGATCCGGTAGCCCTGGACGCCGACGGTGTCGGTCGACGCGGTCCAGGCCAGGTCGAGCCGGTGGTTGTCGACGACGGTCAGGCCGAGTCCGGTGGGCACCGTCGGCGGGGTCGTGTCCGGTGGCGGCGCGCCACCGCCGGGGCCGGGTGCGACCGCGATGAGCGCGGTCTGGACGCGCTCCGTGCCCGGGCTGACGGTCGAGCTGAAGCCGCCCTGGCTGCCGGCCGCGGCGGCGACGAGGCTGGCGATGGTCAGCCCGCCGTTGGTGCCGGTCGAGCCGGTGCTGACGTCGAGCTGTTCGGTAAAGCCGGTCGGTGGGGTCCAGGCGACCGTGCCGCCGGTGAGCGCCCGGCTGGTCTTGAGGTCGAGGAGCAGGGCGCCGGCCACGCTCGTCGTGACCGCCGGTCCGGTCGGTGAGCCGGTCGCCGCCAGGGCCAGGGTGGCCGAGGCATGCAGGGGCGTCGTCGGATCGGGGTTGGCCAGTGCGATCGCGCCCCAGGCGAAGCGCGCCCCGGCCGACGAGGTGAACGTCCAGCTCGCCGGCTCCGCGGCGGCGGTGCGGCTGAACACCCGGGTGCGCTGGGTGGTCGAGCCGTCGATCGGCGAGCCCGTGAGCTCGGTCCAGCCGGTCGGTGGGGTGAGCGTGGTCTGGGCGATCGTCTGGTGGATGGCCACCACGAGGTAGTCGCCATCGAGCGTGCCCGACGGCTTGCTGACCACGACCGCGGTCGTGCTCGATACGTCGTACACGCCCGACGAGCTGGCGCGGACGCTGATCGAACCGCCGCCGCCGCCGCTGGTGGTGGCCCCGGCACTCGTGCTCTGGGCGCTCTCGTTGGCCGCGGCATCGACTGCCGCGACGGTGTAGCTGTAGGCGGTGGCGGGGGCGAGGCCGGTGTCCGACCAGGCGTTCGAGCCAACCGTCGTCAGCAGGGTCCCGTCGCGATAGATCCGGTAGCCCTGGACGCCGACGGTGTCGGTCGACGCGGTCCAGGCCAGGTCGAGCCGGTGGTTGTCGACGACGGTCAGGCCGAGTCCGGTGGGCACCGTCGGCGGGGTCGTGTCCGGTGGCGGCGCGCCACCGCCGGGGCCGGGTGCGACCGCGATGAGCGCGGTCTGGACGCGCTCCGTGCCCGGGCTGACGGTCGAGCTGAAGCCGCCCTGGCTGCCGGCCGCGGCGGCGACGAGGCTGGCGATGGTCAGCCCGCCGTTGGTGCCGGTCGAGCCGGTGCTGACGTCGAGCTGTTCGGTAAAGCCGGTCGGTGGGGTCCAGGCGACCGTGCCGCCGGTGAGCGCCCGGCTGGTCTTGAGGTCGAGGAGCAGGGCGCCGGCCACGCTCGTCGTGACCGCCGGTCCGGTCGGTGAGCCGGTCGCCGCCAGGGCCAGGGTGGCCGAGGCATGCAGGGGCGTCGTCGGATCGGGGTTGGCCAGTGCGATCGCGCCCCAGGCGAAGCGCGCCCCGGCCGACGAGGTGAACGTCCAGCTCGCCGGCTCCGCGGCGGCGGTGCGGCTGAACACCCGGGTGCGCTGGGTGGTCGAGCCGTCGATCGGCGAGCCCGTGAGCTCGGTCCAGCCGGTCGGTGGGGTGAGCGTGGTCTGGGCGATCGTCTGGTGGATGGCCACCACGAGGTAGTCGCCATCGAGCGTGCCCGACGGCTTGCTGACCACGACCGCGGTCGTGCTCGATACGTCGTACACGCCCGACGAGCTGGCGCGGACGCTGATCGAACCGCCGCCGCCGCCGCTGGTGGTGGCCCCGGCACTCGTGCTCTGGGCGCTCTCGTTGGCCGCGGCATCGACTGCCGCGACGGTGTAGCTGTAGGCGGTGGCGGACGTGAGGCCGGTGTCCGACCAGGCGGTGGTCCCGGCCGCGACCTGGGTCAGGTAGGTGCCGCCCCGGAAGATGCGGTACTTCGTCACCCCGACGTTGTCGGTCGAGGCGGTCCAGGCCAGATCGATCCTGGTGCCGACGGCGCTCGCCGAGAGCCCCGTCGGGGTCGACGGAGGCGTGCTGTCGGCTGGCGATCCACTGGTCGTGGCCCCGGCGCTCGCGCTCAGCGCACTCTGCAGGCCGGCCGCGTCGAGCGCGCGGATTCGATAGGTATACGCGGTGCCGGGGGCCGCGCTCCGGTCGGTGAAGGCGATCGCCGATCCGGCGACCACGATCAGCGGGCTGCCGTCGCGCTCGATCGCGTAGGCGCTGACGGCGACGTTGTCGGTGGCCGCCGTCCAGCTGAGCCCGATCGTGGTGTCGCCGAGCGCGGTCGCCGTAAGGCCGCCGGGCGTCGAGGGCGCGATCGTGTCGGGGGCCGGCGTGGCCGGCACCACGGAGCTCGTCAGGTTGCCGTAGCCGTCGCTGACGTAGTTCGCCGCCACGCCGTCGATCGTCAGCGTCCGCGGGGCGCCGGTTCGATCGAAGGCGAACGTGGCCACGACCCCGTTCTCGGTCTGGCTGACCCGATTCGAATCGGCATCGTACGCGTACGACTTGGTGGTCGCGCCGATCGTCGCCTGGGTGACTCGATCGAGCGGGTCGTAGCTGAACGTCTGGGTCCCGCCGCCGGCATCGCCGGTGATCCCGGTCAGGGCCTGCGTCTCCGAGGTGACGGTCCCGCCCCGATCGTACGTCCGCCCGAAGAACGCGAGGGTGGCCGCCCCCTGCTTCTCCGAGAGGCCGATCGGTCGCTTGGCGCCGTCGTAGGCGAATGTGCCGCTGTTGGTGCCGGTCGGCCAGGAACGCGCGTCGAGCAGCCCGTCGAGGCGCCACGAGAAGGTCGTCGCGCCGGCCGTCAGCGGGCTGGTCACGCTGACGAGGTTTCCGCGCAGGTCGTAGCCGAACGTCGCCGCGGTCGAGCTGATCGCGTGGTCCTTGCGGGTGGCGACGCTGCCGTCGGGGTTGTAGGTGGAGGTCGTGATCGGCGCGCCCGAGCGGGACACCGTCGTCTCCCGACCGAGCAGATCGAACCCGAAGCTGAGCGCGTCGGCCGCACTCGCGGAGCCGTTCTCGAAGCGATCGAGGGCGGCCCGCTGGCCGGCCCCGTCGTACGTCGAGAGCGTCCGGATCTTGGGACTCGCCGTGCCGGCGCCCTGATGGATGATCGACTGGGTCAGGCGGCCAAGGGCGTCGTACGTCAGGTCGGTGTGGCGGAGCGGCGTCGTGCACGCGCCGCTGCCGGTCGCGTCGCAGCTCGAGGTCAGGCGGGCACCGCCCGAGGCGGTGTCGTAGAAGTTGGTCGTCGTCGCGAGAGCCGTGCCGACGTTGGTCGGCGGGGTCTCGGTCAGGACATGGCCCGCCGCGTCGTAGGTGTAGCGCCACGACGAGGTCGGGGCCGCGGTCGGGTCGCAGGCATCGGCCTGGACCTGGCGGGCGGTGCAACGCGCGGTCAGCTCGCCGCGGTCGTTGTAGGCGAGCTTCGAGGTCACGTTGATCGTCGCCGTCGAACCCGGATTGCCGGCGATGTAGTTCTGGGTGGCGGCCGTGATCCGGCCCCCGCGGTCGAACGCGTAGTGGCTGACCGTGCCGCCCGGATCGGTTGCGTCGGTCTGGTCGCCGAGCGCGTCGTAGGCATAGCTGGTGGTGAGATTGACGTCGGGCGCGCTTGTTCCGGCGCCGTCGATCTGGTTCACGCTGACCGCGCTCAGGCGGCCCGCCGTGTCGTACGTCGATCCGGTCACCTGCGGTGCCTCGCCGGCCTTGGCCGGGGGCGCCACGCTGGCGATCACCTGGCCGGCCGCGTCGAACGCGGTGACCGACGGGGCGTGGCGGGTCGGGCTGGCGGTGTCCCAGACCTGGACATCGTCGATCGTCACCGTGTTCGCGCTGAACTGCTCGCGATTGCCGCGGAAGGCGATGACCACGCCGGACGCATAGGTGCTTGTCGGCGTCCACGTCAGATCAAGGCGCTGCCAGCCCGATCCCGTGGATGTGAAATTTGCCTCGCCGTAGGAGCTGGCGGCCGGGAAGCCCAGATAGACGCCCCACGCCTGTCCCGCGGTCGACCCGCTGGCATAGACAGTCGCCTGGTAGGTGTGGCCCGCGAGGAACGTGCCCGAGAGAGGCAGACTGACCCCTTGGTTCTTCGTCGCCGCACTGGTCACGATGCGTCGGGCGTAGCGACCGGTGGCCGGGCCCGTCGCCGTCGATAGCGTTGCCCCCGTCGCGATGAACACATTCGAGGCGGTCGTGAAGCCCTCGCCGGTCCCGCTCTCGAACGTCGTCAGCGAGTACTGGGCGCCATCACTGGTGTCGAAGTCGAGGAGTGTGGTCGTCTGACGTCCGGCCGCGTCATAGACGCGCTTCGTCCAGCCGACCTGGCTGTCGCTCTGGCCGGAGGCCCCCGGGCGACTCTCGCGATCGATCCGGCCCGACGCCAGGTAGGCCGTCTTCACCCACGACGAATCGGGCCGGGTCACGAGGGTCACCCGATCGAGGTTGTCGAAGGTGGTCGAGGTCACCCGCGCGAGCGGATCGGTGAACGAGATGAGGCGGTCGGCCGTGTCGTAGGCCGAGCTGGTGATGACGTCCGTATCGGGCACCGACGCGCTGTAGATGCCGTCGACGAAGTTGCGGATCTCGCGGATCGGCTTGCCCGCGAAGTCGTACCAGATCCGGGTCACCTTGCCGTAGGCGTCGGTGATGACGGTCGCCCGGTCGTTCCAGTCGAGCGCGCGCAGCTCGTTGCAGCGGGTGGATGCCTGCTGAGGACAGAGCGGTGAGGACGTTGACGTGGGATCGATCGGGCCGCGCGTGCCGGCCGGCCGGCCGGCCGTGTCGAAGTAACTGGTGACCGTCCGGGCGCCCGTGGACTGCGCGTTCTCGTAAACGGTCACCGCGATCGGTTGCCCGAACAGGTCGTACGTCGTGTTGGTGTACGCGTCGGATGAGCCCAGGCCGCCGCCCTGGTCGGCAATCTCCTGGGTGACGTTGCCGTAGGCATCGTAGGTTCGCCCGGTCTTGACGTTGGCCACGCCCGCGGTACCCGAGCCGCCGTTCGTGTAGTTCGCGATGATCGACGTCGCGCGGCCGACCGCGTCGTACCCGAACCGGGTGGTGACACTGTCGGGCGCGGTCACATCGACCGGGTCGCCGAGATACGAGTAGGTCGTCGTCGTCACCCGGTTCAGGGGATCAGTGACGCGGGTCCGGTTGCCGACCTCGTCGTACAGGAAGCTCGTCGTATTGACAAGGCCGTCGGCGACCGAGGCAACGTCCGTGAGATTGGCGGCATATGTCGTCGTCGAGACCACGCCGTCGGGATCGATCCCGACGATCGCGCGGCCCCAGGCGTCGTACGACGCCGAGCTCGAGACATTCCGATCGGCCGTCGCGGACTGCCCCGAGACATAGTTTGCCGTGATCGTCGTGGGCAGGATCGCGGGCAGCGTGACGCCCGCGCCATAGCCGTACTTCGTGACCCGGCCGAGCACATCGGTCTCGCTATCCACCCGCCCGTCGGTGAGATAGGCCGTCGTCGCGAAGCGTGTGAAGACGGCGACCTCGTCGACATACGCGGTGCCCGATCCGGCGCCCACCGAGAAGGTCAGCCTGACCCGCCCGGTTCCGCCCTGGGGAATGGTCACGTCGTAGCTCACGACCTTCCAGGTCGTGACCGGGTCGCTGGTCAGGGCGAGTAACGCGCTGTACGTCCCGCCGGGCTTCTCGTACTCGATCGTGTAGCCGGTCGAGCTGCCGGACGCGGCCTTGATCGCCGCCTGGAAGCGGAAGGTTTCACCCGGCAGCAGCAGCGCCGATTGATAGCCGGTCTGGGTGCCGCTCAGCATGAGGGCGCCGACCCCGACATAGGGCGCCGTCTGGGTCCACGTTCCGGTGCCGCTCCAGCCGGACGTCTGGCCCTCGAAGCCCGGATTGGCGATGAACCCGGGGTCCGCTACCTGGGTCGGATGACCCTCCGCGTCGTACGCGGTTCGCACCGTCTGCGTGGACGTGCCGCCTGCCGGGTTGGTGAACGGTGACGCGGCCGCGGTCTGCCGGCCCAGCTCGTCGTAGGTGTAGTCGGTCCGGTACAGATTCACGTTGCCGGCCGCCACCGACGCCGCATATTGGTCCGCGGTCTGGGTCCAGGCCGTGAGACCGGCCGTGAGCGGGTCCGAGAAGTTGTCGACCTTGGCAGCCGCGTAGGTGCCGCGCCGCGAGGTCACCGAGTCGCCGCTGCCGGTGGTCCGATAGCGGACCTCGCTGGCGTAGTTGTCGATGCCGTCGACCGTGTAGTCGATGAGCTTGTCGAGCGGAGCGGGCGCCGCCGCGCAGGCTGCGGCCGTACACGCCACCGGGGCGTACTCGACGAGGACCGAGCCATTCGGCGAGAGGTCGTCGTGGCGGGCGAAGCCGTTCGTGCCGGTTGCCGTTCCAGCGACATCCTGGTACCTCGGCCTGAGCCTCCAGCCCGCGTCTGTGTCGTTGCTCAGGATCCTGAGGAGCAGACCGCCAGTCGCCGCCGCCGTCACGCTGATCGGGTCGGCACCTGCATAGCCGATGGTCATGTAGTTCGCGTTTGCGCCATCGAAGCGCGGATCGTAGACGTGGTAGAGGTAGTGGCCCGTTGCGTCCGTGTAGTCAAACTTCTGGCAGCCCGACGCCCCGGAGGAAGCACAGGCCGCACTGCGCCGAGCCGGGACGACCGTGGCCAGGTCGCCTGCAGCGGTGCGACCAAATTCCATGTATCGCCCAACTGCGGAGGTCGTACTCCCGAGCTGTTCGGTGAAGCGCACCGCATTGCTCGGGTAGGTCACCGCAATCTCGCGCTGTGCCGTTCCCGATGCGAGCCCCTGTCCATCCGAGGGCAGGCGGATCGTGGCAAGGGATTCGGCGAGGCCGCTGGGGTCATAGCTCCACACCAGCGCTGTCGAGTTGGCATCCCGGTCGCGGAGAGCGATGAGGCGGCCCTCTCGATCGAAGCGGTGCTGCTCGCCGCCGAGATTTGTCACGGCGAACTCGTCGCCGGTGGTCAGCCCGTACTGATCTCCGAGTTGCGGCATCGTCCGGATCAACCCATCGTCGAACAACGCGTACGCTCCGTCGGAGGCGACGAGCGAGTACCCCGTGAGCTGGACATCGTTCGGCGTTGGGCCACCTGAGGGCGCGCTCGACGTCCCCAGCGTGTCGTGATCATTGTAGAAATTGAGCACCTGTCGGGCGTCTTCGAGCAGGTTTCGCGTCACGTAGATCCAGTGGTCCGGAATGGTCGAGGCGATCTGGATCGGATTGACCGCGCCGGCCGGTGGGGTGGATCCGGCGTAGTACGTGAGGGTCCCGGTCACGCCGGTGCGGAGGTCCTTGGGGTGGACGACGATCGCCACGGTCGATCCCCCGACCTTCTTCCATGCCCAGCGCAGATACGGATACGCGTTCAGCGCACCGAGCAGACACCCGCCACACGTGGGACTGGACCCGATCGTGGCCGGGGCGATCTGGATGCTGTTGGCGCCAACCACCTTGTCGGTCGTGTTGGCGCTCGCACCGCCGGGGTTCGCCGACCAGGCCGGCTGGCTCGCCGACCAGTCGGAGAAGATCTGCGAACTCCGACCTTCGAAGCGCACGGAGTCGAAGTAGGCCGTGCCGGCCGTACCGTTTCCGCGGAGCTGGATGCCGTCGATGAGATAGCGGTTGCTTGACGTGCCGAAGCCGTTCGAATAGAGATCGAAGAGGACGCTGCGCTGGAAGACGTGATTCCAGGTCGCGACGGAGCCCCCGAGGGCGATCTTGGTTGCGCCGCTGACGGCGAGGTCGGTCCCCAGCGTGTAGTAGAGCCAGCCCGAGGTCCCGGTCGACTGGTTTTTGATGTGGAAACCGATGCCGACTCCGGTCGCCCCGGTGGCCTTGGCAGCGAACGATCCAAGGATGAAATGACTGGCGTCGATCGCGGGAAAACCATAGGACGTCGACGCGGTGGCACTCGTCGAGATCGACAGGCTCGCCGCTCCCGCGTACGCCTGCGCCGTGGTGCGGGTGACGGCTCCGCCGGTCCAGCCTGGGAGATTGTTGTCTTCGACCAGCGTTGCGCGATATCGATCGAGCTGCGCGCCCGCCCCGCTGACGAGCTGACCGCTCGATGTTGCGTCGACGGCGAATCGGTTGCCCTGCGGATCACGGTAGATCCAGTCGGCTCCGTTTGATCCGGGCAGGAACGCTTCATCGAAGTTGGTCGCCCAGCCACAGGACAGCAGAATCGAGGACGTGCAATCGGTCCGGTGGGCGGAGTCGTAAAAGTACTCGAGCGACACGCGACGACCGAGGTCGACGATCTCCATGCCCGCGGGGCCATCGAAACGCAGATTCCTGGACCAGAGATTGATCCCGAGTTCGCTCCCGTCAGGCAGCGGCACAGACTTGGTCTCGCCGACGGCTGTGCCGCCTCCGGGGACCACCGCGATCGGGAACTCACTGCGGGCGACCACGGACGTTCCCACCCAACGGACATTCGAAGGGGCCGCAAGCGGGTCCTTGGCGCGCGCGAAGTACTTCGACGGATCGGCGTAGTCCGAGGCGAACACAAACGTGTTGTTCCACATCCGGATGAGGTCCGTCCGGAGGGTGTACTGGCCGGCGTTCGGCGGGGCGACCACGGGCAGGTCGATCGTGGCGGAGGTTCCGCCACTGGCGATGTCAGCGAGGAGGTCGGCGGACCCGCTGGCCGTGAACCCGGCGATGTTGACCATCATGCCGGTCGAATCGAACCAGCGGTAGCCGACGCGGTAGCAGTTCGTGGTGACGCCGCTGGCGCATTTGTTGAACGTGATCGGCGAGCCCTGGTTCTTCAGCACGACCGGCAGCGTGATCGTCTGTCCGGCCGGCATCGTCGACGGCGCGAAGTCCGTCCCGAGCGCGCCATCGAAGTCGAGCCGCGCCTGGTGGAGGTCGTAGTTGATCGTCAACAGGGGACGATTCGCGGTCGTTGCGTTGATCCCCGCGTAGATCAGCATCCGTTCGCAGGCGCTTCCGCTCGGGCAGGGCGACGTCTCGTCCTGGAGCCACAGCTTCACCCCGCTGTCGGGCTTCCAGTCGTTCGGGTTCCGGGTGTACCAGGCGCGCACGATGGGACTGAGGTCCATCGTGAAGGTGCCCGCCACCGCGGGCGGTGTGAAGGGGCCCTGGGTGAGGCTCGTGATCGTGGGCGGCTGATTGTTCCAGGTGCCGTTGCCGAACGGCCAGGGGGCCGACAGCGGGCCGACCATGACCTGGCGGGCCGCATAGCCGCCGAGGGTGACGACCCGGAGGTCGGCCGAGGTCACGAGCGCTCCGTCGGGCAGGGCAACGTCGGGGAAGTAGATCTCGGTCCGGGTCGTGCCCCAGGTCGCGGTGTCGTAGCCGATCTTGAGCGGCTCCGTCGTCGGCGAGGTGTTGGGCTGCGCCTGGGTCACCCACACGTCGCGGACGCCGGGGTTCCCGCCGTTGATCGTGCAGCCGGTCGCTCCGCCGTAGCGGATGCAGGCGGTCGGGTCGATCACGACCGGAAACACTCGCGCCGGATCGGCCAGCCACTTCGGGTCGACGGCGTAGTGCGCGACGACTTCGCCAAGCCGAACCCTGTTCTGTTCCTCCGACAGCGCGGCCACGATCGTTGGGTCGGTTGGCAGGGCCACCTCGGACGCGAGAGCCAGGAGATCGGGCCGGATCGGGGAGTCGACGGGTGCCGTGATCAGTTCGGCCGTGACCGCGTCCGGCGGGGCGTACTCGCCGGCCGCGTCGACGACGACCGGTGCGCTGATCCGTCCGACCCGTTCGCCCTTGGCGGTCGCCAGCCAGATCGTGCCGCCGCCGTCCATCGTTGGGGTCAGGCCGACCGGTTCGAGGGCGACCCGGATCTCGGGGCGCGATTCCGCACTCCCGATCGTTGCCCGGAACTCGAACCCCTCCGGGGTCGGCAGGATCTCGAAGCCCGGATCCTTGCCGAGGCCGGTGAAGGCCAGCCGGTCGCGGGCCGCCTCGACCGATCCACCGGCCAATCCCGGGACGCGGATGCGGAGTCGATAGGCGCCGGCCGCGAGCTCGACCACGCGTTCTGATCCCAGGTCGACGCTGGTCCGGACATCGAGGTCGTTGGCGGCCGAGCGCTGGTCGTAGCCGCCCTTTGCGTCATCGACGAGGCGGACGTCGATCGGCTGCCAGGCGCCGCCGGCGTCGCGGTAGTTCAGACGCCCCAGCGAGATCGCCTTGCTAAAGGTCCCGTCGGGGTTCTGGATGACCGTCGAGTGTTCGGTCCGGAGCGACACGATCTCCGTCGCCCGCGCCGGTCGTGCGACGGGCGCCGGCTCGACCCGGGTCGAGGTCGGTCCAGCCGCGACAAAGCCACCGCCGGACGGCTCAAGGTCGATCGGAGCCGCTGGTCGAGCCCGGATCGCGTCGACGGTGTTCGGCGCCGTCGCCGGAGGAGCGTCGACTTCGACCACGTCGGAGGGAAGCGCGGCGACGGCCTGGGGCGCCATGACCAGGAGGGCGAGAACGGCCGGGAGAAGTCGAGAACGAGCCGAGCGCCGAGCCATCACGAACCCCTCCGAGAGCTGAACACGGAACGATGGGCGAGGCGCCGGCCCCACATGGCCATCGAGCAGCGCGACCACGAGCGAACGCCTGCGCGGCGTCGCGGCTTGACCACGGGAACCCTCCTCGACGGGGGTCCAACATGACGGGACCTCCTCGATCCGGACGCTAGCCAGCGGGCTTGACGCGAGTCAACCCGGACCTTGGGGGAGGTACCGCGCCGTCGCTCCGGGCCGCCGTGATCAGTCAGCCCCGATCAGGACCCGCGGGTTGCTCGGGAGGCTCCCAAGGTCTGGTGCGGCCCGGCACCGAACGGGTGAAGGGTCGTGGCGAGTGCACGTCGGCCGAGCGCCCGTCGGCCGATCGCCACGTCCCGATCGTCGCCGATATGAGCCGATCAGACCTGACCCAGAGGTGCCGGTAACACCGGTTCGTGAATGACGTCCAAGCGTTCCCCGGCGGTGACGGCCAACGCGACTCCGTCGATGGCGGCCGGATCGATCAACCGATGGATCGCGTCGAAACCCTCGGCCCGCAAGTGCTCGTCCGTTGCGGATTGGCGGAGGGCGGCCAGCTGGCGATCCACAACGTCGGCCGGGACCACGCGCCCCGGGCGTGCCGCGTTCCGCGCGTGCACCCCGGCCGCCGCCACGTCGAGCACGATCGCGATCGCCCGGATGGGTTCGAAGGTGGGCTCGCCTCCCGCCCGGTCGGGAGTCGGGCGCCGAGCCAGCAACGCTCGTCTCGCATGCGGCTCGATGTTGGTGGCATCGACGATCGTCAGCTCGCGCCTCTCGAGCCTTGCGGCGAGGTCGCGATGGAGGATCTCGAATGCACGGCGCGACACCCGCTGATCGGCCTCCCCGCGTCCGAGTTCGGCACGCAGCGCGTCGGACGACAGGATCGACGAATCGGGAAACCAGCGCCGAGCGAACGTGGACTTGCCCGCTCCGGAGGCCCCAACGAGGACCACGAGCGACGGCACGGGGATCCGGAGCCGCCTCTGAGGCGCCAGGTCGTTCCTCTCTGGAGGGTCCACCGTTTCCGCCACAGTCGTCATCCCGTGCTCGTCAGCCCGGCAGGTCGCGCTCGTCCGCTCCGATGTAGATCGCGCTGGGCCGGATCAGCCGGTTGGCCCCGGCCTGCTCGATGGCATGAGCGGTCCAGCCGGCATGGCGTGCAAGGGCGAAGGTCGCCGGGAAGAGGTCCGGGCTGAGCCCGACGCCCTGCAGCACCGAGGCGGCGTAGTACTCGACATTCGTCTTGAGCGCACGCTCCGGGTGCCGTTCGGCAAGGACTCGCAGTGCCACGTCCTCGACCCCGATCGCGAGCTCAAGCCAGTCAGGCTTCAGCTCCATCGACTCGGCGACCGTGCGCAGGGCCGCCGCCCGAGGATCGTAGGCGCGGTACACGCGATGGCCGAAGCCCATCAACCGTTCGCCGCGATCGAGCGCGGCGCGGATCCAGGCCTCGGCGTGCTCGACCGAGCCCATCTGGTGCAGCTGTTCCACGACCTCCGACGGCGCACCGCCGTGGAGCGGGCCCTTCAGCGCCCCGATCGCACCGACGACCGCCGATGCGAGGTCGGACCGCGTGGAGGTGATGACTCGCGCCGTGAAGGTCGAGGCATTGAGCCCGTGTTCCGCGCCAACGATGAAGTAGGCGTCCAGGGCGCGTGCCGTCGCCGCGTCGGGCGCCGATCCCTTGAGTTGCCAGAGGAACCCGGCCGCGAGATCGAGCGACGGGTCGGGGTCGACCGGCTCGAGGCCCTGGCGGAGCCGCGCGAACGCGGCGAGGGCCGAGGGAGAGAACGCGGTCAGAGCGCGCGCCTGCTCGGCGGTCGGCGGCCAGTCGAGTTGCTGCGTTGCCCCCCACACGGAGACGGCGGTGCGCAGCGCGTCCATCGGCTTGGCCGTCGCCGGCAGGGCACGCAGGGCCACCATGACCGCGTCGGGGACGGGTGCGGTCGAAAGCCGATGCGCGGGGTCCCAGTCGCCGGTCCACAGGAGGTTCGCGACGGCCGGATACGTCCCGCGGGCGACGAGATCGCCGATCCGGTAGCCGCGGTAGAGGAGCCTTCCGGCTTCGCCGTCGACGCGGCCGAGGGCGGTTTCGGCGGCCGGTACCCCCTCGAGACCGGGGGAGTAGGCCCGGGGCGTGGTCGGTGATTCGGTCATCGCCGTCATGGTAGTCCGGACGGCCTCGGACCGTCCGCGCCGCGGCGTCCCCTGGGACGGGTCAGGTCTGGTTCGGCGGCGCCACGGCCCCGATGATGAGACGCACGATGACCGCCCCGACGAACGCGATGACGATCGCCCCGAGGAGGCCACTGGGATCGCCGATCTGGAGCTCACGCGACAGGAAGCCGCCGATGATCCCACCGAGGATTCCGACGAGCAGGTTGGGCAGGCAGCCGCGCGCCGACTTTCCGGGGACCACGAGGCCCGACAGGATGCCGGCGAGAAGGCCGACCACCAACCAGCCAAAGAGTTCGAGCTGCATGAGTTTGAGTCTAGCCCACCACGAACCGGGCCACCGCCGTCACGAATTCGTCCGGATGCGTGTGGTGGGCGGCGTGCCGAGCTCCCGAAATGACGACGACATGCCCGTTGCTGAGGCGCGCGTCGAGTGCCCGCGTCGCCTCGCCGAAGGTCTCGAGTCCGGCTCCGCCGAGGATCTGCAGGACCGGGACCCGAACGGCGCTCAGGGCGCCGAGTGAGGCGGCCGGATCGCCCTCGGCGTCGATCTCCCGCACGATCGTCCGTGCCGCCGCCCGTCGGAGCGGCCAGACCGGATCGGCTCGAAATGCCGTGAGCTCGGCCTCGGGCATGCCGACGACGGCCGTCATGAACAGGGTCAGGAGACCGTCCAGGTCGCCGGCGTCGGCCAGGGCACCGAGAGCGGCCACCGTGGCGCGGCTGTGGTAGCTCTGACCCTCGGGTGTCGGGGCACCCTCATAGGAGACGACCCGCCCGATCGCGCTGGAGCGCAGGGCTGCCCCGAGGCCGACCCGGCCGCCGTACGAGTGCCCGACCACGACCACCGACCGATCCGTTTCAGCGGCCACCGTGTCGGCGACCGTGGCGACATCCTCGAACTCGCGCTCGATCGCGTAGAGCGGGCCGTCCCCGGACGCACCTCGACCTCGTCGGTCGACGGCGTAGATCCGGAAGCGCTCGGCAAGCCGTGGGCCGACGACGCGAAAGGTGGTGTGGTCGGAGGTCGCACCGTGGACCAGGATCAGCGGAGGCCCGTCCGCGGGACCCGATTCGAAGAGAGCGATCGGGGTCCCATCGGGGGAGTGGACGAACCGGGGTGGCTGGCCGGCGGTCGTCAACCCGCGTCGATTTCCATCGCCGGTCGAGCGTCCCGTTCGCGCCGCGCGTCCTCTGCGCGTTGCCCGTCGGGCGGACGCCACGCCATCCGCACGTCCGGCTGGCGCTCCTCGTTAGCGGACCCATCGCCAAAGGCGATCTCGTTGAATCCCCGACGCCGGTAGAACGCCCGGGCGCGTTCGTTGACCTCGAACGTATAGAGCTCGAGGCCATCTGGACGCCGATCGCGGGCGAGGCTCATGAGTCGCGAGCCGATCCCGCGACCCTGCTGATCCGGATGAACGTACAGCTGCTCGACCGTTGCCGGGCCGAGGATCATCAGCCCAACGATCGCCGCGCCGGGCCCCACGGCGAGCCAGGTCTCCCGGGTCGGCGCCTCGATCTCGGCGGCGAGCCAGCTCCGGACCGTATCGTCCGGGTGCGCGGGCGGGAAGCTGTACGTGGCGCGGAACGTCGTCAGCCACAGGTCGCTGACCGCGGCGGCATCGGTCGCCACGCCGCCCGCGTCGGCTCGACGCAACCCGGCCGCGGCCGCGTCCATGATCCAGGTCGTCCCGGGGCGTCGCGCGAGCTGCGCCGGCCAGCGAGCCGGATCGATGCTCGAGCCCAGGATGTCCGCCAGGACCGACGCCTTACCGGCCCCCGTGACCACAGCAACAACCGCCCGGGCGGCGGCCACGATCGCCGGGTTGAGCGTGACGCGCGCCACGTGCGGTTCGACATGCGTTGGAGCCGGAATGGCCATGGCCAACGAAGGCGACGTGAGTGCCGGGGAGCCCGGGAAGACCGACAGGATGTGGCCGTCCGGACCCACGCCGAGGAGAACCAGGTCGACGATGGGGACGCCTACGTTCTCGTCGAGGCGGGCAGCGCGCAAGTCGGCCGCCGTGGCGGCAGCCGCGGCGTCGATCCCCGGGTCGGTCTCGCCGCTCGGCAGCCCGCGGAATGGATGCACGTTGGCCGAAGGCAGCGGAACGCCGACCGCCAGGAGGTGCTCGACGAGGGGCCGGACGTTCGAGCGGGGATCGTCCGGAAGGACGTAGCGGTCGTCGCCCCACCACACGTGGATGTCGCCCCACGGGATCCGGTCGGCCTGCGGCGGGGCTGCCAGGCGATCGTAGATCCCGGCCGGCGTGGACCCACCCGTCGTGACCCAGTCGGCGCGGCCACGGGCGCCGGCTGCGGCGATCAGCGCGTTCGCGATGAGGTCGGCCGCCCGATCCGCTGCCCGACTCGCGTTCGCGACAACGGCCAGGTCCCCGGACTCGTCGCGCATCAGCCCGCGAGGAGCGCGGCGAGCCGGATCGCGTTCGTCCCGACAGGGTCGCGGCCGGTCAGCTCGAGGGCCTCGGCGAGGAGATCCTCCTCCGTGCGTCGCGGCGCACGGAAGTCCCGCTCGAGCATGGTGACGCCGTCGAGCCAGGCGCGGACCTGAACCGTCTCCGCCTCGGCGGTCACGCTCACGCGGAGCTCGGATCCCCGTCGTTCGGCGAGCAGGTCCACTCGAAGGGTGGTGCCGCTCGGTGCGCTGCTGGTAACCGGCTTGAGGGTGACCCCGACCTCCCGGCGGCCGGATCGGAGCGCTGCCTCGAGCAGTTGGCCCGCCCAGCCGCTCGCGCCGGCGGTCAACGGGCGCTCGACGGTCATCCCGAGTCGCGACGCAAGCCAGGCCACGTGGTACAGGGGTTTGACGACATTCGACGTTCCGGCAACGCCCGTGTCGTCGTGCGATGCATACGTCACCTCGACGGCCCGCAACGAGTTCACGTACGGCAGGAGATCCGGCATGTCGAAGGTCGACGCGATCGCTTCTCGCCAGCGTGACTGGCGAGTCAGGGCGAAGTCCGTCACGGCAAGGGACGGATCCTGGAACAGGGCTGCCATGGAGCGGAGGCGCGCGAGCCCGTCACCGGACCACATCGATCCGTCGACGAGCAGACGATCGGCCATCCCCACGATCTCGTCTGCCATCGGGGTTCCGAACGGCGGCTCGCCGGGCCACCAGACCGTGACCGGCAGGTCGTGAACGAGGAGTGGCGCGACGATGGCCTGGAGGTGCCGGCCCGCCTCGCCCCCGGCGGTCAGGTAGATGATCTCGGCACAGACTTCGGGGGCATCGGCCCGGGGCAGGACGCAGTGCGCCTGGATCTGGCCGTCGAGCCAGGCCGGGCCGTCGGGATCGACCGGCGAAAGGATCAGCGTCCGTGAGGGATGGCGGCCGGTCAATCTGCTGATGATCGACGCCGAGTGCTCGCCAAGTTCAGGGCGCCGAGCGACGACGACGAGGTTGAGCACGCTCGTGCGAGCCGCGATGTGACGGGCGGCCCGACCGTCACCGCTGACATCGGTCGCCAGGTCGGGCTGCGCCCAGATTCGAGCGAGCTCTTTCTCGATCCCGGCGATCGTCCTGGCCCGCGACGCCCAGCGCATGACCGGGACGCCCGGTGCCGAGTCGATCGAGGCGATCCAGCCGCCCACCGGCGGCTCGAGCATTGTCATCGCCGCTCCCCGCTCAGATTCGCCGCCAACGCCGGCCATCGGTTTCCATCAACTGGTCGGCCGCGGGCGGCCCCCAGGTGCCGGCCGCGTAGTCGGGGAATGGGGGCGCCGGCCGGCCGGCCCAGGCCTCGAGGATCGGCGTCACGATTCCCCATGCCGCCTCTGCCTCGTCGGCCCGGGTGAACAGCGACGCGTCGCCGAGGAGGGCGTCGAGGATGAGCGTCTCATAGGCATCGGGCGAGTCGACCGAGAACGCCGAGCCGTAGGTGAAGTCCATGTTGACGGTGCGGATGTCGAGCCCGAGGCCGGGCACCTTGGAGCCGAATCGGAGGAGGATTCCCTCGTCCGGCTGGACCCGGATCGCGAGAAGGTTGGGTTCGGGATCGACGGCCGCCTCACGGAAGAGGCGGTGGGGGACCGGACGGAACTGGATCGCGATTTCGGTCGCCCGCTTGGGCAGGCGCTTGCCCATTCGCAGGTAGAACGGCACGCCGGACCAGCGCCAGTCATCGATCGCGAACTTCGCCGCGACGTAGGTCTCGGTCTCGGATGCCGCGTGGACGGCGGGTTCGGATCGATAGCCGGGGACTTGCTCACCCGAGACCCAGCCCGGCCCGTACTGGCCGCGGATCACGTCGCGGTCGATCTCCGCGGGCGTCATGTCGGCGACCGCGCGCATCACCTTGACCTTCTCGTCGCGCAGGGCGTCGGCGTCCATCGTGGCCGGCGGCTCCATCGCCACCAGTGCAAGGAGCTGGAGGAGGTGGTTCTGGAGGAAGTCGCGGCTGGCGCCGGTCTCCTCGTAGAACGCCCCGCGGCCCTCGACTCCGATCGATTCCGCAACGGTGATCTGCACGTGGTCCACGTAGCGCCGATTCCAGAGCGGCTCGAAGATCCCGTTCCCAAAACGGAACACGAGCAGGTTGCGGACGGTCTCCTTGCCCAGGTAGTGGTCGATCCGGTAGACCTGCTTCTCGCGAAAGACCTTGCCCACTTCGCGATTGAGTCGGATGGCCGAGTCGCGATCGCGCCCGAACGGCTTCTCGATGACGACGCGGCGCCAGCCACCGCCGTGGACCTCGTGGTCGAGGCCGACACGTCCGAGCTGGCCGATGACGAGCGGGAACGCGGACGACTGCGTCGCGAGGTAGTACAGCCGGTTGCCGCGGGTCCCGTGGGTCTGGTCGAGCCCGTCCAGGCGCGTGGCCAGCCGCTCGAACATGCCGTCGTCGTCGAAGTCGCCCTGGTGGTAGTCGACGCGGTCCAGGAACGTGCGCACCGGCTCGGTCTCCAGCGGCACCCGGCTGAACGTCTCCAGGGCCGTGCGGGCCTCGGCGCGGAAGGACGCATCGTCGTAGTCGCGACGCCCGATGGCCACCACGCGGTATTCGTGCGGCAGGAGATTGGTCCGCCACAGCTGATAGAGGGCAGGGAGGACCTTGCGGCGGGTCAGGTCTCCCGTCGCACCGAACAGGACGAACACGTGCGGGTCCGGCACCCGCTCAAGGCGAAGCCCGTCGCGCAGGGGGTTGTGGTCCGGCTTTCGGCTGCGCCGCCGTTTGCCGTCGCGCGCGAGGCGCAGGTCCAACGCGGTCTGGGGAGCATCTCTTGCGGAGGCAGGCGTCGGCGTCTTCACGGCCACGGTCAGGTCCCGCCTGCCGTCCCTGATTGCTCGATGGCGGCGACCTTGGCCAGGCGGCGACGGTGGCGTTCCTCGCCGCTGAACCTGGCGTTCAGGAACGCAACGGCGCACTCGAAGGCGGGCTCGGCCCCGATCACGCGAGCCCCCAGTGTCAGGACGTTCATGTCGTCGTGTTCCACGCCCTGATGAGCGCTGTACGTGTCGTGGCAGACGGCCGCCCGGATGCCGCGGATCTTGTTGGCGGCCACCGACGCGCCGACGCCCGAGCCGCAGATCAGGATGCCGCGATCCGCGCTCCCGGCCAGGATCGCCGCGCCGAGGCGGACCGCAAGGTCGGGGTAGTCGTCGGTTGGATCCGACCCATCGCCGCCCAGGTCCACGAGCTCATGGCCGAGACCAGCTGCGCCGAGGCGACCCAGCAAGTCCTCCTTCAGCGCCGCTCCCGCGTGATCGGCGGCAAAGGCAATGCGCATCTCCCGACCTCCTCAGCGGTTCCGGGCCAGCCCGTGGGGCTGGTGACCCGGATCCAGCGTGGGGATCCGCCCGCGAAGCCCATCCCGCGCGACCCCACGGCCGATCTCGGCGACGCGTTCCGTGCTGAACCCGAAGTGGGCAAAGATCTGGTCCCCGGGCGCGGAAGCCCCGAAGTGGTCGATGCCGACGATGGCGCCCTCGTCGCCGGCGTAACGCTCCCATCCAAGGCTGATTCCGGCCTCCACGGTGACGCGCCGGCGGACCGCCGCAGGCAGCACCGACTCACGGTAGGCGACCTCCTGCGCCTCGAACCGCTCCCAGCAGGGGAGCGACACGACCCGGGTCGCGATCCCCTCGGCCTCGAGCGTCTCGGCCGCCCCGAACGCGAGCTGCAGTTCCGAGCCGGTCGCGATGAGGATGAGCTCCGGTGCACCACCGCGTGCCTCCGAGGAGGCCGCGCGCAGCACGTACCCGCCCCGGGCGACGCCGTTCCGTGCCAGCTCGGCCGTCCCGGGCAGCGTCGTCAGTTTCTGGCGAGTGAACGCCAGAGCCACCGGTCCGTCTCCCCGCTCCACGGCCATCCGCCAGGCCGCGGCCGCCTCGTTGGCATCGCCGGGGCGCACGAACCACAGGTTGGGAATGGCGCGCAGGGCCGCGTAGTGCTCAACCGGCTGATGGGTGGGCCCGTCCTCGCCGAGGCCCACCGAATCGTGCGTCCAGACGTAGATCACGTGGAGGCCGGCGATGGCGGCAATCCGCACCGAGCCGCGCATGTAGTCGCTGAAGGTCAGGAAGGTCGCGCAGTAGGGCACGAACCCGCCGTGATAGGCAATGCCATTCGTGATTCCGCCCATGCCGTGCTCCCGGACGCCGAACCGGAGATTGCGGCCGGCCTCGTCCGCGCTGAAATTGGCGGCGCCCTTGATGTCGGTCAGGTTGGATTCCGAGAGGTCGGCCGCGCCACCAAACAATTCCGGGACCGGTTCCGCGAGCGCCTGGATCGCGTCCTGGCTGGCGTTGCGGGTGGCGACGGCGGTTCCGGTTTCGTAGGTTGCCAGGCCGTTGTCCCAGCCCGTGGCCGGCTCGCCGTTCAGGCGTCGACGCAGTTCGGTCGCACGGTCCGGGTATGCCCCTGCGTAGGCATCCATCCGCGCGTCCCAATCGCTTGCCTGCTCTTCGCCTCGGGCGATCGCCTCGCGGAAGATCGTCAGGGCATCCGCGGGGATCGCGAACTGCGCGTCCGGATCCCAGCCGTAGGCCTCCTTCGTCAGGCGGACCTCGTCCGGGCCGAGCGGCGCCCCGTGGGCCTTCTGGGTGTCCTGCTTGTTGGGGCTGCCGAACCCGATGTTCGTCCGAACGGCGATCAGGCTGGGCCGCGGATCCTCGCGGGCCGCGTCGATGGCTGCACCGATCGCCGTCGTATCGGTGCCGTCCACAACCCGCTGCGTGTGCCAGCTGTATGCGTCGAAGCGCTGCAGGACGTCCTCGGACCAGGCCATTGCCGTTGGTCCGTCGAGCTGGATGTTGTTGTCGTCGTAAAGAACGATGAGTTTGCCGAGACGCACATGGCCGGCCAGGCTCGCGGCCTCCGAGGCGACGCCCTCCTGGAGGTCGCCGTCCGAGCAGATCACGTACGTTCGATGATTCACGATCTCATGGCCGTCCCGATTGAACTCTGCGGCGAGGCGCCGCTCGGCGATCGCCATGCCGACGCCATTTGCAAATCCCTGACCCAGCGGCCCGGTGGTCGCCTCGACACCCGGGGTGAGGCCGAATTCGGGATGGCCCGGCGTGCGCGAGCCCCACTGTCGAAACGCCATCAGGTCGTCCAGCGAGACGTCGTAGCCGGTCAGATGAAGGAGCGAATAGAGGAGCATCGAGGCGTGGCCCGCGGACAGGACGAACCGGTCGCGGTCCGGCCAGGCCGGGTGCGTCGGGGCGTGGCGCAGGTACCTGGTCCACAGCACGAAGGCCATGGGTGCCGCGCCCATCGGCGCGCCGGGGTGGCCCGAATTGGCCCTCTGGACGCCGTCGATCGAGAGCGTCCGGATCGTGTCGATGGCCAGGCGCTCGAGGGACGGTGGTGCGAGGGTCATCGGGTCGGGCTCTCCGTGCAGGCGGGACGGGGATGTCGGCATCGTACATCGGTCGTCGGCGGCAGCACGTTGCCTTCAGGGGGCCGACCCTCACCCGTCGGACCCGGCTACCATCGGCGCGATGGCTTCGCAGCAACGGCCCGTCCAGCCTCGTCGCCCGCGTGTCATCGTGCTCGGCGACCTCATGGTGGACGTCGTCATGGCGCCGGGGCGGGCGCTGGAATCCGGGACGGACGTTCCCGGCCGCGTGCGCCTGCGCCAGGGCGGATCCGCGGCCAACACGGCCGTCTGGCTGGCGCGACTCGGGGTGCGAGCCGAGCTCGTCTGCGCGGTCGGCCGCGACCGCGCCGGCAGGGCACTCGTCGATTCCGTTCGGGGCGACGGTGTGATCGTCCGCGGTCCGCGGGTCGCCGGCTCGCCGAGCGGACGCATCGGCGTCGTCGTGGCGCCGGGCGGCGAGCGCTCCTTCGTCGCCGACCGGGGTGCCGCCGATGACCTCGACGCCGCCGACCTGCGTCCGGCGTGGTTCGAGCGGATCGATCTTCTGCACCTTCCCGCCTACTCCCTGCTGGGGCTGTCGCTCGGAGCTGCGGGGCGGCGGGCGGTCTCACTTGCGCGTGCGGCCGGGGGGATGGTGACCGTGGACCTGTCCTCGAGCGGACCGCTGCTCGCCGACGGCCGGCGCGCGGCGCGCGACCTGATTCGGAGCGTGGCACCGGACTTGATCTTCGCAACCGTCGCCGAGGTGACGGCGTTCATCGGCTCTGCGTCGCCCGAGGTCCTCCTCGACATTGCGCCGGCCGCCGTGATCAAGCGCGGGGCACAGGGCGCGACCATCGTGGCCACGGACGGCGACCACCGACTGCGCTTCGAGGTTGCCACGCGGCCGATCGCGGCCACGGACACAACGGGTGCCGGCGACGCGTTCGACGCGGGGTTCATCGTCGGCTGGCTGGCAGCCCTGGCTGCGGGACGACCGACGGCGGGAGCACTCCAGCAGGCGGCGCTCGCAGGTCATCGCGTGGCCGCGCGCCACCTGGTCCGCGACGTCGGAGACCTGCCGCTGCTCTGACGACCGGACCGCGCGCTACGCTGTCGGTATGACCAGCCGCGCCAGCCAGCTCCACGGCCTCTCCGCAGTTCTCGACCTCTCTGCGGAGGTCGCCGACGGGATCGCCGAGGGCCGTCCGCTGGTCGCGCTGGAATCCACGCTGATCAGTCACGGCCTCCCATACCCCGCGAACATCGAGGTCGCGCGTGCGTCTGAGGCCGCCGTTCGCGAGAGCGGTGCGGTGCCGGCGACCGTTGCGCTCCGCGACGGACGGGTCCTCGTGGGCCTGGACGACGCGGCCATCGAGGCGCTGGCGACGGCCCTCCCCGGGAGCGTTCGAAAGGCCGCGCGACCCAGCCTCGCGGTCGCGCTTGCAGCGGGCGGATGGGCCGCAACGACCGTGTCGGCGACGATGATCGCAGCGCGTGCGGCCGGCATTCACGTGTTCGCCACGGGTGGGATCGGCGGTGTCCACCGCGGTGCGCTCGGCCGCCCGGATTCGACCACCGCCCCGACCCTCGACATCTCATCCGATCTCGAGGAACTGGGCCGCACGCCGATCGCGGTCGTCTGCGCCGGCCCGAAGGCGATCCTCGATGTTCCGGCCACTCTCGAGTACCTGGAGACCCGTGGGGTGCCGGTCATCTCGATCGGCCAGGAGGATCTGCCCGGGTTCTACGCCCGGTCCAGTGGAATCCGCTCGCCGCACAGCTTCGCGGACGTGGGGACGGCCGCCGCTGTCGTTGCCCGCCAGCTGACCCTGGGCCTGGGCGCGGGCATCCTCGTCTGCGTTCCGGTTCCTGCGGCTGCGGCCCTGCCCGAAGGCGTGGCCCGCGATGCGGTGGAGCGGGCGATTGCCGAGGCCGAGGCGGCGGGTGTCGACGGGCCCGCCCTCACCCCGTGGTTGCTCGCCCGGATCGCCGAGATCACCGACGGCGCGTCCATCCGGGCGAACACCGCACTCATCGTCAACGACGCGCGAATCGCCGGTCGTCTCGCCGTCGCCCTCGACCACCTCGACTGACGTCGGGCCCGACCGCCCAATCGAGTTTGGCCGGTTGGCCGCGACGTACGCGACGGCGCTCGTCGACGGTGTTCGATGGTTGTCTTCCATCGGTTCGACGGCTACCGGCCCAACACCGGTGGCGCGCTATACTCCCCGCCTCCGATCCGCCGCGTCCTCGGGGGACCCATGTCCGCGTCCATCAGCGCTCCTGCGATCGAGGTCCGCGACCTGCACCGGGTCTACGACGCCAAGCCGGCCCCGGTCGTCGCGCTGCGCGGTATCGATCTCGAGGTTCGTCCGGGCGAGTTCTTCGGCCTCCTGGGCCCGAACGGTGCCGGCAAGACGACGCTGATCAAGATCCTGACGACGCTTCTCCTGCCGAGCAGTGGAACGGCGAGGGTCTTCGGCTTCGATGTGGTCAACGAGACCACGCAGATCCGGCGGATCATGAACATGGTCGCCGGCGGCGAGCAATCCGGCTACGGGATTCTCACCGTCCGCGAGCAGCTCTGGATGTTCAGCCAGTTCTACGGCCTCACTCGGGGCGACGGTTGGCGCCGTGTCGACGAACTGATCGACGCCGTCGGTCTCGGCGAACAACGCGTGCAGCGGGTCAGCACGCTGTCCACCGGTGAGCGTCAGAAGATGAACATGGTCCGCGGCCTGCTCAACGATCCGTGGATCTTCTTTCTCGACGAGCCGACGCTCGGCCTTGACGTGTCAGCCGCTCGCGGGATCCGGGAGCTGATTCTCGACTGGAAGGGCGCGGTCGACGGTCGGACCGTGTTGCTCACGACGCACTACATGGCCGAGGCGGACGAGTTGTGCGAGCGGATTGCGATCGTCGATCATGGACGAATCCTCGCGATCGGCACCCCCGCCGAACTCAAGCGACGGGTCCAGGCCGAGTCGATCTTCCGCCTCGAAGTGGATCGACTCGACCACGGACCCGGCTCCCTGGCTCGACTGCCCGGTGTCCTGAGCGCGGCAGCGGCGAGTGCCGGCGAGCTCGACGCCGAGCGTCAGACCGTCGCCGTCAACCTGGTCCTCGAGGATGACGCCGCCCTGAGTGGCGTCGTTGGCGCGCTGAGTGGTCTCGGGTCGCAGATCCTCGCGCTGCGCAAGTCCGAGCCGACGCTCGAGGACGTGTTCGTCGAGCTGGTCGGCCGTGGGTTTGACGCCCAGGAGGGGTCCAACGCCCCGGAGGCGGGGGGGCCCGACGACGCCGTTCAAGGCGAGCCGGCCGTGGAGGCACATTCAGGATGAGCGCCTTCGTTCGGCGGGAGGGTGGGAGTCCCCTCGAGTCGGCGACCTGGACGTCTCGCCAGGTCTTCATGACCAACCTGCGGACCGTGGGCGGCCGAGCCTACCCGCGGGTCACCGGCATGTTTCGTGAGAAGTCGTGGGTCTTCTTCGAGATCCTGTTGCCGTTCCTTGCGACGTCCGCGTTCGTCTTCGTCTACCGCGCCGTCGAAGCGCCCCGCGAGTACATCGGCTTCGTCGTGATCGGCGGGGCGATGACCGCGTTCTGGCTGAATGTCATCTGGATGATGGCCCAGCAGCTGTGGTGGGAGAAGAGCCAGGGCAACCTCGAGCTGTACTTCGCCGCCCCGATGTCGATCACGGCCGTGCTGTTTGGCATGGCGTTCGGCGGCTTCGTGATGAGCTCGGGGCGTGCCGTCGCGGTCCTCGTGGTCGCGACCGCCCTGTACGGCGTCGAGTTCGCGATTGACCAATGGCTGCTCCTCGGCGGCGTCTTTCTCCTCACGATGTCGGCCCTGTACGGCCTCGGGATGGTCCTCGCCAGCCTCTTCCTGATGTGGGGCCGCGAGGCCTGGCACCTGACCCAGCTGATGATCGAGCCGGTGTACTTCGTATCCGGCCTGAACTTCCCCGTCGCCCGACTCGGCTTGCTGGGCGCCGTCGCGATCTCGACGCTCCCGTTGGCCGTGGGGCTCGACGCGATGCGCCAGTTGGCATTTGCAGGCGCTCCTTACCCCGAGGGCACGCCGGCCCCGGAGGTCGAGGTGCTCATCCTCATCGCGATGACGGTCGTCCTCCTGGCCATTGCCCGCTGGAGCCTGGCCAAGCTGGAGCGGATGGCCCGGCGGGACGGCAAGCTGTCGATCCGATGGCAGTAGGCACGCCGTCGCGGCCCGTCGGTGCGCCGCCAACTCCGGGCCTCGGGGTCTACGACGCGGCGCGCGACGCGGGCGGGTCCTGGGCCGTGATGCGCGGGTTCGTCACGTCGGTCCGCCTCGGCTGGCAGATGGAGGCGAACTGGACGGACCCGCTGCTGTTCGTCATCTATTCGGTCGCCAAGCCGGTGTCATCGGCGCTGATCCTCGTGTTCATGCTGGAGGTCATCGCCGGCGAGGCCGGCCGCTCCTTCCGGTCCTTCGTGGTGATCGGCAGCGCGCTATGGGCCTTCGTCATGAGTGGGATTGCCGGGCTGGCGTGGGCGATCCTCGACGATCGCGAGCGCTACCGGATGCTCAAGTACCTGTACGTGAGCCCGACGAACTTCCTTGTCGTGGTGCTCGGCCGCGGCGTCGCGCGACTCGCCGTGGGTGCGGTCGGGGCCGTCATCACCCTCGCCGTCGGCGTGGTCGTGCTCGGCGTCCCGTTCGACATCGCGGCCATCGACTGGCCGCTCCTGATCATCTCGATCGCGATCGGTGTCGTCGCGATCACCGCGCTGGCGGTCGTCATGGCGGCGATCTGCATCCAGACGCGGATGGAGTCGTGGTCCTACCCGGAAGCTGCCGCCGGCGCCCTGTTCCTCGTGTCGGGTGCCGTGTTCCCCGTGGCCGTGCTTCCGGGCCCCGTTCAGGCCATCGCGCTCGTCAACCCGCTGACCTGGTGGATCGTCGGCATGCGCGACGCCCTGTTCCCCGGTGGGATCAGCTCCGTCGGTGGGATCGGCACGGTGTTCCGGGAGTGGTTCGGGCACGCATCGCCGGCGCCGAACGAGACGATCCTCGCCTTGCTCGCGACGGGGGCGCTCGCTACACTCGGCGCGAACGTGATCTTCCGCGTGAGCGAGCATCGGGCCAAGGACCGGGGGCTGCTGGACCGGACGACGGGTTCATAGCCGGGGAGGCGCGATGCGAATCTACGAGGGCAGCCCGCGCCAGGATTTCGAGGAAGTCTTCCGCTCGATCGGCCTGTTCATCGACCAGCGCGCGATGCGCGACATCATGCTGGTCGAGGCTCCGGACGGCTTCATCGTCCAGGGATTGGTCGCCACCGGCGCGGCCGGCGGGACATGGTCCGACTCGATGGGACAGGTGTCGAAGGAAACCCTCACGTTCCTCGACGACGATATCGCGCGCTTCATGGAGGAGGCGCTCGAGCGCCGCGGCCGCAGCGAGCCCCCGCCCGAATCGGGCGTTTCGGGGTACTATGAGCAGGCGTTTCGGGTCATCGGCCGGTACATGGACGAGCAACGCCCACGGGACACCTTCTTCTTCGAGCAGGACGGCGCATTCGTCATCCGGTTGTTGATGGGAGGCCAGGCCGGCAGCAAGCACGTTCTCGCCGAATTCACACGCGACGACATCGCCGAGATGGTCGCTCGCGGACCGACGTACAGACACGGAGACACCGCGTCCGGTAGTACCGCCAAAGCATGACCAGGAGCGCGGCAAGCACAGGAGGCACGCACCAATGAAGGCCATGAAGACCGTCGCAGTCGCCCTGGGGATCACCCTCGGCGCCCTCGTGATCATTCCGCTCCTCGTCCTCGGAGGCCTGTTCATCTGGCTCAAGTTGACCGAGGAGTCCGATGAAGAGACCCTCGAGCTCGACGGGGACGGCGCCTGATCGACGCGCCGCCACCGCTCCAGCAGAGCGAGACGCCCGCCGGACAACCGGCGGGCGTCGGCACGTCCGGCACCTCAGGCACGTCCGGCACCATGCGGCGATCCCCGATCGGTGGCTCGGGTCCACGCGTGCCGGTGCGAGCTGCCTGATGACCCCGCGTGCGTCCACAGGCCCGCCGATCGCGATCCTCGTCGACTACGACGGGACGATCGCGCTGACCGACGTCACCGACACCGTCATGGCCGAGCACGTCCCGGCAATCTGGGAGGAGGCGGCCGCCCGATACGACGCCGGGCTGATGGGGTCGCGCCGGCTCATGGAGTGGGAGATCTCGCTCATCGAAGCCGACCCGGCGAAGCTCCTGGCGACGGCCGCCGCGCAGCCACACGACCCGGGTTTCGTTCCGCTGGTGCGCCGGGCGGAGGCGGCGGGGATCCCGGTCGAGGTCGTGAGCGATGGCTTCGGCTACTACATCGGACCGGCGATGGCGGCTCTCGGCATTCCGGAGGTGCGCGTGGCGACGGCGAGAACAACGTTCGTCGGGCGGAAGCCGCAGATCGAGTTCCCGAACGGCCATCCTGCCTGTTTCGTCTGCGGCACCTGCAAACGCTCGAGGGTGGAGGCGTACCAGGCCGAGGGGCGGCTGGTCGTGTTCATCGGAGATGGCGAGAGCGATCGGTACGCCGCCGGCTACGCGGATGTCGTCTTTGCGAAGCGCTCGCTCGTCCCGATCTGCGTTGCGGCCGGCTGGCCGTTCCGGCGCTGGACCGAATTGGCCGAAGTCGACGCCTGGCTGGCCGAGACGATCGATGCATGGGAGGCCGATCCCTCGAGCCTGATGGCCCGGCGTCGCGCCGCCCCGTTCTGCGGCCCCGAGGTCTGGGGCGAGGGACGGTTCGACCCGCCTGGATCCTGATCCGGCGGCGAGTCGGATCCAGCGCCCGTCAGGTCCGCACGATCCCCTTCAGCGGGACGACGAAGATCGTGGCGCCGGCGTGCTGGACCACCGATGCGCGCCAGTCCTTGAGTCGTTCGAGCAGGACAAGGGGTATTTCGACCTCCTCGCCCATGCAGGTCTTCTCGAAGATGTCGATGACCTCGGCCTCCTGGTGGTCTTCGATCGCCACGAGCAGGGTCGAGTTGTCCTGGCGCAGGAATCCGCCCATCGAGTGCAGCACGGTCGCCCGGTGGTTGGCCTCATTGAGCGCATTCAGAGCGCCATCGACGTGATCGTCGCGGACTACCGCGACCAGCAGCAGGCTCATCGGCGCCTCCCTTCCCGCGGCGGATCGTCGATCGCCGGCACCTGCCATGATGCCCGGAGTCGGCCAGTCGCGCGCAGCGCCTGCCTGGGTACCTATTGACCGGGTGGTCCGCTGGCCGGTGTGATTCGTGATAGCATGACACCATGAGCCGCACCACTATCACCATCGACGAGGAAGTCCGCCGCCGTCTGCGCCGGATCGCAGCGGAACGCGGCGTCTCGATGGCGACGATCATCCGTGAGGCGATCGACGAGAAGGCCGACCGCCTGGCGCCGCGGCCACGAAGTCTCGGGATCGGCGCGTCCGGGACCGCGGGCACGGCCCGTCGCAGCGGCGAGGAGTGGCCCGAGCCTCGATCGTGGCGCTGATCCTCGACACCGGTCCGCTCTATGCCGCCCTTGATCGGTCCGACGCCGATCACGCCGCCTGTCGAGCCCTCATCGAAGGTGCGAACGAGCCCCTCGTCATCCCCGCACCGGTCCTCGTCGAAGTCGACTATTGGATCCAGCAGCGTCTCAACCCGGGTGCGCTGGTGGCCCTCCTCGACGACATCAGCGCCGGAGCGTTCGTGGTCGCCGACCTGGTGGCGGCTGATTACGCGCGGGTCGGCGACCTCTGCGATCGCTACGCCGATGCCGACATCGGGTTCGTGGACGCGGCCGTCCTCGCGATCGTCGAGCGATTCAACGAATCGAAGCTGGCGACGCTCGATCGCCGTCACTTCGGCCTGCTCCGGCCCCGCCACCGGGACTCGATCGAGCTGCTCCCGGCCTGACGATCGCTCTGCGCGTGGCCGGGTTGCCCTGAGTCGCACGTTCCGGTAGCATTGGAAAAACCCCCGGAGGACCTGACCCGTGGCGAAGTATGTCTTTGTGACCGGAGGCGTGACCTCCTCTCTCGGCAAAGGCATCACCGCCGCCAGCATCGGTCGGCTGCTCAAGGCACGCGGCCTGACCGTCTCCGTCCTGAAGCTCGATCCGTACATCAACGTGGATCCGGGCACGATGAGCCCGTACCAGCATGGCGAGGTGTTCGTCACCGACGACGGCGCCGAGACGGACCTCGACCTGGGTCACTACGAGCGGTTCATCGACGAGAACCTGACCCAGCTCAGCAACATCACGACGGGCCGCATCTACCAGTCGGTCATCGCCAAGGAGCGGCGAGGCGACTACCTCGGCGGCACGGTCCAGGTGATCCCGCACATCACGAACGAGATCAAGGAGCGGATCCAGCGCGTCGCCCGCCAGGGCGACCCGGATGTCGTCATCGTCGAGGTCGGCGGAACGGTCGGCGACATCGAAAGCCTGCCGTTCCTCGAGGCCATCCGCCAGCTGCGCAAGGACGTCGGCCGAGCCAACGTCCTGTACGTCCATGTGACCCTCCTCCCAACGCTGGCCGCCACCGGCGAACTCAAGACCAAGCCGACCCAGCACTCGGTCAAGGAGCTGCGCGGCATCGGCATCCAGCCGGATGTCATCGTTCTGCGCTCGGACATGCCGGTGCCCGATGAGATCCGCGAGAAGATCGCCCTGTTCACGGACGTGGACATCGATGCCGTCATCCCGGCCGCGACGGCCGAGACCATCTACGAGGTCCCGCTCCAGTTCGAGGCCTTCGGCCTGGGCCGCCTCATCGTTCGCGAGCTTGGGCTCGGCGATCCCGAGGCTGTGCCGGACCTCGAAGGCTGGCGCGCGCTCGTTGAGCGGATCAAGCGCCCGAAACCGGTCCTCGAGATCGCCCTCGTCGGGAAGTACATCGAGCTCCCCGACGCCTACCTCTCCGTCACGGAAGCGCTTCGCCACGCTTCATGGGCGCACGAGGTGGACGCCGAGATCCGCTGGGTCGATTCCGAGGCTCTGACGAAGGAGAACCTCCACGAGCGCCTCGGTGGCGTCGCCGGGATCCTCGTCCCGGGCGGGTTCGGCCATCGCGGGATCGAGGGCAAGGTCCTCGCCGCCCACTTCGCCCGCGATCACAAGGTGCCCTACCTGGGACTGTGCCTCGGCCTCCAGTGTGCGGTGATCGAGTTCGCCCGAGAGGTGGTCGGGACAAAGGACGCCAACTCGACCGAGTTCGACATGTTCACCGAGCATCCGGTCATCGACTTCATGCCGGACCAGCGCGACATGGAGGACAAGGGCGGGACGATGCGTCTCGGCCTGTACCCGGCGAAGCTGACCCCCGGCTCCAAGGCTGCGGCAGTCTACGGCCAGGAAGTGATCTACGAGCGGCATCGCCATCGCTTCGAGGTGAACAATCGCTATCGCCAGACCCTCGAGAGCGCCGGGATGATCCTGTCCGGCCAATCGCCGGACGGCCGCCTGGTGGAGATCGTGGAGCTGAAGGACCACCCGTGGTTCGTGGCCTCGCAGTTCCATCCCGAGTTCAAGTCGCGGCCGGAGCGCCCGCACCCGTTGTTCGATGGGTTCGTGACCGCGGCCCTCGCCGTCCGCGAGGGCCGGGTGCCGGAGTTTGCGGCCCGACGGCAAGCGCACAAAGCCGAGGATGCCCCGAACGCGATCGCCGCCGCGGTCGACGAGGCACGCCCGGCGCGCTGAACGCGAAATCGAGCCAGCGGTCGCAGGCAATCGCGAGTCGCGGGCACTCGCGATACGCTGCGTGCGGCCGATCCCTGACCCGCGGCGTAGAATTCCCGGCGACCCCTGCCTCAGGAGCCCCAAACGATGAAGATCTTTCTCGACACCGCCGACATCGACGAAATCCGTACCGCTGCGCGGTGGGGCATCCTTGACGGGGTGACCACCAACCCGAGCCTCTATGCGAAGGTCGGCGGCTCGTACGACGAGATCCTCGCCGAGGTCTGTCGGATCACCTCGGGGCCCGTTTCGGCCGAGGTCATCGCCGATGACGTCGAGGGGATGCTGACGGAGGGCCGTCACTTCGCCAAGATCGCGCCGAACATCGTGGTCAAGGTGGCGATGAGCGAGAACGGCCTCGAGGCGATCAGCCGCTTCGCCGAGGAAGGCATCAAGACGAACTGCACGCTGATCTTCACGGCGAACCAGGGACTCCTCGCGGCCAAGGCGGGCGCCAGCCTGATCAGCCCGTTCGTGGGCCGTCTCGACGACATCAACCAGGACGGGATGATCGTCATTCGCGAACTCGTGGAGATCTTTGCGATCCACGAGATCGAGTCGGAGGTCCTCGCGGCCTCCATCCGGAATCCGCTCCACATGACCCAGGCCGCGCTGGCCGGCGCCCATGTCGCGACCCTGCCGTTCAAGGTCCTCCAGCAGATGGTTCACCACCCTCTGACCGACAAGGGCATCGTGCAGTTCAAGAAGGACTGGGAGTTGGCCCGCGCCGAGGCAGCCGCTCGCAGCTGAGCCGACCACGCGCGCCGAGGCAGCCGCTCGCAGCTGACCCGACCACGCGGACGGCTGGCCCGACCGCATCGTCCCTCACGGTCTTGTGTTGTTTGCCAGTCAACATCTGTTCGCCCAAGAGCCTTGAAACACGTCAGGTGCCCACGGAAGCGAAGGATCGAGCGGTGCTCCGCGACGATCGTTGACTCACACGCAACAAGTGTGGACGAAACGGACGGTCCGGTGGACCCGCTCGCCGACGCGAGGCGCTACAGCACGTTGGTGTTGACTGGCAGTCACGGCCGAGCCGCTCAGAAAGTTCAAACGCGCCCTCGACACGCTACGCCGCTTCACAATCGAGCCTGATTGACGTGGCCTGAACGGGTCGCTATGCTCCCTCTGTTCCCACCGGCCCACGCAGCGGAGCGATTCCGCGCGAAACCCCGGCCAGTGCCCACCCGCAGGTGACCCCAACCCCATGCCCAACGGTCCCGAGTACCGCACACGCAATCGTCGGCCTCGCCGCCGCAACCCCGTCGGTCGAGCGCCGGTCAGTGAAGTCGAGGAGATGCAGGAGGTCGAGGCCGCCCGTCAGCGGAACGATCTCGACATCAGCGACCTGCGCGAGATGAGCGTCACGGAGCTCAAGCAGGTCTCTCGTGAGCTCGAGCTCGAGCCGGCAACCGCCGACCGCAAGGACGATCTCGTCGATCGCATCCTCCAGCGACAGACCGAACGAGCCGGCCACGCCTACGCGTCGGGCATTCTCGACATCGTCGACGAGGGCTTCGGGTTCATGCGTCGCCACGGCCTGTTGCCCAGCCCGGAGGACGTGTACGTCAGTTCCAGCCAGGTCCGCCGCTTCGGCCTGCGGATCGGCGACCGAATCTCGGGCGCCGTCCGCGTTCCGCGTGACGGGGAGAAGTTCTGGGGCATGCTCCGGGTCGATTCGGTCAACGGCGTGGACACCGAGACGGCTCGCCGCCGGCCCGTCTTCGGGGACCTCACGCCGGTTCACCCGGATGTCCTGATCAACCTGGAGACGGACCCAAAGAACCTGAGCCAGCGCCTGGTCAACCTCGTCAATCCGATCGGCAAGGGTCAGCGCGCACTCATCGTGAGCCCGCCGAAGGCCGGCAAGACGATGCTGCTCAAGCAGATCGCCAATGGCATCAGCGCCAACTACCCGGACATCCTCCTGATGGTCGCGCTCATCGGTGAGCGGCCCGAAGAAGTCACCGACATGCGTCGGAGCGTCAAGGGCGAGGTCATCAGCTCCACGTTCGACGAGCCCACTGAAAACCACACCCACGTCGCCGAAATGGCCCTCGAGATCGCCAAGCGGCAGGTCGAGACCGGCCGCGACGTCGTGATCCTCCTGGACTCGATCACCCGCCTCGCGCGGGCCTACAACCTGGCCCTTCCGCCGTCCGGCCGGACACTGTCGGGTGGGATCGACCCGATCGCGCTCTATCCCCCCAAGCGGTTCTTCGGCGCCGCTCGGAATATCGAAGAGGGTGGGTCGCTGACGATCATCGGCACCTGCCTCGTCGAGACCGGTTCGCGCATGGACGACGTCATCTACGAGGAGTTCAAGGGCACCGGCAACTCGGAGCTCATTCTCGATCGAAAGCTCGCCGAGAAGCGGATCTTCCCGGCGATTGACGTCCAGCGCTCGGGGACCCGCCGCGAGGAGCTGCTCCTCGAAGAGGGCACCCTCAAGATGGTCTGGACGATGCGCCGGATGCTGTCGGCGGTCGGGACAAACGAGGGAATCGAGCTGCTGCTGAACCGGATTGCCAAGACCGATTCGAACGCGCAGTTCCTCGCCACCCTGACCAAGAGCCTCGACAGCTAATCGGGCCGGCGGTCGGGCCGGCGGTCGGGTTCGGCCCGAGCCATCCGAGTTTGCGTTTGCGGGATTGGGAATCGTCTGCTAGGGTTCGCCCCGACGTCGGCGTCCACCTGGAGGAAGGTGGGCCTCGGCCGCGGAGGAGAGAAACCCCAGCTCGACACGCGACCAACGGACGGTCCATCCCCGGACCCTCGCGCCCCTGTCAGCGCCCGGACCGTCCATCGTCAGGAGAACGTATTGCCGAAGGCTCCGGCCGGCATGCGGCGGATGATTGACCGCCTGCGCCCCGGCCAGAACACCCGATCCACCAGCGCCACACGTTTCCATCAGCGGAGCGTTGGTGTTGCGCGCACCATCGTTGCGCGTGTCGAGCTGCCAGCCACCCCGAGCCGCCCCGGTACCGGTAGCGTCTCATGGGCGGCACGCGTGCGCGGTGGGCTCTCCATGCGCCTGCACTCCGAGCGCGTTGTCCCCATCGGCGCTGCGGCCATCCTGCTGGTCGCATCGGTGCTCAGCTACGCTCCGGCTCCCAGCGCGGGCGAAAACCAGGGCGGACCGGTGGCGCTCGGCTCGGAGCCTCGTCTCGCGGTCGGCGGATCGAACGAGCTCCAGTTCGAGCCGGTTGCTGCCGGTGATGAATCGTATGCCCCGATTGAGGTCGCTGGCCTTCTCGGTGGGCGCGAGGTCACGACGCCCGCCTCCGGGCCCGGCCCACTGGTCGAGCCGGGTGCCCAGTCCGAGCCGCAGGTCGATGGCGCATTCCTCGACGACGGGACGCTGCTGAAACCGATTGCCGTCGACACCTCGATCGCCGACTCCTCGGGCATGCTCGAGCGCTACAAGGTTCAGTCTGGAGACACGCTGGTCGGCATCGCCGACAAGTTCGACGTTTCGATGATGACGGTCTGGTGGGCCAACAAGCTTTCGTCCAAGAACGACCTCAAGGTCGGTCAGGTCCTGGTCGTACCGCCGGTCACGGGTCTCGTTGCGACCGTCAAGGAAGGCGACACGCTCGAAGGGCTGGCCAAGACCTACGGAATCGATCCGGCTGAGATCGTCGAGACCAACCAGCTTGATGACCCGACCCTCGTGATCGGCCAGACGGTGATCCTGCCCGGCGCCGCCGGTGCCGGCATCCCGACGCCCAAGCCGACGCCCAAGCGAGTCGTATCGAGCAGTGGGAATGCGCGTGCACCGGTCACCTATTCCGGTGGCGCCTTTGTCTGGCCGGTCGTGGGTGGCAACAACTACATCAGCCAGTACTTCCGCTACGGCCACTACGGGCTCGATATCGCCGCAACCTACGGATCGACGGTTCGCGCCGGCGCAGCGGGCACGGTGCTCTATGCGGGTTGGCGCAGCAACGGCGGCGGCTACCAGGTATGGATCGGCCATGGGTCCGGGTTGTACACGACGTACAACCACATGGCCGGGGTGTCGGTGGGTACCGGCCAGGGCGTCGCCAGGGGCCAGCAGGTTGGTCGCGTCGGGTCGTCCGGCTATGCGACCGGGCCGCACCTCCACTTCGAGGTCTGGACGGGCCCAATCTGGAACGGCGGCTCCAGGGTCAACCCGCTCCGCTACTTCTAGCCAGCAACCGTCCCGTCGCGAACGGGCGTCGCTGGTTCTGACGACGCAGGCTTCCGCGCGGCGCCGCTGCCATCGATTGCCGGCCCGTCCGGACCCCATGAGAAGATTGCATCCAATGTTCCTCGACCGCGTGAAGATCTGGGTCGGCGCCGGCGCCGGTGGAGACGGCGCCGCCACGTTTCGACGCGAGGCACACGTCCCGCGTGGTGGACCCGACGGCGGCGATGGCGGCCGGGGCGGCTCGATCTCGCTGACCGTCGATGCGGGTCAGACGATGCTGCGCGACTACCAGAACCGCCACCACTTCCGCGCCGAGCCCGGCGGTGGCGGTACGCGCTCCCGTCGCCACGGCAAGGCCGGCGACGACCTGCTGCTCACGGTGCCGCCGGGGACGGCGGTCTTCGACGATGCGACCGGCGAGCTGATCGCCGATCTCATCAGCGTGGAGCAGACCGTGCAGATTGCCCGGGGCGGTCGCGGCGGTCTGGGCAACACGCACTTCAAGACGCCCACGCACCAGGCGCCCCGCCACGCCCAGCGCGGGGAGCCCGGTGAGGAGCGCTGGATCCGCCTCGAGCTTCGGCTGATCGCCGACGTGGGCCTGGTGGGCCTGCCCAACGCCGGCAAGTCCACGCTGCTCGCCGCCCTCACGGCGGCGCGCCCGAAGATCGCCGACTATCCGTTCACCACGCTCGAGCCGAACCTCGGGGTGATGGACCTCGGCGATCTCGATGAGCGACGCCCGACGATCGCCGACGTTCCCGGTCTGATCGAAGGCGCCAGCGCGGGCGCCGGCCTTGGTCACGCGTTCCTGCGCCATGTCGAGCGGACCCGAATCCTCGTGCACGTCGTCGACGGCGCGTCGCGCGACCCGGAGTGGGACCACCAGGTCATCCGCGACGAGCTGGCAGCGCACGATCCGGCGCTGTTGCAGAAACCGATGATTGTCGTCGTGAACAAGCTCGACCTCCCGGCGGCCGAACGGGCCTGGCCGGTCTTCCGGGCGGCACGTGCCGCGGAGGGGCTCGCCACGGTGGCCATCTCCGCGGCCACCGGGGCCGGAGTCGAGGACCTTCGCACGGGCCTGGCCGAACTGCTGCCTGATCCCGACGACGACGATGCCGGGCCGGAGCCGGCCGGCGTCGTCGTCCACCGAATCGAGGCCAGGCACGACGGTTTTGTCGTCGAACCCGACGCCGACGGCGTCCTGCGTGTTCGAGGCCAGCGGATCGAACGGCTCGCCAATCAGACCAACTTCGATGTCGACGAATCGGCGGAGCGCTTCCAGCGCGACCTGGCTCGTCTCGGTGTCGATAGCGAGCTCCGACGGGCCGGCGTGCGCGACGGCGACCTCGTGCGGATCGGCCGGATCGAGCTCGAATGGGGCGCCAACCGCTGGGAGGAGGGGTGAGCGGCGGCCGTTCGACGCCGTCGGGCGCCGTCGGCGTCCTCGGCGGCACCTTTGACCCGATCCACCTCGGCCACCTCCTGCTCGCCGAACAGGCCCGAGATGCACTCGCGCTTGCTCGTGTCCTGTTCGTTCCCGCGTCCCGGCCGCCACATCGGGCCGTCGACGGACTCACGCCGGCCGGCCAGCGAGCGTCGATGGTGGCGCTTGCCGTTGCCGACGAGCCGCAGTACGAGCTTTGCCGCGCCGAACTCGACCGCCCCGGACCCTCGTACACGGCGGATACGCTCGAAGCGCTCCGCGACGAACTCGGGTCGGACCTCGTGCTGATCCTCTCGGCCGAGTCGTTTCGCACGCTGCCGACCTGGCGGGAGCCGCGCCGGATCCTCGAAGCCGCTCGTCTCGCCGTTCTTCCACGGGGTGGTCACCGGGCCCCGGAAGCCGCGGAGCTGGGTCCCGACCTGGCCGATCTCGCCGACCGCGTCACGATCCTCGATACGCTGCGGATCGAGCTGTCGGGCCATGACATTCGGGCCCGTGTCGCGGCCGGCCGGTCCATTCGCCACCTCGTCCCGCGAGCGGTCGAAGCCTATATCGACGACCATTCGCTTTATCGTGACCGCGGCGGGTTCCAGATCGACCCGCCCGAAAGGACCCCAGACTCGTGACCGAACCAGCCGAACTTGCCACACCTCGACCCGACGGCATGCCCGTGCGCAGCACGCCGGCGCCGCCGCCGGATCGCGAGTCGCTCGATCTCGCGCGGCGCATCGTCGAGATTGCCGAGGACAAGAAAGCGGCCGACATCGTCGCCCTCGACCTGTCGCCGTTGACGACCATGGCCGACTACTTCGTCATCTGCTCGGGCGGATCGGAGCGACAACTTGACGCCATCGCCGACGCGATCGTTGAGACACTTCGCGATGAGCGCGTCCGACCGATCGGGCGCGAAGGCGTCGCGGCATCCCACTGGGTCCTGCTCGATTACGGCAGTGTGGTGGTCCACATCTTCACGCCGCCCGAACGCGACTACTACGGCCTCGAGAAGCACTGGTCGGAGGCGCGCACGATCCTGCAGGTGCAGTAGTCGAGGCGCGTTCGGGCGCGGGTACTGCAGCTCGTACGGGCGAGAATCGGTACCGATGGGTCATGTCGGAGCAGGGGGCGTCGTCCGTAGCATCCCCTCAGAGGGGCGGCCGTCTGGTCGTCTCCGTCCTGAGGACTCCCGCCGATGGCCGGCTCCCGCGAGCGTTGCCCGACATGCACCCGTCGCCTGATCACGACCCGGTTCGACACCACGTTCCGAATGGACGACACGAGCGAGCGGTTGTGCTTCGGGCTTCCCGGCGGCCTGTGCGAGGATTGCCACCAGCTGTATATCGATCCCGATTTGATCGAGCTCCTCGATCTCGCCGAGGGCCGCTGCGTCTTCGCGATCGAGAGCGATCTCGTGGTCCAGGAGCAGGCCTGGTCCAGCTAGGATCGAACCGCACCATCCGGCTCGCCGCCTAACCAGCGCCGGGCGCGGCTCCCTGCTCGGCCACCCAGAGCACGAATGCCAGGCGATGCTGGGCGTCGCCGATCGGCATCCCTGGGGCGCCCTTCACGGTCGCATCCACCTCGACGAGCCCGTCCAGGGCACGTTCCAGCTCGGACGGGCGCCACTGGCGCGCCTGCCGAACGAGCTGTTCGGCTCGATACGGATTGAGCTTCATCGTTCTGACGAGTGAGCCCGGCGTCTCCCCCGACTCGAGCCGGTCGGCGATCTCGAGGAGCTCTCGGACCCTTCGATGCAGGACCGCCAGCAACACCGGCTCGGGCGTGGTTCCCAACAGCAGCTCGAGCAGCTCCACCGCCCGATCGGTGCGACGCATGCCGACAGCATCGGTGAATCCCCAGATCGATCCCGGAACGGCCTCGTTGACCAGGGCTCGGATGTCGTCCTGCGAAACCGCCGTGGACGGTCGATACAAGGCGAGCTTGTCGAGTTCCATTGCGGCGATCTGGCCCTGGCGGCGGCGATCGACGTCGTTCTCGGTCACGAAGCCACCGACACGCGTGGCCAACTCCTTCGCGGCGCCCGGACCGAGCGTGATGCCGCGATCCCGGGCCCGATGTTCGATCCAGGCGCTCAGGCCACCCGCCGACGGCGCCTGGAACCGGCGGATCTCCCCGCCCGCGGCCGCGATCGCGTCGGTAACGGTCTTGTGCGGGGCCTCCCGCTTTCCGGCGTCGGTTTCCTCGATGACCAGCAGGCCGTGGCCGGGCGCCATCTGGGAGAACAGGCCGAGAAAGGCGTCTCGATCCACACCGCGCCTGACGAGCGGACCAATCCCGGTGACGACCGCGAGTGTTCCAGCGCCGAACATCGAGCCCGTCGCGAGGCGTTCCGTCAGTTGGGCGAGGACCGTCGTCGCGGGGCCGGCATCGCCGCGGATCCTCCAGCGCTCCGGCGGTTCGCCGAGGGCTTCGGCCATGCGCGCTCTGAACTTGGCGGTCGCCTCCTCGAGGCCGTAGGCGTCGTCGCCCCAGTAGAGTGCGAGCGCTCGATCCGGCGACGACGGGGCGCGGGGAGCGTCGCGGGTCGCCTGGGCCGTCATCGGGACGATGGTACAGGAGGCGCACCGGCCGGCCGATCCTGGCACTCGCCACGGTGCGGGTCGGGAGCGCACAGGTGAACCCGGTTCTCGCGCCGACCAGCGCAAACGAGCCGCCCTGTGATGTACTGGACCCGCCGATTCGCGCACCACGTCCGACGGATGCCGCAGCTGCGCTGCCGGGCCCCTCCCCGGATGTTCGCGGACCTGACGTCCGGACGACGATCCGGTCGTCTCCAAGCACGACCGCCACGGATCCATCGCGGTCCGTCCGATAGACCCGTTGCGCGATGGCGGCAAGGCGATCCAGGGTCGCCTTCGTGGGGTGGCCGTAGGGATTTCCCTGACCGGCCGAGGCGACGGCGATCCTGGGTCGCACGGCATCGAGGAACGACGGGGTCGACGATGTCCGGCTCCCGTGGTGGGCGACCTTGAGCAGATCGACAGTGGGCAGCCCACGCTCCACGAGCCGGGGATCGACGCCGTCCTCGACGTCGCCGGTCAGCAGGAAGCGCCGACCCGCGACCTCGCCAAGCAGGACGATCGATGCGTTGTTGATGCCCGTCCCGTCGTTGGGAGCGGTGCTGGGCACCGTGCCCGGGTCCGGCCAGAGGACCCGGAGGCGGATGTCATCGACGACCAGCCGCGAGCCGGTCGCGAGCTGGCCTCGGGCAATCGGCAGGGCGCGCAACCGCTCGTCCCACGCGGCATACCCGGGCCCCGGGCCGGCCATCGGGGTCTCGAAGACGCTGGAGATCGCGTACCGGCCCAGCAGGATGGCCAGGCCGGCCACGTGATCCTCGTGTGGGTGGGTCAGGACGATCGCGTCGATGCGCCGATCCCACGGCGGGAGCTGCGCATCGAGCGCCACGAGGAGACGGTCCGGATCTGGACCACCGTCCACGAGCAATCGTCCTCCGCGACCACCCTCGACGAGGATGGCATCGCCCTGCCCGATGTCGAGGATCGTGATTGTCGCGAGTCCGTCGGGCCGGTGGACGAAGGCAAGGCCGGTGGCGACAACGGCGATTGCCAGTCCGGCAACGACAACGCGACCGGCTCGTGATCGAGGTCGTTCGCGCGCGCTCTTGCGGGCCGCGGCCGTCTGACCCGTTCCTGCCGCACGAGTCGAGAAGGCGGCGCCGGCGCGGGGGCGGGCGGCGCCGGCGCGGGCGATGCGCTGGGCTCGCGACCGCGCCATCGAGATCACGCGGGGACCTGTGGCGATCAGCGTGACGGCGGCCGCGGCAAGGATGAGGTTGGCCGGTGGTGCGAGGTCGATCGAGGCGAGAGGGACGTCGGCCGCCGCGCGTACGGTCACGATGATGGCCGTCAGGAGTGCCCAGGCCGGCAAGCCGAGCATCGTCGCGAGGCCGGCCGGACCGCCAGCCGACACGAGACCACCTCCGGCCAGCGCCAGGAGTCCGGCGGCCATCGCCGGCGCGACGAGCGGCACCACGGCGAGGTTGACGGCCGGAGCCACCAGCGAGAGGCGGCCGAAGGCCAGCAGGACGATCGGCAGGGTCGCCGCCTGTGCTGCGAGCGAGACACCGAGGCTCTCGGCGAGCCAGGCGCGGACTCTTCCCGGTTGCGGACCTTCGAGTCGCGCCGTGAGCGGGGCGGCCCAGGCGATCAGACCCGCGGTCGCCGCGCTCGACAGCTGGAATCCTGCATCGACAGCCAGGCCGGGATCGACCAGGAGGAGCAGGAACACGGCCCAACCGAGTGCGGTTGCCGCTCGGGCGGGGCGGGCGCTCTCGCGGGCGAGGAGCACGACGCCGGCCATCGCCGCGGCCCGGAGCACGGCCGCCGACGCGCCCGCAAACGCGGTGTATGCCCCGATCGCGACGGCAATGAGCACGGCTCGTCGTCGCCGGCGAAGTCGGCCGCCGAACGCCCCGACCGCGCCGCCGACGATTGCGATGTTCCACCCCGAGATCGCCACAACATGACTCACGCCGGACGTCGTGAAGTCGGCTGCCAGATCGCGATCCACGCGTTCACGAAGTCCGATCAGGATGCCCGCCGCGAGACCCGCGGCCGGCTCCGGGAGTGCCCGAGTCAGCGCGTCGCCGGCTGCCCGTCGCCTGTCATCGAGCCAGCGTGCCGGCCCGGGTCGAGGCGGCGCCACGGACATCCGCTCCACACGGATCGATCCGACCATGCCCGACGCCCGCAGTGCGTTGCCCCGTTCATCGTCGGAGAAGGCACGCAGCGAGCCGCTCACGACGATGTCGTCGCCGGGCACGACGACCGGAAATCGCGGAAGGACGGCCAGGACGACCCATCCCGGGCCCGCCGCGGGCGACGCGGCGATCCGCAGCCGTGCCAGCTGCTGCCCGTCCCGTGGTGCCCAGCCGACTTCGACCGTCGCGGGCCACGGACCGCTGCCGTCCGGCAGGTCCGGCGTCGCCGGCGCGTCCAGTCCGCCGACGACCAGCCGAACGGCCAGCGCCGCCGCACCGACCGCGACCACCACGGAGGACCTGGCGCCGGACGACCCGGTTCGAGTCGCGATCAGGAGCTTCAGAGCCGTTGTTGCGCCGACGATGCCGGCCGCGAGCCCGACGGCCGCCCAGCCGGCGTAGGCAGCGGCGAGCGCCACGATCAGCGCTCCGAGGGCCAGCCGGCCGCTCCGCGGCAGCCTCACCGGACGACGACGAGTAGCCGGACCTTCTCGAACGTCGCCGCCCCCAGGATGCCGCGCTCGCGAAGATCGTCGACGGATCCGAAGCGCTGCTCCTCGCGCGACTCGACGATCCGGCCGGCAAGCACCGGCCCGATGCCCGGCAGGGCGTCGAGCTCGGCTGCCGTCGCCCGGTTCAGGTCGATCAGTCCGGTTCCACCGCTCGTGCCGGCGTCGCCGCCATCGGTGCCACCCGACGCGGTACCATCGGTCGGCGGCCCCTGGCCCGGTGCCGCCGTCGGATCGTCGCGCGACGGCACGCGGATCCGATCGCCGTCGGCGAGGATCGCCGCGAGGTTCAGTTCGGCCGACGCGCGGACGGTGTCGACCCTCGGCCCGAATCCGCCTGCCGCGGCAATGGCATCGCCGACGCGGGCGCCTCCGGGAAGTCGATAGACACCGGGCCTGCCGACCGCACCGCCGACGTCCACCACGAGCGGAGCGTCCGCGGTCGCTGTCGGAGTGACGGCGCCCGGGGCCATGTCGCTCGCGAGATCGGCGCCCTCGACACGCACGGTCCCGCCGTCGCTCGCCGAGGTCGCGGCGACGAAGGCGATCGCCGCGAGCGCGATCGTCGCCCCCACTCCCAGGACGAGGGCGATGAGGGAGGGGCCGCGTCCCGCGTCTACGTTTGGTGGCGGCTCAGGATCGCCAAGGGTGCGCCATGGTCGAGTCGGTTGCTGCGCGCGATCATCCATGCGACCTCCGATGGAGTCGTCGCCTCCTCGGACGCGGGCCGCCGGGCACAAAACGTCCCGTCCGTTGGGGGCACTACCGACGGGCGGGACGTCACTGACGATGATAGGTGGCCGCGTTATCGCGGCGTTATCGCCGGGTTTGTCGGTCTCAGGTCACGCGACGACTTGTCCGCCCGACGAGGATCTCGGACGCGGCACAATCGTCGATCCGGCGAGCCAGGGCGGCCGAACCAAGGCTCGCGGCCGCCATTCCGTGGGCGATCGCGGCTCGAATAGCGGCAACCTGTGAGCGGTTCGCCGGCCGCGAGGCACGAAGGTCTCGCTCGAGCCCGGCTCGGGCAATCGCGCCCGGTTTGCGACTGCCCCTCGAGGCGCCTAGCCCGGGTGGCGCCCCGAGATCTCGCGGACCTCGCCGGCGAGTCGCGTCATGGATTCCTCATCGTGCGGTGACGGAAACCCCGCAATGAGATGGTGATAGCCGATCGCGCGTCGTTCGGCGATGTAGGCCGCGACGTCCTCCGGGGTGCCGACCGGCTGGTTCTCCCAAGCTCGCCCGTTCCCGTTGCGGACCACGATCTCCGCGTAGACGCGCCGCGCCTCCTCCCGTGAGTCGCGGATCACGACCACGCCCATGCCGCACGTCCGCTCGATCTCCGCCGGATCGCGGCCCAGCGTCTCGCAATGCTGGACCAGGATCGCCTCCTTGCGGGCGACGTTGGCGGCCGTGCCGCCGACGTTGTTGGCGTCGGCGTATCTCGCAACAAGCTTGAGCGTGACCTGTTCGCCGCCGCCACCGACCAGCAACGGCAGGCGCTCCTGCACCGGTGCCGGCAGGTTCCGGACCTCGTGGGCCTGGTAGCGCGGACCGCTGGCCGTGGGTCGCTCCCCGCGCAGCATGCCCTGCATGATCGGGAGCGCCTCGGCGAGCCAGCGGAGCCGCTCCGGCGGCCCCGAGCCGAACTTGAGGCCAAACGCGGTGTGTTCTTCCTCGAACCACGCGGCCCCGATGCCGAGGATGGCCCGGCCGTGGCTGATGTGATCGAGGGTGGTCGCCATCTTCGCGACGAGTGCGGGGTTGCGAAACGGATTCGCGCCGACCATCAGCCCCAGGCGCACCGTCTCCGTCGACGCCGCCCAGGCGGCCAGAGTCAGCCAGCCCTCGAGGATCGGACCGTCGGACGACCCGACGATCGGATGGAGGTGGTCCCAAGTCCAGAGACTTGTGTATCCAAGTTGGTCCGCTCGAATGCCCGCGGCGAGGAGGTCGGGCCACGCCGTGTATTGGTTCCAACAGAGAGCGCCGATCTTGACCTCGGCCACGGGTACCTCCGACATCGCTGGTTCGCTAAGAACGTAGCCTATGGACACGTGTGTCGTACGTCGTTACCGTCCGTCTCGCGAACACAAGCGTGACCGGAAAAGGAGCCCCTCAATGGTCGCATACGGATACGTTCGGAAGTCCGCAATCACCGACGCCAAGACCCTCTCGCCCGAGGTCCAACGCGAGCGGATCACCGCGCTAGCATTAGCCGATGGGGGTCCCCCGACGGCGCTACCGACCTGCATCGTCGTCTGGAGAAGTCGCCCGCCGGACGGCCCGCAACCGTCGGCGCACGCCCTCACCATCAATAGGGGCGCGGCGCTCCCGGACGGTCGATCTTTGGGTCCGCCCACCCTGTGTACAAGACGCGCCCGACGGGATAGAGTCTGACCAGAACAGGTGTTCTGTATCAGATCCGATGGAGCACCACCTTGGGACAGACCCCAGCCATCTACGATATGGCACATGCCGCGACCAAAGGTAGAGACGCAGTCGACGTTTCTTCGGACCGCCGCCGAAGTGCTAGCGACGGAGGAAGCCCTGCCGTTTCAGGAGCTGGCGCGGCGGGTTCTAGCAACCGGACGCGTCGCCACGTCTGGTCGCACCCCCGCGAACACGCTTTTCTCGTTGCTTCGGCGGGCTCAGGAGTCCGGACATTCGGTCGACGGCCGGCGGTTCGAGACTTTCAAGGTTGGCCCGCGCCTCTGGGTCCGCACAGTAGCCCGCGACTCGGACACCTAGACCACGACTTACTTGGGGATGGTCTGCTCTCCAACGGGACCCTCGAGGAACCGCGTGCAGATCTCGTCCTGGATGAACTGCCGGAGCGGTTTGAACTCATAGTCAGCCCAAAGGAAGTAGTGCCCCGGCTCGATGAGGAACCGGAACTTCGTGGTGTATCGCGGGTTCGTAGCGAGGCTTTCGCAGAAGATCGTGCAGTACGCGTGGTATGGCATTCGAGTGAAGGTTTGCAGCGTTTTGTAGAACTGGAAGGTGTGATGCTTGAACGCGCGCTCCTCGGCGTTCCCAGCGTCGCCCTGCTTCTTGACCTCGAAGTACATGACCCGCTCTGTCTCGCGGTTTCGGATCGACGCTTCCGGGCGAATGCCCAGGTCCCGCCCGGCCCCGATGCCGAAGATCCTAAGAAGGTCCCTCGGATGGTCGATGACCTCGTACCGCTCCGGCGGAAGTATCAACGTCAGCGCTTTGACGAAGTTCGTCTCGGATGTGGTGAACGTCCGGTCATGACCTGGCTGCTTGGTCCGGGCCGAAAGGCGGGCGCTGTCCAAGTGATCCCTCCGAACTGAGTCGTGGGGTGCTGCGTCCCGTACCCTAGCTCACATCCACCCTTGGAGAATCGGTGACCATCAAGTACATCGGCTCGAAGCGAACGCTCGTGCCCCGCATCATCGACATCGCCACCGCGCTTCCCGAGGTCTCAACTGTTTGCGACCTCTTTACAGGCACCACCCGCGTTGCGCAAGGGTTCAAGGCTCGCGGCCTCTTCGTGGTCGCCAACGACATCGCGACGTACTCACACGAACTTGCTCTCGCCTCGATTGAGGCTGACCGCGACCAGCTCGACATCGAGAGGCTTCAAGCATGGATCACCATGCTCAACGCCCTGCCTGGGTATCGCGGCTACTACACGAAGACCTTCTGCGAGGACTCCCGCTACTTCATGCCGTTCAACGGCATGCGGATCGACGCAATCCGAGATGCCATCGATGGCTTGCCGACGACTCGGCACGAGAGAGCCATCCTGCTCGTCACCCTTATGCTCGCCGCCGACCGCGTGGACTCGACAACTGGCCTTCAGATGGCATACCTCAAGCAATGGGCCAAACGGGCTTCGAACCCACTTGAGCTTCGCTTGCCAGACCTGTTGGCCGGGCCGGGCAAGGCCGTGTGCGAGGACGCGAATGCGTTTGTCGAGGCTGGTGGGACTCAGAACGTTGACCTGACCTACGTTGACCCGCCTTACAACCAGCACTCCTACTTCGGGAACTACCACATCTGGGAGTCGCTGATGCGGCACGACCGGCCCGAGGTCTACGGCATCGCCAAGAAGCGCGTCGACACGAATGCGAATCGAAGCGTATTCAACTCATCGGTGAAGTTCGGCGACGCCTTCGCTCGGCTCCTGACCGGCATCGAGTCGAGGTTCATCCTGGTGTCGTTCAACAACGAGGGCTACATCTCGCAATCGGATCTCATCAAGTTGCTGGAGCCAAAGGGATACGTCCAGGACGTCGCTGTCGACTTCAAGCGTTACGTCGGCGCGCAAATCGGCATCTTCAACCCGTCGGGAGAGAAGGTCGGGAAGGTCTCCCACCTACGCAACAAAGAGCACCTGTTCCTGGTCGGCGATGAGGCTGCCGTGAAGGAGGCGCTGGCCCCGCACGCCGAGCAACCTGAACAGTTGGCACTGGCAATCGGCTGAGGCTCGCTATGACCGACGACTTCGAGCAGCGAGCGCAGGAACTCTTGGAGACACCCGCTCGCGATCATGCCCTCGTCGTGGGAATGGCCGCGCTGCAAGCCGTCCCCGTTATTGGCGGCGTTGTCGCCACGTTCATCTCCGAGTACGTACCGCGGAAGAAGCAGGAGCGGCTCGTTGGGTTCGTGCAGGATCTCGGACGCGAGTTCGAGGCCGACCGCGACCGCATCGATGCCGAGTTCGTCAAGACCAAGGACTTCGACCGCATGGTCGAGGACGTTCTCGACCGTGTGCAGACCGTCCGCAACGAGGCCAAGCTCGGCTACTGGGCTGCCCTACTCGCTGGCATGAGCACCAATGACCGACCGCGGCCGACCGACCGCGAGCGAATGATCCAAACACTCGATGACCTCCGACCCGACAGCCTGCGCCTCCTCCACGTGATCGCCACGACGACCGAGGGCCCGCCCAACCTGTACATGGGCGGCGTCAGCGCGACACTCGACTGGAAGATGCCCGACGTCTCGAACGACGACGCGCGCCGCATGTGGGGCGACCTCCAACGCGCCGATGTAGTCCAGGGCTACCCGAGCGGGATCATGACCAAGGAGGGCGCGGGCAACTTGACAGTCCGCCTGACGCCGTACGGCCGAGAGTTCGTACGGCTCCTACGCCTCGAAGCCGGCTACGCCGAGTAGAACGACACAGTGTCGCTGGTCCCACGTCCACAGCGTGTCGAACCCGAGCCGGTCGGCGCGCCGACCGGCGGCAAGGAGGTCGTCCCATGTCGTGTACTGGTTCCAGAGGAGCGCGCCGAGGCGAAGGTCGGTCATGGGGTCCCTTTCCGGGATCGCGTGCTTTCGCTCAGTCGCGGACGACGATATTCACCAATCGCCCGCCGCCTGCATGGATGACGCGCTGCGGGGCGCGACCGGCGAGGGCCGCCACGATCTTGTCCCGGCCGAGCACGAGCGCCTCGACCTCCGCCTCGCTTGCGGACGCCGCCACCTCGACCCTGTCACGAACCTTGCCGTTGACCTGGACGGGGACTTCACGGGTCGCCTCGGCCGCGGCTGCCGTGTCGACCTCGGGCCAGCGTTCCGCGTGGATCGAGGACCGGGGCGTCCCGGCCAGCGCGAGTCGGCGCGACCAGAGCTCCTCGGTGATGTGCGGTGCGGCGGGTGCCAGCATGAGCAGCAGCAAGCGGATTGCCTCTTCCCATGCTGCCGAACCGGCCACGACCGAGCCGCGGTAGCGCATCAGCAGGTTGGTCAGTTCCATGAGCCGGGCGATCATCGTGTTGAAGTGGAACGCGTCGTAGTCGCGGGTGACCGTGACCAGCGTCCGATGAGCGGCCGAACGGATCGTCGCCTCGGCAGCGGCGTCGTCCTCGCCCTCCGGCAGCTCGCCCGAGTCGGGGTCGCCCGGCTCCTTCCCGGCGGGATCCAGCACCAGCGTCCAGATACGGTTCAGGAAGCGGTGGACGCCACCGATTCCCGACGAATTCCACTGCCCACCCTGGTCCCACGGCCCCATGAACATCAGGAACAACCGGACGGTGTCCGCCCCGTAATGCGCGACCAGCTCATCGGGATCCTGAACGTTGCCGCGCGACTTGGACATCCGCTCGCCGTCGGCACCCAGGATCTGGCCCTGGTTGAACAGGCGGAGGAACGGTTCTCGGTGGGACACCAGGCCCGCGTCGGCCATCGCCTTCGTGAAGAAGCGGCTGTAGAGAAGATGCATCACGGCGTGCTCAGCGCCGCCCGTGTACTGCTGCACCGGAGTCCAGCGGTCGACCAGTGGGCCGTCGACCGGCCGGTCGTCGGCATTCGGTGACAGGTAGCGGAACCAGTACCAGGACGAGTCGATGAACGTGTCCATCGTGTCCGTCTCGCGTCGAGCCGGACCGTCGCAGCGCGGGCAGGTCGTCGCGAGGAACGCCTCGTCGCGAGAGAGCGGGTTGTCGCCGCTGCCCCGGTAATCCACCGTCTCCGGCAGGCGAACCGGGAGCTGATCTTCGGGCACCGGCACGATCCCGTCGCGCTCGCAGTAGACCACCGGGATCGGTGTTCCCCAGTACCGCTGGCGGCTGAACAGCCAGTCGCGGAGCCGGTAGGTGACCTTCGGTTCGGCCTTGCCCGAGTCCGCGAGCTTGGCGACGATCGCGCGTCCGCCCTCGTCGGCGCCCTGTCCGGTGTATGCACCGCTGTTCACCAGGACCTCGCCGGTCGCATGGGCGACGTACGCACCGTGGAGGAGGACATCCTCGGTGCCCGGCGCTGCCACGACCTTGCGGATCTCGAGTCCGAACTGCTCGGCGAAGGCGTAGTCGCGCTCGTCGTGCGCCGGGACGGCCATGATCGCGCCGGTCCCGTAACCGGCCAGGACGTAGTCGGCGATCCAGATCGGGATCCGCTCGCCGTTGACCGGGTTGATGGCGTCGGCGCCCAGGGCGACGCCCGTCTTCTCGCGATCGGTCGAGAGCCGCTCGATCTCGGTTTCGCGACGGGCCGCGGCGACGTACGCCTCGACCTCGGAGCGATGCTCGGGCGCCGTCAACTTCGCGACAAGCTCGTGCTCCGGTGCCAGCACCATGAACGTTGCGCCGAACAAGGTGTCGGGCCGGGTCGTGAAGACGCGCAGCTCGTCGCCGCCCGGCTGATGATCGTCCGGCGCTGTTTCGAAGACGATCTCCGCCCCCTCGGACCGCCCGATCCAGTTCGTCTGCATCAGCCGGATCGGCTCGGGCCACTCGATCGACGAGAAGTCGAGCAGTTCGTCCGCGTAGGCGGTCGTTCGCAGCCACCACTGGTCGAGGTCGCGCTTCTCGACCCGCTCGCCGCAGCGCCAGCAGCGGCGATCGGTGCCCTCCACCTGCTCCCGAGCCAGCGTGCCGTCGTTGGGGCACCAGTCAACGGGGGCTTTCGCCCGATAGGCCAGGCCCATCTCCAGCAGGCGCAGGAACAGCCACTGGTTCCAGCGGTAGTAGGAGGGATCGGCGGTGACCACCTCGGCGTCCCAGTCGAACGCAGCTCCCATCGTCCGCAGTTGGCGGCGCATGTTTTCGATGTTCTTCATCGTCCATGCGAAGGGGTGCACCTTGTTCTTGATCGCGGCATTCTCGGCCGGCAGACCGAACGCGTCGAAACCGATCGGCATGAAGACGTTCTCGCCACGCATCCGGTGGAAGCGGCCGATCGCGTCCGTCGGTGTCTTCACGTACCAGTGCCCGATGTGGAGATCGCCCGACGGGTAGTCGTACATCGTCAGGAGGTAGTATCTGGGCCGGGACTCGTCGCCGAGGTCGGTCCGGTGGAGGCCCAGCTCCTCCCAGCGAGCCTGCCAGCGCGGCTCGATCTCCGTGGGGTCGTACCGCTCGATGCGGGTCCGTTCGGTCGTTTCGGTCACGTCTCGGTTCGTGCCTCGCTGGTTGGTGGCTGTCGCAGAAACGATGAACCCCCCGCCGCCGGCGAGGGGTCAGATCGGTCGGCGAGTCAGGTGGATGGTGGAGCTAAGGGGATTCGAACCCCTGACCTTCTGAATGCCATTCAGACGCTCTTCCAGCTGAGCTATAGC
>ERZ1292630.180-Hain-H41-02um-R3-180-length-69607-cov-7_pt1 | contig 69607 bp, 53 predicted proteins | sample MGYA00564408_ERZ1292630 | MGnify/ENA primary metagenome ERZ1292630 (study PRJEB36523, sample SAMEA6512641) | groundwater metagenome | collected 2019-01-08 | study: AquaDiva: Metagenomics assemblies of 32 groundwater samples
AGCTCTTCGCGAAGCACGACATTCCGGGTCTCCGGACGCGCGCGTTCGGCGTCCACGATCGGATCTTCGACCACGCGACCCGCGACTCGCTCCTCAGAGCCGCGGGGCTCCATCCGGAGGTGCTGGCGCCGGAACTGGAGCGCTGGCTGCGCGACGAGCCTCACACCACTCCGGAGCCGCTCACCCCGCTCGCGACGAAGGCATGACCCGTCCTCCCCGCCACCTCGGCATCGTGGGCAACCGGGGAAAGGAAGGTGTGCGCGCGCTGCTTCCGCCCCTGGTCCGCTGGATTCGCGGCCAGGGGCTCGACGTTTCGCTGGAGCGTTCGCTCGTCCGCGGCCTGAAGGGCGTCGGCGCGGGGGTGTCGCTCCCGACGCTGCTCCGCCGCTCGGACGCGCTCCTGGTTCTCGGCGGCGACGGAACGATGCTCCGCGCGGCCCGCGAGGCGCGCGAGGGGCTACCGATCCTCGGCGTGAATCTCGGAAGCCTGGGGTTCCTGACGGAAACCGCCGTGGAGTCGCTCTATCCCGCGCTCGACCGGCTCTTCCGCGGGAAGTTCGGGGTGGAGCGGCGGATGATGGTGGAGGCGACCGTTCGCTCGGAGCGGGGCTCGCGCGTCTGGAACGGCGTCGGGTTGAACGACGCCGTGATCCACCCCCGCGATCGATCGCGCGTCATCGCGCTCGATATCCGCATCGGCTCCACACCGCTCGGCATGCTCGTGGCGGACGGGCTGATCGTCGCGACGCCGACCGGCTCGACGGCCTACTCGCTGTCGGCGGGCGGTCCCATCGTCCGCCCGACGATCGAAGCGCTCATCGCGACGCCGATCAGCCCCCACACGCTGACCTTTCGCCCGCTTCTCGTCGGAGCCGACGAGTCGGTGCGAATCGTGCTTCGCCACGGGCATCCGCGCGCCACGCTGACGATCGACGGCCAGGTGACGCATCTCCTGAAGCCGGGGGACGAGATCGAGATCCGCCGGGCGAAGCGCCACGTCTCGCTCATCACGCTGAGCCCCGGCTCCTTCTACGACGTCCTTCGCCGGAAGTTCGCGTGGGCCGAGCCCCCGCGCTCCGCGAGGCCTCGCGGGTAGCCGTGCTCTCCTGGCTCTCGATCCAAGGCCTCGCCCTCGTCGATTCGCTCGAGCTGGAGTTCGCGCCCGGCCTGAACGTGCTGACGGGCGAGACGGGGGCGGGGAAGTCGATCGTGCTCGGCTCGATCGGACTTCTCCTCGGCGAGCGGGCCGACGCGGCGTGGCTTCGCGCGGGGGTCCCGCGCGGTTTCGTGGAGGGGACCTTCGACCTCTCGACGCGCCCCGATCTGCTCCAGGCGGTGCGGGCCCTCGACGTGGAGCCCGAGGAAGATCGCGTCGTCGTCCGCCGCGAGATCCACGCCGACGGGCGTAGCCGCGCCCTCGTCAATGGGCGCACCACGCTCCTGGGGCCGCTCCGAGCGCTGGGGGAAGTCCTGGTGGACCTCCACGGGCAGCACGAGCATCAGCAACTCCTGAAGCCGGAGCGCCAGGGCGAGTTCTTCGATCTCTGGGCCGGAACCGCCGAGGAGCGCGCCGCGCTGGAGCGTGAACGCGCGGAACTTCTGGAATCCCGCCACGCGCTGGCCGAGGCCAGGACGCGCGGGGAGTCGGATCGCGAGAACGAGGCTCGCCTTCGCGAGGACGCGGAGGAGCTGAAGCGCGCCGCGCTCCTGGAGGACGAAGAGGAACACCTTCGGCGCGAGCGCGATCGTCTCCATCACCGGGAACGCTTGATCTCCGGCGTCTCCGAGGCGGCGGACGCGATCCAGGACGACGAGCGCGGCGCCGGCTCGGTCCTGAAGCGGACCGTGCGCGGGCTCCAGCACGCCGCCGCCGTCGACTCCGGGCTTCTCCCTCTGCTTGAAGAGGCGCAGGCGCTCTTGAACCAGGCGGCCGATCTGGGAGGGCGAATCGACCAGGAGCGGGAGAGACTCCTGGAGGATCCGCTCGATCTCGACGCGCTGGAAGCGCGGCTCGACCGAATCCACCGGCTGAAGCGAAAGCACGGCGCCGATCTTCCGGGCCTGATCGAACTGGCCAGGGAGTTGGAGGAACGGCTCCGGGCCCTCGCCCCGAACGAGGAGGCGCTCCAGGACGCGGAGCGCGCCCAGGCGCGACGGCTGGAGATCTTCCGCGCGCGGCTCGACCAGTTCCTGAGTAAACGCGCCGGAGCCACGGGCTCCTTCGCCAAGGAAGTGGCCGCCCGGCTCGCGCGGCTGGGGTTCGGCAAGGCTGCGCTCCGGGTCGAGATGGCCGATCGAGAGTCCGTGCGCGAGGCGGCGTCGGGCCGGAGCGGAGCGTTCGTTGACCCGCCTTCGATCCCCGGCCTACACTTCTCGTTTCAGCCCAATCCCGGTGAAACGGCGCGCCCGATCCAGCGGATCGCATCGGGCGGGGAACTCTCCCGGGTCATGTTGGCGGTGAAGTCACTCATGGCGGAGCGCGATCGCGTGTCAGTTCTCGTCTTCGACGAAGTCGACCAGGGAATCGGAGGGGCCGTGGCGGAGGAGGTAGGCCGTCTTCTGCGCGCGCTCGGCGAACGCCGCCAGGTCCTCTGCATCACGCATCTCCCGATGATCGCGGCCTTCGGCGCGCGCCACTTCCAGGTCTCGAAGGGCGTGGCGGAAGGCCGGACCACGACCGCCGTCCGTCCGCTGGGCGGATCGGACCGCGAGGACGAGATCGCGCGGCTCCTGGCCGGCGCCCGCGTCACCGACACGACGCGCCGGCAAGCGCGGGAACTCCTGCGCGCCGCCGCGAGCGCGTCCGAGGCGGCGCCGTCCGCGCCCAAGCGAGCCGCCGGCTCCGCCCCGCGCGCCCGCTCCACCGCCAAGGATCGAAAGGGCGCCGCCTGAGCGCGCGCGGCCTGAACGCATGATCACGCCGACCCTCGAGGAATACCGGTCGCTCGCGCGCGGGGCCAACCTGGTCCCGGTCATGCGCGACGTGCTGGCCGATCACGACACGCCGGTCTCGGCGTTCGCGAAGTTGAATCGCGGCGACGCCGCCTTTCTCCTGGAGAGTCTGGAGGGGGGTGAGACGTGGGGCCGCTATTCGATTCTGGGATTTCGCCCGTCGATCGAATTCCGCTCGAAGGGCCGCGTCGTCGAGATCCGCCGCGGAGAGCGGACCGAACGGAGCGAGCGGGAAGATCCGCTGTCGGCGCTCCAGGAACTCCTGGGTGGCGTGCGCGCAGCGTCGGTGCCGGGCTTGCCGCCGTTCAGCGGCGGCGCGGTCGGCCTCGTCGGGTACGACTACGCCCGCTTCTTGGAGAAACTGCCGGCGACGCTGCCGGACGATCTGAACCACCCCGATCTCCACTTCGTCTTTCCGGACGTCGTCCTGGTCTTCGACAACTTCCGGCATCGGCTGCGGCTGGTGGTGAACACGCGCCCCGAGGGAAACGCCGACCGCGCCTACCGCGACGCCGTGGCGACCATCGACGAGATGCTGGCGCGGCTCGCTCAACCGGTGCCGGCACCCGCGACGGCGCCCGCCGGAAACGGCGAGGTGACGTTCACCAGCAACCTCGGCCCCGAGCGCTACCGCGCGGCGGTGGAGCGCGCGAAGGAGCACATCCGGGCGGGAGACGTGGTTCAGGTGGTCCTGGCGCACCGCCTGGAGGCGACCGCGGCGGTGGCGCCGTTCGACGTCTATCGCGCGCTCCGGGTGCTCAACCCTTCGCCCTACATGTTCTACCTCCGTTTTCCCGAACGGGCGGTGGCCGGCTCCTCGCCGGAGATCCTGGTGCGAAGCGCGGGCGGGCGCGTGGCGCTTCGTCCGATCGCGGGAACGCGGCCTCGAGGCGCCGGGCGGGCGGAGGACGACGCGCTGGAGCGGGAGCTTCTGGAAAGCGAGAAGGACCGCGCCGAGCACGTCATGCTGGTCGACCTGGGGCGAAACGATCTCGGAAAGATCGCGCGAATCGGCTCCGTGAACGTGACCGAGCTGATCCACGTGGAGCGCTACTCGCACGTGATGCACCTGGTGAGCCACGTCGAGGCGGAGCTGCGCGAGGGGCTCGGCCCCTTCGACGTCCTGCGCGCCTGCTTCCCGGCTGGAACGGTGACCGGCGCGCCGAAGAAGCGCGCGATGGAGATCATCGAGTCGTTGGAGCCGGCGCGGCGCGGCGCGTACGCCGGCGCGATGGGGTACTTCGATTTTCACGGGAACGCCGATTTCTGCATCACCATCCGGACGGCCACGCTGGAAGGGGGCCGCATCCATCTCGGCGTCGGGGCGGGCATCGTGGCCGACTCCGACCCCGAGGCGGAATGGCAGGAAACGCGCAACAAGGGGCGCGCCGTCGAGGAAGCCGTTCGGCTGGCGCAGCGGGGGTTCGACGCGTGATTCTGATGATCGATAACTACGATTCCTTCACCTGGAATCTGGTTCAGTACCTGGGCGAACTGGCCGAGGTGCCGAAGGTCGTGAGAAACGACGAGATCACCGTGAAGGACGTGGAGGCGATGAATCCCTCCGCGATCGTCATCTCCCCCGGACCGGGGCGTCCCCGCGACGCTGGGATCTCCAGCGCGGTCGTGGAGCGCTTCGCGGGCCGGGCGCCGATCCTGGGAGTCTGCCTCGGCCACCAGTGCATCGGGGAGGTCTTCGGCGGGCAGGTGGTCCGGGCGGAACGCCTGGTGCACGGCAAGACCTCGGCTGTGATCCACACGGGGCGCGGCATCTTCCTCGACATCGACAATCCGTTCCAGGCGACCCGCTACCATTCGCTGGTCGTCGCGCGCGAGGGACTCCCCGAAACGCTCCAGGTCGTGGCGTGGACTCCCGAGAACGAGATCATGGCGCTCCGTCATCGAGACCACGAGACGTGGGGCGTCCAGTTCCACCCCGAGTCGATCCTCACGCCGCAGGGGAAGGATCTGCTCCGAAATTTCCTCCGCCTCGTGCCCGGACTCTCCGTCGCGGAGGCGCCCCGCCGCTCCATCCCGTCGTGATCGCGGAATTCCTGCCTCGCCTGATCCGGGGCGAACGGCTAGCCCGCGAGGAAGCGGCGGCCGCCGTCCGGGCCATGGTGCGCGGCGAGGAAGAGCCGGCCGTCATCGGTGCCTTTCTGGCCACGCTCGCCGCGCGCGGAGAGGCCGAATCGGAACTCCTCGGCGGCGCCGAAGCGCTCCGCGCGGAGGCGATTTCCTTCGAGCCCGGAATCGCGCCACTCCTCGACACCTGCGGCACCGGCGGCGACGGGAGCAGCAGCTTCAACGTCTCGACCGCCGTCGCCTTCGTCGCCGCCGCCGCCGGCGCCCCGGTGGCGAAGCACGGCAACCGCTCCGTTTCGAGTCGCTGCGGGAGCGCCGATGTCTTGGAATCGCTAGGCGCGGTGGTAGACCTCGGCCCCGAGGCCTGCGGCGCCATACTTCAGGAAGTCGGCTTCTGCTTCCTCTATGCACGCCGCTTCCATCCGGCGGTGGGCCGCGTGGCCCCGGTGCGGAAGGCGCTCGGGATCCGCACCCTCTTCAACTGGCTCGGCCCCCTGGCAAATCCCGCGCGGGCGACGCATCAGCTGCTCGGCGTTTCCGATCTCGATCGGGTCGAGCCGGTGGCGCGCGTGCTACTGGAACTCGGCACGCGGCGGGCGCTCGTGGTTCACGGCGGGGGAGGCGTCGACGAGCTCTCCCTCGAGGGGGAGAACGTCGCGATCCTCGTCGAGGCGGGAAAACCGCCGCGCCCGTTCCCGGTGGAGGCGCGGGCGCTCGGACTGAAGAGCGCGCCGGTATCGGCGCTCCGCGGTGGAGACGCCGTGGAGAACGCCGGAATCTTGCGCCGGGTCTTCGCCGGCGAGCGCGGCGCGGCCCGGGACGCGGTCGTCCTGAATGCCGCCGCGGCCCTCTGGGTGGCGGAGCGGGCCGCCGATCTCTCGGAGGGGGCGCGCCTCGCGGCGCGGACGCTCGACGAGGGAAGCGCGGGCCGCACGCTCGACGCCTTCATCGCCGCCACGCGCCGGCACGCGGCGGGGGGGCCGGCGGCGTGAGCGGCGATTTTCTCGCGGTCATCGGGCGGGAGCGACTGGAGCGCGTGCGCGACGACGCCCGCCGGATCCCGCTCGCCACGCTTCGCGCCGAGGCGGAGGCGCGTGGGAGCGAGCGGCGCTCGTTCCTCGACGCGCTCCGGCGACCCGCCGGGGAACCGCTTCGCGCCATCGCCGAGGTGAAGAAGGCCTCGCCCAGCGCCGGGACGATTCGCGCCGACTACGATCCCGCCGACATCGCCGCGCGCTACGAGGAAGCGGGCGCCGCGGCCATCTCGGTGCTGACCGAGCCGAACCGGTTCCGCGGGAGCATCGACGATCTGGCGCGCGTGCGGGATCGCGTCTCGCTGCCTCTCTTACTCAAAGACTTCGTCGTGGACGAGCGACAGCTCTACGAAGCCCGGGCGCGGGGCGCCGACGCCGCGCTCCTGATCGTCGGGCTCCTCGACCAGCGGCAGCTCCGCGACTACGCGGAACTCTGCATCGGCATCGGACTCGACCCGCTGGTGGAGATCCACGAGGTGGAGGAGCTGGAACGCGCGCTCTCGGTTCCCGGAGCCATCGGCGTCAACAACCGCGACCTCCGGACGCTCGAGGTGCGGCGCGGCCACGCGGAGGCGCTCCTGGCGAGGATCCCCTCGGAGCGCGTCCGCGTGGCGGAGAGCGGGTACAGGACGCGGGCCGAGATCGAGCGGCTGGAGTCGCTCGGCGCCGACGCGGTGCTCATCGGCGAGAGCCTCCTCCGCCAGGACGACGTCCGGGCTGGATTCGCGGCGCTCTTCGGACCCTCGGAGCGGGAACGATGAGGACCAGGATCAAGATCTGCGGAATCACATCGCCGGAGGACGCCGTCGCCTCCGTGGCGGCGGGGGCCGACTATCTCGGGCTCGTCTTCGCCGAAAGCCCGAGGCGGGTCTCGCTCGAACAGGCCCGCGCCATCCGGACGGCGGTACCGGGCGCCGACCTGGTCGGAGTGTTCCGCGACGAGAGTCCCGAACAGGTGGCACCGATCGCCGAAGCCCTCGGGCTTCGCGCGGTGCAGGTGGAGGGCTGGCTCGACCGGGTCCCGTGGCCGCTCGCGGATGTCTGGCATGTCCTTCGCGGCGCGGCCTTGCCGGAGCCATCGACGCTCCCGATGATCCCGCTTCGAACGTATCTGCTCGACGCCTACGATGCGGCCCTTCCCGGAGGAACGGGGAAGCGCGCCGATTCGGAGTGGGCGCGCCTGGCCGTCCGCGACGGCTTGCGGCTCTTCGTCGCCGGCGGGCTGACGGCCGAGAACGTCGGAGCGCTCGTTCGAGACGTGCGCCCCTACGGTGTCGACGTATCCACCGGACTCCAGGTCGCATCGGGACGTCCCGGACAAAAGGATCCGGCGAAGGTCCGCGCCTTCATCGAGCAGGTCCGCCAGGCGGATCGCGACCGGCCGAAGCGATCGTGAGCGGAGGCGCGGTGCCGGTCCCGTCGATGAGCGGCCGCTTCGGTCCCGACGGCGCCTTCGGCGGCGCCTACGTGCCGGAGACGCTCCACGAGCCGGTGCGCGAACTGGCCGAGGCGTACGAAGCGGCGCGGCGCGATCCCGCGTTCACCGAGTTGCTCGATCGAGAACTCCGCGACTTCGCGGGCCGGCCCACACCCCTCCTCGCGGCCCCACGGTTCGCCGCGGCGGCGGGGATTCGCCGCCTCTACCTCAAGCGCGAGGATCTCCTTCACACGGGCGCGCACAAGATCAACAACGCGATCGGGCAGGCGCTCCTCGCGCGAAGGCTCGGAAAGACGCGCCTCATCGCCGAGACCGGGGCGGGGCAGCACGGCGTCGCCACCGCGACCGCCGCCGCGCGCTACGGACTCACCTGCGCCGTCTACATGGGCGCCGTCGACATGGAGCGGCAGCATCCGAACGTGGAGCGGATGCGTCTGCTCGGAGCGGAAGTCATCGCCGTCGACTCGGGAAGCCGCACGCTGAAGGACGCCATCAACGAAGCGATGCGCGACTGGTCGGCTTCGGTCCGGACGACGCACTACCTCCTCGGGTCGGTCCTGGGGCCGCATCCCTATCCGACGATGGTCCGCGACTTTCACGCCCCGATCGGCCGGGAGGCGCGCGCGCAGGTCCTGGAACACGAGTCGGCGCTCCCCGATTTCGTCGTCGCCTGCGTCGGCGGCGGAAGCAATGCCATCGGGATCTTCAGCGCCTTCCTGGACGACGCCGCGGTCGCGCTGGTCGGCGTGGAGGCGGGCGGAGAGGGAATCGCCACCGGACGACACGCGGCTCGCTTCGCCGCGCCGGCCCCGGGCGTCCTTCACGGAACGCGGACGCTCGTTCTGCAGGACGACGCGGGGCAGGTGCGCGAGACCCACTCGATCTCGGCGGGCCTCGACTATCCGGCCGTCGGTCCCGAGCACGCCGCGCTCGCCGCCTCGGGGCGCGCGCGCTACGACGCCGCGACCGACGACGAGGCGGTGGAGGCGTTTCTCACGCTCGGCCGCTGCGAGGGGATTCTCCCCGCGCTCGAATCGGCCCACGCGCTCGCCTGGGTCCTGAGGGAGGGGCGGCGAGGCAGTCTGGGAAACGACCCGCTCGTGGTGGTGAATCTCTCCGGGCGGGGCGACAAGGATTTGGCGGTCGTGGAAGCATGGCAGCGCGCCCGCGCGGCGGCGGCGCCACGCTGATTCACTGCGAGGCGAGTACCCGCTCCGCTTCTTCGCGCGTCCGGAGCGCCACCTCGAGCCGGGGGTCGAGCAACAACGCCCGCATGGCCTCGTCGCGCGCGTACGGGTAACGTCCCAACTGCAGGTAGGCGTAGGCAAGATTTCCCCTCGCCGTCGCCTCCATCCATGAAGCGTCGCGGAAGCTCCGTCCCAGCGATAGATACAGTGTGTCGACCGCGGCCTGATAGCGCTCCTCCTCCAGTGCGATCGAACCGATGTCGAGCATCGGCACGGCGAAATCGGGGTAGAGCCTGGCCGCGCGGCACGCGGCATGATGGGCGTCGTCGAGTCGTCCCAGGCGGAGGTACCCCTGGGTGGCCAGGACCAGAACGTTGGCGCCATGCGGGTCGGCCTCCATGGCCGCGGCCAGCGCCGACGCCGCGTCGCGCGGCGACACGCCGCCGGTGCGATCGGGATACGATGCCTGCTCCGCCAGGACGCGAGCCAGGCTCGCACGGTACTCCGGGTTCTCGGGCGCGATTCGAACCGCTCGCTCGTACGCGCCCCGCGCGCCGCCCAGCCGCTGCCAGGCTTCCGAGGGGCCCGTGGCGGCGAATGCCTGGGTCAGGTGGGTCCGTCCCAGTTCCGCGCTCCAGCGCGCCTCCCAGGGAGCCAGGGCGGCCGCTCGCTCCAGCCCCTCGATCCGCCTCGGGTCCGATTCGGAGAGCCCGAGCGCCCTTCCGCCGAGGAATGCCGCGTTCCAGGCGGGGACGACGACGGAGAGCCAGAGGCCGGTCACGAGCAGCGCGGCCACCGCCCACGCGACGAGCGATGGCCGGGCGGGTGACTCCGGCATGGTGCGTCGGAAATCTTCCGCTCCGCCGCCGCCGTCGCGCGCGCGCCACGAGGCCCATCCCGCCACGACGGCCGCGAGGGAGCCCGTCGCCGCCACCGAAAATCCGGTCGCGCTCGAGACGCCCCATGCCGCGAGCGACGCGGCGGCCACGGCCGCACCCAGCCGATCGTCCACCCCCTCGCGCCGCGAGACGCGAAGACACGCCCGCGCGACGAGAAATACGACCAGAAACGCCGCGGCGATTCCCACGACCCCCTGGGTCGCCGCGATCTGAATCGCCTCGTTGTGCGCCTTGTCGGTGCTCGCGCTCCATTCCAGCCGCCAGAATTCCGCGGTGCGGTAGCGGGGGAAGAGGATTCCGAACGCGTCGGTGCCGGCGCCGAGGAGCGGGCGATCCGCCAGCATCGCGAGGCCCGCCCTCCAGAGATGAATGCGGGAGACGGTGGTCGGAGCGTTCAGATCGGTCACCTCGCGAAGCCGAGTCACGAACCCGGCGCCCATCGGCGTGGCGAGCGGGAGGAGGAACGCGAGCAGCGCCGCGGCGACGAGGAGGGCGATTCGTCCGCGGCGCGGCGCGACCGCGGCGGGCGCGGCATCCGCGGGGCGGCGTCCCGCCAGGAACCGAACCGCCGCGAACGTCACGGCCGCCGCGGCCGCTCCCAGCCAGGCCCCACGCGAGAGCGTGGCGGCCAGCACGAAGATCGAGAGCGCGGCGGTTGCCAGCGCGGCGGCGCGGCCGGCGAGCGATCGCGTCCGGCTCGCGAGGAGGAGCGTCAGCGGCAGCGCCATCGCGAGGTAGGCTCCGAGCGTGTTCGGATGGCCGAGCGGTCCGGAGACGCGCGTCTTCCCTTCGAACGTGGCGGCGCCGCTCCAACCGATCGGATCGAGCCCGAGAAACTGCGCGACCGCGTAGGCCGCCGCCGCCGCCGCGGCGATCGTGACGGCGAGCGCGACCCGGTCGAGCCAGCGTGGCGCGGCGGCGAGACGGCGCGACGCGAAGTAGAGGGTCGTGAGCGCCAGCGCCGTCACGAGCCCGGCTGGGCGACTCGACGAACCATGGAGGCTCGCGCCGGAATGGACGGAGAAGATCGTGGAGAGCACGGAGGAAGCGAGGAAGAGAAGGAGCGCGGAGCCGGCGGGATCATTCCGTAGCGACCTCCGCGAGCGCGCCGCCGCGGACCGAAGCGTCGCGCCGACTCCCTGCGACTCCGCGCGCGCGAGGAGGCGAGCGAGTGCGAGCGCGCCGAGAACGGCCGCGCCGGTCGCAACCAGAGCGACCTTGTGCGGCTCGAAGGCATCGTCTCCGCCCCGCACGAAGACGAGGGGCAGGAGGAGGAGTTCGAGGAGCAGGACAATCTTCATCGGCGCCTATCCTGGCCGCATCGGCGCCCCGCGTCAAATCGGGAAGCGGGCCGGGTCGTCGAAACACTCGACGGAAGCGCGCGGTTCAAGTACCATTCCGGCACTCGCTTGCGCCCGTAGCTCAGCTGGATAGAGCGTCTGCCTCCGGAGCAGAAGGCCAGGGGTTCGAATCCCTTCGGGCGCACCACTTTTTTCTCTGCCATGACCTCGAACCAAGTACCACACGGCTGGACCGAGGCGCGGGTCGCGCGCGCGATCGCCATGGCCATCAGCGGCGTGGTCGTCGTGGCGGATTTCTGGCTTCTGGTCGTCTTCCTCCGCGCGACGCGCGGACTCCCCGGCGGCCTGGCCTCCTACTGGTACATCCTGACCGGGATCGTGGCCGTATTCGTGTTCGCCATCCTCCGGCTCCGGAGGCACTGGCGCGCGTTCCAGGCGGGGGAGTAGCCCCGCCCGAAGGCACGGAGATTGCAGATTCACCCCGGCCGTGACTACCGACCCGCGTAAACCCATGCAATTCATCACGGACGACCTCGGGGGGGGCGACCTGTTTTTTGCCACCCTCCAGGAAATTACCAGCCTGATCAGTGGGGGGAAGGCGCAGGAGACCATCTTCGAGTCAGTTCTAAGCTGCGCCCTCCAAATGCTTGAAGCACAGGCGGTTTTCCTCATCACGGTGGACGGGCCCCGGGTTCGGAAGTTCGCGCTGCGGATGACCCAGGACCGGCACATCCTGGGACTCGAACGGTACGAACTCCCCAGCCAGGCGGGCATCACCCGGTGGGTGCTTCTGGAGGGGCAACCGGTCCACGTCCCCGACGTCGGGGCCGACCCCCGTTACCACCCCAGCGTCGACTCGCTCCCCGGAATCCGGACGGCCGCCTGCCTCGCCGCGCCGCTGAAGGTGCGGGAGGCGACCCTGGGAGTTCTGGTCGCGGTGAACCGAATCGACGCCTCTCCGTTCCACGACCGACATCTTCGCGTCCTGTCGCTCCTGGCGAACCAGACGGCCATCGCCATCGAGAACGGAAAGCTCTACCGCCGCGCCGAGCAGCTCGCGGTCACGGACGATCTGACGCAGGTCTACAACTACCGCTTCTTGAAGATGGCGCTCCGGCGCGAGGTGAAGCGCGCCGCGCGTTTCAGTCAGCAGTTCTCGATTCTGATGATCGACGTCGACAATCTGAAACGGTACAACGACCAGAACGGGCACCTCCGGGGGAGCGAAGTGCTGCGGCTGATCGCGCAGATCCTGGTGCGCGAGGCGCGCTCCATCGATCTTGTCGCGAAGTACGGCGGCGACGAATTCGTCGCGATCCTCCCGCAGACGTCGCGCGAGGGAGCGTGCGTCTTGGCCGACCGCGTGAAGACCGCCGTGGCCGCCGCCGCGTTCCCGCTCGTGACCCCGGGTGTGATCACGGTGAGCCTCGGCGTCGCGACCTACCCCGAGAACGGCATCACCGCGGGCGAGGTCCTGGAATCGGCCGACATCGCGCTCTACGCCGCCAAGCAGTCGGGAAAGAACCGCGTTTCCATCGCTTCGACCGACCCGGGCGCGCGCGGCCTCTCCTCGCGCGGCGAAGCCGCGGCGGGCGACTCCATCGATTCGTTTTGACGGGGCCCGGCCCCGCGGATAAAGTCGGCCTCGTGCGAACGTGGATCCATGATCCGTTGCTGGTGCTGGCCTCCTTCGGCGCCGTGGCGGCATTTCTGGGGGTCGCCCGCGTCTCGCGCGGATGGAGCGCCGACACAAGGCGCAAATGGCTGCATGTCTCCGTCGGCGCCTGGGTCCTCTTCGTGACGCCCCGCTTCGCGCACCTGGCCTGGGCGCTCGTTCCGCCGGTCGTCTCCATCGCCGTGAACGCGTCGCGACTCCTGCGCGGGTCGTTCCCGGAACTGGCCGACGAGCCCGGCGCGTCGCGCGGACTCTGGACGTTCCCGCTCGGCATCGCGCTCGCGTATCTCCTCTTCTGGCACGACGCGGGGCGCGCGCCGATCCTCGCGGGCGTGGCGGCGCTCACCTTCGCCGATCCGGCGGCCGCGCTCGTGGGGCGCCGCTTCGGCCAGCGCCGCTTCCGCGGCTTCGGCTTCGGGCGATCGGTCGAGGGTTCGATCGCGTTCTTCGTCGTCGCCGCGCTGGCGTGCGGCTGGACAGCCTCGCACGCGGCCCCCGCGCTGCCGTTCCTCCGCTTCGCGCTCGGATGCGGCGCGGCGGGGGCGGTCGTGGAAGCGATGGCGCCCCCTGGTTGGGACAACGTCGCGATACCGCTCGCGGTGGCGGCGGCGTACAGCGTGCTCGGCTAAATGATCATCTCGATCGAGCCCCTCTGGATCGGACTCGGCTTGGCGGCTCTCGGCTCCATCGCCGTGAGGGTCCTGGGGCAGGGGACGTGGGGGGCGGCGCTCGCTGGATTCGCGGTGGCGGCTGCGATGGTGGCGGGCTTCGGGCCCGGCATCATGGCGCCCCTCGCGCTCTTCGTGCTCGGTGCTGGCGGGCTGACGAGGCTTGGCCGCGCCACCAAGGAATCGAAGCACGCCGCGGAGAGGAACCAAGGGCGACGCGGCATCGCGCACGTTCTGGCGAAGCTTGGGATCCCGGCCGCGCTGGGCGCCGTCGCCGCAGTATCCGCGGAATCGCGAGGATGGTGCGCCGTGGCAGCCGCCGGCGCGCTGGCAGGGGCCTTCGCCGATACGGCAGCGACCGAGGTGGGGCCGCTCGCACCGGGCGCTGTGTATCAATGGAGAGGCGCCCGCTTGGTGCGCGCGCCGCACGGAAGCCCAGGGGGAATGAGTGTCGCGGGGCTCCTCGCGGGCGCGGCGGCGGCCGTCGCCGTGGGGTTGGCCGCATGGTGGTGCGGAGTCGTGACGAACGGCGCGGCCTCCGGCGCGGTTGCGGCGTCCGGCTACGCGGCGAGTCTCATCGAGAGCGTCGTGGGCGCGTCCGTAGTCGGGGAGCGGATCGGACATTTCGGACGTAATGTCCTCGTCTCGGCCCTCTCGGCTGGGCTGGCCGCCGCAACGGCATGGGGAATCGCGGGAGGGGGACTGGTTCATGGCTGAATTGCTTTGCGTGGTGGGGGCGAGACCGAACTTCATGAAAATGGCGCCGATCCTCGAAGCGCTCCGCGCCTATCCGGCGCTCCGCCCACTCCTGATCCACACGGGACAGCACTACGACGAGGCAATGTCCCGCGTCTTCTTCACGGAACTCGGCCTCCCAACGCCCGATCGGAATCTGGAGATCGGTTCCGGCGCGCACGCTCGCCAGACGGCGCGCATCATGGAGGCGTTCGACGCACTCCTCGACGAGCGACGAAACGCGCGGCTCGTCCTCGTGGTGGGGGACGTGAACTCCACGATGGCCTGTGCGCTCGTCGCCGCGAAGCGAAACGTGAAGGTCGCCCACGTGGAAGCGGGGCTCCGGAGCCGGGACCGCGCCATGCCGGAGGAGATCAACCGTCTCGTCACGGACGTCGTCTCCGACCTCCTGTTCGCCACGTCCTCGGATGCCGTCGAAAACCTCGTGGCCGAGGGGATTGCCCGGGACAAGATCCACCTGGTCGGAAACACCATGATCGACACCGTGCAGCGCCATCTGGCGGCGGCACGAGCACGCAACCCCGCCGGGCGCTTTGGCCTCACTCGAGGCGGATATGGCGTTGTGACGCTACATCGCCCCAGCAACGTCGACGATCCGGCGGGGCTACGCGGGATCCTCGACGCGCTGCGCGCGGTGGGGACACGCCTACCGCTCCTCTTTCCGGTCCATCCGCGCACCCGTGAGCGAATCGCGGGGATCGGGTTCATCGCTCCGGCGGCGTTGGTGCTTTGCGAGCCGCTAGGGTATCTCGACTTCCTCGGGCTCATGGATTCGGCGCGCCTCGTCATCACCGACAGCGGCGGGATCCAGGAGGAGACCACGGCTTTGGGGGTGCCCTGCATGACGCTCCGGGCGAATACGGAGCGGCCGATCACCATCACGGAGGGGACGAATCAGCTCCTCGGGGACGACCCGGCCGCGATTCTACCGGCCGTGGACGCGCTCCTGCGGGACGGCCCCGGACCGCCCCGGCGCCCGGCACTCTGGGATGGACGGGCGGGGGAGAGGATCTCCGAGGTGCTCGCGCGGAAGTTGGGGGTCGGTTGACACTCGGAGCCGGAGGTTGGTAGACTGCAAGCTTGTAGGTGTATGACATCCCACCAATTGAAGGGAACCGAGTGACGACCAGAGTGATTCGCGGAAGTCGGGGAACCCGAGGCGGGCGACGAGGGTCATGGCTTCCGTTTTTCGCGCTCCTCCTCGGAGCCATGGTTGCATCACCGAGTGCGGCGCTCGCCGCCGAGCAGGCCGCGGAATATTCCATCGGTCTGGGCGACGTGCTCCACGTGCAGGTTGCCGGCCGTGCCGATCTTTCCGGGAAGTACACGGTCGGACCCGACGGGCAGATCGCGCTCCCTCTCGTCGGCGCGGTGACGGCGCGCGGCCGGGCCACGCGCGATCTGAGCATCGATCTTTCCAGGCGCTACTCTCTCTTCGACCGGGACATCACGCAGGTCACCGTCAGCATCGCCGAGGTGCAGAGCCGAATCGTATTCGTGCTCGGAGCGGTGCTTCGTCCCGGGAAATACTCGTTCTCGCAGGAGCCATCCGTTTGGGACGCCATCGGGGAGGCGGGGGGGCCCGCCGATGATGCCTTGCTCAGCTACGTGGAGATCATTCCCGGAGCGGAGGGGGATGGACGACGGCCAAGCGTGGTCGACGTGGCGAACGCCGTTCGGCTTGGACAACTCTCCACGCTTCCGCGCCTGAAGCCCGGCGACACCGTGCGCGTGCCGCGCGGAGTTCCGGGCGCGCCTCTCAGTTACACGGTGTCCGTATTCGGTGCGGTCGCCGTGCAAGGGATCATTCCCCTGGAGCAGGCACAGGATCTAATCTCGGCGCTTATTCGCAGCGGAGGTCCGACGGCCGATGCGAATTTGTCGCGAATCGAGATCATTCGGAAGAGCGGCCCTCGAGTCGTCAGCCTCAAGGTGAGCGTGGAAAACTACCTCGCCAAGGCCAGCACCCCCGGTAATCCCCCGCTCGTCGCGGGGGACACGGTCTACGTTCCGCGCTCGGGTTCCGGGAGGCCTGGCTTCTTCGCGATCGCGAGGGGCCTCCTGCCGGTGATCGCGATCGTCACTGCCGGCGTCGGCCTGGTCAGTCGATAGCGGCCGCGCCGGTCGTGAACCCCAAACCCCCCATCGACCTACGGGAAATCGTCTGGCGCTCCCGGCGCTACATCTGGGTGGCGCTTCTGCCGTTCGTTCTGGCGTTGTGCGCTGGACTGATTTTCATGACCCTGGCTACCCCGCTCTACATGTCCTACGTCACCGTTGCGCTCGAGGATCCGACGCGCGTGTCGGCCGCGCTCGAGCCACTCGTCCGCGAAGAACGCTCGCGGGACTCCCGAGCCCAGCGGACCGCGGAGTTGGACGGCAGGGTCCACAGTCGCCCGTTTCTACAATCGGTGGTCACGCGAATGGGCCTCAATTCGACTCCGGAAGTGCTTTCCATCGCTGCACTCGCCGTTCGCCGCTGGCCGGGCATCAGCGCCGAGGAGTTCGCCACGAGAAAGGCCATCTCCGCGATCACGAAGAGTATTGCGGTCGCGCCGGTGGGGAGGACGTACGTGCGCGTCTCCGCCACCGCGAGTGACCCCGAGTTCGCGCAAGCGCTTGCGCTGGCGATTTCGAGCCTTTTGCAGGAGGAAAACCGTCGCAAGAGCCTCGAACAGTCCGCGGCGCGAAGCGACTTCAGCGAGGATCAGATCCCGGTTTTCGAAGAGAATGTCAGAAAGGCCGAGGAGGCGCTTCGTCGCTTCCAGGAACGGATCATCGGCAGGCAGCTCGGCGACAATCCCGTGACGCCCGCGAACCTGGCGGCGGCGCGAGTGGAAGTCCGGCGTGCCGACGAGGAGATCGATCTGTTGCGCGGCCGCCTGAATCTCGCGCGCGGCGATTGGACCGAGGTGGCGGGTGGAACGTCCGCGGCCCCCCCGACACTGTCGAGCCGGCGGGCCTCCGATCTCGAGTCGCAATTGCGGGACTTGGAGACGGCGTATGGCGAGTCGGCGATCAAGGGCGGAGACGTCGCCTCCGTCAAGCTCCGGATCGGTACCGTCCGCCAGGCGCTTTACGCTGAATACTCGGCGCTTGCGGAGGTGGTCGTGGCGGAGCTTTCGCCATCCAGCAGAGAGGCGGCCGCCGGCATCGCACTCGACCGGGCGACCCTACGCACGCTGCAGGAAAAGAGCCGGAAACTCTCGGACTACATCTCGAACTTCTCCCGCACCGCGCATAGCGCTCCCGGCGAGCAGATGGAGTTGGAGCGACTGCGCGGCGAAGTGGAGACCAACCGCAATCTGCTCCTTACGCTTCGCAAGGAGGCGACTTCGTCTCGAATGTCCCAGGCCCTCGAGCTGAGCCCGCTCGGTTCCAGGCTGCAGATCGTTGAGACTCCTCAATTGCCGTTGGCGCCCTATTTCCCGAAACGGAAGGACGTGCTCCTGCTCTCACTGCTGGCGGGGAGCGCGCTGGCGGCGGGCCTCGTCTTCGCCATGGAGAAGTTTGCATCTTCGCTCCGAACCGTGGAGCAGCTGGAGCGCGCCATGGGAATCAAGGTCATCGCCACGATCCCGCGAATCGAGGGATGGCCGCGCCCTGGCTCCTTCACTCACAATCACTGGGCCGCTCTAAGTATCGCCGCCGTGTTGCTTCTCACGCTCACATTCTACGGGATTCACGCGACACTTCAGACCGACCGACGCCCGCCAGGCGGCGCGCCGACGACCACGAAGTAGAACGGGGGCTGACGCGTGTCGAGTAAGAAGAGGCGCAACTTCTTCGCCGATATTCAAGCCGACGGTGCCGACGTCACCGAGACGAGGCGCCTGATTCAGAATCTCATGCGACAGGCATCGGGCGACGACCGCAAGGTGTACATGATGGCGAGCGCGTCCAGGGGGGAGGGGAAGAGCACGCTCTGCGCGCTGCTCGCCACGGTGGCGGCGCGCGTCTTCCAAAAGCAGACTCTGATCATCGACGCGGACATGCGAAGGCCGACGATGCACCTGCTGCTCGATCTGCCGCAACAGCCGGGACTCTACGAACTGCTCCAGGGGCACGTGTCCCTCGATGTCGTGCTGCGTCCCACGCCGCTTCTGACCCTGAAGGGGCTCACGAGCGGCCGCGTCACGGGATCCCAGGCCGATGCCTATCGCGACACTGCGTTCGCCGATCTGATCCGAAGGGTCCGCCCGTCGTTCGACTTCATCTTCGTCGATGCCGCGCCGATCGTGCCCGTCACGGAGCCGCTTCTCATGGCGGAGCACGTGGACGGGATTCTGGTTGTGGCGATGGCGGGCAAATCAGGACTGCCGATGTTGCACCGGATGAGCCAGCTTCTCACTCCCGTACTCCCGAAGGTCGTCGGAGCCGTCGTGAACAACCCCGAGAACTACCTGCCGTACTACTACGAGCACCGATACTACGGCTACAGGAGCCCCGACCTGCGGCGTGGCGCGCACCAAGCGGGAGGAACGAGCAGTCCAGCGACGGGTGCAACCCCGGACACAGGACGAAAGGAAAGGCATGACCACGACTCGAAAACGATCTTCGAGAGCGAGCGAACGCGGCACCACCGCGCTTGAGCGCAGGCTAACCGGACGCATCGAGAGGAAATCGGCGCGGATCGGGATCATCGGCATGGGGTACGTCGGCCTTCCGCTCGCTATGGAGTTCGCGAAGGCGGGCTTCGCCGTGACAGGATTCGAGATCGACGCGAAGCGCGTCGCAATCCTGAATTCGGGCAGGTCCTACATTCAGGACGTTCCGACCGCGGAAGTCCGAAGCCTGGTCAAGAGCGGGATGCTCCGCTCCACGCTCGACTTCGACGAGCTTCGGCGAATGGACGCGATCGACATCTGCGTGCCTACGCCGCTTCGAAAGACGCGGGATCCAGACGTTTCCCACATCGTGGCGGCCGTGGCGGAAATCGCGGCTCGTTTGAAGCGAGGACAAGTGGTCGTACTCGAGAGCACGACCTATCCGGGAACAACGGAGGAACTTGTGCGCCCGGCGCTCGAAGAGCGCGGCTTCACGGCGGGCAGGGATTTCTTCCTGGCATTCTCGCCGGAGCGCGTGGATCCGGGAAATGCGAAGTATCAGACACGCAACATCCCGAAGGTGGTCGGGGGAGCGACTCCGCCGTGCACGAGGGTCGCGACGGCACTGTATGGCTCGGTTCTGGACACGGTCGTACCCGTTGCCTCGACTCAAGTCGCCGAGATGGTCAAGCTCTTGGAGAACACGTTCCGCAGCGTGAACATCGGCCTCGTGAACGAGATCGCGCTGATGTGCGATCGGTTGAAGATCAACGTGTGGGAAGTCATCGAGGCCGCGGCCACGAAACCATTCGGCTTCATGCCCTTTTACCCCGGACCGGGGCTCGGCGGGCACTGCATCCCGATCGATCCGTTCTACCTTTCGTGGAGGGCAAAGCAGGCGGGTTTCGAGGCCCGTTTCATCGAACTCGCCGGCCAGATCAACGGAAACATGCCGTACCACGTGGCCAACCTGGTCACCCACGCGCTGAACGAGCAAAAGCGATCCGTGAGGGGCGCGCGAGTGCTCGTACTGGGCGTCGCCTACAAGGCCGACATCGACGACGTTCGAGAATCACCGTCTCTCGACCTGATCGAGATTCTGGACCGAGAGGGAGCTACAGTGTCCTTCTGCGATCCGTTCGTGCCCAGCATTCGACACCACGATCGGACCATGCGGGCGGTCCCTTTTCGTGCCGGCACACTCCGGAGCGCGGACTGCGTCGTCATCGCGACGGCGCACAAGGCCTTCGACTATCGCCTTGTCGCCCGTCACGCGCGAAGCATCGTCGACTGCAGAAATGCCTTGGGAGGACGTCGGACTCGCGGCGTTCACCGGCTCTAGCCGTGGCTCGGTACCTGGTAACGGGAGGGGCGGGTTTCATCGGCTCCCATATTGCGGCGAGGCTGGTTCGGGACGGGCACGAAGTTCGGATCCTGGACAATCTATCCACGGGCCGGATGACGAACGTGGAGGCGGTTCGGGCGGAGGATCGGCACGGTCGGTTCACGTGGATCGAGGGTGACATTCGATCGTCGGAGACCTGTTCCAAGGCCAGCGCGGGTGTCGACTTCATCATCCATCAGGCGGCGCTCGCGTCGGTCCCGCGTTCCATTGAACGACCCACCGACTGCACCGACGTGAATGTGAGCGGGACGGTCAACCTTCTCACGGCCGCTCGCGATCATCGCGTGCGACGTCTGGTTTTCGCCAGTTCCTCCTCGGTCTACGGCGATACGCCGACGCTGCCCAAGCACGAGGACATGCCGCCGGAGCCGCTGTCGCCCTACGCGGCCAGCAAGCTGGCCGGCGAGCATTTCGTGCGCGTCTTTGGCATCACCATCGGCCTATCGACGGTTTCACTCCGCTATTTCAATGTTTTCGGACCGCGGCAAGATCCGAACTCTCAATACTCCGCGGTCATCCCGCTGTTCATCACGGCAGTCCTGGCGGGAAAACGACCGACGATTTTCGGAGATGGAGAACAGAGTAGGGATTTCACCTTTGTGGACAATGTCGTCCAGGCCAACCTCGACGCGTGCACGCGAGGGGACTTTCGCGGCGAAGCCATGAACGTGGCATGCGGCGACCGCTACTCCCTCCTTCAACTTCTATCGGAGGTGGAGCGGATCACGGGGGCCAAGGCGTCGCCCGAGTTCCTGCCTCCTCGCGTGGGCGACGTCCGGGACTCCATGGCCGACATCGGAAAGGCGCGGGCGATGCTTGGATTCGCGCCTTCCGTCGACTTCCGCGAGGGTCTCGAACGAACGGTCGCCTTCTATCGAAATGCCCGGTGACGCCGTTCTCCGGCCGGGCGGCGAACTACGCGTCATGGTGGAAGCGGACGATCGCGCGTGGGACCGTTTCGTCGACGCGCATCCCGAGGCGAAGCAGTATCACCGGTGGGTCTGGAAGCGAGTCGTCGAACGTGCATTCGGACATCGAACGCTCTATCTGTCGGCACGACGGAACGGCGCCATCGTTGGTGTTCTCCCGCTCGTCGTGATGAAGAGCGCCCTCTTTGGGCGCTTCCTGGTCTCCATGCCGTTCTTCAACTATGGCGGCGTTCTGGCGGCAGATGGGGATACGGCGATCGAGGCGGCCCTCATCGCCGCGGCCGGGGAAGCCGGCGCCGCGGAGCGGGCATCGTTCGTGGAGCTTCGCCACGACCGACCCCACGACGGCCTGGCCGCCACCCGCTCCCACAAGGCGGCCATGATCCTGCCCCTCCCAGACTCCGCCGACTCCCTCTGGAAGGACTTCAATCCCAAACTCCGAAATCAGATCCGAAAGTCCGAGCGCTCCGGGCTTCGCTTCTCGATCGACGAGCCGGGAAACCTCGAGGCGTTCTACGGAGTCTTCTCGCAGAACATGCGGGACTTGGGCACACCGGTCTATGGCAGGGGGTTCTTCCGGGCGATCGTGGGTGAACTCGGCGCGGCCGCGGCGGTTGGCGTCGTGCGTCTGGACCGGCGGGCGATCGCGGCCGGAATCCTCCTCCACCACCGGAACGCGGTGGAAATTCCCTGGGCGTCCTCTCTGCGACGCTACAATTCACTTTGCCCCAACAACTTCCTTTACTGGAACTCCCTCCATGCCGCCATCGCGGCCGGGCGAACCTCATTCGATTTCGGCCGTTCCAGCGTCGGCGGTGGAACTTATCGATTCAAGGCGCAGTGGGGCGCCAAACCGCTGGGGCTGCACTGGCAGTATTGGCTGGCCCCTGGAGCGCGCCCCACGGAGTTGGCTCCGGATGGGGGACGCTTCCGGCTTGCCGTGGAGGTCTGGAGGCGACTCCCGCTGCCGATCACTCGGGCGATCGGCCCGGGAATCGTCAAGTACATTCCTTGACTCAACCTACACGATTTGATAGGCTTCTTTTCGTACCCGGCGCTGCGATGTCGCGCGCCGGGACCGGCTGTATTTTGTCCGGCCGCAAGCAGGCGGAAAGGCCCGCAGCCCAATGGGGGGTTCATGGCTAGGCACAACGTCCTCGGCGCATCGCTAGCTGCCGCAATCTTTCTGGGGACTTTCTCGTCCATCGCTGAGCCATCGCTGCTCACCACCAACTACTCCTATGGTTCCGCGTTCAGCAACCTGCGCTCCATGGCGCGCCTGAGCGACGGGACGCTTGCCTTCGCGTACCAAAAGGGCTCACCCGCCTCGGCCGGGAATGGGCTGGTGCTCGTGACTTCCGAGGACAACGGAGCCTCCTGGAATCAGGTCCTCCAGATCGCCGCCATCAACAACGTCTTCCCGGATATCGTGGCCGGCCCCGGCCGGTCGCTGTACGTCGTTTATTCCACCAATAGCGACGGAGCGGGGTCGAAGAAGGATGCCTCGTTTGCCAAGGTCGAGTACGACGCGAGCACCGGTACATGGAAGGTCGCGCGCACGTCCTTCATCGTGGACGCCACGACCCTCAATGGTGCGTTCAACGCGGTCATCGCTTCCGAAGGCGGGCTCCTCTGGAGCGCGATGCGCTATTACGGGGGGGCCGGGTACTCCGTGCGGGTCTACGTCTCCGCCGACGATGGCGCGACCTGGAGCTATGCGCTCGAGGCGGACGCCCCGGGTCCGAATGCGGACGAGACAGCCGTCTTCGCCACGTTCGGCGGCAAACTAGCCCTGATCTATTACCACCAGAACTACCAATTCCGCTCGCGCGTCCGGGACATCGGCTCTCCCACCGGATCATGGGGCGCTTCGCGGTTGATTTACCAGGTTACGAGCGAACTGGGGTCGAAGTCGGGGTATTCGGCCGTCGTGGATGACCAGGATGAGATCCACCTCGTGTTCAGCCAGAGGGGTATCAAGCATCTCCGCACATCGGGCGGCGTCTGGCAAGGCGTGCCAATCGTCGTTTCGGCATCTGGTTCCGATCCCGCCGTCGCGACCGATGGAAGGGATCTCTGGGTTGTTTGGCAAAATCCTATCGGGACGGATCAATACGCGATGCCGTATCAGCGCTATGACGGTGCCTCCGCGACGTGGGATCCCATGGGTGGCAGCTTCCAGCACCCGTCCGAACGACTGCCGGAGGCGGCTTGGTGTTATTCGGCCACGGCCGGGACATGGTCGGACGTGACCCTCGGAGCCGGAAATAAGAGCAAATACGACGTCGTCAACGCATCCACGCTCCAGACTCTGAGGGATCCAGGCGACGCCCTCTACGTCGGGATGTCAGTACCGTTCTCCTATCTCCGTGTGCTTCTCGGCACGAAGGGGATCGGTGGCGAATCGGCGTGGGAGTACTGGAACGGCACCGCATGGACGGTCTTTATTCCCACGTTCGGGCCCTATCATTTCGAGGCGGGGAAGGATCTCCGCCTCTGGCCCACGATCGGGGAGGGACCGGCGGATTGGAGCACGCTTTCCGTAAACGGAAGCTCGGCGTTGTACTATGTTCGCGCCAGAGCCACGTTAGGCTACTCCACCGCTCCGCGCGCCACACAGATCACATCGTATGAGCGGAACCGCTTCGCGGCGGTCGTGCCCAGGGACCCGGCCGGCCTGACCCTATCCTGGACGCGCGGGAAGACGGGGCCGTACACCATCGAGACGCGCGGCACCGTTGCCTGGACCGATATCGGGGGAGGCACGCCGCTACTCGCGGGACGCATGGCGGCCCGGGCCTTCAGCGCTCCCGCCGGGCCGGGGCTCCATCAGAATTTTCCGAACCCCTTCAACCCGCGCACGACGATCCGCTTCTCGCTCGCCACGGCCGGGCCGGTCCGCCTGAATGTGTACGACGTGCAGGGACGGACGGTCGCGACCCTGGCTGAGGGAGCGTATGCGGCGGGCACGCATGAGGTGGCCTGGGACGGAAGGACGAGGAGTGGCGTCGCCGCGTCCTCCGGCGTCTACTGGTACCGCCTGGAGGCGAACGGCGCCCGTGCAACGCGCCGTATGACCCTTCTCCAGTAATCTGTAATCGATCTATGCATCGTTTGCCCCATTCCGCTGTGTCGGGCGACGCGACGTCGTGCGACTGTGTGGTTCTCGGCGAACTGAATCTCGTGCGAGCGGCCGGCATGGCGGGCTTGCGCCCGCTCGTAGTTTCCCGCAACCCGTTCACGGCACGATCACGCTACGCCGCCGGTGAGGCCACCGTGACGGCGGCAGTCGAGGACATGGAACGCTCCGCCGAGGAACTGCTGGCGCTCGGACGCTCCATGCCGGGTCGCCCGGTGCTCTACTTCAGCAACGACGCACACCTCCTCATGCTCGCCCGCCACCGTTCCGAGCTGTTGACCGCCTTTCGGTTTCTCCTGGCCGAATCCGAACTGATCGAGGACCTCGTCGACAAGAGCCGCTTCCAGGAGCTTGCCCGGCGCCATTTATTGCCGGTCCCCGGTTCGATCCTCTGCGATGACGATGCGACCGATTTGGACCCGCCCTGGGGCTTCCCCTGCATCGTCAAACCCACCTCGCGCGTCGGGTGGTTCGAGTCGAAGATCATGGGACGGGTCCCGCACAAGGTGTTCAAGGTGTCCGGCAGAGCCGAACTCCGGGAGTGGGCCGCGAGGCTTCGAGAGGGCGGCCGGGCGTTCATTCTCCAGGAATACGTGGAGGGGGGGGACGACGCCATTTTCTCCTATCACGCCTACGTCAACGCCTCGGGGCGAACTCTCGGCTGGTTCGTCGGGAAAAAGGTCCGCACCTATCCCATGGATACCGGCCGGAGCACCTGCTTGGAGCTAGTTCATGACGAGGAGGTGCGCCAGCTCGGCGAATCGATCCTCGGGCGGCTCGGATTCCGGGGAGTCGTGAAGATCGACTTCAAACGCGATGTCCGCTCGGGGCGACTTTTCCTGCTCGAGGTCAATCCCCGGTACAACATCTGGCATTACCTTGGAGCTGTCTGCGGGGTGAACCTCCCCGGAATCTGCCATCGAGACCTTACCGGCGGTGCGCCGGTTCCAGAGTCGACCTACCGGACCGGGATTCGGTGGATCAGCGTTCCGATGGACCTGAAGGCGACCTGGAGCCTGATCCGTTCGCGAAAGCTCCGCGTCGGTGCCTGGATCCGGTCGTACGCAGGCCGCAAGATCTACAACCGGTTCGCCTGGAACGATCCCATGCCCGTCCTCGCCAGCGGGAGCAGCGCTATCGTCCGCCGGCTCGCGCGTCGCGAATCTTCCGCTCCGATCGCCGGCACGCGTACCTGAGCGTTGCTCTCGGCCGAACCCATGCGTTACGCGATTCTGGCCGATATTCACGCCAACGAGGAGGCGCTTCGCGCCGTCCTGGCGGATGCGCGGCTGCGCTCGGTGGATCGGGTCGTCTCGCTCGGTGACGTGGTCGGCTTCAACGCAGCTCCTGATGAATGCGCGGCGCTTCTGTCGGAGGCGGCTGCCATTGCGGTTGCAGGGAACCACGATCTCGTGGCGATCCGCCAGGCCGAACCCGACCGCTTCGGTCCGCGAGCCAGACGGGCCATCCTATGGACGCAACAAGCAATTTCCGCGACGACCCACGGCTACCTCGAATCACTGGTCGAGGTAGCGGATGTGGATGGCGCCTTCATCGCGTGCCATGGGTCGCTCTGGAGCCCGCACGACTACGTCAAGACCCCGGAGACGATCGATCGAATGTTCCGAGATCTCGCCACGTACTGGCCGCGACACTCGATCTGTTTCTTCGGACACACGCATCGGCGAGCCGTGCATCGCCGGGACTCCGCCGATTCTTCCGTGGCGCCGCGCGGCGAGATCGCCCTCGCTCCGGGCGGATCGTATCTGATCAACCCCGGCAGCGTCGGGGAACCACGCGACGAAGACCGGCGCGCGTCCTACGCGATCCTCGACGCGTCCTCCTCCCGCCTCGAATATCACCGAATACCCTACGACCGCGCGGCCACGCTTCGGCGCGCCAGACGGGCTGGGCTTCCGCCTCCTCGTCGCCGCCTGGCATCCGTTCTGAAATCGATCCTCGCGAAGATCGGCTACCGGCCATGATCGTTCCCGCGTTCGTCCTGGGGCTGGGCGCCAACGGGCTCGGAATCGTCCGCGCGCTGGGCCGGCACGGCGTTCCCGTGGTGGGAATTTACCGCGGCGAGGACGAGGTCGGGCGTCACTCCCGGTTTTGTAGGGCGGAGCGATTGCCGGACATGGCGAGCGAACGGACCTCCTACCTCGCGCGGCTGGAGGACCTGGCGGGAAAGTCGGGGGAGCGCCCGGTCCTCATCCCGACCAATGATGCCACCGTGGCCCTTCTCGTCGAGGAACGCGACCGATTGGAGGCACGATTCCGGTTCGTCCTTCCGAGCACCGATGGCGTCCTCGCGCTGATGGACAAGGCCGAGGTCGTGGCGATCGCCCGCCGAGCCGGGGTCCCCGGGCCGGTCACGGTCACGGCCTCGACGATGTCGGAGGCGATCCGAGCGGCGGATGAAATTCCGGTACCCTGTATCGTGAAACCGCGGCGACCGTGGACCGAAGCAGCCGCCCGGCTCCCGAAGGTGGCCCGGCTCGATTCGAAGGAGGAAATCCGCGAGTTCATCCGGACGCACGAGGCGGCGCTTCCAGCGCTTGTCTTCCAGGAGCTCATCCCCGGGGAAGACTCCGATTACGCGTTCTGTTGTGTCTATCGGAACGCGGCGGGAGTCACCCTGGCGATGCTCTCCGGGCGTGCCATCCACCGTTATCCACCGGGACTCGGATGGATCGCAAGTTGCATCGCCGCGCGCGTGCCCGAGCTGGAGGAGGCGACGGAACGGGTCCTCGCCGAGGTGAAGTACACCGGATTGGCCGAGATCGAGTTCAAGCGGGATCGGCGTGATGGCCGTTACAAGCTGTTCGAAGTCAACACTCGTTCCTGGGCGCACAACGCTCTAGGACCGTCGTGCGGCGTGGACTTCCTCCACCTCGCCTACCGAGACGCGCTCGGGGCTTCCCCCGCACCGATGCCTCGGCAGCGGGTGCGGGCATTCGTGAATCTGGAATTGGAAGCCGGCGTTCTTTGGCGAATGACGCGCGCCGGTCGGTTTCCGGGCATTCCCTGGAGGGCCCTCGACTGGCGGACGGCGCACCCGTACTTCGCCTGGGACGACCCGCTGCCTGTCATCCACAAATTTGCGAGGAGGTTCTCATCATGATCGATCGCGCTTCCACCGCGAGTTCGGATGTTCAGCGCCACGCCGCACCTTTCCCCTCAACCTTGCTGGTCGAGGCATCGGCGCTCGCGGGAGAGTCTCTTCGCGAGACATGGCGGCGCGAGTCCAGAACCGGATCCTCCATCGTCGCTCTTCGCGGCGAGCGGCGTGAGTACGTCGCGAGGATCGCCAGGGACCCCGGGTCGGACCGGAGAATCCTCGCCAACCAGGCCGCCCTCGTGGCGCTGCACTCCGTCGCGACCGCTCCGACGGGCTTTTCGGCGGTGATACCGAGTCCAGTCGGGCAGGGGATGGCCGCAGGCGCACTCTTCACCCTCGAGACGCTTTGCCCGGGCCGCACCGTCGATCCGGAGGCAGAGTCGTCGCCGCGGGAACAGGCCCTGGCCGCCGCGGGAGCCTGGATCACGGAATTCCACGAGGCAACCGAGAGGGCGGGCTCGCTCTCGCCGGACCGATGGGAGAGGGGCGTGGTTCCCGCGCTCGTCTCCGTGGGCAGGCTTGCTTCGACCATCGGGCAGGGAAAGGCGTTCGCGCGATTCCGCGCCGAGATCGACGCCGCTTGTCTCGGTCGCGACCTTCCAGTCGTGATGGGGCACGGCAATTTTTGGCTGGGCAATGTGCTCTTCGAACCTCATCCGATCGTATCGGGGGTCGTCGACTGGGACCTCTACGAAGCGGAATCGCTCCCGCTGCTGGACCTATTTCACCTCTACCTGCGCGACGACGGGATCCGGCGTGGGGGCGGACTCGGGCCCGCGGTGGTCCGGATGGACCGGAGCCTGAAGCGCGGGCAACCCACGGAGCAGTCCGTCGAGGCGTATCTCGGGCGCATCGGGGTGGCACCGGAGCTCTCCCGCTCGCTGCTCCACCTTTACTGGGCCAACCACATTGCGCAGCACGTTCGTTTCGATTCCGCAGCCCTCTCGGATCAGCGTTGGATCGAACGAAACGTGCGGATCCCGCTCGCCCACATCGCGTCAGAAGCCAAGTTGGACGACCCGGCGCGGGCCCCCGCCGCGGATGTGGGTCAACTACGCGCCGTGACGAACGAGAAAAAGCTCCGCGCGTACACGCTCGAAGCGGCCATCTACGACGAACGTCGTTTCACGAACCCCGGACAGCGAATTCGAATATTGCTTCAGAACGAGACGTTGATACAGCAGGTGAAGCCGACGGGGGGCACGCGGATTCTCGACGTCGCGACCGGCACCGGCGTGGGCGCTCTGGCGGTGGCCAGGAACGGCGCCTCCGTCGTCGCGACCGACCTCACGGCGGCCATGCTCGCGAGGCTCCGGGAAAAGGCGGACGCGCAAGATCTCAAGAACATCCAACTCCAAGTCGGCAGCGCCAGCGAGCTTCCGTATCGGGATGAGGCATTCGACACGGTGATTTCACTACGATTCCTGCACATCCTTCCGCCCGTGCTTCAGCCGTTGGTGGTGGAAGAAATGACTCGCGTCCTCAGGACCGGCGGCACGCTGGCGGTGACGCTCAACAACCCGTGGCATTCGTTCGGGAGGGGATACCTCCGACTGCTCAAGGCGTGGATGACGCGGTCACGAGGAAACACGGGCTACCTCCTACCCTGGCAGGAGCGCGCGCTTTTTCGATCAGTCCAGGTCCGGAAGCGAATCGGGATCGGACCTCCGGGCCTCGGGTTCCTGAGTAGCAAGAATCAGGGATTGGCGCTCGCTTATGGGCGTGCCTCGCGACATTTCCCGCTTTCCCTGATCTGCGGGGCCACGCTCTTTGTCTGCGAGAAGCGCGATCGAAAGCCGTAGCTCGGATCCGCTCCCAGCGATTCCCCCGCTGGCCCCATCCGGGGCTTCGAGCGCCGCGGAGTACACGCGAGTTCTCGGCCGGCTCGCCGGGGTAGGCGCCAGGATCTGCCTTCTCCGCGACCGCCCCGAGGACGTGCGCGGCGGCGGCGACCTGGACCTTCTCCTGGATCCGGCCGACCGAGCCGTCGCCGGCGCCGCGCTCGTGGAGGAGGGGTTCATCCTCCGGCGAGGCGTTCGTTCACCGCTCAAGGAGGTGTTCGTCCGCTACGACCGGGGCGTCTTCCTGATGCTCGACGTGCATTGGGCGATGGTCCAGGGGGGACTCCGGTATGCCGACGAATCGCTTGCCCTGGCGCGCCGGTGCGGCCCCGAGGACGCACCGCGGTTGTCGCAAGAGGACGAGTTGATCCATCTGGTGGCCCACCTCCTGCTGCGGGGCCGTCCTCCGGAGCCCCGGCGCCTCGAGCGCGCGACGGCGCTCCTCAGCGAAGCGCTGGACCAGAGCTACCTGGTGGCGCACACGAGTCGATTCGGATGGGGCGACGTGTTCGCCGCGGCCTGCGCCTGGCTCCGGGCAGGGGCGCCGCCCACCGCGCGGTCTCGGCTTCGCTCGAGATTCACCTGGGCGCTGATTCGGCGGGATCGAGGCAACGCTGTTCGATTGATCGCACGGATCGTGCGCCGCCTCGCGTCACCAAGCCGTCCGGGAGGCCTTATCGCGCTGGTCGGACCCGATGGCGCGGGGAAGAGCACGGTGATTGCCGCGGCGCTGGCGCGCGGCTCCGCCATTCCGGGGCTTCGGCTCGAATCGGTCTATCTAGGGCCTTGGGGAAGGATCGAAACCGGCGCATTGCGGATGATCCGCAAAATGGGGATCACGCCGTCCCTCGAGCCGTGGGGCGAGCGCGTGACCCGACTGGACGGAGCGTCGCTGCGCGCCATTGCCAAGTGGGTGCGGTCGGAAATCAAGGGCCTGATCTTCTATTTCGCCGTCCTCGGAGAACTCTGGTGGCGCTATCTTCGCTCGGTGGCCCCGCGGACGCGGCAAGGCACCTGGGTCCTCGCCGATCGATACATCACCGACCTCCGCTATCTCTACAAGGGCGACTTGATCCCGAACTATCGCATTCTGCGCGCGGCCGTCTGTTCGCTCTACCCGGAGCCGTCGATGTTCATTCTCGTCGACCAGGCTCCGGAGACGATTCACCGAAGAAAGGCGGGCCTGAGCGTGGAACAGATACGTGCGTTCCAGGATGCGTATCGTCGGACGCTTCAAGGGAGGCACTGGGTTCTGGTCACGACGGACGAAACGCCTGAGGCAGCGGCGGATCGGGTCCTGGAGGTGGTCGTTCGCCTCTGGGCGGGAGACCGTCCGGGCCACCCCAGGGGGAACCGAACGTGACCCTCTTCCTTCCGATCATCCTGCTCTCGGCGGCGATTCCGCTCTATGTCTATGCGGGGTACCCGCTCCTCCTCTGGACCCTGGTGGCGATGCGAGGACGGCGCCGGGTCGCCGTGGCCCCCATCGAGCCCGACGTCACGTTCATCATCTCGGCGTACAACGAAGAGGCGGTCATCGGCGAGAAGCTGGTCAACACGCTCGCGATCGACTATCCGCGGAATCGCATCGAGGTGATCGTCGTCTCCGACTGCTCCAGCGACCGCACGGATGCGCTCGTGTCGGCGCGTGCGCCGGACGGCGTGCGCCTCATTCGGCTGCCGCGGCGGATGGGAAAGACCGCCGGTGTGAACCTCGCCGTCGCCTCCGCGAAAGGCGAGTTCCTCGTGTTTTCGGACGCGAACGCGATGTACCGCCGTGACGCCATCCGACACCTGGTGGCGAACTTCGCGGATCCAGAGGTCGGGTGCGTTACGGGCGAGTCCCGGTACTCCGATCCGGCCCGCTCCACCGTCTCGACCCAGGAGAATTTCTACTGGAAGTACGAGCGACTGATCAAGATCTTGGAGTCGGACTTGGGCTCGATGGTCGGATCCGATGGAGCCATTCTCGCCCTCCGCCGCGCGCTCTTCGAGCCCCTGGCTGTCACGGACCTCAACGATCTCGTCATCCCGCTTCGGGTAGTCGCGCGCGGCTTCCGGGTCGTGTACGAGCGTCGTGCCATCTGCGACGAGCCCGGTACGCTCGAGTACCAGGAGGAATTCCGCCGGAAAGTGCGCATCGTGAACCGAAGCGTGTTCGCGCTTCGCCAGTTTCCGTCGCTGCTGAATCCCACCCGGGCGGGAGTATTTGCGGTTCAGCTCTTCTCTCACAAGGTTCTCCGGTGGAGCGTGGGGCTGGCCCTCGGGGTGCTGCTCGTCTCCAGCGCCGCGGCCGGGTCGATCGATCGGCGCTGGGTACCTCTGCTCTGGGCGCAAATCGGCTTCTATTCGCTCGCCGGGGCAGGGGCGTTGTTCCCCGGGCTCCGGCGGCGAGCGGGACCGGTGCTCACACTTCCGTATTACTTCTGTCTCGTCAACGCCGCAGCGTTGATCGGAGGCGTTCGTGGGCTGATCGGCCAGGTGCAGATTACCTGGAGCCCGGAGCGAGGCCATGGCGAACAGGAGACTCGACGGCACGTTCGCCCGTGGATACCGATCGCCTGCGTGGTCATGGCGGGCGCCCTCGTCGCCGTCGTCCCCACAGCAGCTCGCTGGACGGTCTGGGGCTCCCTCGCGGCCCTCGCCTATGTGTACATCTTCTATCCGATGTTGATCTGGGCCATCGCGGGGATCCGTCGGCGGACCGTGCGGGTCGGCGACGCGACCCCCTCCGTCACCCTCGTGATCTGTGCGTACAACGAGAGCACCGTCCTCGCACAGAAGCTGCTCAACTGCCTCGAACTCGACTATCCGCGAGACCGGCTCCACGTCCTTCTCGTCTCCGATGGATCAACGGATGGCACGGAAGCGATCGCTCAGGGCTTCAGGCCGCAGGGAGTGGAGGTCATCGCATCACCCACGCGGCGCGGCAAGTCGGGCGCCATCACGGCTGCCACCGATTACGTGCGGGGCGAAGTGATCGTCCTATCCGACACCAATGTCTTCTACGCGCCGAGTGCGCTCCGAAAACTCGTGCGCAATTTCGAGGATCCGAGCGTCGGCGCCGTCAGCGGAAACGTCCACCTCATCAACGATCATCTCTTCTACAGAAAGCTGGAGACCTGGTACTACCGCTACGAGGCGTTCTTGCAGCGCCAGGAATCCCGCACGGGAACGATGCTCGGCGCCGACGGCGCCATGTACGCGGTGAGGCGCGAGCTTTTTCGCCCGCCGGGCGAGGGGATGATCCTGGACGACTTCCTTGTCGCCATCAACGTCGTGCGGCAGGGAAGGCGCGTCGTGTTCGACGCGGAGGCCATGGGGCGCGAGATATCCTCGCCCGACGCCGCCGCCGAGTGGGATCGCCGCGTGCGTGTGGTCACGGGAGCAATACAGTCGATTCGAAGCGGTGTCGGCCTTCCGGGGGCTCGTCAGGGTATGGCGTGGTTCCAGTACGTTTCCCATAAAGCCCTGCGCTGGCTGACCCCGTTCTTCCTGGTGGGTTTCTTCTTCGGCTCGGTGGCGTCGGCGGCCCATCCTCCGTTCGCGGCGTTGACGCTGATTCAATTGGCTTTCTACTCCCTGGCACTGTGCGGGGCTATTTCCCGAAAGCGCAGTATCTTCTTCGCCGCTCCCTTTTACTTCGTCATGGTCAGCGCCGCAACGGCGTGGGGCATTTGGGTGGGTCTTTCCAGCCGCCCGAGCGGACTCTGGGATGTTCACCGCGTAGATCCCGCCGAGGTTAGCGCCTCGCCATCGCTACCCGCCGGGAGCCGCGAGAACTGACATGTCCACAACCGCGCTCGCATGGGTCGCCGCGTTCGTTCTCGGCTGCCTTGCGTCCTTCGCGCAGCCGTTCCTGGCCATGCTGGTCTACCTCCTGGACTATTACGAGCATCCGCCGCTCCGATGGTGGGGGCGGGGATTGCCGGACCTTCGCTGGTCCCTGCTTGCCTCGATCGTCCTTCTCCTCGCCAACCTCGCGAAGGGGCGCAATCCTTTCTCCTCCGAGGTCATGCGGAATCCGTCGACTCGCTGGCTGCTGCTCTTCCTGCTCGTGGCGGCGTTGGTGACGCCCTTCGGGGTTTCCCTGGACCGCGGCCTGCATTACCTCGCGGACATCGCGAAGCTGGTCCTTCTCTATGGCTTGATCATCCTGTCGGTCCGCACGCGAGGCCAGTTCAGGCTCTTCGTCCTGGCCATGATCCTCGGGTCCTTCGTCTGGGGACTAGAGGCCTGGATTGATCCCAGCCGTAGCGCCGGGCGACTCATGGGGATCGGCGGCCCCGATTCGTTGAACGACAACAGCGCCGCCGCCCATCTCATCCCGGTTATCCCGTTTCTGGTCCTGTTTCTCCTGAAGGGAACGTGGTGGCAGCGAGTCCTCTGCCTGGGGGCGGGCCCGTTCATCGTGAACACGATCATCCTCTGCAATAGCCGTGGAGCCACGATCGCCATGGGGGGGATGTCCGTGGCGGCGCTCCTTCTCGCGCGTGGGCGGCTGCGGATTCTGGTGCTCGCCGCCATTGTCGTGGCCGGCTTGGCCGCCTCGGCGCTTGTCGATCAGACGTTTATCGAGCGCCAACTCACGACACTTCAATACGAAGAGGACGGAAGCGCCATGGGTCGCATCGAGGCGTGGAAGGGTGCCCTCCACCTCATGTCCGATCATCCGCTTGGCGCGGGGGGTGGGGGATTCGATATTCTGAGTCCAGTCTACATTCCAAGCGTGGTGGAGGCGCATGGGGGAGAAGACCGTGCCGTGCACAACACCTATCTGTGGGTAGGGTCCGATTGGGGTTTCCTGGGACTCCTCTTTTTCCTCCTGTTTGTCTTCACGACCCTCCGCGAACTCCACAGAATCGGCCGCGGATCGTCGGACGTCTCGCTCTACTACGAGTGTTTCGCCCTCCAAATCGGACTGATCGGCTTCCTGATCGCGGCGTTCTTCATCAATCGTCCCTATGCGGAGATCCTCTACTGGATTGCCGGACTGACGGGGGCACTTCGAAACATTCAACGCACCGAGATCGACGCGGCCGCCACGGCCGAGCCTCAGACTTAATGCGACTCCTTTTGATCGCTTACCACTTTCCGCCGAGTGCCGCCGCGGGCTCCCACCGATCGGCGCGCTTCTCCCGACTCCTACCGGGACTCGGCTGGAGCGTGGACGTCCTGACCGTCCACGTGGGGAAGGGCGTCGCTGCGCCGGCCGATCCGCCAGGTGTCCGCACGCATCGGACGAGGTCGTTTCGCGCCATCGACTGGATGCTTTCCTTGCGCCGCCCCTCCGTCGCTCGAGGGGACCTCGATCCGGCGGGACCTCGACGCATGTCCGAGGCTCGGGACGTCGCGAAACAAACCTCGCCATCACCTGGACCATGGCAGCGGTTCAAGGACACGCTCACGCTCCTCGCTCGCTTTCCCGACCCGGAAGCGGGTTGGATCCCATTCGGGTTCGCTCGGGGTCTGAGTCTGGTCCTTCGCCACCGCCCAGACGCGCTCTACACCTCTGGTCCACCGCATTCATCGCATCTGCTTGGATGGTTCCTGAAGCGGCTCTCGGGACGCCCCTGGATCGCGGACTTCCGCGATCCGTGGAGTTCCAAGCCCTGGACCGAAGCGTGGGAGCGGCGTGAATGGCGCGCCCGCGGACTCCGTCGCCTCGAAGCGATGGTCGTTCGTTCGGCGGACCGGGTCATCCTGAACACGGAGGCCATGCGGGAGGATTTCGCCGGCCGGTACCCGGGCATCGAGTCGAGTCGGTTCCGTTGCATTCCGAACGGGTACGACCCCGCCGAGTTCGACGATCTGGCACCGGTGCCGCGCCATGGCGGCCCGTTCCGCCTGACTCATGCCGGGAGCCTATACCGGCGGAGAAGCCCACTCGTTCTCCTGGACGCGATCCGAACCCTCTTCGACTCAGGCGCTGTGCGCGAGGGCGATCTGGAACTCGAGTTGATCGGCCCGATCGGCATCGACGGGATATCCCTCCCCCGGGCCGTCGCGGAACGTCGGCTGGCTGCCACCGTCCGTCACGTGCCGTTTCTTCCGCACCGGGAGGCGCTGCGGGCGCTCTTCCTGGCGGACGCACTCGTGATCGTCCAGCCTGACACCCAGACGCAAGTGCCCGGAAAGCTCTACGAGTACCTCTTTGTCGGGAAGCCGGTCGTGGCGCTGGCTCATGCGGGGGCCACGGCGGATCTCGTCCAAGGGGGAGGGCTGGGTTGGGTGGCGGATCCAGACAGCGTGGCCGAGGTCGCCGCGGCGATTCTCGCCGCCGTTCGCTCGCGCGGTCGGGGCGTTCCGGTTCCCGCGGCGCGGGAGCGCCTGCTCGCCCGGCATCACGCCGGGGCCCTGACCGCGGAACTCAGCGGGCTGCTCCGCGAGTGCGTCCACGCGCGCGCCTTCACCGGTCGGGAAAGCAGTCGTGGCTGAAGCCCTCAACCGTTCCGTCAAGCGCGGAGTCGCCTGGGTGGTCGTGGAGCGGGTCGTCCTCCAGACGTTGAATCTATTCACGGGCGTCGTGCTCGCACGCCTATTGACCCCGACCGACTTCGGAATCATCGGACTCGCGACGCTCTTCACCGGGTTGGCGTCGCGACTCGTTCAGTTCGGTTTCGGCATGGCGCTGGTCCAGCGCGAGACGATTCGGAAGGAACACATCTCCGCGATGTTTATGCTCACTCTGGGGATCAACACGGTCATCTGGCTTGGGCTCACCGTGGCGTCTCCGTCTGTCGGGAGGTATTTTCAGAATCCGCTCGTGGGTTCCGTCCTCGCGGTCATGGCATTCAATTTCCTGATTCGCGCGATCGGGATCTGCCCCTCGGCGCTCCTGCGCCGCGCCATGAATTTCAAGGTCATCACGTACGGAAGCATCATCGACTATACGGTCAACCTCGGGGTTGCCATCGTCCTCGCGTGGAAGGGTTTCGGCGTCTGGAGTCTCGCCTACGGGGGACTATCCGGCGCGCTGGCCGAGAAGATATACCTCTTCTGGGCGGCGCGCTGGTGGCCCAGCCTCAAGACCGACCGCGAAGCGGTGAAGGACCTGTTCGGGTTCGGAGTCGGGGTGTCGTTCAAGAGCACCCTGATCTACCTATTCGAGAATGCCGACAACTGGATCGTGGGGAAGAATCTCGGCCCGGCCGCGCTGGGTTTCTACGAGAAAGCCTATAACCTGATGAACATGCCCGTTCGGGAGTTGAGCGCACGCATGAACTCCGTCCTGTTCCCGGCGTTCGCGCGGATCCACAAAGAGCGCGGCCGGCTGCGCGCCGCGTTTCAGAAGACGCTGCTCTCGCTTTCCCTGATCAGTTACCCGATCTTCGCCAGCCTCATCGTGTTGGCCCCCGAGTTGATCCGCGTTCTCTACGGACCTCAGTGGATCCGCTCGATCGTCCCATTTCAGATCCTCTGCGTCGCCGGCCTACCCCGGATCGTGACCCAGGTGACGAGTGCGACCATCAATGCCTCCGGCATCGTCACGCCGGAAGTTTCCCGCCGGGCCATCGTGTTCGTGCTGCTCGTGGTCGGCGCTCTGATCGGCTCCCACTGGGGCCTTGTCGGTGTCGCCACGGCCGTGGCCCTTGTGAACTTCCTCGCGGGGGTGATGATCTGGATTCTCCTCACGCGCCTTTCCGCCATCGCGCTCCCCGACCTGTTCCTCGCACAACGGCTTCCACTGCTGGCGTCGCTCGCCCTGATCGCGGTATCGCTGGGAACCCGGGCCGCCCTCGCCGCCATGGGGCGGACGGAGCCGATCTTGGTTTTGGTCCTGGCGGGACCGCTCGGAGCGATTGCCTATGGCGCGGTGCTCTTCCTCCTGCGGGACGAGCCGCTCAAGGCTCTGGCGGCGGAGTTCGGGCGAGATCTGAAGCCACTGGTCGCGCGCTTCATTCCGGGCCGCCGGGGCGGCGATGGTCCCTCCGGCTCCCCGCCTGGCGGCGGCACCGAATGAAGCGCTCCTTCGTCACGCTCTTGAAGTTGTCCGGCGTTTTGGAGACATCGCGACTCCTGCATCGTCGGAAACTCGTGATCGTCACCTACCATGGAGTTCTATCCTCACGCGCGGAAACCGACGGGTTCACGTCGCGAAACTTCGTGGACCGGGAACGATTCCGAGGGCAGATGGAATATCTCGCCGCCCGGCATGCCGTCCTCCCGCTGGCTGAGGCCGTTACCCGGCTCCGCGACGGCTCCTTGCCGGATCACTCCGCGTGCGTCACATTCGATGACGGCTTTCGAAACAACCTTTCCGTCGCCGGACCGATTCTCCGGGAATTCCGCGTACCCTGTACCATCTTCCTCACGACAGGGCACATCGGAACCAAACAGTCGCTGCTCTGGACGGAGGAGGTGGCATTGCGCGTCGCGCGGGCGCCGACGGCACGGATTTCCATTCCTGGGGGCGGGACGTTGGCCACGACCGGCGCGCCCGCACGCGCGGTGGCGGCGAGGGAACTTGTGCGGCGGCTAAAGGCGTTACCCGGCCCCGAACGCCAGGTGTGGCTGCAGCGCCTCCGGGCCGAATTGGAGATCACCGACGTGGATTTCGAGAACGCGCGGGAACGATACGAGTTCCTCTCCTGGGAGGAGGTGGCGGAGGCGGCTCCCGCGTGGGTCACATGGGGAGCCCACACCGTCTCCCATCCGATCCTATCGACGCTGAGCGAAGACGACGCCCGCCGAGAGATCGAGGCGTCGCGTCGCGACGTGGAGCGCGGCAGCGGCCGGACGTGCGATCTCTTCGCCTATCCGAACGGCATGGCGCGGGACTTCGGTCCGCGCGAGCGAAGGCTCGTGGAGTCCGCCGGATATCGCGCGGCCGTGTCCCAGATCCCCGGCGCCAACGGTCCCAACGCGGACCACTTTGCCCTCCGGCGTATCAACATCGGCTTGGGGCATGGAGACGATATCTTCCAGGCTCAGCTTTCCGGGCTCTGGCCGCTCCTCCGCCGGCTCGGAGGAAGGGTCCGCTCATGATCGATCCGCGCCGCGTGGCGCTCGTCGTCACTCGCCTCCGAGCCGGCGGGAAGGAGCAGTGCGTCGTCGACCTCGCGAATGGTCTCGCCGAGCGAGGATGGACTCCCGTCGTGATCAGCCTCGAGGGGGCGGGCCCGCTGACGTCCGCGATTCGCCACCCCCAGGTCCGTTTCGTCTCCATGGAAAAGCGGAAGGGGACGGATTGGCGCGTGCCCTTTCTCCTAGCGAATGCACTTCGCCGTGAACGGGTCGCGATCGCCCATTCCCACAATTGGGGGACGCAGTTGGAGGTCGCCCTGGCGGGACGCCTCGCGGGAGTCCCCGCGCTGGTCCATACGCAGCACGGACTCGACTTCGGCGTGGGGGAAACACGCGGTGAGGGGCGCGGCTTCATTCGGCGCTGGCTGAAGCGAGCTTCTGCACGAGCGTACTCCGCCGTCGTCGCCGTTTCGGAGGAGGTCCGCGCCGACATCCGTCGGGAGTGGGGAGTTCACGAATCCCGCCTCTTCCTGATCCACAACGGCGTCCATGTCCCCCCTTCGCTTCCCGATGCGGTAGCCCGAGATGAAGGAAGGCGCCGTCTCGGGATCGGGCCATCCGAAGTAGCGATCGGAACGGTCGGTATCTTTCGCCCAGTGAAGAACTTCGAGCTCTTGATTGAAGCCTTTTCGACTATTTCGACGACGCACCCTGAGGCGATCCTGCTTCTTGTCGGAGATGGGCCGCTTCGGGAGGAGCTGAAGGCGGCCGCTCTTCGATCGGGGGCCGGCGATCGGATCCGCTTTCTAGGCCTACGACGCGACGTGCCGCAGATCCTCCCGTGCCTCGATATCTACGCCCTTCCCAGCATTTCGGAAGGACTTTCGATCTCCATCCTTGAAGCAATGGCTTCTGCCCTGCCCGTGGTGGCGACGCGGGTCGGCGGAAACGGGGAGGCGGTCGAGGACGGGCAGACGGGAACGCTCGTCCCATCTGGAAGTCCCGAGGCGCTCGCAGCGGGTCTTCGAGATCTGATCACGGATGCGGACCGGCGCCATCGGATGGGGGAAGCGGGGCGGCGTCGCGTCTTGAGCCAATTCACCGTCGCTCACATGCTGAGCGAGTACGAGAGGATCTATGGCACCGTCGCGCCGCGTGACGGCGCCCGCCTCCGCATGCGGGTGGCGCTCGACGCGCTCCTCGCGCGGGGAGGCGGCGTGCTTGGCTCCCCCGGCGCCCTGGAGCTGATTCAAGTTCGGACCCTTGAGCGGCCCCTGTCGCTCCTCAGCTGGGTCGAGGCCCGCTCAACCGAGACGACCGCCACGCTCGTCATCAAGGTTCCGGGGTCGCGAGCGGACGCGGACCCGCGTGCGGTCGAGAAGGCCGGGAGACGGTACGCGGAGGAGGAGTCGAACTTGCGGCGCCTCGGTGAGCTATTCCAGGACGTCCCCGGATTGTCCGTCGTGCGCCCGCTCGCGTGCCTTCCGGGGATACCGGCCCTTGCCACCTTTGCCGTTCCCGGAGAAAATCTCCGCGATCGAATCACGCGCGGCGCGCGATGGCCTACCAACCCGGACGTTGTGGCCGATCTCGCGGAGGCGACACGCGCGGCCGGACGCTGGCTCGCGGTCCTGCGGGAACGAACTACGGTATCGGGAGCGGCCGTCGCGATTGAAGAGATGGCGGCCTACGCGGACGTTCGGCTGAAGCGCCTCGCGACCTATGGGCGCAAGGGCATCGACGAGACCGTGCGCGGGCGCGTCCTCCACGCATTCGATCGCGCGGCTCGGCAGGCGGACCGCCTCGATCGGACCGTATGCGGTGTTCACGGCGACTTGGCCCTGAGCAACCTGATCTGGGGCGATGGAAGGATCACGATCATCGACGTAACATCCTATCGTGAGGGGTCCCGCTATCTCGATCCAACTCGCGTCCACCACCAACTGGGACTCTACCGGACCAAACCGCTCTACCTGCCGGACACGATCCTGCGCCTGCAGGGAGCCTTCTGGAGCGGCTACGGATCGGCACCGAATGATCGGGACCCGATGCTCCTCCTTCACCTGGTACAGCACACGCTGACGCACTGGTTGGGCCGGCTCAAAGTCGCCCCGGCAGGACCCGCCGTAGCCGCCTACGATGCCTGGGTTCGACGTGGCCATCGACTGGCGCTCGAGCGCCTCCTGCGTGGGTTGGAGGGATCGGAGGGCATGGATGCCTGCGGTTGATTCGGGGGCCACTCTCTCCCGGCTTTGGCAAGAGATCCAGGGGACCCTGCTTCGGGACGGGATTCAGCCGGAGGGGCCCGACGGCCCCCCCGCGCGGGTCACGGACGTATCGCTGGTACGAACGCACCCGGCCGGATACTCCGTGCTGTTTCTCCTCTCCGCATCGGTGGCGGGATGCTCCGCTCCGCTTCGCCTCTACGCGAAAGTCCGGAGGGGCCGACGGTACGGCAGCTTCACGGAAGACCCCGACGCGGATCGGGCCGAACGCCTCGCCTCCATGGAATACGACGAGCTCGTCCGCACGCATCGATATTTCTCCGCGGCGGGACCCGGCCTCGGCGTCGTGCGACCGGTGGCGTACCAGAAGGAGCATCGCGCTCTCTTCGTCACCGAAGCGGGCGGAACGGACCTTGGCCGAATGGTCCGGATGGACCCGGAATCGGGAATACGCGCCCTCGACTTATCGGGGCAGTGGCTGCGGCACTACCACCACGGTGTCCACGAAAGCGCGAACGAGGATCGATCTCCCGCGTCATTTCGGCGTGACGCTGCGACCAGGGCGGGTCGACTCGAGAGCCTCGGCGTGCCGCGGGGCTCTATCGAGGCAATGCTCGGACGTTTCGGAGTCGTCGCCGACTCCATCGGCTCGGCGCACGTCCCATGCTCCGTGAACCACGGCGACTTCAAGCTCCGCCATATTTACGCGCACGCCGGGGGCATCGAAGTGCTCGATTTCGGCAACATCGGGGTGGGGGACTGCTACCGCGACGTGGCCGCGCTGCTCGTGGAAATCACGGTCCTCCCGTTCGGATCCGTCGGTCGCCCAAGGGAACCCGTGGAGCGCCTCTCCGAGGCGTTTCTCCACGGCTACTTCGTTGGCCCCGCGCCTCCTGTCTTGGGGCTTTACGTCGCTCTTGCCTCTATGAAGAAATGGGGCCGCCGCCTCCTTCGCTGGTCCCCGTCTGGGATCGTTCCGATCGCGCAGGGTGTACTCGCGCGCCTGGGGGCGAAGCAAGCCGTCGATCGCACCTTCGTCGACCGTTGGTTCCTGGAACGGATCGACCGCGCCCTCGCCGCGGCGGCCGCTTCCACGTGATCAGGCGCACGTTGGCTCGCCTCCTCCGCATGTCGCCGCGGGAAATCGCGTTTCGGATCGGTGTGGCCGTCGAGCACGCGGTGGACCGGCCTCTCGATAGAGCCGGCCTCCGGCGCGAGCCCGCGCGGGAACGCGCCCAGCCATTCCCGCCACTCTGGACCGCGTCCGACGAGGAGCGTGCGGTGCCGGGCGCAATTCGAGCGCGAGGCGGGGAGGAGGTCCGGGACGTCGTGGCCGAAGCCGATGCCGCTCTCCTGGGTCATCTCCGTCTACTCGGCCGGTCCTATCAGTTCCGTCGTCCGATTCCATGGTGCGCCGATCCCGTGACTGGCCGACCCTGGCCCCTCGCTTTTCATCGCGAAATGGACATTTTTTCAGGCGCCGGCGCTCATGGCGACGTCAAGGATGTATGGGAGCTGAACCGGCATCAGTTCCTGCCGACCCTCGGCAAGGCATACCGCCTGACCGGAGACGAGCGCTACGCCGAGGCCGCGCTGGGTCTCATCGAGGAGTGGATCGCCGCCAACCCCTACAAGCGAGGGATCAACTGGGCGAGCGCCCTCGAAGTTGCCGTCCGAAGCCTGGCCTGGTGCTGGACCCTCGAACTGACCGAAGGGCACCTGGCGCTTCTCGGCGATCGCCGGGGCCGCCTCGAGGGGGCCCTGGCGGCGCACGCGCGGTACCTCGAAGAGAACCTGTCCTTCTACTTCAGCCCCTACAACCATCTGGTGGGGGAGGCGGCCGCGCTCTACATCCTCGGATCTGTCCTGGAACGGCGGCCACGCGCCGCGAGATGGCGGCGGCTGGGGTGGCGAATCCTGGTTCAGACGATGCCCTCGCAATTTCACGCTGACGGCGGGACGGTCGAACAGGCGTCCGGTTATCATTTCTTCACGCAAGGGTTCTATCTGCAGGCGTTTCTCCACGCAAGGCGGCGGGGCGATACGATCCCGGCCGCAGCCTGGACTCTGTTCGAGCGAACGTTCGACTACGCCGCGACCCTGCAACGGCCCGACGGAACGATGCCGATGATCGGCGACGGAGATGAGGGGAAGGCGCTCGCCCTTCGTCAGCGATCTACCTGGGACTTCCGACCCTACCTCGCGGTCGGCGCGGTACTCTTCGCCCGGGCGGACCTTCGTCGCGCGGCCGGCCCGTTCCCACCCGACGCGGCATGGCTCGTGGGTTCGGAGGGGTGGGATGAGTACGACCGGCTATCGAGCGAAGGGGGCTGCGCCGGTTCCGTGGCGCTGCGCGAAAGTGGGTACGTCGTGCTCGCTGATCCGGCCGAGCCGGGGCATCGGCTGTTGCTGGACGCGGGGCCGCTCGCCGATGGAGTTCCCTTCGAGGACTTCCCGTCGGCCGCGCACGGCCACGCCGACGCCCTTTCCTTCGAGTGGACCGCATTCGGTCAGCCGATCCTCGTCGACCCCGGCTTCTTCACGTACAACGGCGACGTCGCGTGGCATCGCCACTTCCGAGAGACAACGGCCCACAACGCCCTCGTCGCCGACGGAGCCTCGCAAGCGACGTACCGCGGACGGCTCACATGGTCCCGCGCGCCGCGCGTCCGGCTGCTTCGGTTCGACGCGAGCCCCGGATTCGCTTTCGCGGAAGGATGTCATGACGCGTTCGAGCGCCTGCGGGACCCTTTGCGCTATCGTCGCTCGGTTCTTTACGTGGCTCCGCACCACTGGATCGTGCGCGACGAATTGGAGGGTGATGGCTCGCACACGATCGACCGCTGGCTTCACTTTGCGCCGAACGTCGACGTCGTTGTCGGTTCCGACGGGGCGATTCGCGGTAGCACAGGCTCCGAAGTCGAGTTCCGCATGCAGGAGTGTTCCTCCGCGCGCGGAGTCGTGGACCTCAGGCGAGGTGGCCCCGAGCCAGGCGATGGCTGGGTCGCGACGGGGTACGGCGCACGCGTTCCCGCCTTCGTCGCGCGACTCCGGTGCACGCCGCGGGCGCCGGCGGCTCTTCACCTGATTTTGTCCGCGAGGAGAGGATCGGCGGCACCGGACCCCGCGCCTCGGGTCACCCCGGGGAGTCGGGATGGCCGCTCTCTGATCTTGGCGCGGGACGGAGGGGAGCAGGATGTGATTCTCTATGGGGCTCCCGGCACCGTGACGGAGGTGGCCGGGATTCGATCGGACGCTCGCGCAGCCTGCGTCCGGCTCGACGCGGCCGGAGCCGCCGTGGCGTGGTTTCGTGCCGGCGGCTCGTTTCTCTCCTATCACGACCGCCATCTCGACCATGGCGAGCATCCTGGTTCCGCAACGGGGGAAGTGGATCGATGAGAATGTCGCCACGGGCCAAGATTCTGGAGATAAGTTCGTATCCACCTCCCCGCGCCGGATGGGGAGTACGAATCTCGTTCGTCCGGGCCCATCTCGAGGCATTGGGGCACGAATGCCGCGTGCTGAACATCGGGATGAGCCGGCGAATCAAGAGTCCGGATTACCTCGATGTACAGAGCGGCCGACACTACTTCCGGCAGGTGTTCGATCATGTTCGGAAGGGCTACACGGTTCACACGCATCTGAACGGAGATTCGCCAAAGGGGCTCGTGCTGGCGCTGATCGCGGAGCTCCTTTGCGCGCTGTTCCGCCGACCTTGCGTGCTGACCTTCCACGCCGGCCCGGTCCAGCTGCTCTTCCCGAAAGCCAGGAGTGGCCGATGGACCCCGTGGTTCGCACTCGCGTTCGCGCTGCCGCGGGTCATTATTTGCAACAGCGAGCCCGTGAAAGCCCGCATCCTGGAATACGGCGTTCCGGCGTCCAAAGTGATCCCCATCCCTGCCTTCAGCAGGCAGTATATGGACTACAGAACCGTACCGCTCCCGGCCGCTCTCGAGTCGTTCGTGGCATCCCATCGCCCGGTCATTGCCTCCTACTTCTTCCTGCGCCCCGAGTTCTTCGTGGAGTCGCTCGTGGACGCGCTCGGACGACTGGCAACGCGGATCCCCGGCGCGGGGTTCGTGCTCCTGGGCGGGGAGACCAAGGCGGACGTCATGACGGCGATGCTCGCATCGGCAGGTCTTGGGGATCGGGTGTTCGCCGCGGGGGACTTGGACCACGACGCGTTCCTGTCACTCATCGCGCGTTGCCATGTCTCGATCCGCACGCCCGCGAAGGATGGAGTCTCCTCCTCGGTTCTGGAGGCGCTCTCGCTGGGCGTTCCCGTCGTGGCCAGCGAGAACGGGACGCGTCCGGAGAGCGTGCTCACGTTTCCGCCGGGGAACGGAGCCTCGCTCGCCGATACCGTGGAACGGGTGTGGGCAGAGTACGATCGATTCAGGCAGCGCGTCGTCCGGCCTCCGATTCGCGACACCGTGCTGGACGAGGCCGACGTGCTCTTGAGATTGGCCCTGCCCGGCGTCCATCCGGCCGCGGCCCCCGCGGGGGAGGGGAACAAGTGAGGATTCTCTACCACCACCGCACGCTTGGAGACGGCGCCGAGGGCGTCCACGTCGCTTCGATCTCGGAGGCGCTACGGCGCTTGGGCCACGAGGTCGAGGTCATCTCGCTGATCGGAAAACGGACGAACGAGGCGTCGTCGCGTCAGCGGCGCTGGGCGGGCATAGCCCGGATGATGCCAGGCTTCGTCTACGAGATCGGAGAGTTGGGTTACAACGTGATGGGACGTGCCCTCATCGAACGAGCCATTCGGGAATTCCGGCCTGACGCGATCTATGATCGCTACGTGAATTACTGCTACGCCGCCGTCGGGGCCGCTCGCCGCCATCGCCTTCCCATGATCCTCGAAGTCAACTCGCCCTATTCGTTTCAAAAGCAGACGTTTGACGAAAGGCTCTACTTCCGCGGACTGAGCCGCCGCATGGAGCGAAAGATCTGCAGCGACGCCACGCGAGTGATCGTGGTTTCCACGCCGCTCCGGGACTTCCTCGTTTCGATCGGGGTTCCGGCGGATCGGATCATCGTGATGCCGAACGGTGTCGACGCGGAGGTGTTCGCGCCGCGCGCCACCGGGAAGAACGTTCGGCAGGCCCTGAACATCGACGACCGGTTGGTCGTCGGATTCACGGGTATCCTTCGCCCCTGGCACGGACTCGACATGCTCCTTCAGGCCTTTGCCGGAGCCTCGGGGGGGGGGCGTCCGCTGCATCTGCTCCTCGTCGGAGATGGACCGAGCCGGGCTGAAGTCGAGGAACAGGCCGCCCGTCTGGGGATCCAAGATCATGTGACGGTGACAGGGCGGCTTCCGCACGCCACCGTGCGGGACTATGTCGCCGCCATGGACGTGGCCGTCAGCCCTCGCGCGACCTTCTACGCTTCTCCCATGAAGATTCTCGAGTACATGGCGATGGGCAAGGCCGTAATCGCGCCGGACATGCCGAATATCCGGGACATCGTCACGCATGAGCGGGACGCGCTGCTATTCACCCCGGAGCGGGCAGAGAGCCTGGAGGCCTCGCTCGCGCGGATGCTGGGCGACGAGGGACTACGGGGCCGGCTGGGTCGGGAGGCGCGCCGGACGGTGGAGCAGGGCCGTACCTGGACACACAACGCCCGTGCCGTGGTCGAACTCTTCGAGCGGGCGCGGGCGGCCGGCTAGCGGGGACGGATGTCGCGAATCGGCGCGGGCGGATCGACATCCCCGACCGCGAGTCCGGAAAGCTGGAAGGAGAGCACTCCCTGGGAATCCGATACCAGAGACGTGGCACCAGCGACGACCGTCGTCCCGAGCGTGACTTGGACATTCGACCCACTCGCCGAGGTCGCGAGGTAGTAGGTCTGCGACGGCCTGGCGTTCACCACGAGGTGCTCGGAGAGCGTTGACGCGGGGGTGAACAGATAGCGTATGGGCCCCGTGACCGTCGCGCCGTCCTCCGCCGCGCTGAAGAGAACCACCCGACTCGTCCGACCATCCCGAATCTCGGCACCCACCATCGCGCCATCTTCGCTGGCGACGCGAAACGTCGGTGCCATCGTCGATAGCGACGTGGCGTCGCCGAATTGAATTACGTTCAGGAACGCGTCGTAGACGGACGCAGCCGCGGGCCGGACCTCGATACGCCCCCACCCGAGGTATTCCCACATGCCGGGAGTCATCGCGGGAGCCCCCCACGGGGTCGACCCGTCGTCGTTTCCGCTCTGGTACTCCTCGCCGGGCCCACCGAGGACATTGATCGTCCGATTGGCGGGGAGTAGCGTCTTCATGAAGAATTTCCCGTGCGTATTCGCCGACGTGAAGTCGCTCGTTTGCAGCCCCGTCCGCTGGTTCGTGAGGCTCATGACATCCGTGGTCGTGGACGTCCATTTGCCGGCCCGTGGATTGGAGGCCGAACCGTTCACGAACGCAGGCTGACCAGGAATCCAGACCTTCCAGATCTTGTCGTCGCTTGCCGGATTCGGTGTCTGGACCCGATCCAGGACCACGACGTACTCGGAGTTGAGCGGCCCCTTCAGATAGACCAGTTCCCGCTGGGAGAGCGTCACCGTGGCATTGCTCCACGAGTCGCTGTTGTCGTAACCCACGTAATCGAATCCGGGTGCGTTCAGCACTTCAGACCGGACCCGGCCTGCCTTGCGGATCGTCGTGAAGCCTCGCGCTCCGAAGAAGGGATCGTTGGTGTTCCCGTCATAGGAGAGCGTGGCGTCCGAGGACCCCTTGTGGATGCCGATGCTGTTCATGAGGAGATTGAATTTCGCGCTCGTAATGACCGCCTCACCGCTTTTGGAGTTCGCGGGGGTCAAGATCAGGTTTCCGAACTTGTGCAGGGTGAAGTGTCCGAAATCGTCCGAATCGTGTCCGTACATGTTCACCGGCTTGGCCCAAAAGACGACCTGAGACGCGTCGGGCGTGTAGTCGGAGCGCAACACGTACTCCCCAAGACCGAGCTTCTGGGCGGTCGGCGTACTTTGTGCCGTCGGCGAGCGGCCGCTCACTTCCTTGTCCCCGTAGATGAAGTACCAGAGCACCGCATTCGACCAAATCCCGCCGTAGGCCGTCAGCGACGTCGTGCAGCCGCCGGCGGTCGTCTCCCATACGTGCTTTGCCAGCGCGGCCGAAGGTAAGTTCGATTTTCGGAGCATGCCGGAGACGAGCATCGCGGTCTTGCACGAGATCGAGCCGATGCCGCCGGACATCGTTCCCCAACGCTCCATGTAATCGGGGCATCGCTGCGTCCCGCTGGAGCCGCAACGCGAGGACGTCCCCAGCGGCTTCACGTTCGCCTCGGCGAACTCTGGATATCGGAAGAAGAACGGCGTCGTCGCGGGGTAGGGCTCTCCGAGAGCGCTGGAGAACATGCCGATGGGGAGGCCCAAATTGAGAAATCCCTCACCCATGTACCCGCCGGATCCTTCATGCCAGTTGGTTCCGGAGCCGTACAGGTAGTTCAATTCTTCCATCACGCGCTTCATCCAGATGTTGTCGAACGCCGTGTACATCTCCTGCTGCATGGTGGCCGACGGATACCCATCGCCGTAGAACGCCACGATCCCCAGAATGTCGTGGATATCTGCGGAACTCTGGTTGTTGGCGAGCATCTCCATACCACTGATATCCATCGTCTGGGTGTTCTGGTTCTTGTACTTCGTGTTGTAGGCCGAGACGAAGGCATCGACGATCGCCGTCCGGTCGGCGCTCGGCAAGTCGGAATAGCACCAGTCGTAGACCGTCATGACGGGGAAGTAGAGCGTCGTCGGATAGCCCGTGGTAAGGGCGCTGTGGGACTGACCTTCCGCGGTGGCGATCCGGGACAGGAGGGGTCGTGCGTAGTTCATGGCGCGGGTGGCGCACTCGGCCCTGGTGTCCATGGTGGTGCTGACGGTGAACCCGAGCGACCGCATGGTCGCGGGGTCGAGAGCCGCGAGAAACGCGAAGTTCATGCAACCCCACTCGTTCTCGATCGCCTGCTGTCCGCTGCTCAAGCCCCCCGGATTCGCCAGCAAATCGAGAAAGCTCTGAAACTCGGACTGATAGTACGTCGCGATCCTCGTGCGCAGGCCCGGCAACTCGCTTCCCTCGAAGAAGAGACGGGGATGCTGGCCGAGCGCGGCCGGGCTGCCGGCCGGCGGCGTGGCGGCAGGCGCCGAAGCCGGCGCCAGGGCAATCGAAACGAGGGTGACTGCAACCCAGAGGTAATGGAACCGGTTCCTGGTCATCGAGGCCTCATGTCAGAGACGGCGGCCGGCGGCGTCGTGTCAGAGACGCCGGAGGAAGATTCATACGCGCCGAGATCGGGTGCCGCCCCAGAATAGGGGCGCCCAAGGTTGACTCCGGCGTCAATACAGGCGCTTCCGGAGGTGAGGTGATAGTTTCCTCCGGCTCCGTCGACGAATCCCGGATCGGAGCCGGTCCGATCTGCCGTCGCCGCGAGCCCTCCCGCCGACGACTGGAACCATCCATTGGGGCCGATCGTCAGCCCGCTGAGCAGGCCCGCACCCACGGGCGACGAGCCCACGTTGAAGGAGAGGTTGTTCTGAATGAGCCCCAGCTCCACACTCGGCAGGCTCGTCACGGTGCGCTCGAAGCGAAATCCCTCCGCGCCGATGTCGGCGAGCGTGTTGTTCGCGACTGTCGCGTTCTTGACGCCGTCGAACTTGAGCGCGAACGACGACATGTCGTGGATGACGTTTCCCACGATGCGCTGATTCAGCTGAATGAAGCTCGAGCCGCCTTCTTCTCGCATCTCGATACCGGAAAGCCCGTTCGAGATGACGTTGTCCTCGATCGAGATATTCCTGCTTCCCTTCTGCACGACGATCGTCTTGTTGTTGATGTAGCCGCGCATCACATTGCCACGCACCAGCACGCCGTCGCCCGCCTTGAAATCGAGCGCGTTCTCCGTCTGCCCCGTAGTGGTCGTTCCCTCGAGAAACGTATTCGAAAGGAAGGAGATGTTCTTGGCGTAGGTGGCGATGTCCTGGCCGGTCACGCCGAAGATCTGCGTCCCGTCCCCGCTGCATCGCTGAATCGTGTTTCGCTGGATGACGATTCCGTTGATCGTCGAGCTGATGCTGGTGTCGATCATGATGCAGTGCGCATCGTTGCGCGTGCCGCTCGCGATCCACATGAAGTCGCGGATGGAGCAGTCCTGGATGGTGACGTCCGCGGCCCGCTCGATCGAGATTCCTTCGCGCTGGCCGTTGCGGATCTCGCAGTTCTGAATCGTGATGTGACTCGCATTGATCTTGACGGCATCCGCGGCGAGGCCCGCTTGATCGATCGTGAGCCCGTCGAAGGTCCAGTAGTCCCGATTCATGCTGAGACGAGTTCCCGACGTTCCCGTCAGAATGACGACTTCGCCGGGATAGGCGCGTAGAGTGATTCGCTGGGTCGCGGTGCCGCTGAGGGGAAGGGAAGGGCTCCCCGAGTACGTCTGGCCGGACGCGCCTCCGCGAACGGTGACGACGTCACCGGCGGCGGCGCGATTCAGGCCCTCCTGGATCGTCCTGAACGGCGAGGCGATCGTGCCGCTACCCGACGAAGCGACGGAACCGTCGACAAAGTACTCCGCGCCGAAGCAAACGGCGGACGGGACCGCGATCCACAGAGTCAGGAGGAGCGCGCCGAACGAGAGCGGGCGGTTGATCACGTTGTGGATATCCCCCGGAGTTCATTGGCATTGCTCCGAATCGCCAACGCTGGGAGGCTCCCAACGTTGCGCCGCATGGCGCGCCTGCCCCCTGGAGGGGCCATGCTATCCGCGTACCAGGTTGGGGTCAAACCGACCCAACCATGGGTAGAGCCCTGACAGATGCACGAACGGTGCCAGGGTGGAAACTTGGCATGACCTTCACGGAAATGGCTGAACGCACGCGTCCTCGGTCCCGAGTTTCGATTGCGGCGCGTGCATTCTTCGCCATCGCGCCAGGCCAGCTTGATTCGCCCTCGAAAACCTGCACGCTCGGTCATTGCAGGTTGCGGCCTTCGCGTTGTCGAGCGAATGTGGCTCATTTTGGGTCAGTGACCGATCCGTTTCGAACGGCGCAGGACAGAATTGGGCGGAGCAAAGGTAGCTCCATCGGCCGCGGCAGGGGCCGTTCGGGGATTGTGAAATGAAGGTCGGGATGTTACAACCTGAATGATGGTAGTCACCTCCGCCCGACTCCGGAGGCCAGCGGAGCCGCTCGAACGAGGAGAACGGCCCTGGACCGGTCCTTGCATTGGGCCGAAGTGGGAGGGGTCTTGAAAAATCTCAATCATCGAAACTCACGTCGGCTGGCCCGCACTGCGGCTCCAATTGGGCTCATGGCGGCCTGCGCCCTGCTCGGTTCCGCCACGCTGTCAGCCTATCCTGCGGCTCTCCAGGCCGCTGGGCAGGCCGACGTCTCAGTCTGGCTGGAGTGGACGGCCAGCGGCGACGACGGGAATCAGGGCCGTGCTTCGTTCTATGAGCTCCGGCGATCCACGAGTTCCGTCGGATCCGATACGCTGTCCTGGTGGTCGAGCGCCGTACAAGTTGCCGGGCTACCCGTACCGTCTGCGCCTGGGACCACCGACGCCGCCCAAGTGACCGGACTGGCTCCCGCCACCCAGTATGTGTTCGTGCTGCGAGTCTATGACGACGTCGGCAACGCCTCCGCCTTCTCGAACGTCGTGGTCCTCACGACGCCGGCGGGTCCGATCCCGCCTCCCGGGTGCGTCGCGCCGAGCACGGCTCCGGTCGGTTTTCAGGTGCAGGAAACTTCGGGTAACGCCGAGCTGACCTGGTCCGCGACGAGCGACACGCTCGCCACGGATCTGCACGTCTGGCGGGCCACAGGATCATCGAACAACTACCAACAGATCGCCAGCCTGAGCGCCTCGACGACATCCTTGACGGACTCGCTCGTCTCCGCTGGAACGACGTATCGCTACGGCATCGCATGGGCATCGGACTGTGGGGAAGGGCCGCTGACCTCTCCCGTTTCCGTCACGATTCCTGGAACGGCGCCGCCCCCGCCGAGCGACCAAGCGGTGGCGCGCGTTCACGCCTATCCGAACCCGTCTTCGGGGCCCGTCCGCATCCAGTGGGAGGTCCCCGGCGGAGCGCCGCTTCAGGTTCGAATCCGCCTCTTCGATCTCACGGGGCACTTCCTTGCGGAACTCGTGAATGGATCTTATGCTCCCGGCGTGCACGAACTTGAATGGCGGCGGGTCTCACGCACCGGGGCCCAGGTCGCGCCGGGATACTACGAGGCGATCGGCACCGTAGGATCCGCGAAAATTCGCGAACGGATCGTCCTGTTACCCTGACGCAGGAAGCGACCTCCGTCGCCGCGGCTCCGCGGAGACGCCACGTTCTCCCGCGCGCCGTTTGGATCGCGTGGGCCGCGACATTCGCCGCGTTTTTCCCGATTTATGGAGAGTGGGTCGGGGACTGGCTTCACGATCCGAACTACTCGCAGGGCTTCCTGATTCCGTTCATCTCCATCTACCTCGGCTTCCGAGCGCTGAAGCGCGCTGGGTCGGAGCCATCGGAGATTCCAACCTCCGCCTGGGCTTCCTATCTCGGACCCGTAATCACCGGATTGGGTCTCGGGGCCTACGTGCTCGGCACGGCCGGTGCGGAGTTCTTCACCTCTCGAGCGAGTTTCGTTCTCACGTTTCTAGGGGCGACGTGGTGGTTCGCTGGGGCGGCACTGGGGGCTTTCCTCACGGTCCCCATCCTGTTCTTGTTGTTCAGCGTGCCCATCCCGTCGGTCATCTATTTCAATATCTCGCTGCCGCTGCAGGGATTCGCCAGCTTCGCCGCCGCCAACACGCTTCGCCTGCTCGGGGTGCCACTCGTCGCCGAAGGGAACATCCTGCACGTCCCGGGAGGGGCGCTCGAGGTGGCGGATGCGTGTAGCGGGATCCGATCGCTCACCGTGCTCCTCGCCCTCGGCGCACTCTGGGCCTACACCTCACGGGGCGGCGCCCTCCGGCGGGCGGCGCTGCTCGCGTGCACGATCCCTCTCGCCGTTCTCGGGAACGCCGTGAGGGTATCCTTCACGGCGATTGGATTCCTGGCGTTCGGTCCCTCCATCACGGAGGGGACCCTGCACGAGACAATGGGCCTCGTCGTTTTCGCGGTGACACTCGGTGGCCTCGCGGTCGCCTCTCGCCTCCTCCGGCTCGAGCGGCCGTCATGAGACGCGATCTGGTCCTCTTCCTGATTCTCCTCGCCGGCGCGGCTGCCTGGGCCTATTGGCTGCGAGAGAGCCGTGACGTCAGCCGGGCCGACGCGAACTTCGCGGCCATCCCGTACCAAGTCGGTACGCGAACGGCCATCGACGTCGATCTGGACCCCCGCTCGGTACGGATTCTTCGGGCAGACCAGTTCGTCAGCCGGATCTATGCGGAGGCTGACGGCAGAGACCGTGTACATCTGTTCGTCGCGTACTTTGGAAGCCAGAGAACGGGAAGCCAAATCCACTCGCCGCAGAATTGCTTGCCCGGAAGTGGGTGGCGCGTCGTCGCCCGTGGCCACTGGAAGCCCTCACAGGGGCATGCCGCGGTCAACGAATTCATCATTGCGAAAGGGAGCGAGCGCCAACTCGTCCATTACTGGTACGTTACCCGCGCCGGAATCACCGACAACGAGTTCCGGGTGAAGCTCGACCTCGTGATGAACGCCATGCTAGCCCGGCCCACCGATGCAGCACTCGTCCGGACCATGTACCGTATCGGGCCGGACGGCCTCGCGCCCGCGAGACGGAAGTTGCGAGACTTCTTTCGGGGTGTGGCCCCCATCGTCGCCCGCGCCGTGCCGATCGCACCGCAGTAGGCTTCTCGAAATGATGCAGAATGATGCGCTTCGGCGTGCAGCTTTGCGTCGAGTCTAAGTTCGGACTTCCGCCAAGCACTCCTCGCCCCGCCTGATTTCGGCCGTTGCTGCGTCAACCACGGACGATGCTTCCCCCGGCACAATTCCTGCTTAGATCTTGGACTCGGGTCAGGGAAGAAGCTCGTCCACGCTCAGCGCAATCTGCCTTGTCGGGTAGATGCCGAGCCACGGAGCGAATGGCGCATCGCTGATCCGCCTCCAAGCGAGCGTCTACGGCTGGCCGGGCCGCCAGGAAGCATTGGACTGTGGCGGCCATTTCGTTCGGTCTGGTGCGACCGGGGAGGCGGGGGGAGACACACATCGTGCTCATGCATCCAAAAGGCGATTTCGGAAACTCCGTTTCAGGTTGGCGCATCAAGGCCACCGTGCTGGCGATCCTGATCACGGTCGCTACGTTCGGCGCGGCTTCGGCTGAGGCTCAGACCGCGAGCGATTCCACCGTCACCTTGTTGTGGACGGCTCCCGGAGACGACGGCACGGCGGGCACGGCCTCCTCCTACGACCTTCGCTACCGGATGACAGCCGTGACCGGAACCGACACGCTTACCTGGTGGAACGCGGCGACGCGCGTCACGGCGATCGGCACGCCTCGCGCCTCGGGGAGCACCGACTCCGTTGCCGTGCGAGGTCTCACACCCAATACGACGTACCACTTCATTCTGCGAGTTGCCGACGAAGTCCCCAATTGGTCGGGTTATTCCAATGTCGCCGTCCGCGCCACGTCGGGGGATGTCACGCCTCCTTCGTCGGTCACCGACCTGGCCGTGACCGGCGTGACCGGCACGTCCCTGAGCGTCCGCTGGACCGCTCCCGGCGACGACGGAGCGACCGGCACCGCGACCAGCTACGACATCCGCACCAGCACGAGTCCGATCACGTCGGCTACTTGGGCGAGTGCCACCGCCGTTACCGGTGAGCCAGCTCCCGCCGCGGCGGGAACGCAGCAGACGCAGACCATAACCGGCCTCACCGGCAGTCGGACCTACTACATCGCGATCCGCGCCGTGGACGAACGCGGCAACATGGGAGCTCTTTCCAACGTGGCGCAGGGCACGACCGCTGACACCGTACCGCCATCGGCCGTTCGAGATCTCTCGCAGCGCGGGCGGGCAGGATTCGAACACGAGCAGCTCTTGGCCTTGGTGGATCGCCGCGGGGGGCGTCATGTGTCGTGACCACCGTCAAGTCTCGCGAGCGTATGGGATCGTGGTGGCCATTCTGGCCGCCGCGATCCTCACTGGATTCTCGATCCCGGCGCGTTCCGCGGCCCAATCTGTGGTGCTCCAGTGGACCGCACCGGGCGATGATGGAAATGTCGGCCGGGCGACAGCCTACGAGATCCGGTATTCGGAGACCCCCGTATCGTCGGGAGACACACTCTCCTGGTGGAACGCGGCCGCGGCCGTCCCTGGTCTTCCACAGCCCCAGGTAGCCGGGACGCGCGAATTCTTCACGGTCGCGGGCCTCGGCGCCCCGAAGACGTACTTTTTCGTTCTGCGAGCGATGGACGAAGTCCCGAACACGTCGGCGTTCTCCAACGTGATCGCTCGGCAGACGACACTCTCAGACACGACGCTTGCGGCTCCCAGCGGCTTTTCCGTCGCCGTCGCCCCGTCCGGGGTGATGGCCGCGTGGTTGGCCGTCGGTGCGGATGGCGCGACGGGCGCTCGGCTCTATCGACGCGCGGCCGGCGAGACGATCGACTCGCTCCTCTACACGTCGATCGCATCGACGACGTCCTGGCTGGACACGACGGTCGTGGCGGGGACGCATTACGACTACTCGCTCATCTCCTTCGATGGGACCCGCCAGAGCGCTCCGGCGACCGCCTCGATCGACGTACCGCAGAGCGTGGTCCAGGCAAGCGAGGAAGCGATCCGCGCGTACCCGAATCCCGCGCGGGACAGGGTCACCTTGCGGTTCCTTGGAGGCACCAAAGAGGGGACTCCCGCCGGCGTGCGCGTCACCATCTTCGACCTCTATGGGCGGCAGATTCGCCAGCTCGTGGATGGCGAAATGCCCGCGGGCCCCAATCTGGTCGAGTGGAACTGCAGATCCGACCGCGGAAACCAGATCGCGCCCGGCCTCTACAATGTGATCTTCGACGGCCCGCGCGGTCGAAGTGTGACCCACGTCGCCATCGTGCCCTAGCTCGCGCCGGACTCCCACCTCGCCCTTTCATTCCACCGCTTCGGCCGCTATCCTATCCCTCGTCCATGCGACGAGAGGTGCGGGTGCGGCTCTCGCCGTCGCCACGGGGGGCCGGTTGAGGAGTACTTTCGGAATCGCGGGGTCTTTGGGGAACGAGCACGCCGAAACGCCGTTTGCGATGAGCGTTGACCTGGAGGACTACTACCAGGTCCAGGCCTTTGCGCGTCACGTGAACCGCGCCGATTGGGATCGCTTTCCATCTCGCGTCGAGCGAAACACGCAGCGCGTTCTCGATCTCCTTGCCGAGACGGGAACGCACGCCACGTTTTTCGTGCTGGGGTGGGAAGCCCGTCGGAGGCCCGGCTTGATCCGCCAGGTGGCCGCGCGAGGGCACGAAATCGCGTCCCACGGCATGAGCCACCGCATGCTCGACGAATTGACTCCCGAGGAATTTCGCTCCGAAGCCGCCGAATCCCGGACGCTCCTGGAAGACGTGACGGGCACACGCGTACGCGGCTTCAGGGCCCCCAGCTACAGCGTCAACGGCCGCACCCTCTGGGCTGTGGAGATCCTTGGCGAGACGGGCTACGAATATGATTCCAGCGTCTACCCGATACGGCGGCGGCGGTATGGGTATCCCCAGGGACCGAAGCGGCCCGCCCTGCTCCGTGGCCGTACGGGGGCCATCGCCGAGTTCCCCCTGCCGACCGTCCCTATCGGTCCGATTCGATTCCCGGTCCTGGCGGGCGCATACTTGCGCTTACTCCCGACGTGGGCATCGCTGGCCGCGCTCCAGTACCATCGTTCGACGAGAACTCCCGCGGTCGTCAATGTTCATCCGTGGGAACTCGATCCCGAACAGCCCGGCGTGGGCCTCTCCCGTTCCAGGTACTGGGCGCATTACGCCCGCCTCGACACGACCGAGTCAACGCTTCGCCGAGTGCTTCGAGCCGCGCCATTCCGCACGGTAGAATGCGTGCTTTCGACCCTCGGCCTGCTCTCAAGTTCACCCGTGCCAAAGGTCGCCCCGTGAATCTCGACTTGCTTCTTCTCCTGATCGCGGGAGCGGCGGCGATGATCTCCGCGGCGATCGTCCTCACGATCAGATCGACACGGGGGACGGCGGCTATCGCCGCGCTCGCACTCGGGCTCCTGGGGCTGCTCCAATTCGGCTTCGCGAGGGCCGTCTCCGCCATCGGGGAACACGGCCCCAATATCTGGTTCGACCTCTCCCTGGCTTTCGGCATCCCCGTCTCACTCACGTGGCTGCTCCTCTCGCTCACCCTCGGCCGGACGTCGGGGACCGCCGTGGGCAGGCCATGGAGGGCATACGTGATCGCCCAGTCTCTCTTTGCGATCTATGCCACCAGCCGAATCGTCCTGCGCTGGGGAATCGCTCCGAGCGGCCCCGAGGGCTCCTTCGCGATGGACGCTACGGGGAAGTGGGTCCTGATCGCGATCCTGTGCAATCTGATCGTCCTGGTCGCGAATTTCGAGTCGACGCACCTCGCCTTGTCGCCCCGGGCTCGCCGGATATTCCGCCCCGCGTTGCTCGGGATGTATCTCTGCACCTGCTATTTCGTGTACGTGCTCGCATCGAGCGTGATCTTCGGGCGCGTCGCGGTCTCGGACCTCAGTCTCGGCGTCTTTCCGATCGTCGCACTCGCCGCGATCGTACCGGTCGCGCTGGCGCAGAGGCGGATGGCGGCCATCCAGGTGCGGCCGATGGGCGGACCGCTGGTGGGGACCGTCACCGTCCTGGTCGCGGCGGGAGCACTCCTCGCCATCTTCCTCGTCGTGCGGATATCCGCCGCCGCGGGATGGAGCATGGCGCGCGCACTCTGGGCCCTATTCGGCATTGTCGTCGCGCTCCTCCTGGTCGCCTTGTCCGTGTCGAATCGACTCCGGCGTCGATTTCAACAAACGCTCGATCCGTTGCTCTTTCGCAGCGCCGGGGCGGACCTCGAGCGATGCCGAGACGTCGCGGGCGATCTGGTCACCGCCACGACGCTCGAGGAATTCGCGTCGACGGCACCGTGTGCCGTCAGGGTGGCGGCGGGCGTTGAGCCCGTGACACTTTTTCTCGTGGAGGCCGACCGGCAGGTCTACCGAGCAAGCGGCTCCACGCTCCTGCGCGTTCCCTCGATCGAACTTCGCGAAGAGGACGCGCTCGTCAGGATGATCCGTCGGGCAAGCCGCGGCATTGCCCTTCGGAGCCGCCCCGACGACCTGGAGATGATCCCCGTCTACGTCGAGAGCGGAAGAGTCCTGGCCGAATGCGGAGCCACGAGGGCTGTTCCGCTCTGGGGCGAACAAGATTTCCTCGGATTCCTCCTATGTGGGGACCCGGAATCGGGCCAGCCACCGACACCCGCGGGGCAGGCCATCCTCAATGCTGCAGCGTTAATTGTTGCTAATCAACTGGAAACAATACGCTTACATGGCAAAGGCAGGCGCACTCTGCCCGGAGAGCAGGCGCCGGCGGGCAGCCCCTGAGCTGGCTGGCGGGGCCCTGCGGCCGAGGGGGGTGGGGGGGCTTGGGTTGAAAAATTGTGAGACATAGTGTATTCAAACGTTGACACCCCCATGAGACCCGCGTAGTATTTTTCTTGGTCACGTAGAGCATTAGCTGCATCGCAGGAACCAGATGCAGGGGTTGGACGACGAAGCGGTTGGAGTCGTCCACCGTGGGAATCGGCAATCACTCAACTGAGAGAGGACAGGGCCTCGTGAACAACTCGCGCCGACACAACGTGTCGCTCCTCGCCGGAGTTGCATGTCTGCTTCTGGCGGCCCCGGCGCTCGCCTTGCCAGCCCTACAACTCTACATTCCCGACGCCGTCTACGACACGTCGCTGGAGTCGTGGGTCATCGATACGGACACATTCGAGCTGTGGGTGGTCGGTGACGTGGGAGCCAAAGGCACAATCTACAACGTGGACCTGGTGGCCTCGGTGTACGGCAGTTCCGGATCGGTGACGATCACGCCATCGATTCCGATCGACCCGTCGCCCGAACTCGATCGCCCCGGCTACAACGGCATCGTGGGCCATGAAGAATTCGAGAATGCCGACGGGCACATCTTCTGGACGCTGGGTGACATGACCGACGCCACGACGCCGATCGAGAACTATTCACCGGATGGCGCTGGGGATTCGAGCAGTGGCACCATCTTCAAGTACATGGTTCATGTGACGGGGTACGATGCCGTCCACTTCGACGCGTTCGACCATTACTTCACCGGCGCTGGTCAAGGCTCCCGCGCCGCGATGAAGCCGCACTATGTCTTCGCCCCCTTCTCGCACGACGCTTCGGGGGGTGGCGAGGAACCGCCACCGCCGCCGCCACCGCCGATTCCTGAGCCCGGGACGATGGCGCTCTTGGGCACCGGCCTTGCGGCGGCTCTCGGGTATCGAAAGAGGAAATAGACTCAAGCACCACCAGCACCAGAAGCCAGGTCGAGCAAGCACTCGACCTGGCTTCTTCATTGACCCCCCGGGCCCGCCTGTCCCTCGGCCCGCTTGACAGCCACAGCTCGTTTCACTAGTGTGTCCGTTCCATGCGCGGACCAGCCTGCTTTTTCAAGGTGAACTTCCTGCCTTGTCTCCGAGTCTCGGTTCCAATCCAAGGCGTGATCCTCTGCGCCACGGTCGCGAGCTTCATCGCCTTCTCCGCGTCCCCGTCCCGTGCGGAACCTCCTGACCCGGCCGCTTCCATCTCCGGGGCACCCGAGGCGGTGCAGCCGCCGGTCCTGACCATCCTGACCGACCCCCCGGATTCCTACCTCTCGCTCCGAGGTGAATCGAGCATCTCGGGGAGAACTCCCCTCGACCTCCCGCTTCTCTGGACGGGGCGATTCTCGGTTCGAGTCGAGGGAGAGGGCATCTCGGCGGCGCAGGGAGTTCTCTACCTGCCGTCACGCGGTGGGCCCGTGAAGTCTCTTTCGGAACCTGATGGCTTCAGCGCCCAGTTGCTTGTTCGATCACTCAACTATCCGGGTATTCCGACCTTTTCCTCCGAGCGGAGATGGCGCGGCGCACTTTTCGGCGCCGCGGCCACGGCTGCGGTCGTCGCAGGAATTCACTCGCACGTGGAATATCGCGACCTGATTTCAAATCCGGATCTCCACTCGGTCGATCGAGGCGAGGACTACCAGCGCGGCCGAAACGCCTGGGCGGTCTACTTCGGTGCCGTCTATGGGCTCAGCGCCATCGACTACTGGGTCCGCTCGCGCGTAGATCTCGTTGAGTCGACGCCGTCGCGCATCACGCTCAGCGCGCCCGCCGTGAGCCGGGGAGGCGCGGTGTGGCGCTCGTTCTTGGTCCCGGGTGCGGGTCAGGAATACTCCAACCGTGGCGGGACGGGATTATTTTGGCTGGCCGCCACACTGGCAGCCGGGGGGAGCTACGTCACGGCAGACGGGATCGTCTCGAAGTATGAATCCGATCTCAGTCGTGCCGAGCGGGCAGCCTCCGTGGCCTCACCGTCGGATCTTGCCCTCTTGACTCGAGAGATTTCCCGCAAGAACAGTGATATCGAGAGCATGAAGGACGTCCGGCGCGGGACCCTCGCGGCCGCGGCGATTCTCCACGTCTTGAATGTATTCGACGCGGCCCTCGTGCCTGCCGGAGCCCACGCGGTGGGTAGCCCCCCAAAGAAAGTCTCGCTCTCGTTCCCCTTGCTCGGCCAGGGATCTTCGATAGCGGTAAGCACGCGCTTCTAGCGTCAATCGCCCGCCCAATCCCAGCGCCACACTCCGAGGCGGGAGTGTACTTGGTAGTGCGGTGTGCACGGTTTCCCGTTCCCACCCGTTCACGTTCGGGCGCGGCCCGTAGCAGCCACACGCGAAGCCCCTTCCGCAGCGAGATTTGCTCGCGTTCGCCGCCTCCACTTCAGGCAACTCCCCTGGCACGCTACCTGCAAACAACTCCCGTCACGTCGTAAGTGTCGCGCGAATTGGGTCTCGCGCGGCCCTGATCTCATCTGCCGCAATTCCGGAACCGATGGGAGAAACCGCATGCGGACACCGTTTGCCGTGCACTGCCTCGCTCAAGGCCGCACCATTTACGTTGGCGCCGCGCTGCTCGGCCTCGCGCTGCTCGTGTACGGCGGGGTCCGTCCCGCGGCTGCCGCTGTGTCGGTTGGTACAAGTGGGGGAGGGTTCCTCAATTTCGAAGTGGGGGGCCGCTCGGCCGGCATGGGTGGCGCGCAAGTCTCCACGGCGACCGGTGTCACGGCACAATTCTGGAATCCCGCCGGTCTCGCCTACACAGATCAGGCCCAGGTCGGCGCGATGCATGCGACGTGGCTCGACAATCTCGCCTACGAGTGGGTCGGCTACGCGAAGCCCCTCGGCTCCGGTTTCGGCGTCGGCTCGCTGAGCGTAGCCTATTTCCACATGCCAGGCATCCAGGGCGTGGACGAGTTCGACAATCCCACGCAAGTCTACCGGGTCTACGACCTCGCGGTTACGGCGGGGCTCGCCCGGCCAATGACGCGGAATCTATCCCTCGGCGCGAATGCGCGACTGATCCGGCAGAATCTGGCAACCGTCTCCACCACCGGAGTCGCCTTGGACTTGGGCGCCACGGGTTCGTTCGGAGCCACGTCCGTCGCCGCGGTGGTTCAGAACCTGGGACCGGGCCTCTCCTACAGCGGTGCTTCGTACCCGCTGCCACGTCAGATCCGTTTCGGCGCGAGCCACCGGCTCTTTCAGGACAATCTCCTCCTGGCGGCCGACTACAACATTCCCCGCGACTATTACAACGATGCGCGCGTCGGGGCGGAGTACCGCGCCCATCCGCTCGTGTCGTTGCGCATGGGCTATAGAAAGGTGCTCGGCAGCCCGGACGATCCATCCACGGGACTCTCGTACGGCCTCGGCCTTCATCTGAAGCAACTGAGCGTCGACTACGCCATGACGCCGAGCAACGGATTCGACGACATTCATCGCTTCGCGCTCGGTTACAGCTTCGGCAGCGGTGCCGAGGAACCGGAGACGAAGCCGGCGTCTCCGAAGAAGGAGAAGCCCCTACCGCCGCCTCCGCCGACCGGACCGACCTCCATCGCTTCGGGCAAGAAGGCGAAGAAGGAGAATCCGATCGCGGGACCGGTGCGAGTTTTTGCCGAGACTTCCGCTCCGGCCCTTACTCCCTCGATCGCGCCTCCGGGGAGCAACGCTTCGCCGAAGAGCGGGCCGGTCGCGGTCGTGCAAGCCCCTTCGGCGGCGAGCTCATTCGAGCCGCCCGCCGTGCGCGCGCCCGAATCGGACTCGAAGAGCGCGGCGCCGGTGAAGGCTCCAGAGAAAGTGGAGAAGCCGGCCAAACAAGGGAAGCCTGTGACGGAGTTCGCCGTCCTCCTCCCGGGCTATCAATCGAAGGATGGGGCGCAGTCGGAGCTGAAGGCGCTCCAGCTCCTCGGATTCCGAGTGAAGGACGCGACCATCGTCTCGAACGACAACGGCAGTTACTCGATTCGCCTCGCCCAAATGAAGTCGAAGGCGAGCGCGGACGAGATGGCGTCGTCCCTCGCGCGGATGTCGTTCCGCGCCGTGGTGCAGACGGTGCAGCGCTAGCGACTACCTTTCGTCACGTTTTCGCCACATGGCGGCGGGTCGGCCCTGTGCCGGCCCGCCGCACTTCATTGGACTGTTGGGCTGTAATCCAATGCGAATAAATTAGTTAAGCCGCTTGCCCCCGCGGCGCCAGTGTCATATACTTGTAATCGCGTGGGGGGCAGGATCTGGTGACGTCGCAGACGTTTGCCCGGTCCGTCCGCCGCTCCTGCGTCGACCTTTCGTGGTGCCGGTGCCCACGGAAGATCGCGACCCCGAGATGCTGGGTGCCGATCCCGCCGCGGATCCAAGCTCGCTAGCATGTTTCCGCCCGGCGCAGTTCTTGGGACAGCGACGGTGACATGATGATTCTCCCATCCGAATATCTGGGCCCCAAGACCGGCCTCTCCGCGAGCGATCGCCGTGCCGCGGCCGTCAAGCGCGCCACCGACGTGACTCTGGCCTCCCTGGGCTTGCTGGTGCTCCTTCCCGTCTTCGGCCTCATCGCACTCGCCATCAAACTCGATAGCCCCGGCCCCATTCTCTACGCTCAGGTTCGCGTCGGCTTGAACCGCCGCCGCGAGGGCAACGGGAAGGGAAACGGGAATGGCTGCACCCCGACAGTCGATCGCCGTCAGGGGAATGGTTACGGCCGGCCGTTCAGGATCTTCAAGTTCCGCAGCATGGTTACCGACGCGGAAAAGAACACGGGCCCCGTCTGGGCCGCCAAGAGCGATTCGCGCGTCACGCGCATCGGCGCCATTCTCCGAAAGACGCGGCTCGATGAGACACCCCAGTTGTGGAACGTGCTCCGCGGCGACATGAGCATCGTGGGACCACGGCCCGAGCGCCCGACGTTCGTCGTGGAACTGACGCAGACGCTCCCCGACTACCCTCGGCGCTGCAATACGCTTCCGGGGATCACCGGGCTCGCGCAGGTGAAGTGGCAGTACGACACCTCCATCGAGACCGTGAACCGGAAGCTCGATTACGATCTCTACTATTTGCGGCACCGCCACTTGATTCTCGATCTGAAGATCATGGCCGCCACGGTGAAGGTGATGGCCCGCGGAGACGGTGCGCACTAGATCCACCGGCTCGAAACTCGACGAACCCTCATTCGACGAATTCTCAAGGCCGGCCGCGAGCCGGCCTTGTTCGTTGGGGGCCTTTTGCTTGACCCCCGTCGCGCCCCGATGCTAGCGTGCGCCCGAGACGCGGATGTGGTGCTCACGGAACGAGCGCCCGCTCCGTGATTCCACCTTGAGACAACCCACACGGACCACGCAGCGAGCCACGGTTGAGCGGCTGTGGCGACGCGCCGAAGAGATCCGCTCGCTTTGCGGCCTTCCTCCCTTGCCGCCCGAGGTCCCGGGTTCGCCCGACGGGCCGGACGCGGCGTCGCTCGAATTCCTCGTCGATTATCTGCTCCGCGATCTGGAAGGGAACTTCCGCCGCGAACTCGCCACGCGTGTCCAGCTCGAGGGGCTGGCCGAGCTCATGGCGTACACGGCCGAAGGCGCGGAGCCGGGGCAAGGCTACGGGCTACTCGTGAACTATCTCGCGCGGGCGCTCGACGAGCCTCGCCTCTGGATCGGCGTGGTGGACGGGCAGCCCCCGGCCTTCACCCTCTTCCGCGCCGGCGATCCGTCGCTCCGCGACGTGCGCCCCGAGCGGGTCCATCTTCAGTGGCTTCACCCCGACTGGCTCCATTGGATCGCGCTGGGGGAAGGGGAGCCGGCCCTCTGGTCGGGTCCGATGGGATCGCGCAAGGGCGGCCCCTGGTACGCGGTGCCGATCCGGGGAGAGATCCCCTATGACCGCTTCACCGGAGAAGTACCGGCCTGCCCCGGTTCGCTCGCCGCGAGCGCCGTCTGCGCTCTCTCCCGCGCTCCGCTCGAGGAGATGGCGGGCGGGCATCGCGCCTGCGACCGATGCCAGTTCCGCCGCGTCGCCGGCCTGGTCGGCGTCGAGGGGACCCTTCCGCCGGAACGTCGCGCGAGCCTCGAAGCGGTCGCGCCATCGCTCGGTCCGATCCTGGTCAGCCTGGCGCTACGCGAGGCGCTCGACCTGGAGGCGCGATTCCGGGATGGAGTGATCGAGGAGCTCCCGCTCGGTATCGTCGCGATCGACGAGCGGGGACGGGTCCTCACCTGGAATCGCGCGGCGGAATCGATCGTCGGACTGACCAAGGAGCAGGTCCGCACGACCCCGCTCGCGAGGCTCCTCCGCGATCGAAGCTGGCACCAATCGCTGGTCCGCAGCCTGGAGCTGGGCGTCGACACCGATCGGACGGAGCACGACGTCGTCCGCTCCGACGGCACGTCGGTGCCGGTCGAGGTTCGGACCTCACCGCTTCGTGACGGAGAGGGACGCATCCGCGGCGCGGTCGGGACGATGATCGACCTCTCGAGCCTGAAGGGGATGGAGGAGCGAATCCGGCAGCTCGACCGCCTGGCCGCCGTCGGGCGCTTCGTCTCGAGCGTGGCTCACGAACTCCGGAACCCCCTCACGGGGATCGCCACGGGCGTCCAGTACCTGAGCCGCGGCTTCCCGGAGGGCGACGAACGGCACGAGAGCGTCACCTTCATCCTGAGAGAGGTCGTGCGCCTCAACACCATCATCCAGGACCTCTTCACGGCCGCAAGGCCCCGGGAGCTCTCGCTGGCGCGCACGCCCGTGCGGGACATCGTCGACCGGGTGGTCCGGAGCCTCTCCGGGGCAGCCGAATCATCGGGGGTCACGATCGCCCTGGAAGATGCCGATAGATGGCCCGATGCCATGGTCGACGCCGACCAGGTCCAGCAGGTCTTCCTGAACCTGGTCTCGAACGCGATTCACGCCACCGACGCCGGCGGCAGGGTCGCGATCCGCTCCTTGCGGCGCGCGACCCCGCCGGAGATCGTGGTGACCGTGGAAGACACGGGAGCGGGAATGGCGCCCGAAGAGAAAGCGCGCATTTTCGAGCCGTTCTACACGACGAAGGCGAAAGGCACGGGCCTCGGGCTCTTCGTGGCGCACGGCATCGTGCAGCGGCACGGCGGGACCATCGAGGTCGAAAGCGATCCGGGCCACGGAACGCGATTCCGCGTGGCGCTCCCCGGTGTCCAGGACTAAGAGGCGACGCCCATGCCGAAGGCTTCCATCCTCCTGATCGACGACGACGACACGATCCGCTATTTCCTCCCGCGCGATCTCGAGGCCGAGGGGTACCACGTCCTCACCGCGGAGTCGGGGGGCGCTGGACTCAAGGTGCTGGAGCGCGAGGCCGTGGACCTCGTCCTGCTCGACATCCGGCTCCCCGACAGGAACGGCGTCGAGGTGCTTCAAAAGATCAAGGAGCAGTGGCCCGACCAGATCGTGGTCATGCTGACCGGCGAGCCGGACCACGAGACCGCCGTCCGCGCCATGCGCCTGGGGGCGCGCGACTACCTCACGAAAGGGAAGCCGATCCGCGAGGAACTCCTCCTCGTGCTCGACCGGGAGCTCGCGTCGCAGCGGCTCGGGCGGGAGGTCCAGCACCACCGCCAGCAGAAAAGCAATCGCGTCCGGAGCGACTTCATTCGCGGCGAAAGCCCGGCCATGCAAAAGGTCTTCCACATGGTCGAGCAGGTGGCTACGAGCGAATCGACGAGCGTGCTGATCGAGGGTGAGAGCGGCTCCGGCAAGGAGCTGGTCGCGCATCTCATCCACGAACTCTCGGTGCGGCGCGACAAGGCGCTGCTGGAACTCAACTGCGCCGCCATTCCGCGCGAGCTCCTCGAGTCGGAATTGTTCGGGCACGAGAAGGGCGCCTTCACCGACGCGCGCCAGCAGAAACAGGGACTCCTGGAACTGGCCAACGGCGGAACGCTCTTCCTGGACGAAGTCGGCGAGATGAGCCTCCAGATCCAGGTGAAGCTCCTTCGCGTGCTGGAGCGGATGACCTTCAAGCGCGTCGGCGGCACGAAGGACATCACGGTGAGCGTCCGGGTGATCTCCGCCACGAACCAGAATCTCGAATCGATGGTTCGCGAGGGGACGTTCCGGGAGGACCTCTACTACCGGCTGAAGGTCGTTCCGATCCGGGTCCCTCCGCTTCGCGAGCGGCGCGAGGACATCCTTCCGCTGGCGCGCCACTTCCTCGATCAGTTCAATCGCGCCTTCGGCAAGTCGTTCGCGGCGATCGATCCGGAGGCCGAGCGGATCCTCCTGACCTACCCCTGGCCGGGGAACATCCGGGAGCTGCGCAATCTCTTCGAGCGGATCGTCCTTCTGAACCAGGCATCCTCGCTCCAGGCGCAGCACCTGAACGCGGCCATCGCCCCGGCCCCCGCGACGGGGAGGGGAAGCACGCCGCTCCAGACGCTCGAGGGGGTCCTCGACTCGGGGCAGTTCCCCGACAAAGGGATCGATCTGGAGGGCTCTCTCGGCTCCGTGGAAAAGGAGATCATCCAGCGGGCGTTCGACTGGACCCGCGGGAATCAGAGTCGAGCGGCGCAGCTTCTTCAGATGAAGCGTGATAAACTTCGCTACCGAATGAAACTCTACGGATTCCACGACTCGACCACGTCCACGAGTGATGTGGGGTAGACCTCTCGCCGCGGCGCTCCTCGCCGCGGCCTGTGCGGCCGGTGGCTGCGCGTACACGGTTTCCGGGGTCCTCCCGGGCCACCTGAAGACCCTCGCCGTCCCGGTCTTCGGAAACAACACCGTGGAATTTCGCCTCGCCGACGACGTCACCCTCGCCATCACCGACGCGTTCCTCGCCGACAGGAGACTCCGCATCGTCCGCGAGGGCGACGCCGACGCGGTCCTCCGCGGCACGGTGGTGGCCTATCGCAATCAGGTCTACGGCTACACCGCGCAGGAGCGCGCCACCCAGTACGAGATCGTTCTCGTGGTCCAGATCGCGTTCCGGGATCAGGTGAAGAACCGGATCCTCTGGAAGGAAGACCAGCTGGCTGTCCGGACAACGTACAATGTCGTCCCGCTCGGCGGGGAACCCGCCAAGACCGAAACGGAGGGGCGACGCGAAGTGATTCAGAAGCTGGCCGACCAGATCGTGAGCCGCACGGTGCAGGGATGGTGACGCCGCGCGCCCGCGCCGGGGCGGCCGGCACGCCCCACGCGGTGACGCAGTCGTGGCGGGAGGGAGCCGAGCCGCCTCCCTTCGTCCTCGCCGCGGGGCCGAGCAACTACTGGCGGGAGCACGTGGTCGAGGCGTTTCGCGAGAGCGGCACGGCCACGGGCGCCGAGTTCCTCCGGATGGAAGGGGACGACCTCGACGCCGAGACGCTGGCCGGGGCGCTCGAATCGCTCTCCCTTTTCGCCTCCTCGCGGCAGCTCTGGATCCGCGAAGGGGCGAAGATCGAGAAGGCCTGCGAGGAGCGCCTCCTCGCCTGGGCCGGCGCGCCCGTCTCCGGGTTGTCCATCCTGCTCACGACCGCGCGCGACCCATCGGAACTGAAATTCCTCGGCTCGCTCGCGGCGAGGTCCTCGGTCGTTCACTGTGAGGAGCGGGCGGGGAACGCCGCGAAAGAGGCCCAGCGCCTCGCCGCCGCGGCCGGGCTTCGCCTTCCTCCGGAACTCCTGGAAGCGATCGCGGCGCGCGCCGGGAGCCTGCTCTCGCTTCGCCAGGAACTCTCGAAATTGGCCGTCCTCGCGGACGGCTCGGGGAAGATCCCGGCCTCGGCGCTCGACGCCATCGCGGGCGGACGCGCCGCCGCCTCGGTGGAGCGCTGGGCCGTCGCGGCGCTCCAGCGGGACGCCGCCGCCGCGCGCGCCGAGGCCGCCGCGCTCAGCGCCGAGGGTTCCGCGAGCGGCTCCGCGCTCTGGGCGGTCGCCTCGATCGCGCTCGGCTCGCTGGAGCCGCAGGCCTACGGATTCCGCCGCGGCCCGACCGCCGCTCCCGCGCTTCGTCCGGCGGCCGCCCGCGCGGCGCTCGACGCGGTCTATCGCGCCGATCGCGGCATGAAGCGAGGCGAGATCCGGGACGAGGAAGTGCTCGACGTGCTGGAACGCGCTCTTCAGGGAGGAACGAGTGTCCGAAACACGTGACGCGACCCCTGTGAGCCAGGGCCGCGCCGGCGAAGCGGAGGAGGGGATGCGCGGGGGATATCCGTTCCGCGCGCTGGAAGAGCGCGCCCAGCGGCGCTGGAGCGACGATCGTCTCTTCGAGGTCGGCGATCCGATGGCGGCCGAGAAACGCTTCTACTGCCTGAACATGTTTCCCTATCCGTCGGGCGACCTCCACGTCGGCCACGGCCGGAATTACATCCTGGGGGACGCGGTCGCGCGGCTGAAGCGGATGCAGGGGTACACCGTCCTCTCGCCGATGGGGTGGGACGCCTTCGGACTTCCCGCCGAGAACGCGGCCATCCTGAACCAGATCCATCCCTCCATCTGGACGAAGCGGAACATCGCGCGGATGAAGGAACAGTTCCACGCCTGGGGCGTCGGGTTCGACTGGACGCGAGAGATCGCGAGCTGCGATCCGGGGTACTACCGCTGGACGCAGTGGATCTTCCTGAAGCTCCACGAGAAGGGGCTCGCCTACCGCGCGAAGGGCGCCGTCAACTGGTGCCCTTCCTGCCAGACCGTTCTCGCGAACGAGCAGGTCGAGGGCGGCGCGTGCGAGCGCTGCGGCACCGCCGTGGCGATGCGCGACCTCGAGCAGTGGTACTTCAAGATCACGGCGTACGCCGACGCGCTCCTCGACGATCTGTCGCTCCTCCGGCAATGGCCGGAGAAGGTGCGCGTCATGCAGGCGAACTGGATCGGCCGCAGCGAGGGAGCGTCGATCCGCTTCGTCGTCGCGGGGGAGAAGGCGCCGCTGGAGGTCTTCACGACCCGCCCCGACACGCTCCTCGGCGCGACGTTTCTCGCCGTGGCCGCAGAGCATCCGCTCGTCGCGAGGCTCCGCGAACAGGGGAAGCTCGGGGCGGAGGCCGAGGCGTTCGTCGACCGGCTGAAGCGCGCCCGCGTCGAGAATCGCTTCGCCATCGAGACGGAGAAAGAGGGCTTCGATACCGGCGTCACGGTGGCGCACCCGCTGACCGGATCGCCGCTACGCGTCTGGATCGCGAACTACGTGCTGATGGGGTACGGAACCGGCGCGATCATGGCGGTACCCGCGCACGACCAGCGCGACTTCGAGTTCGCGACGAAGTACGGGATTCCAATCGTCGAGGTGATTCGCCCCGAGGCCGGGCCGGGCTACGACCAGAAAGCCGCCTACGAGGGCGAGGGCCGGATGGTGAACTCCGGCGCGTTCGACGGTTTCTCCAGCGAGGAGGGGAAGCGCGCCGTCACCGACGCCCTGAAGGTCAAGGGGGCGGGGGAGAGCCGCGTCAATTTCAGGCTCCGCGACTGGCTCATCTCCCGGCAGCGCTACTGGGGCGCCCCGATCCCGATGATCCACTGTCCGAAGTGCGGCATCGTCCCGGTCCCGGAGAAGGACCTCCCGGTCGTGCTCCCGGATCAGGTGGCGTTCAAACCCACGGGGGAGTCTCCGCTCCTCTCGAACGAGGCCTTCCTCAAGGTCGATTGCCCGAAATGCGGCGGGGCCGCGCGGCGCGAAACCGACACGATGGACACCTTCGTCGATTCGTCGTGGTACTTCATGCGATTTCTGAGCCCGAGGCTGGAAACCGCTGCCTTCGAAAAGGATGAAGTCAACCGCTGGCTCCCCGTGAACCAGTACATCGGAGGAGTGGAACACGCCATCCTGCATCTCCTCTACTCGCGCTTCATCGTGAAGGTGCTGCGCGACCTCGGCCTCGTCACGTTCTCGGAGCCCTTCGAACGCCTCTTCACCCAGGGGATGATCACGAAGGACGGGAACAAGATGTCGAAGTCGAAGGGGAACGTGG
>ERZ1292630.182-Hain-H41-02um-R3-182-length-69454-cov-26_pt1 | contig 69454 bp, 68 predicted proteins | sample MGYA00564408_ERZ1292630 | MGnify/ENA primary metagenome ERZ1292630 (study PRJEB36523, sample SAMEA6512641) | groundwater metagenome | collected 2019-01-08 | study: AquaDiva: Metagenomics assemblies of 32 groundwater samples
TGTCGGATAACGAAACTGGCTCCATGTCTGATTGCTTTCGTAAAGATCGGTCCGATACTGGTTGGCCATAGCATTCGAAGAAGCGCAAAACGAAAACGTACCATTGAGGTAGGCATTACCGTCGTGCTTCCTTGTAGCGAGCTACCTATGCTGACCCCATGCTCGGAAATCCAGACATTTCATACTCAAAACGATTGGTTCGAACCTGACGCTGAGGGACAGAAAACTCAACATTGAGGCTGCGTTTCCGTACTCGATACAACCGAAGTCAGCATCGTTTCTCTCTTTGTGCGGGTACCGGGAATCGAACCCGGGTCTCAACCTTGGGAAGGTCGCGTTCTACCACTAAACCATACCCGCTTCTTTACCTTAAAACCAACCTAATATCCGCTGCCACCACGATGGCGTCGTCGTCGGAGCCTTCAGCTCAGGTGGCACTACTACGATAACCTCTTCCCCAGGTCGCGCAACCCCGAAAGCCGTTCGAATGGCCGCATCCTGTCCACGCTCGGTAGCCAGTGCAGCAAGATTCGCTTCAAGTGCCACCTTACGTTCTTCAAGTGCCTGATATTGCTGCTTCGCCTCCTGCGCTTGAGATACCGCGATATGAGCCTTCTGAGCAAGCCTCCAAATACTCGTCGCAAGCCAGAAAGCAACGAGTAAAAGAACGCCGATAAGAACCCCATGTCGCCATTGTTTCGCGCGCATTATCCGAGTATACCCGATTTTTTTGTTGGTACCCCAATGCAAAAACTCTCCAAAAAATCATTCTGCTGATGACTGCACCATCTTCATGAAGACGTCTTCAGGAATATTGACCTTGCCAGTACCCCGTTCAAGCATTTTCTTTTTACCGCGCTTTTGCTTATCGAGAAGCTTGTTTTTACGAGAGACGTCACCGCCGTACAAGTATCCGGTTACGTCTTTGCGCATCGCGGAGAGCGTTCTTGAAGCGATGATACGTCCTTGTACGCGCGCCTGAATTTTTGTATTGAAGAGTTGCTTAGGCAATATCGCAAAAAGCTTCTCCACCATCTTCTCCGCCTCTTCTTCCACTCGCCTTTGCGCCACTACGCGCGCAAAGGCTGCCACTGGTTCCTCGGCGACGAGTACGTCGAGCCGCACGACATCCGCCTCTCGTTCGGGAAGAATCTCATACGAAAGAGAGGCATATCCTGAAGAAACGTTCTTCAATTTATCAAAGAAGCCGCGCATAAGTTCGCGGAGCGGCATTTCGATGGTCATCCCAATACGACCATCCTGATAGGTCTCGGTCGCGAGCGTCTGTGCCTCATGCTCATACAGGAGCTGGATGAGGGTGCTAACCGATTCAGGTGGAGTAATTATAATGACTTTCGCCCAAGGTTCCTCAATTTTTATAATATCGCCATGCTCGGGAAATTTCGCGGGTGTGTAAATAGTCTCGCGTATGCCGTTCGTCCTCGTGATCACATAGGAAATAGTCGGGATGGTGACGACGAGCGTCAAACCGAATTCACGCTTCAAGCGTTCAGTGACGATCTCCAGATGCAAGAGCCCAAGAAATCCACAGCGGAATCCCCTACCGAGCACGCCCGAGGATTCCTCTTCAAACGAAAGTGACGAGTCCGAAAGACGCAGGCGCTCAAGCGACTTCCGCAAGAGCGGGAGGTCGTCCTGATTCTCTGGGTATATCGAAGCCCACACAACCGGACGAGGCCGAGCATAACCTGGAAGCGCCTGTAGCGAACCACGCGAGGCACCAATAGTGTCACCGACCGCGACAACACCAGGCTCTTTGATGCCAGTCACGATATAACCGATTTCGCCAGCCGAAAGAGACTCGGAAGGCGTCTCATCCGGCATAAAGACGCCGGTCTCAAGCGAGATGAAATCTTTTCCTGCGGCATGAAATGTAAGTGGTTGACCTTTCTTAAACGTACCGTCAAAAACACGAAGATACACTGCAACACCACGATGCTTTGAGTAGGAAAAGTCGAAAATAATGCCGCGAGGCTCTTCGTTTAGAACCGATAGAGAAGCACGAGGGGACGGTACACGTTCTACAATCGCTTCGAGAAGCTCATCGACACCCGCTCCAGTCTTACCCGATACGGCGAGTACCTGATCGACTGAAACGTGCACCAACTTCGCAAGCTCTTCTTTCACCTCGGCGACCCTCGCAGCGGGAGAATCAATCTTCGAAACGACCGGGATGATGATACACCCTTGTGCTTCGGCCATCGCAAGTGTCGTGAGAGTCTGCGCCTGTACGCCCTGCGTCGAATCGACAAGCAAGAGCACCCCTTCGACTGCATGAAGCGCACGTGAGACTTCATAAGAAAAATCAATATGCCCAGGTGTATCAATGAGATTTAGAACGTAGCTCATTCCCTGCTGTTCATAATTCATACGGACTGGCTGCATTTTAATAGTGATTCCACGTTCGCGCTCGAGATCCATGCGATCGAGCACTTGGTCACGCATCATGCGCGCAGGAATGGTCCCCGTGCGCTCGAGAAGCCGATCGGCAAGGGTCGACTTGCCATGATCAACATGAGCAATGATAGAAAAATTCCGAATGTATTTTGGGTTCATGGTTGTTTCGTCTCTTCGGCTGATGGTAGAAGAACAGCGGAACGTTCATTGTGATTTTGCAGCAGCTTAATGAGTGATTTCGTTACTATACTGAATTCTTCATTCTCAATGAGATAGAGCGCGAGAGCCGAAGCGATGAGGCCAACCATACCAGCAATGAACCCCTGTGTGAAGACAGCCATCAGGGTAGTGAGTGGTGCGATGCCACCTTCAAATACAAGCGTCATATAGGCCGCAATGCCGCCGACAATTGCGGCAATAGTTCCATCAATGAGTGGACGAGAAAGCATACGGGCAAGACCAGGAGTAAGACTCCTGAGAGCGACCAAGGAGAGTATCGCGAGAAAAATCTGTCCAAGAGTCGCAGCGAGAGCAAGAAGAAGAACCGACGTCCCGGAAACATCACTGACTCGCAAAAGGGCGGCGAGAGATGCTGGCAACCCCGTCGCTGGCTGAGATAAAAATACGATGGCAAAAAATACCGTGAGGACACCCCCCGCAATTTGATAAAAAAGCGGCCACCAAGACTGTCGCGCAGCATAGAGTGCGCGAGAGAAAAGAAGTACAAGTCCTTGCGCGGCAAGACCTATGGCGAAGAGAGCGAAGAGAGCTGCGGTAAGACGCGTTGCATCCCAATCAAACGCACCGGTCCCAAGGACGACGCGCACTACATGCGCGCGCAAAACGACAATAAGTCCGATCGATACTACTGACCAGAGAATGATGTGCCGAGCACTTGTCCAGAGAATGCGTGTGAACTCATCACGTTTTTCAAGCGCCGATGCTTCAGAGAGCGCTGGAAACGCCGCTACTGCATACGAGGATCCGATGAGCGCGAGTGGGACCGCCTCGAGATTCGAAGCGAAAGTAAAAACAGAAACCGCACCTGTACCAATTCTCGAAGCCATGGATGTCAGTATGAGCGCTGTGACCGAGCCCATCCCGAGCGCGAGCGACCGCGGCACAGAATCCCTTATCACTGACACCATGGTATGCATACTCGGAAGACAGAGACGCGGCAGAACACCCGCTTCTATCACGACCGGAATATTTACCATAAGATACGCAACCGCACCAATAATGACGCCCATGCCTATTCCCGGAAGTCCCCAGATCGGATAAAAGACAACCGTGCCAAGAATAATGCCGAGATTGTAGAGGACTGGCGAAATAGCAAAGAGTGTGAAGCGGCGATGTACTTGCGTCACACTCGAAAGCACACCGGAAAGTCCGAGAAGTATTGGCTGCAGAAGCAGGATGCGCGCAAGCAACACGAATTCAGCTTGATGCGGAGAAGTAACAAGATTTGGATACAACAACGTAAGAAACTGCGGCATAAAAAATGCAATAACGACACAGATAAGCCCGCCAACGCCAAATAGAAATGACGCCGACTCAGAAAGAAGCCGCCGCGTCGTTTCCCTATCCATCCCAGTGATACGCGGAATGAGTACGTAGGCGCTCACGAGCGAAGAGACGAGAGCAAAAACAAGGTCTGGCACGCGAAATGCCGCGTAGTAGAGATCAAGCACCTGACCCGCGCCGAATGTATGCGCGAATGTCCTATCGCGCATGAGTGCGAGAGCCTGCGAGGCAAGTGTAAGTGCAGCGAGCAAATACGCGGCCTGATGTAGGCCGCGTATTGGTGCCGCGATGCTGTCGATAATCCGTCGAACCATCGCTCTATTTTACTCTAATTACTGAATTCGGCCAGAATGTCTCACTCGCTGTGCGACAAGGATGAATGACCGACTCTCCATCACGCTCGAAAAAGTATCGATGAAATAATCACTACTTTTTTATCGGGGCTGGAGAACTTACTGGAGTCGGGACATTTGCTGTAACTGGTGCACTTACGGGAGTCGGGGCAACAGAGAGAAGATTCGCCGGGAATGGATTCTTACCCGCCTCGAGCGCTTTGAGCTGAGAAGCGAGAGCATCCGCATTTTCATTCGACATATTTGCAACCGCTTGTATTTGTGCGAGTGCAGCTGGAATGTTGCCCAATTTCGCATCGACTGCCGCTAGGAAGTAACGCGCATTGGCGAATTGAGGATTCGCAGCAACCGCTGCGGAGAGAGCGCTGGCCGCACCTGGGAAATCACCTTCCGCCGCGCTCAAGATGCCAATTTGGAAGAGAATATTCGGATTATTAGGCGTGAAGTAAGCAGCCGCAATAGCCGCAGTAAGAGCCTCCTTCACATTTCCATCCCGTACTTCGAGCTGGGAAAGGAAGAAGATGGCATCGGTATAATCTTGCTTGAGCGCAATGGCAGCTTTAAGGTCATCTTTAGCTGCCTTTATATTCTTATTTGCAACCTCGAGTTGCGCGAGAATATAGGGGATTTGTGGATTGCTCGGACTCAGCGTTCTTGCTTTTTCATATGCAGTCTTAGCACTATCGTAAGCCCCCGTGACTCCGAGCGGTACCGCCTTCGCATAAAGATTTCCCAATACAAACCAGTTCTGGTAGTCGGGAGGTACGAGACGTGTTGCAGTTAACGCAGCATTAATGCCGCCCGAGAGGGTCGATTGAAATGCCTGCTGTGCTGCAGCGGTCGACATCGTCGAGGAAGCCGCTATCCTATCGAGCTGCAGACTCGCAATTCCTGCCTGAATTTGATAGGCTGCTGCGCTTGGCGAGAAGAATATCGAGTTTTGTGCGGCAGCGTTAGCTGCATCGAAATTGCCCGTGGAAAATGCAACTCTCGATTTAGCGAGCTCAGACGTAGCGATATAATGCCCGACGAGTGAATAAGCAGTAGCGACCGATCCAAGTAGAAGAATTGTGAGAGAGAACACAATAAGAAAGCCGAGCCGTGGACTGCGCGAGAACACAATGCCCCACTGTTGACCTCGTTCGGCGAAGCGTGTTGTCGAGACGAAGAGACCCGCGAAGACGAAGGCGAGTGTAAGAATAATCGTATTCGGTAAGCTGAAGATTGCAGTAATGAATAGATAGAGAGCTGCAACGAACGAGAATACCGCTACATGGCGGACAAATGGATCCTCTGGCGCGCGCAGAATAAGCATACGAAGACCAAGAACAATGAAGAGCGCGAGGAACCCTATCCACGCAAGAATGCCTACCAAACCAGTCGTTACAAACGAGGTCGGAATGAACCCGATACCCGAAGTGAAATCAATATTCCAGAAGACTGTTGAATTGAGCGCTGCGTCGCGATGTTTGAGCCATTCAACTCCGAAAGAGCCGGGACCCGAACCGAAGACTGGCGCAGTGGCATATACTTTTTGCCCGACATCAAGTGTTGATTGCCAAGAGGGACGGACATTAAGAACGTTTACATTGAGCGTATTTGCCAGTGCACTACCAAGCGTGCCACCAACGACGAAGAAAAGTGATACGGCGAGCACGGAGAGCGGTACCACAATCGAACGACGACCCTCATCCGCTTCGAGCGGCGTTTCAGCCATGATCGTTGCATCATCGAGATCAGAATCTGATGACTTAGATTTCCGCTGCATGATCGCTTCGACGAAAAAGCCGAGCGAAATAAGCGCTACCAATGTCCAAGTAAGTGGTGAGTTCGCAACAGCGAGCAACGCGAGTGATGTTGCAAGAACAGCCATGAACACGCTGTGTGTGCGTTGCGAGAGATTGAGTTCTCGAAGCGTAATGAGAATCCCAATAACACCAAGTCCGAGGAATAGAGCTAGATCCTCAAAAGACCCAATGACCGAAAAGGCAGGTGAGATCGTGTTCGGTGCGAATTGACCAACGACGACGATAAGCGCCTGTAGAGCGACGAGGACACCGAATACCCATGCACCAACGTGAAGGAAGGAACGATAGTGTTCAGAACGACGCAACGCAAGCACCGTTAAGGTACCGAGACATGTCGCGATGAGCATGAACCCGAGTGTATCCGGCTCGAGCGATGATCCCCAAAGAGCGTTGGTAAATAACGAACCCGAAAATATTGCTGAGAGTGCGTAGGCAACCACTGGCAACCAAAGCGCACCAAGAAGTGTGAACGGTGGGAGAACGACATTGCCGCGCCCAAGACGCGCAAGAATATAGAGCGCAAGCGTTATAATCGCGCCAGCAGCAAGAATGAAAGTTTTTGTCGTTGTGAACGGAACGGCCGTGGATGGAATAAAGATAAAGATAGCGGCGATGAGCGTGGCGAAGAGCGCCAAAATATTTATAGTCTCGATTGAGCGGCGAGGAGCGAGTATTGGGTTTTGCGGTGGCATGATGATTTCTAATGAAAAAATTCAATAATAATAATCTTCAGTATACTCTGTTATTGCCAAAGTAAAGTCAATTCATCCACACCTTAATTTTGTGGTATAATCCTAGCGGACTGAGCTAGACGATCGCTCCCTAGGGTAATTCCGAGGAGAGGAAAGTCCGAACATGCACGCAGTGGAAACACTTCCCTTTGGAAGTCCCACTGCGGGGGGTAGCGGGTAACGCCCGTCGTCCGCAAGGATAGAGGTGCCCACAGAGACGCCCACGAGCGAAAGCGAGGGGCGTCCCGCCACACGGACGGGACGAGCTCCCCAGGAAACTTGGGAGGTGCAACGAATAAATCCTTACCTGCATGCAAGGCCGTGCTTTGCTTCGGCAGAGAGTGCCGCTCGAGCTCGTAAGTAATTACGGGCCCAGATAAATGATCGTCTCGGTTTTCTTCAAGAAGACTCAGACAGAATTCGGCTTATCGGCTCAGTCCATCATACAATGCAAAAACCCACGCTCCTGCGTGGGTTTTTGCATCTTTTTCGGAAAGAGTGACTAGAATAACTTCTGAGACGCCCGGAACTTGTCGAAGTGAGGCTAGAGCAAATTTTTAGCAAAAAATTATGCGGTCTCAGAAGTTATTCTGAGTCGCGCAATTACATTATTGCACAAGCGACGCCTCGTCGCACCCGAAGGGGTGTATAAGACTTGTGAATGTTCTTACATTATTTCACAAGTCCCACCGGCGCAGGCAAGCTCTTTTTTCATATCCGACTCATCCTGGCGCTCATAGGCAAAAAGTTTTGAATAATCCACTTTCGGGAAACGAGCCATACGCTCTTCGTATTCCTTTTCCGTAATCGTCTCATAAGGCGCAAGACGGTAGATATGATTCGCACGCGGAAGGAATGAGAGCCCCCCGATGATATCCCAATTCTTTTGTACCCAGCCGACAACACCAATCCACTCATCTTCTCCGACAGAGATTGTCGCTGAAGGATTATGTTCTGTGAAGTTCAGCTTGACCCGCTTCCAGTACTCCAGCTGATCGAGAGCGGTCAAATCATCTTTAAACTTTGCTTCTTTTGAGTGATCAGGTGACTTGACTGGGAACTCGAGGACAAATGTGTTCGCCTCCTCTATCGACTGCCCTACTTCCGGATAGTACGCCACACCCTGGTCGCGCATCATCTTGAAGAGTGAGTCGGTGGCACTGATACGCACGCGACGGATGTAGTATGGCGCGTGGCGCGGATGAATCCCCGACGCACAGTTGAAGGTCTGCGAGACGGTACCCGAAGGCTTAACTGCGGTTACCGCCATGGATCGCTCGACACCAAAACGCTTCGCGTACGTGACATTCGTCTTGACTGCCATATCGCGAACCTTACGCATCACTTCCGGTTGCCTCGCCACAGGAGAATCCCACTGCCCTGTTACCGAAACGCCGAGGAGGCGCTCAGTACGGCAATGATCGGTCCAGTCCTTTGAAATATAGCCGAACTTTGTGAGAGTAGATTGATAGGTACCAAGAATCGCCGCGAGACGTGCCTTCCGCAGAAGTGAAGCCTCTGTATCGCTCGCTCGCGCAATGACTTCTGAAAGATTGCAGAACTGTTTAGATTGCAGAATGATCTCGGCGCACGGATTCGTGCCGATGGATCCACGGACGACGCCATCTTCCCCAATGAAACCGATTTTCTTGAAATAATCCGTGCGGCGCTTCGGGAAAGTCACTGCGAGAGAGCCGCGATTGAAGATGCCTCGTTCACCACTTCCACTCTTCATAAGCGCTACCCACTCATCCATGAGCTCGGCATTAGTCGGCTGCATCTCGTATACCGCGGAATTGTTCGAAACTGAACGATGAGGATCGGTCATATAGAACTGTCCTTTCTTCGCATCGCGCATCTCTACGTCATCGAGATCAGAGAGCGAAATCATCGCCGTGCGACGCACGCCACCAGCAACAACGCACTCACCTATTTTACAAATGACATCATGTACGTCGATTGCACGCATGCGACGCCCCTGACGCCTAAGAACACGTTCGCGTGCGAAAGCAAGAAGACTTTGGAGCGGCTCGGGGCCACTCGCCTTTCCGCCCATCGTCTTCAGGCGAGCACCGGCCGGACGTATGTGAGAAAAATCGAACATGATGTCTTTCCCGGCATACCAGGTCGTGAGGCCGAGAGTGAGAGCGTCGCACCAACCCTCCTTCGAGTCTGCAATGATATGTGTCGGTAGTTTTTGACCCATTTGTTTTTTAATTTGCGGAAGCTGCTCAACATTCTGACTCTCTACAGCAAAACCGACACCACACCCCTGCATTGATAGATACATGATTTCTGCCAGATCTTCGAGCTTGGTCGGTGCCGTGAAGGTGCAGTTATACGCGCAAGAATTGCACCGACGAGCCGCTTCTCCCGAGAACTGCATAAGACGCATCGAGGGCATCACCTCCTGCTTGAGGATGCCCATACGCACTTCGGCATACTCTTTCTCAGTAAGCTTGGTGCCGAGATTCTCGCGCATGAAGCTGACGTAACGATCCACCGTCTCAATCCATGTCTCGCGCCTCCCTTCGGATGGAATCCATTTCGCATAGGTGCGCAGATAGACGAATTCGCCAAGTGGGTTTCCTGCAAAATATTTCTTGCTCTCTTCAGACAGCTTCCTCACATGCTCCGGTATCTCGATGTGTGCCGCACGCAGCTGTGCTCGCTTGTCGCGATAGAGAATGTACGACTTCGCCGTCTTGACGTAGTCGTTCAAGATGAGGTATTTCTCGATTGAGTCCTGCATGCCTTCGACCGTCGGAAGAAAACTCTTGTATTTCTTGGCGAATCGTCCGAGCTCTCCCGCCACTTGATGCGCTACCAGGTTTGCATCGTCCTGACTTCCTTCTTCCGCAGCGGTCATAGCCTTCCAAATCGCAGTAGCAATTTTGTCGAAATCAAACGCGACAAGTCGTCCGTCACGCTTCTCAATGTTCGGAATCATTTCGCGATAACGAAGCGTTTCTTTCGAAATCGGAGACTCTACTACCTTCTGAAGGTGAGCAGCGGGCGTCTGTCTGCCGACAGTTAAGGCTTTCACATGGACGGGAGCTTTGATGGTTTTTGACATGCGTAGGACAGTTAATAACTAGTACTAATAAATTGCCCGAATAAGAATCAGTTTACTCCTGCTGCAAAAAAATGCCCTGTGGACAAAGTTTATTCTGAAACGCTTGGGAAATTCTTCAACTGTAGTGGAGTACCGGTCGCAATACCATGAACATTCGCAAACCCCGCAGATGTTTCAAGGACATAACGCGCCGGGGCGCTTGGGTAAAAGACATTTGGATAGGTTGATGTTGCCACATTCCGAGCGATCGATACTACCTGTCCTTTATTGTCTAGCCAGAAAATATCAAGAGGGATAAGAGTGTCCTTCATCCAAAATCCATACCTATCGTCTTTTTGAAATACGAATAGCATGCCATGGTCACTTGGGATACTTCCCCGACCGCCGAGACCCTTCTCACGAGCGACTTCCGTTGTCGCATACTCAATGTTTAGAGAAACTCCGCCGAATTCCACGGTCGTCAGTGGCATTGTCCTATAGAGAAATGTAGCTGCGATTCCAATCCCTACACATACAAGAAGCCCCTTGAAAAAATATCGTGCCATGTATGAGAATCCCTATTTCTTTAAAAGAGTCTCGACCATTTCTAACTCTTCATAGATACCGGAAATGAGGTCGAGTTCTTTTGCTTCTTTGAGCGTCACCCATTTGTACTCAACTGCATCTTCATCAAGTTTTACTTCTCCGGAAACATATGGCGCATAGTAGCTCAACACCAGGACCGGAATCCCGTCAGGGCGAATGAAGGTAAGGTCGAGTAGATAGCTCACTTCCCCTATCTCAATATTCACTTCTTCTTGTACTTCTCGCCGAAGCGCTTTCTCTACCGCGCCATACCAGCCTGCATTGTTGTGAGTTTGGGGCGTACCCACATAATCGTCCGTAGTTAACCCCCCGCCAGGCACGGTCCATTTATTTGGATGCACTTTCTTGTGCGGACTTCTCTTTGTAATTAAGTACTTCCCTGCATCGTTCGAAACGATACAGGTGACTGCAACACGGTGAAGTTCTTTATCTAGTATCTCCATCCGGAAATGCTATCACAAAATCAATTTGAGTAAGAAAAACAAGTTCACTCTGCCTTAAAGCTGAACATCATCCCGCTCTCGAGATGTTCAGCGATATGGCAATGAGCCATCCACATCCCGGGATTTTCCATAGCGACCAAGATTTCAACCGTGTCGCCTTTTTGGACAAGAGTCGTATCCTTCCAGACCATATTTGTATTCTTTACGCCATTCGTCGAGAGAATGAGAAAACGCTGCCCATGGAAATGGATCGGGTGCTGCATTGGGTGCGGAGAGTTTGGATCGTTATATATCTTTATCTTCACCTTATCTCCGACCTTAAATACCCAATCGATGTTTCCGTTGGCTTTTTTAGTTTCCTGATCTACAATTTTCCACTTAATCGAATTCGCATCCGCCATGGAATTCATCATCGCCATCGAATCCTCCCATTCAATTTTTTCGTTATCGTTCCCTCCCATCCGCATTCCGCCATTGCCCATCCACATCCCGTCAGGCATCATGTGACCGCCGCCATTATTCATCATTTGTCCATTCGGCATTTGATGGCTTCCACTCATACCCATGCTCCCCATATCAACCGTAAGGACAATGCTCTTGTCATCCTTTTTATTGAAGTATGCTCGGAAAGGATCAATACTCGCGATAGTATCGTTATTGGTTCTCAATGTTAGAAATTGAGACTTATATGAGACAGCAGCCTTGCCTGCAGATACGTGTAACGTCACCATCGTATATGTTTTCTCCGGGGTCTTATGCTGGAGCGTGTAGGTGCCGGCGGCATCAAATAGGACTTCTATGACTGCCCGTTCTGAGGGAGCGAGCAGTACGCTATCAACAAAAGTCTCGCGCTCATACTTCCCATTATCTCCGCCAACAAGTTTTATTTTTGCTCCCGGAATAGTGAGGTTGAACACGCGCGTGTTCGCCGTGTTAGAAATGTAAAAGCGAACAACCTCTCCCTGAGTGACATTCAAGCTGTAGTCGTCCGATCCATTCACAAGCATCACATTTCCAAAACGTCCCATGAGCGCATGGCCCGCAACCGGGCCAAACGGAGCGGATTTCCCATTTTCAATCAAAATATCATCGACCATAAGCGGCACTTCCTCATTTACGGGAGACCAGTAGTTTGGATTGTCCGAAGCAACTATGTAGTTACCATAGAGGCCCAATTCCTGGGCGTAATCTTCTCGAATGTGAGGATGGTACCAATAGACACCCTCATCCGGAAACTTTATTTTATAGCTGAAAGACTGCCCTACACCAACCTCCTTCTGTGTCACGTCAGGCACACCATCAAATGCATTATCGAGGCGAACTCCGTGCGAATGGACCGTGGTCGGTACGTCGGTGTTATTTGTGAAGTTGATGGTGATTTCTGCTCCTTTGGGAACTGTAATAATGGGTCCGGGGATAGATCCGTTGTAAGCAAGCATCCTTAACTCATTACCAGCAATCGTCTTGCGCACGATACTTGCCGTGACGTCATATGTATCGCCATTTTTCAACTCAATCACTTTGGCAGCTTGCGCCTCGTTCAGACCGTTGCTATTTGTCGCAAAAGGTATATTAAAAAGATCGCCACTGATGAAATACCCTCCTGCAACAATCGCGAGTATCACTACTATCAGCGTTTTATTTTTCATACGTATGAAATTATATTATTACTAAGTCTTTCTCAACACGCTTTAAGAGCACTGCATTGGTGGCCACAATTATCGAGGAGACACTCATGAGAAGTGCGGCAAACTCGGGGCGAAGCATGATGCCGAAATTCGGATACAAAATTCCGCCAGCAATCGGTATCGCAAGGACGTTATAGATTGAAGCCCAAAAAAGATTCTGCTTCATTTTACGAACCGTTGCTTTGCTCAAAGTTATAGCTCGAAGTATGTCTAAAGGATCAGATTTCATAAGAACAACTTTTGCTGTTTCGATCGCGACATCGGTGCCCGCGCCAATCGCGATGCCGACATCAGCCTGAGCAAGTGCCGGCGCGTCATTAACGCCATCTCCCACCATCGCGGTAAATTTCCCTTCTTCTTGGAGCTTTTTCACGTAATTCGCCTTGTCTTGCGGCATGACTTCTGCAAACACTCTTTCTATACCGAGACGATGAGCCACTTGTTCTGCTGTCATTTTATTGTCGCCAGTAATCATGGCGATCTCAATTCCCAATGCTTTTAGACGTTCTATGGCTTGTACCGCAGTAGATTTTATTGGATCAGCTACTCCAATAACGGCTTTGGCAACTCCGTCAACCGCAAGAATCATGATCGTCTCTCCCCTCTCCAAAAATTCATTGATTTTTTGTTCCAGCCCAATGAGAACAACATGATTATCTTTCATGAGCTTGACCGTGCCAATGAGCACCTGCTTGTTCTCCACGATAGCCTTCACTCCTAAACCAGAGAGATTCTCGAATGTATCAACTGATTGAGGCAACGTAAGCCCGCGCTTTTTGAGCTCATCAAGCACCGCAGCTGCCAAAGGGTGCGATGATTTCGCTTCTGTCGCACCGACTAAGCGGAGTGCTTCACCCGCATCAAAGCCATCTGAAGTCGCTATATCGGTTATTCGCGGTTTTCCTTCAGTAAGCGTGCCGGTTTTGTCTAGCACGATTGCTTGAATTTTTGAAACTTGTTCGAGAGTCGAAGCATCTTTTATGAGAATATTATATTTTGCTCCGAGACCAGTACCGACAGCTACGGCAGTCGGGGTGGCAAGCCCAAGCGCATCCGGACAAGCAATGACAACGGTAGCAATAGCAAAAGAGAGCGCTAAGAGAAGTGGTGAACCAACTATGAAATACCAAATAATAAACACCGCAAGACCTGATCCTACCGCTGCAATGACCAAGTATTTCGCAAATTTATCAGCAATCCTTTGTCCTGGAGCTTTTGAATTCTGCGCTTCTTCAACCATACGGACAATGTGAGCAAGAGCGGTATCTTTGCCGATTTTTGTTGCCTTGAATTTCACTGAGCCCGTGGTATTTATGGATCCTCCGATCACCTGATCTCCGGTCTTCTTAGTCGCAGGGATTGATTCTCCAGTAACCAAGGATTCATCAATAGCGGTTTCGCCCTGAATAATCTCGCCATCGACAGGAACCTTGTCTCCTGGTTTAAGAATGATGATATCGCCGAGCTCTATGAAGGATGTGGAAATAAGTATTTCCTCGTCATTTTTAAAAACCCTGGCTTGTGGCGGCACAAGATTGAAGAGCGACTGGAGAGCATCCGTTGTCCCACGCCTGGATTTCATTTCCATCCAGTGACCGAAGAGGACAAAAGTAATGAGCATGGCAGCCGCTTCGTAATAGGAATCGGTGCCGCCGATTAAAGTGAGCAAGACGCTGAATCCGTACGCTGCCGTAATACCGACGGCAATAAGCACCGCCATGTTGAGTGTCTTATTTCTGAGGGCAACATACGTTGAGTAGAGGAAAATCCATCCGGAATAGAAGAATACCGGCGTCGTTAAGATAAAAAGGAGCCACGGAAGCGGTATCGGGGACGGAAGACTAAGTTTAAGAAACTCAGTTCCTAAAGGCGAATATAAAATAATCGGTAACGTTATGAGAAGCGCAAAAAAGAATTTATTGCGAATATCTATTTCCATAAGACGAGCCATTTCCCTACCGGCAAGTCCCGTATGATCCATACCCATGGTCATCGACATACTCATTTTGAATTTCTCCCAGAGCCCCATGTTGGACGCACCACTCATCATATGTCCCGAGTGGTCATGATGCTCTACTGCGATGTTAGTGTGTTCCATATGACTATTTCTTTTTCTGCGCTAATTTGTATACCTTCAAAATTTCCTGAGTAGCCTTCTTTTCCTTCCCATCCTTTATCTGCTGAATGACGTGGGTAGTGAGATGATTCTCAAGAACTAAGTCTTCTACGCCCGACAATGCTTCCTTAACCGCACTTACTTGAATAATAATATCCACACAGTACCGCTCGGCGTGAATCATTTTGATAAGTCCGTCGACCTGACCTCTAATAAGACTGAGACGCCGAAGTGATTTTTTCTTTATGTCAGCATGCATCGTATCCCCATGATACCCCCATAGGGTATTTGTGTAAAATCATGTGTCCTATACCATATAGATAGAGGTCGAGATTATTCGCATGACAATTAGCAAAGACACTAACTAACCACACTATGATGAATTATGGATACGGATACGATGGTTATGGGAGCATGATGGGCGGAATTGGCAGCTTCGGTTTTCTTACCTGGGTCATTATTCTTGTCGATCTTATTCTCGTCGGCATCTGGCTCTGGCAACAGATTTCCAAAAAATAAAGGGTTCGCATCTCGACACACGATTATCGAGCGTCGTCTTGTTTATGTAAATTACAATACTGCTTGCGCCAGTATCATCACGGCAACCATTGCTATTACAAAACTAGATTCGACAAAAATTGCATATTTTGTCTTGCCTGCAAAGAAACCACTTGCTTTGATGAGTGCTGCGATAGTGATCCCAATAAGAATTGCTAGGCCAATTGAATTTGTTGTTTCTGTAACTCCGATTACCCAAGCGAGGAAGAAGGTTCCGAAAGCTTGCGCGAGCATTCCTGGCATCATCGGCATATTTGCAACTGCCGACGCTCCAATACCTGCTTTCCACTTTTTTCCAAATAGCATATCCCCATACCACACTGCACCGAGTGCGTACGCAGCTACCGCTCCTACAATTACTGCTAGCCAATTTACACCTGTTATGAGTGCTTCCATACCATAGAGTAGTTAGTTCCTATTAAATCTACCTCGAATGTATTATACCCGTTGCTCGTCAAGCCCAAACTTTTGGATTCAGATTTTTTTTGGGGGGATGCATTAGTGTCGCGCCTTCGGCGCGACCCCATTTCGGCTTCAAAATGCGATTTCGATTTCTGGCGGAGAGGGCGAGATTCGAACTCGCGGTGGGATTTCTCCCACGCATGCTTTCCAAGCATGTCCTTTAGACCACTCAGGCACCTCTCCATTTTCTATACAGTGAGCTAATGCGCTCATTAGACGTACCAAACACCTTCAGATATTTAGCGACGGCATCTGCTCGATACAGATAGATATCACGTCCCTGACTACTAATATGCGGCATAATCCCGAATTCTTCAAATATCTGTGCGACCTGTCCGAGCATTTTCGGCGAATAACTTGTAAAACAGAGACCGATATTCCTGTAGGGTTTCCCTCTTATTTTATGCGAATGAATGAATAAACATCCATCAGTATCCACAAGTCCTCGCACACATGCGGTACGATAAGAACGCGTCTGAAGAATCCAGTCTGGTATCTGGACTCCATTTTTAAGTTTACTGCCTCGAGGAAGGCCGCGCGCGACCAAAAAATTAACAAGTGTAGTGCTTGCGGCCGATATGACGACTGCGTTACGCGCCTTTCGTTTACGAATCGCTGGAGAAATATTAAAAAGATCCTGAATGAGTTTCTCTACGTAAAGAACATATTCTGCATCCGCAACGGAGTTCATGGTGATATTTGCTTGCCACAAATTATTAATACCGCCATCTCCAAGCATAATTCCAAAAAATTCTGCAAGCGACTTCGATGGTTTTGGAGTGCGAATTACTTTGCGATGACTCTTTTCCGGATATTCAAGAGAAACATCTCCCAACATGCTCGTATTATATAGGGAATTTGGTCTAGTACCAAATTCCCTATAATCAATCCTCAGGCTGTTATTTTCCAAGCAATGCTTGGATTCTTTCTTGAATCGGCGGCCGCACCTACGTTCGTAGACTCACTCGGTGCGGCACTAGATACTTTTATCTTGTCCAAGCAGGGCTTGGACTCTGCTTTGAATCGGCGGATGAGTTGAGAACATCTGCCCGATCCATCCGCTCATACCACTCGGCTTCACTCCAAAAGGATCGCCAATGAAGAGATGTGCGGTCGCCGTGTTCGCACTCTTCATTGGAGCGGCATAGCTGCCGATCTTTCCGAGTGCCGAAGCAAGACCTTCGGGATACCGCGTGAGAAGTACCCCCGAAGCATCTGCGAGATACTCGCGGCGACGTGAGATAGCGAGCTGAATGAGCTTCGCCGCGACAGGTGCGAGCACAATGCCGACAACAGCAAGAACCATGAAAATTGCATTCCCTTGTTTATTGTCGCTACTACGACCACCTCCCAGGAAAGACACGCGCAAGAAAATATCTGCGATAATGGCCACGAAACCCGCGAGCACTACCGCAATCGTCATGAGTAAAATATCGTGATTCTTGATATGCGAGAGCTCATGGCCAATGACGCCCTCGAGTTCGGGGCGGGTCATCATCGAAAGTAATCCGGTCGTCGCGCAAACGACGGCATGATGCTCGTCGCGACCAGTTGCGAACGCATTTGGCGCCGGATCATCAATCACATAGAGCTTCGGCTTTGGCAGCCCCGCCGCTATAGCGAGATTTTCGGTTACCGTATAGAAGTCAAAAAATTCTTCCCTCGAGGCCGGTCGTGCGTGATTTAGCGAGAGGACGAGCTTGTCCGACGCCCAGTACGCGTAGAAATTGGTCGCTACCGCGATGACAACGGCGATATAGAGGATGGACGGATTCCCGTAGTACATCGACACTGCGTATCCGACTGCAATGACAACGACTAAGAATCCGAGTACGAGTACCCAGGTCCGTCGGATGTTGCTCGAGCGCTGTTCGTAGAGGTTCATGTTTCGTTATATACTCTCACGCGATTACGCCCATTCCCTTCTGGATCTTTATCTCCTTTTGCTTCATACAGCGCCTTATCAGCCTGCGCAACTAATGTTTCCGGATTGGTTGAAGTTGTGGACGAAGCTATGCCAAAACTTGCTGTGACCTTGAGAGTAGGGTACGCATCAAACGTTAAATTCTGAATTTTCTCACGAATCTTTTCTACCTGGCGTGCAGCGACTTGTATGTCCGTGTCGCGCATCAGAACTATTAATTCTTCCCCGCCGAAACGAGCGACCGTATCAGTCGGTCGCACTGATTCGATAAGAAGTGCCGAGATCTTTCGAAGAACTTCATCTCCAGCAGGATGCCCAAATGTATCATTTACGGCCTTGAAATGATCCAGGTCTATCATAACGACAGAAACTTCTTTAATCGGTTCGACACCCTTTCGTTGTTCCATGACCTCTCCCCGAATCATTTCAAGTGAATAGGTAAATTCATCCCAAAAAGCCTGCCGGGTTTTTAGCCTGGTGAGAGGCTCGATACTATATGCTTCTTCTCGTTCTTTCTTTTCATTTTCTAGAATCTCAATATGCCACTGATACAGTCCCATTTGGGCGTCCTGTATTTCTTCTGCTCTGAGTTTCCGTTCTGGTTTTGGAGACGATTCCATGCGGAGCTCTAGAACTGCACCTTCACCGGTTCTGCCGCCGCGGCATCTGCAGCAGTAAGCTCAAAAAGATCCATGGGTTTGAAACTAAACGCCGAAGCGATGAGATTCCCGGGAAACGTCTGTTCCGCGGTGTTGAGCGTCATAACGCTTGTATTGTAGAAGCGGCGAGATGCCTGAATCTTATCTTCGGTATCACCAAGCTCCTTCTGCAACTGGAGGAAGTTCTGATTAGCCTTGAGATCCGGATACGCCTCCGAGACAGCAAAAAGAGTTTTTAAGGCGCCCGAAAGTTGATTCTCTGCCTGCGCCTTATCGGCGGGTGCTGATGCACCCATAGCGGCTGCGCGGGCTTTCGTCACGTTCTCAAAAGCGCTGGACTCATGGGCGGCATAGCCCTTCACGGTCTCGACAAGATTCGGGATAAGATCGTAGCGGCGTTTCAGCTGCACAGCGATATCAGCCCATGCTTCTTTCGCTTGATTAACTAACGTAACAAGGCGGTTATATGAGAAGACAGCCCATAGCACGACGACAGCGAGAACTATAAGTATGATGGTTGTTGTAGTCATATTTGCATTATACCAAATAAAGTTACCATCCGCCGGAAGCGCCACCACCACCAGACGAGCCTCCTCCAAAGCCCCCGAACCCTCCGCCTGACGAACCACTCCTTCCCGGTCCGCCTACCCACCACGGCGGCGTAACTCCTTGCGCTTTCGCATTCTGGTATCTGGTTGAAACAACATAGTCAAAAAGAAGTCCGAGAAGTGTGAGGAGTATCACTAGAGGTACCGCAAACAACACACTGAGAGCAAAGAACCATCCGATACCAGATGCTCCAAGAAATCCGACTATGCCACCAGCCCACCATGAGCGACTGCGCGCAAGAATCGCCGAAAGAAACTGAAAAATAAATAACCCCGCCACAAAAAAGATGGTGGCACTATCTTGGAGAGACGTTTCGGGAGAGTTTGGCGCGGCAGTATATTCTCCCCGAGCTGCTTCCTCAATCGCATGCACTCCAGCGCTTACCGCGCCATCATAATCACCTGCTTTGAGTTTCGGCGTCATCTCATTATTCAAAATACTCTGCGCAACACTGTCCGGAAGTGCGCCTTCCAAACCATACCCGACTTCAATACGCATCTTACGCTCCTCGATAGAGAGGAGAAGTAACACTCCATTATCCTTGTCCTTTTCCCCAACACCCCACTCCTCAAACAGCTTCACCGCATAATGTTCTACGTAATCCCCATCCATGGAGGAAACAATAGCGACGGTAATTTCGCTTGACGTCTGCTGCTCGAAATTTACAAGTTCGCTCTCAAGAGAGAGTTTTGTTTCTTGACTTAGGGCCTTTGCGAAATCATTCACATAACCGCTCGGGGAGCCTGGCGAGCTGTACGCGAGCGCAAAGGGAACGATAGTAGCGACGGATGCGAAAAACGCGACCGCGAGAACTATTCGTTTCATTTACAAATTAACTTTTGGTACGATTTCTGCTCCCGTTTGTGCCTCAAACATCGTCCGTGGAGCAAAACCAAACATGCGCGCGACAAAGGATCCTGGAAAAGTCTTTACGCTCACATTATAGTCGCGGACTATTTCGTTATAGCGCATGCGTTCTACCGCTACGCGATTTTCAGTGCCCGAAAGTTCGGCCATAAGACCTTGCACCGCATCAATTGACTTCAACTGCGGATAATTCTCCATCACGACAAGAAGACGTGCGAAAGAACTCTCTACTTGACTTGCTGCTGCAACCTTTTGGTCAGGAGTTGCTGCACCTGCGTATCGTGTACGTGCCTCCGCGAGAGCCGTAAACACTGATTGCTCTTGCTTCATGGCGCCCTGGACTGAAGAGACCAGATTTGGAATGAGATCGAAACGACGCTGATACTGAGATTCCACCTGAGCCCACTGCGTATTTACGGATTCATTTTGACGGACAAAACCATTGTATTTCCCGCCCATATAGACCGCGACAATGACCAAAACGACGACAATAATGACAGGCCACGTAAACCAATTTCGTGAAGGTATAGGGTTCATACATAAAATCATACACTAGCGAATCGGCTTCGCAACGGACATAATGAGGGTGTGAATCAGAACGACCCTATCGAAAAATATTTCACTCGGCTGAAAACCGAACAAAAGCGAGCGCTGCATAAGCTCGGCATACGAACTGTCCGCGATCTGATCTATCACTTCCCTGCTCGCTATGAAAACGCCGGCCCGACCGGAACAATCGCTGGCGTCTCGGCGGGGTCCGAAGTGACACTCTACGGCACGGTGCGCAAACCCGATATCAGGAGGACGTGGAAGAATCGCCGCCCCATCGCCGAAGCATGGCTCGAGGATGCGTCGGGGAAAATCAAAATGATGTGGTTCAGCCAGCCCTACATCGCAAAAACTCTGCACGACGGAATGGTCGTAAAGGTGAGCGGACGAGTGGCGGGTACTGGTGCGAAAGTATACCTGGCAAACCCAGAGATTGATAAATCACCGATTGTGCCAGAAGACATTCACGATTCTTTATTTACGAAAGGCACCGAAACTCCGGAAGAGGCACTCTACCCGATTTATCCAGAGAGTCAGGGGGTTTCATCGCTGTGGTTCTTGCATGCGATCAGGAAAATATTTGAAACAGACGTGCAGGAAAGTATCGCGGACCCCATTCCAATCGGAATTCTTGAACGCTACAACCTGCCCACTCTTTCCTCAGCAATCGTCTTCATACACGCACCGCGACGACTACCTGATGCGATGGCCGCTCGCAAACGCTTCGCTTTCGAAGAAATTTTTGCGCTTCAGATAGTGATGCAACAGCGCCGTCGCACACTTGGAAAAGAAGTGGCCCTGCCTGTTGCCGTTGATAGAAAAGCTCTTGCGAACTTCGTCGCCTCCTTCCCTTTTCCCGCAACTGCTGCCCAAACACGCGCGATTGAATCAATAGTCGCCGACTTTGAGAAAACGCAGCCGATGCTCCGCCTTCTCGAGGGTGATGTGGGCAGTGGCAAAACTGCGGTTGCAGCTGCGACCGCGTATCTCGTCGCAACTTCGCTTCCGGTGGGTAGAGTTGCCGGTACGCTCCAAGTAGCCTACCTTTGCCCGACGGAGATACTTGCGAAGCAACATTTTTCTACGTTCGTTTCATATTTCAAGGATCACCCCATCTCTATTGGCCTCATCACGGGTAGCGAATGCCGTAAGTTCCCTTCGCGAGTACGTTACGAAGAGTCCACGAAGCTCTCAAAAGCAGCATTTAAGAAAATGGTGGCGAATGGAGAGATTCCAATCGTTATTGGCACCCATGCACTCATCGAGAAATCGCTCTCATTTAAATATTTCGCATACGCAATTATTGATGAGCAACACCGTTTCGGCATCATGCACCGACAGAAACTCGCGACCAAAGGCACTGTCGCGCCACACCTTCTCTCAATGACAGCGACACCCATCCCTCGCACACTTGCGCTCACTATCTACGGTGATCTCGATCTCTCGGTGCTTGATGAGATGCCGGCGGGAAGAAAACCGGTTGCCACCGAAGTTCTCGGCCCAGAGAAGCGCGAGCGTGCCTACGAGCGTGTCCGCACTGAACTCTCTGCTGGACATCAAGCCTATGTCATCTGCCCGCGTATTGACGAACCTGACCCGGCAAAAGAAATGGCACTCCAGGCGAAATCGGTAAAGGCTGAAGCGGCGCGCTTGAAACGCGAAGTATTCAAAGACGCAACGATAGATATTCTGCACAGCAAAATGAAACCGTCGGAGAAAGAGGAAACGATGAAAAGATTTGAGACGGGAAAGATTCATATTCTTGTCGCGACCTCGGTCGTCGAAGTGGGAGTGAACGTACCGAATGCGACCGTCATCCTCGTCGAGGGGGCCGAGCGTTTCGGACTTGCTCAGCTCCATCAGCTGCGCGGACGCGTCCTGCGCTCTACGCATCAGTCGTATTGCTTCGCGCTCCCCGAGTCATTCGGTCCGGCAACAAGAGAACGAATGAAGGCCTTCTCCTCAGCGAAGAACGGTTTTGAGCTCGCCGAATACGACCTCGCGCTCCGCGGTGCGGGTGAGCTTGCGGGCGGCAAACAATGGGGCGTCTCCGACATCGCGATGGAAGCGCTTAAAAACATAAAGCTCGTGGAGGCAGCGCGCACCGAAGCGACGCAACTTGTGGAGCGTGACCCAGACTTAAAAACGTACCCTGATCTCAAAGCCCGCGCCCACACCGCCGACCGCGAAATGCATTTGGAATAGAAATGAAGAACCCCGCGTCTTGGAAGACGCGGGGGGTTAAAGAAAAGAAGGTTCTAAAGTCTTGACTCAGCTTGCGCGCAATGCAATGAAAGTATCGCAATCGAAAGTCTCATCAAAGTAATGGAAACTCCTGTTCCACATATCATTGAAGTGACGGAGGCACGCAACGCCCACCAACGCACCATTGCTATTCTTTATACGATAGATAGTCCCAGGAAAGGAGACCCGTTTATTTCTCCATTCTTTTGGAATAAGATATGTATTGGCAAGCAGGTAATCGAGAACGTTGGCATTTAACACGGGCTTATTCTCAAATTCCTTGCGGAACGGATTGCCCTCGTACTTCTCATAGATAAATGGCAAAATTCCCACCTTCGTAGAGTCCCATCGGAACGGGCCATCCTTCTGGTGTTTCTCGACAACCATGTTCCATGGAACATATGGATCGGCATCGCAATCGATAATGTGCTCTGCCATAACGACACGAGCACCACCGCTCTGCACGGCCAGCAACTGACGAAAAAGATCCGAATCTTCTGCCAAAATATTTAGTAATTCTGGCGTATATCCTTGCTCTTCTGCTGCCAGAAACAGCTTGTGGGCCAAACCAATCGCTGAAAATTTTGACATACCAACCTCCTTATGTGCGACTATCCTTTCGGACATTGTCGCAAGCTAGCGGACTCCTTCGAAATGAAGGTTTGCCATAGCGAAGAAAAGACCTTTAGTTACCTAATGTTTAGCATACTACGATATGACTGCACCTGTCAAGTTATGCTGCCATTATTTCTCCGCGACCATGATGAAATAGGGCGGGAAATTGCGGACTTCGAACGAAAGATTTATTTTTTTAATAAAATACTTTTTTAGGTACGGGAACATGAGCGGAGAGACTTGGTAGAGGATGAACCGCCCATGCGCCGAAAGCTTTTGAAAGGTCTGTTTCGCAATAATGTGCCGTTCATTTGAACTGAAGAATGAGAATGGTATACCCGAAATGACCGCATCAATGCGCGGAAGTTTTAGATCGGAAAGATTTTTACAAATCTTCAAGACGTCCCCATGTATGATTTGTAGTCGAGGGTCATGAATTTTTTTTAGGGGTGCAATGAAGTGAGGGTTCATCTCAATGGCAATGAGCTTCCCATCGCGTGGCATATGTTCTAGAAGCGCCTTCGTAATAACGCCGTCTCCCGCGCCGTATTCGATGATGCATGCGCGAGAGTGATGAGGAAGTTTTTTTAAAATTTGTTTGACGACGAAATTAGAGCTCGGCGTGAAAGCTCCGACTTTATAGTCATTTAGTGCGGTTTTAAGAAAATTAATCTTGGACATGTCGTAACTGGTACGCCCGGAGGGACTCGAACCCCCAACCAATCGCGTATAAGGCGACTGCTCTACCATTGAGCTACGGGCGTATGTACCTATGGAATCATACACCGTCCTTTACAGCAAACTCGTTGCGGATATGGTCGAGCGCCATGAGCACATATTCTGACATATCGCGATTACCGTATATCAAATTGCAGGTACCGTGGGTAAACTTTTGCGGATAGGAAAGACCGCTTCGATTTGAGGTTTTTATATATGGTTTCCTAAATGAAGATAGTGGCAAGTTAAGAGCTTTTGACCAGTAGCGCAACTCTTGTTGCACGTTCATGTCTGTATAGAGGTGTATGTATACTCGCAGATTGCTCTTCGAGGCACCAAGTAATTCTAACCACCGAATAAAGAAACGAATCATAGACGGATCAGTATTTGAAAGGGACGTGCTTGCGACCGACGTCTTTGTCCCTTCTCCCCAATAGAGGAAAAGACCGGCAATAATTATTTCTCGCCGACTCAAAGTCCGAATGTCTTTTGCGGCGAGTTCACGGACCCTCGCCCATCGATTCTCTCGCTTATCACGCATAGTATTTTGAAACCGTTCGATACGAACGACATTCCAGTCACGAAGTTCCCGCAATCGCTTCTCTGGAAGCGGCATATCATGCAACCAAAGACTTAAAGAGCTCTTGCTTACGTTGAGTTTTTCTTTTATCTGGCTATAGCTTGCGCCTTCTTTACGCATCCGAATCGCCTCTAGTTTCTTTTCGAGAAGCGCCATAATAGAACCTTTATATACAAAGTATATAACCTACACTCAGTAGGTCGAACCCATGTATGTGGACAAAAAAAGTCTATGCGATGCCACCTGCGACGCTCGGCGCGATGACAATACCTTCCTCTTCTCTCTTTTTTGGAGTGATGCCGTTCGCTATAAGAATCTTCTCGAATTCATCGCGCTCGATCGTCTCCTTCTCGATAAGTTCTTTTGCAATTGCGTCGAGTGCATCGCGATGCTCACTTATGACTTGCTTCGCACGAGCTTTTGCTTCGTCAATAATGCGAGCGACCTCGGCATCAATCTGCATAGCAACATGCTCGGAGTATGGCTCGTTCCCGAGCTGCCTTTCGCCGAAAGCAATTGGCCCCAATTTCTCGCTCATGCCGTAACGCACGACCATATCGCGCGCGAGCGCAGTGATGACCATAAGATCGTTCGATGGCCCTGTCGTTACATCATCAAACAGCATTTCCTCGGCAACATACCCGCCAAGCGTTGCTGCAATATCGTCAAGAAACTGTTTTCTTGACTGCATCTTCTTGTCTTCGAAAGGAAGTTTAAGCGTATACCCGGCCGCACGACCACGACTGATGATGGAAATCTTATGCACCGGATCGGCATTCGGAAGCACCGAAGAAACGAGTGCGTGCCCAGCCTCATGATAGGAAGTGAGTTCCTTCTCTTTCTTCGTGAGTAGATGACTCTTTCGTTCCGGACCGAGCATTACTTTTTCTATGGAGCGAATCAAATCATATTGCGTAACCTCCGTTCGATTCTCACGCGCAGCAAGAATCGCTCCTTCGTTCATAAGCGAGTAGAGCTCGGCGCCCGAGAAACCGGGCGTACGCTCAGCAATAACGGCGAGTGTTACATCCGGTCCAAGTGGTTTCTTGCGCGCATGAATCTGCAAAATATCCTCCCGATCACGACGATCAGGAAGATCGATCGTCACACGCCTATCAAATCGCCCGGGGCGAAGTAATGCCGGATCAAGAACGTCAGGCCTGTTAGTCGCTGCCATAATCACAACCTTTTCGTTTGGCTCAAAGCCGTCCATTTCGACAAGGATCTGATTGAGTGTCTGCTCCCGTTCGTCGTTCCCACCGCCCACGCCAGCACCGCGCACGCGCCCAACAGCGTCAATTTCATCAACGAAGATAATCGCGGGCGCAGCCTTCTTTGCTAACTGAAACAAATCACGTACCCGAGATGCTCCGACACCAACGAACATCTCGACGAACTCAGAACCTGAAATGGAAAAGAACGGCACGCCAGCTTCACCGGCGACGGCACGTGCAAGCAGTGTTTTCCCGGTACCTGGTGCGCCCATCAGAATGATGCCCTTCGGAATTCGCGCGCCAATATCAAGAAATTTCTTCGGATTTTTGAGGAAGTCGACAATCTCGAGAAGCTCCTCTTTCGCTTCCCGAGCGCCCGCGACATCTGCAAACGTAACGCGCTGTGAGGAATCGGCTGGGTCTGTGATTCGCGCTTTCGATTGGCCGAAGCTAAAGGCTTGCATACCAGCCCCTTTTACCTGTCGTGAGAGGAACCAGAAGATGAACCCTATGAAAAGAAGCGGTAGCAGAATCGGCGTAAGCGCGAGAAACCAAAATTGAAGTCCTGATTGTCCTTGTATCGTGATTGAAACTTTGGAGAGTTGCACGGGCGTCACGCCGTAAGTCGCGAGCGTCTCTGGAAGACCCGAGGAGGGATCCTTGCGCGAAGTTTTGATGGACTCGTCGGTATATATAAGATCAAGTGAGTCGCCATTCACGGTGATTTTATTTATCTTCCCTGCCGCAACGTCAGCAGCGACGACCGAGAGCGGTACGTCAATGTTCGGTTTCATATAACTCTCAACAAGCGAGTACGCACTCATAAGAAGCAGGAATATGAGAATCGTGGTCGTGAGATTACCAAAGAAGGATGGCCCGCCAAAAAGAGACTTCCAGCCACTAGTCTCTGGAGGCGTCGATGTTGGTTTCTTTCCTTTTTGCTTTCTCGGAAATACAGCAAGCATGAAAAGTACTATACTCTTTGTGTGCGATAAGAGAAAGCTGCTACCATCACCACCTCACCTTATGACCCTCATCAAAAACAAAAAAGCGCATCTCCAATACGAAACGCTCGAGAGCTTCTCAGCGGGTCTTGAGCTCGTGGGCCAAGAAGTGAAAGCCCTTCGGGGTGGACTGGGCTCGCTCGAAGGATCGCGCGTAGTGGTGCGTGGAGGCGAGGCATATATCGTCGGGATGACTATACCCCCGTATCAGGCAGCGAATATGCCGAAGAGTTATGACCAGGAACGACCGCGGCGTCTCTTGCTTACAAAGAAAGAAATAGCGACGCTTTCCGCCAATGAGTCAAAGAAGGGATTGACAATAGTGCCGTTTGAGGTATATGCTAGCAAGCAGCTCATCAAGGCGCGCATCGCTATCGTCCGCGGCAAAGGCAAAGCCGACCGTCGCGAAGACTTGAAGAAACGCGATGCGATACGAGAGACAGGACGACTTTTGAAAAATCGTTAGCCGTCCAGAAGCCGGCAATTTGTAAAAAGAGGGTTAGGACTCGGCCTTAGTCTGCACCCCTTCGGGTACGATGCGACATCGCCCGGAACGCACTCTTTTACAAATTGCCGGCGAGGGATATCAATCACCTAAAGTACAGCATGAAGAGTATGATGTATTTCAGGGGGGTGATCGGCTTTGACGGTTTGTTCCTTGAAAGACGTGCGACGCAGTGCACTCCCGCCCAACACTTTAATCTGGCGGGAAACATACTTGCAAAGAACACTCTTGCAAGCGTGAAGTCGCCATACTTCGGTATGAAGGACTTCTCGTTCGCGTACGCGGTCGCCTAACGGCCACTCGCCTCGCGACATCTCACCTCTCGGGTTCCTACAGCCAGAGGCCGGGGTGGAATTATCTGTAAGATCGATGTCCGGAATCCCGGCCGGTACATCTAAATAAGGGATCGGGCAGGAATGGTTTCGTCTGCGTTCTTTTCGCATCCTGCCTTAAAGATAACGCTGACTATGCGTCGTAGAAGCGCTTTCATAAACAGATTCGGACCGGAGTTCAATTCTCCGCACCTCCACATGTACAGAACGTGCACAACGTTCACAATTGGCTAATTCACGCTGTAACTGCAGTGCGCTTTGTGCTACAGTCTTCCTATGTCAGAAGGAGCTCCAAAGTTTGAGAATGAAAAAATGATGAAAGCGGAGTATATTCGTCTCGCCGAAGAATTGAGTCAGCACACGGAAAGTTTCCCCTTTGCAGGGGTCAACGAGAATGCTTATTCTGAAATAAAAGCGACCGAAGACCCTGTCTATGCTACTCCCATAGATGTTTTGATTGAGAGATTCCAAAAACATGGGATGAAAGTAGTTCTAGGGAAAAACCCACAGAGTGGAAATGTCTTTATTTTACCTGGCGATAGCAACAACATTGAAGAAGACAGTCTCTTCCCTCGACATCTAGATGTATCCGATGATATGGACTCAGGACTCAAAAAATTGATCTTGGCGAATAAAAAGGGAGTTTCATAAATCACTTGGTTCTAATGGTCGAGGCACTTACCTCTTGAAGTAGTGCTGGAATATCTACCCATTCATCCACCAGACGTAGGAAGTATACTGCTGGTGATTCAATCAAAGAGGTTCTAATAAGTAGTAGCGATTCCCACAAAACAGACAACGAGCGCCTTCGGGCGCTTTTTGTTTTGTGGAGGCGCAGCAGGCGAACTGCTTCGCCTGCGTGGGGAATTGAAAAACGGAACCATGTTTTTCTAGCAAGAAAAACATGGTGAGTCGGGGTCGCGAAAATTTGCTTGCGACGGCAAGCAAATTATTTGTGACCAACCCCGCCTCCACCGACATAGAACAATATGTAGGAATAGAAAACCCACGAGCGTGAATTTCGAGAGGTTTTCTGGTTGCGACTCAGATATTAGCCTGCTATGCCAAATCCCTTTTCTTCTCTTCAAATTCTTTTTTGTCTATTTCACCTTTCGCATATCTCTCTTTCAAGACATCGAGTGCGGATTTTTCCTCCGCGTTGGTACCGCGAGATTGACTGGTAAGCCATTTAATCAGTGCGACGACGCCAGCGATTATCAAGACCCACCAGAGAATCATAAAAATCCACTCAAAACCGCCGAAAGACCCAAGGCCAAAGTTCATCATATTGTTTATTGAGTTATCACCATTAAACGGAGACGACCATCCTCCCCACATCATGTTCATCATCGGCATCCAACCGCCGCTTATGGCCGGAAATTTTGCCGACGTGTCGCAACCCGAAAGTCGTTTGCCCATGACGGCGTGTATTTGTTCTTCTCCTTCTTCTCCATGTACCTGAATCATCATTGCATTCATCGCGGCGTGAGAATCGCCAGCCATCTGACCCATAAAATACTCGCCGAGAACTCCGAACTGCTCATCGCTCAAATTTTCGCAAGTAATCTCTTTTGCTTGCAACCTATCCCAAAGTTCTTTGCCTTCCTGCTCTTCCCGAAGGGTGTGTTCAACGACCTTGTCCCAGTCAAGAGAAGCATTGGAAAAGTTCCCCATCATTTGAGCATTTGCTCCTGAAACAAATGAACCGGCGGCAACAATGGAAAGGATGGTAAAAATGAGTTTTTTCATAGTATGTGTGTTAGCCAAATACTAGAACCTTATCCGAACTCTCGACCATTTTGAGCAAGTCGGACATTGTGGAAACGGGACACGCCTTGCTTTCGCTCTTGCCCCGCACTTTCAGGCAACTCTCGCATGCGTAAATTTGTCCCTTCAGCTCTTTGAACTCCGCTACTTTCACGGAAATATCAAAATCTTTGCTATCGGAGACAGTATCCAATTCCGAACCCTCACTCATCAAAAAAATTCCAACCGCATGCCCAGCTTTAAGGGACGCAATACCCAATCGAAATGTATTCCAGACATGCTCTGGCTTATTGGATTGCAAAATAATGCCAAGCTTCATAAAACCATTGTACTTGATACTCCGTCAGAATTCCACAAGAGGGGGTTCTAACTTCTTCCATATATCTCACCTAGACAACGCTCGCATCAAATGTTTTCACACACTCCGTCAAACCCTTTATTTGCGCGTTATGTCCGACATCATCCAAAGAAGTTCTAACGTCATTCATCAGTCTCCACAAAATCCCGCAAAAAGCCGCTTGTACTCAAGTGGCCTTTTGCTTGACCGCCACTCATAAAAATACTACGCTCAACGCGGATAGAACATATTTCCAGAAAAGGAGATTGTTTATGGATGCGGAACAATTAAAAAACGTTCGCAAATGATCGGTGTAAGAAAAAGCATCGAGAGTATTACGACGCAATGTTCGTACTCGGTCCCAGCAGACCTCCATGCGACAGGTGCCGTAGAGAAACGGAATATGAGTACCTCAAAGAAGAATTGAGCGCTCTCAACCGAGAGCTCACACCTGAAGAGAATGTCCTGCTTGAAATATTTTGAAGAGGGTTGGACTCTCCCGAGAATTAATGGGTCGCGTAATCAACTGATTACGCGGCCCATTCCTTTGCTTGACCCACACCACTAAAAAGAATACGCTCGTCTTAGACTGTACACAAAATTTTCTGAAAAGGAGGCGAATCATGGTCGAGCAATCTGCACTGACTATTCTTCGAGGAATTGGAGCAATCATCACTGACAGTCACATCATTCACAAAACTGGTAGACACGGCCGGACGTACATCAACAAGTATGCCATCCTTCCTCATACGGAAGAGACCTCCCAACTCTGCTTCGATATCGCAGAGAGATTCAGAAGTGACGGGGTAGATATAGTCATCGCCCCCGCAATAAGCAGCATCATTATATCCCAATTGGTTGCGCATTATCTTACGATTACCACTGGGCGAGAGGTGCTTGGCATATATGCAGAGAAAGAAACCGCCTTCCTCCATAATCCGAAAGAAAAAGGCCGATCGTACTATTACAACACCGGAAAATCTGTCATCCGGTCCGACTTCAGTAAATTCGTTTCCGGGAAAAATGTTCTCGTGGCAAAAGATGTTGTCACTACCGGAAGATCCATCAAAAGCGTTGTTAAATCTACTCGAAATATTGGTGGCACCGTGATCGGCGTCGGCGGTCTCTGCAATCGTAGCAGTGTTGTTGCGGTAGATTTCGGCAATGTTCCGAAATTTGAGTTTTTACTCACCATCGACATGGAGACCGTAAGCGAGGAAGAATGCCGCCGTTTCGGCCCATGCTCAAAAGGTGTTCCGATCTACAAGGACTTCAGAGAGGGGCATCTGTCACTTGTATAAGACCGTTGTATTCTTCGGGGTCGTGATCATTTTGATCGCGACCCTTTTATTTGTGGGTTACTGGCATTTTTGCTACAGTCGCCACAGTGATTAGCCGGATTTCCGGATGTAATTGCCAAGTTCCAATAATCAATACAGGAGGAGACACATGGAAAAACAAATTCCGAGTAAATCGAACTCCGTCATTGCCGAAGCTCTGATCGCATACGCGTTTCGCATTGGCGCAATTGAATTCCTTCCGGAAGGTCGATTGCTCCGAAGTGGACGATTGTCGCCCTACTTCTTCAACTCCGGCTTATTCTGTACCGGAGATTCAATAGCGAAACTTGCTCGATGCTACGGTGCAAAAATCGCAGACGAGAAGATTAACCCCGAAGTTATCTTTGGCCCGGCATACAAGGGAATTCCCTTGGCTGCGACAATCACAGCGGCACTTGGTGGCGACATCGGCTATGCTTACAATCGCAAAGAAGCAAAGGCCCACGGCGAAGGAGGATGTACTGTTGGGACACAGCTCAAAGGCAAAAGGGTGTTAATCGTCGATGATGTCATAACGACGGGAGGTTCTTTCGGCGAGATCGTGGAAATCATTCACGAGCATGGCGGTATTCCTGTCGGCTGTATGATTGCCTTCGATCGACAAGAGCGAATTGGCGACAACGCCCTCTCGACCCACTCTGCCGCACAAGAATTTGAAGAGAACTACAAAATTCCTGTGCAAGCAGTAGCGACACTTGCCGATCTTATCTCATTCATGAGAAAGATCACTACCGGAAGATACGAGGACAGTATCACCAGAGGGAGGGTGCTCGGACAAATTTTAGCCTATAAGGAAATGTACGGCGCGCTATGAACCGATACAAAAGAGCATCGAACGCGCCCTGCGCATTCGATGCTCTTTTTTAATTCTGTTGCTCCAGATTAACGACGCGCTTTTGAACGATCATTTTCGGTAAGATACTGTTTACGCAACCGGACACTCTTCGGCGTAATCTCGAGATATTCATCGTCTGACATTATTTCCATTCCACGCTCAATCGTGAGGTCGAATATCGGCACCAACGTAAGAGCTTCGTCCATGCCCGAAGAACGGACGTTCGACTGATTCTTGCCTTTGGTCGGATTCGCCTGCATCTCTTCACCCTTCGATGTATTGCCAATCACCATACCCTCATATACCTCCGTCGCTGGCTTGATATAGAGCTGTCCGCGATCCTGAAGATACCAGAGTGAGTAGCCGAGCGCTTTGCCGGTCGCCATCGAGATCATTGAACCGACTTGTCGCTTCTTAATCTCTCCCGCATATGGTTTGAAACCGAGCACGCGCGACGAGAGGATGCCCTCCCCTTTCGTATCAATAATGAACATGTTCTTGTAGCCGAGCAGTCCACGCGTCGGACCCTCGAGCGTGAGGCGTACGATGTTGCCGTGTTGAGTAAGATTCTGCAGCACAAAAGCACGCGCGCCGAGCTTCTCGATGATGGCACCTTGAAATTCGGATGGGGTATCAATGATGGCCTCTTCATACGGCTCCAACTTCGCACCATTCACTTCGCGAATGATGACTTGTGGCTGGGAAACCTGGAGTTCGTAACCCTCGCGTCGCATGTTCTCGAGCAAGACTGCGATATGGAGCTCGCCACGGCCGGATACACGAAATGATTCGGCGGTTCCAAAATCTATCTTCAGTCCGACGTTGACTTCGAGCTCTTTCATGAGTCGGTCGCGAATCTGACGACTGGTCACATACTTGCCCTCCTTCCCAGCGAACGGCGAATTATTGACAAGGAAGTTGAGCGCAATAGTTGGTTCATCTACCGCGATTGCTGGCAAAGGTGCTGCTGATTCATTCGTCGTTACCGTCTCACCAATATAGATATCCGGAAGACCAGCGATGAGTGCGATATCTCCCGCTTTCGCTTCCTCCGTCTCAATACGTTCGAGTCCTTTGAAAGTAAAAACTTTTGTTGTGCGACCGGTGCGCACCTCGCCGTCCGGCTTTTTTATGAAAACCTGCTGATTGGGACGTACAGTTCCCGCATAAATGCGCCCAACTGCGAGCCGGCCCATGAAGTTGTCGTAAGCAAGATTGAATGGCTGAAGCATGAGAGGCGCGTCCGCATCGGCATTGATGTTCGCCGGTGGCACCTTCTCGAGAATTAAATCAAGCAATGGAGTAAGATCTTTCTTCTCGTCGGTGAGATTTTTAATCGCGATACCCTCGCGACCAATCGAGTAAATGACGGGAAAATCAGACTGCTCATCAGAGGCGCCTAGCTCAAGGAAAAGTTCAAGCACTTGTTCCTCGGAGCGAGCTGGATTAGCCGCCGGTTTGTCGATTTTATTGAGCACGACGATAGGCCTAAGCCCCAGCTCCAAGGACTTCTTCAGCACAAAACGAGTCTGCGGCATCGGCCCTTCCTGCGCGTCGACGACGAGCAATACTGAGTCGATTGAGCGCAAAACGCGCTCAACCTCGCTACCGAAGTCCGCATGTCCGGGTGTATCGACGATGTTAATCTTGGTGCCTTTGTACTCGACCGCCGCGTTCTTGGCGTAAATGGTAATGCCACGCTCGAGCTCGAGCGCGTTAGAGTCCATCGACGTACCCTCAGGCGATGCACCGGTTTGTTTGAGAATGGCATCAGTAAGCGCGGTCTTCCCGTGGTCAACGTGCGCGATGATTGCAATATTGCGTATCTCCATAGAAATAAAAATGGCCGCGAGGGCCTATGGATTCAATATACAATAGAGGAGCTTTTATGCAAGCAGCGCTACATTCAACTCTTAACCGCACTATTCTAAAAGCTCCAATAGTCGTAATAAATGGGGCTTTGCAGCGTGTGCTTAGCGAAGCTGCTCTTCATGGAACTTCCATGACAGTCCACTGCGTAGGACTTTGATTTCGTACTATCTGTACTAGAATAGACACATGAACAACCATACCGTTGAGCAATCCGCATTTACATACTTCTTCACTACAAACACGAAAAGCGCTCCGTTCTGGCTCATCGTCCGTCTCTACCTCGGCTATGAGTGGCTCACGGCTGGATTGGATAAGGTTATGAATCCGGCGTGGTTCGGGAGTGATGCGGGAGCTGCCCTGAACAGCTTCGTCCAAGGTTCGCTTGGGAAGACTGGCGGAGCCCATCCGGATGTCCAGATGTGGTACGCAGCATTTCTCAAAAGCATGGTTCTTCCCCATCTTGTTACATGGTCGAATCTCGTCACTGTTGGCGAAGTACTCGTCGGGGTCGGACTCATTATTGGACTCTTCACCGGTGTTGCCGCATTCTTCGGATTCTTTATGAACCTCAACTTCATGCTCGCTGGTACGGTAAGCATCAATCCTATCCTACTTATACTCGCGCTCGGACTTATACTCGCCCGCCGCATCGCCGGCCATTGGGGCATTGATCGTTACGCACGGCCGTTTCTAAAACGAAAGTCCCTCTCGCGCCGGCTTCAATAACCGTATTGTGCAAATTGGGTTTCGCTGAAAAGACAGTGTAGAATAGAGACCAATCCGTATCATCATGAATATCCACTATTTTTCGGGAGAGCCGTGGGAAGAGAAGTATGTGCGTGAAAAACTTCCAGGGGAAAACATTACTTTTCACAATGGGCCTCTCTCTGCATTCCCAGACCTTACTGACTCGAGTACGACAGTCCTTTGTGTTTTTATAGAATCCCACATTGGCGAAGCGGAAATGAGCCGCTTCCCCGGACTGAAGCTCATCGTGACTCGATCGACTGGCTTCGATCATATCGACCTAGCTGCAGCAAAAATACGAAGCATCGAGATAGCCAACGTACCTTTTTATGGCGAGAACACCGTTGCTGAATTCGCATTCGCACTTCTTCTAGCGCTTTCTCGGCGCATTATTGATGCTGATGAGCGCGTGCGGCAGACCGGTATCTTTTCACCTACAGGGCTTCGTGGTTTCGACCTCGCCGAGAAAACTATCGGTGTTGTTGGCACTGGACATATTGGCGCACACATTATCCGCATGGCGCAAGGCTTCGGTATGACGGTCATCGCCTTTGACACAAAACCCAATCCGGATCTTTCCCACATACTCAACTTTAAGTACGTATCTCTGAGCGAATTACTCGGAACGTCCGATATCATCACTCTCCATGTTCCCTACAACGAACAAACACATCACCTTATCAATCGAGATAATATCGGAAGTATCAAAAAAGGTGCTTACCTCATCAACACCGCCCGAGGAGCCGTCGTCGAAACTCAAGCCCTTATTGAAGCTCTCCGAAGCGAACAAATTGCAGGCGCAGGACTCGACGTACTTGAAGAAGAAGGTCATCTCGCTGATGAGGCGGCATTTCTCACCGCATCTCACCCGCGCGAAGAGGAGCTCAAAACTGTCCTTGAGGATCACTATCTCATCAACCATCCACGCGTCATCGTGACGCCGCACCTTGCCTTCAACACGACGGAAGCCATCGAGCGTATCCTCAATGCGACGATCGAAAACATACAGCACTTTAGCGAAGGGACATCTACAAATATTGTTACCCTGCCTTCCTAATACTCTCGAGGGTTTCGTGAAATTGTTTCCACGTTATACTCTATCGGCATATGATCTCTCGCGAACGTATCATCCCCATTCTTGCTACTTTTTTCATCATAAATGCTTCCAGTGCATTTTTTATAGGATCTGGCTTTGGATTTACTGCTCAAGCAAAAAATATTTTCCACAAGGATCAAGCATCCTACGCCGAAGTATCTACCACATCGGAACAGACTCTCTCGAACATTGCTTCATCTACTGAAAAAATTGACCTCCCAATTCTGGTGTATCACATCGTTCGACCGAGTTATCCGGATGACAGCGAAGCAGTGCGAACTCTCGCACTTACGCCGGAAATCTTTGATGCGGAGATGATGTATTTAGACAAAACCGGACACCACATAGTGTCGTTTAGCGACCTTGAAAATTATTTTCGTAGCGGTACATTACTCCCAGATAAACCCGTGATTATTTCTTTTGACGACGGCTGGAGCGACCAGTTCAAATACTCGTTCCCGACTCTTAAGAAATATAATTTCAAGGCTACATTCTTTGTCTTTACAAATTCAATCGGTCGACATGATTTCCTAACCTGGGAAGAATTGCAGGAAATGCTTGACGCAGGGATGACCATCGGAAGCCATTCACGCTCACACCCGTACCTCGCAAATATCACCGACCCAGATACGCTCTGGGATGAAATTTATGGCAGCAAAGTACTACTGGAGAAGCATCTCGGAATTCATGTCAACGAATTTGCCTACCCTTTCGGACAGTACAACGCTGATACCGTAGCGATGGTGGTGAAAGCCGGCTATCGATCAGGTCGTGGCGACTTTTATAGCGGGAAACAAACGGCGGACCGGCTCTACGAACTCAGCGCCATGAATGCACCGACCACTATGGAGTTTTTCGTAATGAGGTTCCCTTCCCGTTGATACATAGCTGACTGTTACACTACTCTTTCTTAATGATTTCTAACAAGTGGTTGGTACAGGTGGGGATTATAGGGATCATGGCCGTTACTTTCGTAGTAGTGTCGTACGTCGCGCGAGCAAACGAACCTGTACTTGCTGCCATCGTTCAAGACGGAAATGTCACGAGCATCATTGGCTTCATTCTACTCACTGCACTATTCGTCGTCTTCGTTATTCCGCTCGACATTGTGTTCCTTATTCCTCTCGGCGCATTAGTGTGGGGACCCGTGCCAACAGCGCTGATGAGCATTATGGGATGGGTTCTCGGGAGCATGGTGGCACTCGGTATCGCCCGCGCATTCGGAGCTCCTGTTGTAGAAAAAATGATTGGGCTGAAACGGATACGGGGTATCGAGGCGCGCATACCAAATCAAAACACCTTTTGGACTGTCGTATTCCTGCGGTTAATAATCCCTGTCGATATTTTAAGCTACGCACTCGGACTTTTTAGCACAATGTCATGGCGCCCGTATATGCTTGCAACACTGATAGGCGTAACTCCTTTCGGTTTCTATTTCTCCTACGCCGGAACACTTCCGTTTTGGTATCAAATCGCTGCGGTAATCGGCGCACTCGTACTTGCCACTGCAATCGTATTTAAATACGACGCTCAAGAAAATCCTTAATATTTCTTTAATTCCAACCCACCGTTAACGAAAACGGAAAGCCGCCTCTCGCCGTGTTCGGCTCGAAACCTACGCTTCCTCTTCGGAAGCTGCGGCACTAAAGTACTGCTGTTTATTAGCCAATCGCTTCGCTCTTGGATAAACAGGGAGCCCGCGGTTCGATTCCGGCGACACTCGCATAAGTAGCTAAAAATCGCATGGCTTGCACCATGCGATTTTTCGTACTTGTTGCCCGAGGCGGTACTGTACCCGTACCCATAGGGAGTTACAAGGTTTTTAGGAGACCTTCCTTCCCCCTTAGTCGATGGGGGCCGGTATGGGTCGCTTTCCAATGATTTGCAGGGTTTTCGTCCGCTTCCGATCGGCCAACTAGGGCGGCGGTACTGTACCCCTCAATAGACACGATAGACACTATAAAAAGGAGCACGGGAGTGTCTCTTGAGACAAAAAGCTCGCCAGAAAAGTCTACCCCAGATTAAATATTCTATCGGTTGATCCGTCTGTTAAGTTTCAAATCAAATTTGTTATTAAATTGATAATTATGCAGTTTCTCAATGAATGACTCCTTCTGCTTTGAGAAGTGACTATCTTGTGGCATTAAAAAGTTATTGATATTTTTATTCAACCATATCGAGAGTTTTTCTGAAGAGAACAAACTTAAGAAAAAGAGCAAGACTACCATCGGATTTGATAGTGAAAACTCCCCAAATAATGAGTGCCAGATATATTTGAGAGGAATTCTCTCGGGGAAAACAGCTGCCAAAACCGCGATTAAAAATGTCATGAGTAGAACCCCGAATATAAAATTCTTTGAGATATAGAAATATTTAAAGAACGGTTCGATGTTTGTTTGCTCTTCAACTGCTGGCTTTTTACCTTGGCTAAAATGATACTTATCCATCATGACCCTTACTCTTTCGTAGTGTTTGTCTGAAAGCCAGAATAAAGTCTTTAATATCAGATCGATAAAGGTATTAAGTTTTCGTTTCCAGAATAACCGATCGGCTAAATGATTTGCAACTAGGATATCTACGAACTCGTTGAGTGTGAAAACCTTACTCGTTGGCTGATGCATTATCTTTTTATTAACATTGTCTACTACAAATTCACTGCTGCCATCTGAAATAAAGTTTGTGATTTTTTTCTTATATTCTCCTCCCTCTGTAATGATATATTCGGTTGTCTCTCCTCTCTTTTCAGGTTTGGTCATGTCTACTCCGTAGAAAAATCCTCTGTCGAGAGCTGCGACTTTAATAAACATTCGTCTCCCATCTTTATAGTAAGGTGTCTCCTTTGGATATGAGCGAATCAAGGAAAATCCTGCTTCGTCCTGGAATGGTGTTATTGCCTCATCCGAATCTTGTTTCGTATAATGGTTCGTAAATTCTTTTGCATCCATAATCATCAATCACAAGAACTTATCAATTTCTCTCATAATTCGGTCGGTTTCTAGGAGCGCAACAATCATTTTCTGATAGTGCTCAATATCATCGTTTGAGAGTGTCTTGCCTTTGCGGTCTTTGAGCCATTTTTGCGCGGGCTGATAACAGCCGATGTAGAAATCCCACGCTATTTCTGGCACATCACCAAAGTATTGGGCGGAGTTGATATATACATTTCCATTTTTATATGAAATGTCCTCTATAAGATTCGAGCCGGTTTCCGGATAGGTCGTGACAAAATTGTTTACCTTGGACGACTCGAGAAGGTGTAAAGCGCGCAATTCTGCGCCTTTTTCTGCAAGCGCAGTGAATTGATCCGCACCTGTCGGATACGGTACACGCGGAAAGTCTATTTTCAAAAATTCCTTATACTTCTCTCGATATGTCGGCGAATAGAGCACGGCATAAACATAATCAAATATATCTTGTGGCGTCGATTCGTTTCCGATTATGGTAGAGATCTTGGCGACTATTTCTTTATTTAAATTCGGCACACACGTTTCATCGTCGGCATACAGATAAAGTGGCAACACGTAATCTATCTCGCTTGTTTTGTTAGAAACGAGCGTTGATTCCACAATGCCACGACCCACAAAGGCATGCTGGTAGGCATCACCCGCCTTAACTTGTCGAAGAACGATTAATCCCAAATTGGGTTTGGTCATGTGCTTCATGACATCTCTCCTTGGTCGTACGAGGAATCCTCGAGAGGTGCCTGTATAGCAAGTCCAGCGATCATCAAAAGGTCGATACGCAATAGGAACGATTTTTTCATCAACAAAATTCTCAACGATATCTTTTTTCGCCCACGCGACCTTCCAGTCCTGAACATCCTTCCCAAGATCGTATTTTGTCCTGAGTGTCTCAACATCAAGCATTTGAAAATCTTGGACTACTTTTCCGACCTCTTTTTTAGTTGATTGTATTGACATGCCATCGCGACCAGTCACGACCCCAACGCTTGAGGTCGGAAAGAGTTCGGTGACAGAGAATCCATTTCGATACTCGCCTTGCGTTTTCGTATCACGGACCACCCATTCATAATTGGGCTTGGAAGGCTCAATCTCGCGCCACTCCATAGTCTCGAACGAATTCTTATTGAGGCAGTCGAACTTTACTTTACGTAGGCCATAACAATCAGCACGAGATACACGAGCGAGTTTCTTTGTGGGTTTACCGGTGTGCTTTATGCCTACAAGAATTGCTACACCCTGCTGAATAGCAAAAACATTTTCGTCTTTTCCTCCTTCTGCCGTCTTTTCTTTTTTCTTGCTATTACCATGTAGATCAAGTACATAAATCTCGTCAAATGTTTGCATCAGATGCCATCGCATTCCACGAAATGTTGGGTTATCGATATATCCGTGTGCTGTAATCATTGCAACGATACCTTCGCCAGTTTTCTCAATCATATTTTCGGCGAAACGAATGAACTTTACATAATCGTCATTGAGCCATTTAGAATTACGCTCTTGTAGCTTCCCACCGCTCGGTTCTACTTTGTAGACGTTATTTCCAGTATAGTGAGCGTTGCTCGATTCGCCTGAATATGGCGGATTACCAATAATCACCATAATCGGTGTTTCGCGTTTGATGACACCCGCTTCGCGTGCTTCGTCGGCGATACTTTGCGAGAGACCAAACCCAGAAAAGAGCGTATCGTCGTATGATTCCGCTTCCTCGAGAGAATTCGTTAAATAGATTCCAAGACGACGTTCGAATGATGAATAGCCGGTTTCCTTGAGCGTCATACCGAGCTTCAGGTGCGCAATTGTATACGGAGCCATCATAAGCTCGAAGCCGTGGAGGCGTGGCAATAAATCGCTGTCGACATATGCACTCCAACGACCGGCCTGATTTGTGAATCGAGCGGCAATTGAACGAACGGCCTCGTTGAGGAATGTGCCAGTGCCGGTGGCAGGGTCGAGAATTTGAACACGATGAATTTCCGTCTTGGCTTTCTTGCCTTGCCGTACTCGCTCGACGGTTATCTTCGCGGTGTCGGCCAGACCTTTGGGTAGGTTGAACTCTTTCTCTAGCAGATGATCCACTGCACGAACAATAAAACGTACGACTGGGAGCGGTGTATAGAACGCGCCAAGCTTCTTTCGCTGTTCAGCATCGTATTCCCTGAGGAAGTCTTCGTAGAAATGAATAACGGGATCTGGGGCTTCGTGCTTCTCACCCCACAGGTCGCTAGCTTTGAAATATTCCTGCATGAGCGCGTGCACATCGGCAAGAGAGAACACCTCGCACAGTTCATCCACGATATAAGCGAGCCGTTTATCAAAGTCTGCCCCGGCGATGTGGTCAAAGAAATGGCGAAGAAACGGATTGGAGGCAGGGATTAATTCACGCGCCTCTTGGCGTGTGAAGTTCTTCGGCGAGTCATCATGGAAACGCGCTACAAAAAGGCCGTACACGAGAGTCTGTGCATACATATCAGCGAAAGCGTCAGTTGTGAGATCGTGCACGAGAAGACGCTTGATGGTTTCGTATACGCGAAGCAATTCTTTATTCCGTTCAGCTTCTTCGCTTAGGAAACGCCGTACATTATCACGAATGCGCCGCGCCTTTCCACCCATGATTTCGGCAAGCCGTCTGCCACTCTTTATTTTCTCTGGCGTGCCTGAAAGGAAGGCGCGAAGAGCATCTTCTAGTTCTCCAAACGATTCTGGTCGTCCAGAAAGAACGCTATTTATTGGCGTACCGATACGAATTGACTCGCCATATCGCTGACCATTCCTGAAGAATCGAAACTCAAGATAGTCGGTAAGAATGAGGTTTGAATATCCAAGATAACGTTCGAGCTGATCGCTTTTCTCTGTTTTATCCAAATCAACCCCAATGTCCTTTGTCTCAGTATATCCAACTGTGATGCTTCCTCGAAGAAACACGAAATCAGGATTGCCGTGTTCGCTTCGTGATGGGTCATTAAGAACTTTTAGAGCTGGATCGAGAGCGTGAATAAGAGCTTCAAATGTCGGGCGGTAGGCATGCTCACGGGCCTGACCAGTTTTAAACTTTTCAGCCAGCTCTGCAAAATAAGTTTCAATAGCCGTGGATTTCATGAATTTAGCCTGATTCTAGCACTTTTTGGCTAAATTCGGACCTCTCATGAAGCCATAATTGCCTTGTGTAAATCATTAAAATGCACTGGTTCAATGCCGAATTTCTGGAGTTTGACGAGCGAGATGCTATTCTTGTTTTTCGTGACCTCTTTTATCTTATCCTTCGTCAGTACCCAGAAACACCACTGGTCCATGTCGAGAATATCGAGTGTGGCATGGTCTTGGTGTTTGAAAAGCGCAAGTACATAGATATCGGACTTGTAATCCGCATCTGCCCTCGGATATTCGCTTACCGCAGATGACCAATAAAGAGTCTTCGCTTTAAGACCGCTCCACAAGATTTTTGAAAAATCATTCTGGTCCCAATCCTGAATATACGAACAACATTTCACTTCTATCTTCTTGTCGTCCGGAGCGATCACGTCTGAGTCGCCCCACGGATTGCGTACATCTATTTCTCCATTCCCCCGCAGCGCATTCTCGACGATGAATTCAGCGAGCGCGCCTCGCAAGACATTTGAATTGAGATTTGAGAATCCATAGCGCCAAAACTCGAGTACCGAGAATTTTTTATCTCCTATGTTTTTGAACTGTTCGTTGCCGGTGAGTTTAACCACCGGAATTCTTTTATACATAAATCTACTAGGATTTAGTGAACCTCGAGCCCCCTGAAAATGATCAAGGGTCTCCCGGCCGTCGCGATCCAACCTTTCGGCCAGACCCATACCCGTTTCCGGATATGACCTAGTAGAGTGACTCGGACCGGGAGGCCCTTGATCTCTACTAGGATTTACGGCCATGCCGGTAGAATCGCGAGGATTCTTAAGTCGGTTTAGGCCTCTTATTCGGTTGTTAAAGAATGATAGCATTTTTGGCTACCGCCCTGCACCCTAGCTTAGATTTCGGCGTTTGCGAAGATGGTTTTAGACGGTTGTGGATAAGTATTTTTGGCGGGTTCTGTTGACAGTATTGACATCCGTACTGTGTTGCAACTGCTCATTAATGTGAAAATTCTAAAAGAAACCTGTGCGGTTCTTCAAGAACGAAAAAAGCTCTCAAAATAATTCGCACGCCACAACAAGGATATATAGTTACATTAACCGAATACGCGACCTCCAGTGCGAGCTACCGAATACGCCTTATAAGCTATTCGTCATATGTTATGCAAAATCTCAAAGTTGAGTATGTGCCTATTACCGAATTGAAACCGAGTGAATATAACCCACGTCGTTGGTCTACGGATCAACTCTCTGCTCTGAAGGAAAGTATTGTCCGATTTGGGTGTGTTGATCCAGTTATTGCAAACGGCGCTCCTGGACGCAAAGGAATTTTGATCGGCGGCCATATGCGTCTTGTTGCAATTAAGGAACTTGGGCATACGGAAGTCCCCGTAATTTTCCTAAATATTCCTGATCTGAAGAAGGAGCGCGAAATAAACGTAAGGCTCAACAAAAATCAGGGCGAGTTTGATTTAGAACTGTTAAAAAGCTTCGACGAAAGCTTCTTAAAGGATGTAGGCTTCGACACCACAGAACTTGATTCAATATTCGACATTGATCCAACACCGGAAAAATTCGACCTGAAAAAAGAATTGGCCAAACTCAATATAAATGAAGTAACCGTGCGGAAGGGAGACATATACGAGGCCGAGGGATTCCGGCTTATGTGCGGGGATTCCACTATTGAAACCGACGTGTTGAAGCTTATGGGCGATGAGCGCGCGGACATGGTGATGACCGACCCCCCGTACCGTCTTTCGTACCTAACCGGAAAAAAGCGTAACGGTAAACCGACGGAAGGATTCGGTTTAAAGCGCGATCGCAAATACTTGGAAACCGACGAGCTCCCAGCGGACTTCACCGAAAAGTGGACTGGTAATGTGGCGAAAATCGCTAAACCGGATTTTTCCATCATCTGTTACGAAAATTGGAAAAACTTACGCGAAGTGTGGGGGAGATGGAAAAGTACTGGAAAGTCAGAAATATGCTCGTATGGCATTTACCGAATCGAGTGCAAGGATTCTCGTCGAAGTACAAGTTATTCAATAAACACGATATAGCAATGGTCGCTACCTCTCCTGAATTCACCATACCGAATATTGAACCGGAAGACGACGAATTGCTCGAGAACGAATATCGTACCGCCCTTTACGCCACTGCGGGGAAACCGTATTGGGAGGAGTATGGCAAAGGCAAAAAGTACTGCCCAACTGATTTCCTAGAGTTTGTTGCGGCAGATGAGAAGTCGTCAGGGCAAGGAATTATCTTCGGCACTAAGCCAGTCGAGATCCTGATTCCGTATATTAAGATCCTTACTAAACGCGGCGACCTTGTTCTTGAACCGTTTGGCGGCTCGGGCTCTACGGCCGTTGCCGCTCTGAAACTTAAGCGCCGTGTGATGATGATGGAAAAATCTCCTGTCTACGCGTCAGTTATCATCGCCAGGATAGAAAAACAGTTTGGAGTAAAAGTTAGGAAGGTTGATTAACTGTTATGTCCTCTCGCAAATCCTCTACCAAACCAGCAACCGGAACGAAAGCGAGACTGAACACGTTAGAAAAGAAAGCCCAAGAATCGAAGAAAGATATTCTGGAACAACTGTCGAAAACTCCGGTTATCATCGCAGCAATACAGGCATCTGGAGTCGGACGTTCAACGTATTACAAATGGCGCAAAGAAGACCTTGACTTCGAAAAGTCCGCCGATGATGCAATTAAAGAAGGTCGTAAATTCGTGAACGATATTGCCATATCAAAACTCATGCAACTTATCAATGATGGGTGTCTGACGGCAATAATATTCTGGCTCAAGAACAATCACACATGGTTTGCCGAGAAAATCCGACACGAGCACGAACATCATTTAGTTGGTGGTGACAGAATACTTACTGAGGAACAGCGCGACCAACTCATTAAGGCGCAACGCCTCTCGGGAATGGCCGCCGCGGCCATTATACATGAGGAATTGAAAGAGAAATTCTTAGCGAGTCCGAAGCATGGACAGACACATAGCGAGGTACAGACCCCCGCACACATAACGCCTGATGAAGACCGCATCTCAGATTGGGGCACTGGCAAGCCACAAGCAAAATTCAGAAAGGAACTTGAACGTAATGGGATCAATATCCAGGAGTTCTTGAAGAAATATAAGAAACCGTAGGGTCTGGACTCCCTGCGCGGGTTGCGTCATCCATTGTGGTAGGGCGAATTAGCAAGTAACCACAATGCAATGAATAAGGCGGTATTTGAGGGTACAGACAGGGTTCTAGGGCTTAAACCAGAGGCCAGAGAGGCAGTTAAGGTGCGGTACTGCCTCTATGCCCGAAAGAGCACCGAGCAGGACGAACAACAGGCGCTGTCCATCGACTCCCAGATCAAGGAGATGACGGCCCTCGCCGCCCGAGACGGTCTAGAGGTCGTGGAGGTGAAGCGCGAGAGTCATTCGGCAAAAGAGGCCAGCCAGCGCCCGGTCTTCAACGAGATGATCGATGAAATGCGCGCGGGAAAATTCAACGGGATCCTGACATGGGCGGCAGACCGCATCAGCCGCAACGCAGGCGACCTAGGCAGAGTGGTCGACATGATGGATGCAGGAGTGCTCGTGCAGATACAGACGTATAGTCAGAAATTCTCGAACAATCCCAATGAGAAATTCCTGCTGATGATCCTCTGCTCGCAGGCGAAGCTTGAGAATGATAACAAGAGCATCAATGTGAAGCGTGGCCTTCGGACGCGAGCGGAAATGGGAATGCTCCCGGGCTGGGCTCCAGTCGGCTATCTAAACGATACGCGATCGGATCACAAGTGCGAATATCTGCTCGACCCTATACGCTCCCCTATCGTGAAGATGATCTTCGAAAAAGTCGGGAAGGAACGCTGGAGCGGAGTGAAGATATATCACTGGCTACGGGAAGAAGTAAAATTCACGACCAGAAGCGGAAAGAATATGAGTATTGGTACTCTCTATGAGCTACTTAAGAACCCATTCTACTGCGGTGTCTTCGAATACCCACGCGGGAGTGGCAACTGGTACGTCGGCAAACACGAGGCGCTCATCACGCGAGAACTTTTTGAGCTCGTGCGTGAGAAGGTTGTGTCGGATTCGAACCCTAAAAAGAGAACTGGCGAATTCGCCTTCACCCGCTTGATGACTTGCGGCGAGTGTGGCTCCGGCGTCACCTGTATGGATAAAGAGAAGTTTGTTAAATCCCTCGGTACGACGAAAGTATACCGATACTATCTATGCAATCGTGCTAGAGATCGGCGGTGCAAAAATCAGTACATACGCGAGGACAACCTCATAACGCAACTATCCGAAATCATTGACGGAATCGAGATAGACCGCCTAGGTGCCCGGCATCTTATAGACAAAGAGGTAGCGCGGTTCAATAAGCTGCGTTCACAAGTGCTCGGTGTGAAAGAAAAGGAAAAGGCTCTTGAGATGGACGTGAAGCGCTATGCGAAGTATCTGCTCGAAGAAGGCACTATCGAAGAGAAGCGTCAGTTACTTGAACAACTGCGTGGCAAAATCGTACTGAAGGATAAGAAAATCGCGATCTCACCCGTATCCTAGGTTTTGGGCAGGGAGCGCGGGTTATTTCTCCAGCGATTATTCCTCAAGTTTGACTCTTCTCAGTAAACGTCTGTAGAGAAACCCTTGAACCTGCGGGATGAGGTTCTTTCGCAAGAACCATGCACCCGCGCAAGTGCCGGCTATCGCAAGACCTCCTACTCCGTTGTATGCCCCAGTGAGAAGCCCAGCATATTTCACCGGTAAGTGGTCTCCCACCCAAAGAAATATGTTGACTTCGATAAAAATCGAAACGGGAAGAAGGATCAGCGTGGGAAGAGTGATCCATATAGTAGCATCGCCTCCAGCCTTTTGACGCAGACCTCGCTTAACGTCTATCAGACGTGCGTTGTACTCTTGAGCATTTTTTTCCTGATCGGTTTGCGTCTCAAATAGTTCCTTTTCAACATTTGCGCGAGCAGCCAATTCCGCCTGTTCTTTTTCGGAAAGAGATTTTGTCGCCTCCTCAATCGCCTCCATTACAAGAGCTTCGTCCACTTTCCCTGCGTCTCCTCGTTCAAACTCCTGGAGGATACTGGAAACATTGTTTCGATAGAAAAGATTTTCTATCTGCCCTTCGGTAATCGTTCCCTCAGTTCGCAATTTCCCTAGTACTGCATAAAACTTGTCCCAGACTCTTCGATCAATAAGAAGGTCTCTTGAATGGTTGGCGATTATGGTGCACAAAGGAAGTTTCAGCTTCGGGTTTTTGAGCCAAAGAATATTCGCGAGTACCCGGTCAAGGACAACTTCAGTCAAAGTACCGCTATCGCGATGACCTAGACCGAAAAGTACAGTCCGTTGAAGACCGAAGTCTGAGGTAAGAAAGAATGCTTCAGCATCCTCGATACGCCTGACCGTCTTTTTCCGAATTTCACGGATTTTATCGACCGCTGCAAGATCGTGGCTCGTGCTCAACCCTCGATTATCGTCTCTCTTGTTCGCAGCGATTTTGGAACGCAGAATTTCGTTGCGAGGCGATTCGTAATCTTCAAGGTTAATGCCGGTTTGAAATATTCCAATTCCCAGTGATTCAACTCTTTCCTCGACGTTGCTAATAAAATCACTCACGTCGGACGCGCCCCAATTCTTCTTTCGGAGGATGCTGTAAATGTGATCCACAGGTAAGTCTTTCGGGAAGCGGTGTTTATTTGAGATATAGGCGTTCATAACACGACATATTTCGTCAAGCGTGAAGTCGAATATTTGTAAGGGAAAGTTGAAACTTTTAAGAAGTTCGAATAGCTCCTTTGCGGCAATATTGCTCTCCTCTCCATGAAAGCCGAGAAGCGAGAAAGTTACGTTCGTATCGAAGAAAATTGTTGCCCTCTTTAGCTTCCTATCTTCAGCCTCTACAATGTCCGATGAATGCTCAGCAGAGAGAAGAGACGCGAGAATGGATCCAAAGACGAGTTCAGTGAATTCCTTATAGGCATCCGGTTTTGAATTTTCAATGTCATGGATGAACTCGACTATTAACGCCCCTTCCTTTCGGCCGAGCGCTATTGACCTTACCTCAGTGCTTTGCTTCGGATTTACGAAATCAATTATCCCGTCGAGATTATCTTGAATGAAGGACTCAACTACTTTTTGTGCCTGTTGCTGATTTATGACCACGTCCCTGCCAGCAAAGAAGGCAACCATGGAGTCGAGAAAGGCATTCGTGCGCCTCTCAACATCTGCTACTGGCTCCAGACTACTAACATAATCCTTACCTTCTTTTGTGATTCTAAAATTTCGAGTGTGGTCTTGCTGTTCTGCATATCCGTGCATTTTCGCTCTACTACAAACCGTCTTGAGGATATGAAGAGGGACTTCAATGCTACGAGACGTTTTCAATTTATGCTGTATCGTAGTCAAATCCAAAAAGGACGTTCCGTCGAGCGTTTCAAGTACCAACGGAGATAGGGCATCAAAATAATCCTTGCTTTGATCAAATAAGGCCTTGATGAGTGCGTACGTATGAAGGCGAGCCATAAGTACTACTCTACATCAGAATGAAGGCATGATGAAGTGCCACCATTCTAAGCAAAAGCCGCTCTTTCGAGCGGCTTTTGCTTACGTGATGCCGAGCGGTACTGTACTGGTCCCAATGGGGAACGGTACTGGTTCCTGGCGTCACAACCGTGTTGCCGGGTCCATAATCGAACTGGACTTTCTACGGCCTAGATGCTCAAACTTTCGGTTCGATTCCTGCGCCCATTGAATTTCTCCAAACTTGAGATCAAAATGATAAAATAGAGTCTTGCCAATGAAATCCACCAGAACCGTTCTCTTTTTTCTTTTGCTTGTAACAGCATCGTTGCCTTTCGTAGCGAACGCACAAGAAGGTACGCAGATCGAGAAGGTATACCTCGAAAAAGCTGTGGTACTTGGTGTGGCATCTTCTACCACAACGGTGGAGCCGTGGAGCGGTATAACATCTCCAACACAGATGCTAACCATTGAAATACTTGAAGGTGTAGAGAAAGGCGTGACCACCACGTTTCAAAACGACTTTACGCAACTCAAGAAAGGGGATGTGTTCTATGTTCGCCACAGTGTCGGCGGGTTCGATCCTGAAATGTGGTCTGTTTCTGATGCATACCGTCTCGACGTGTTAATCGGCCTCGCGATAGTCTTCGTCATTTTGCTATTCATGTTTGGTGGTATCCAAGGCATACGCGGCCTCGCCAGTCTTATAGGCAGTTTATTCCTAATTTTCTATCTTCTCATTCCGAATATTTATGCCGGCCATTCACCCATATGGATTTCTCTCGGAGTCGCTTCTCTGATTATTATCGTCGGGTCGTACATAACGCATGGCTTTAACCGCACGACTACACTTGCGATGCTCGGTATGGTACTCACCGTCGTTATAACAGGTATAGCGACTTATTTTGTGATAGATATGGCACAGCTTTCGGGCTTCACCTCTGAAGAAAATGTGTACCTAAACTTCGGCACTTCAGGGCGCATCGACATGATCGGTCTCCTATTCGGCGGAATCATGATTGGCTTGCTGGGCGTGCTTTACGATATTGCTATTGGTCAGGCGATAACCGTAGAAGAGCTTGTTGTTGCGGGGACGCACTATACGCGCAAGCAGGTGCTCACTCGCGCTTTGCGCATTGGCCGCGAGCACATCGGGGCACTAGTAAACACGCTCGCAATTGCGTACGTTGGCGCATCGCTTCCAATCCTCCTTCTCTTTCAACAGGCGGATACCAGCATTGCCTATTTGCTTAATAGCGAACTCTTCGCAACGGAGATAATCCGCATTCTTATGGGCAGTATCGGCTTGGTTCTCGCCGTTCCTATAACGACCTTCTTGGCGACCTACATACTGTACGGAAAGAAGATAGAGAAAAGCACAGGACACGAAGGTCACTCACACTAGTCCACATATTGCTATTGCAAATCTTTTGCGTTAGAGATAGTATGCCGGTATGGCACCTACCAACTTTTCTGACCTTCTCCACAAGAGCGGCCTGCGTGCGACAGAAGGCCGTATACACCTTCTAAAGATATTGAGTGCCGAGAAGAAACCCATAACGATAGAGCAGATTGGGAAGAAGCTTTCCGGTAGCCTCGATATGGTGACTCTGTACCGAGCCCTCGAGGCACTCAAAGACGCTCGCATTGTCGAGCGCATGGACTTGCAACATGGTCACGCCCACTACGAGCTTCTGGTGGATCGCCCTCACCATCATCACGCCGTATGTCGCTCTTGCGGAACCATCGAAGATATCGAGATTCCCCACGTGGCAAAGCCAGAGAAAGAGGCTGAGCGAAGAGCGAAGAAGTTTTCCGTGATTGATTCGTACAGTCTTGAGTTTTTCGGTCTGTGCACTAGCTGCGCTTAATAAAATACTATGATCACTTTCTACACACTTGTTAGCGTCTTGATTGTCAGTCTCATCTCGTTTGTGGGTGTCGTTACTCTCGTTTTGAAAAAGGATCTGCTCCGCAAAAGTGTATTCGTGCTTGTGAGCTTGGCGGTAGGAGCGTTACTCGGAGATGTGTTTGTTCACATTATTCCAGAGACATATGAAGAGCTTGGTAACCCCACACTCATTTCTTTCTTGCTTATAGGAGGAATACTCATCTTTTTCATCCTTGAAAAGATCCTGCACTGGCATCATCACACCTCCGAACACGCTGAGGAGCATCCGCACCCTATTGGGAAGATGATCCTCGTCGGCGACGGCGTTCACAACTTTATTGACGGCCTTATCGTTGCCGCAAGCTACCTCGTCTCAGTTGAAATTGGTATTGCAACGACGATTGCGGTCATCCTCCATGAGATACCTCAAGAGATCGGCAACTTCGGCGTGCTCATCCACGCAGGGTATAGCAATGCAAAGGCCTTGTGGTACAACTTCCTCTCTGCTCTCACCGCAGTGGCAGGAGCAATCATAGCCCTGGTTCTCGGTGGCGTTACGGAGCGATTTGCACTCTGGCTACTCCCTCTTACAGCCGGTGGCTTCATCTATATCGCACTCTCAGACCTTATACCCGAGCTTCATAAGGATAAGCGTATTGGCCAAGGGGTGATTCAGGTCATTGCTATTGTGATAGGAGTCGCGGCCATGGCCGCCCTTCTTGCCTTAGAGGGTTAAAAGTTCCTACCCACGTGCACCCGGACGGGAAGTAGGAACCGATGTATTCAGTGGATTCCACCAGTTCGATTCCTGCGCCCCTGCTCAAAATAGGGGCAGAGGAGGCGTGATTGCGACACGAAACTGCTCCGAATACGAGAGTCGGAATCGAACTGGAAATATGTTGTATATATTGAAAACGCAAAAACCACTTTCGTGGTTTTTGCTCGCTTTTCTAGCTGAACAGGGGCGCCGGTACTGTACCGACTTTGACGGGGAACGGTACTGGTTCCTGGCGTCACAACCGTGTTGCGGGGGCCGGAATCGAACCGGCGTCTGGAGGTTATGCTTACCACTACAATTTTCATTGCCCTATAGTTTGTGGTCTGGACTATGCCTTCATCCGTCAACTTGCCGGATGTCTACCGTCTAGTCTCTACACCTTCCGAGTGACAACCATCACAGGGCTTGGCTCGGTGTTGCCCTTCGTTATTCATGAGAGGGGTTCGCCGAATTTGGCAGATAATCTTGCGCGCAATTACTCACGCGTACGCCCGAATTTTTCAAGCCTCCCGAGGTACCTCTCCTCTACCCCGCACAGAAAGTATACACATAAAAATATGTGCGGCAACATATTTTTATGGAACCTGTGACTATAGTAATAATATGCCTGATATACTGGTACCATATACACTATGAAGACTGCCTCAAAATTACGAGCCGAATCATTACGACACCGAGGGAAAAGTGTTAAAGAAATCGCCCTGAAAGTCGGCGTCAGCCAGAGCACGGCAAGCCGGTGGTGTGCTGGCATTATTCTCTCCATAGATCAGCGCGGTGCATTGGAAAGAAAGCGACAAAAAGCAGGTGCAAAAGCCCTTGCTCCTTGGATACGCCGAAATCGTGATTTGAAAAAGAAGGACATCGAGAAACAGAGCCAGCAAGGCCGTCGAGATATACGTAAGTTAACAAAACGTGACTTGCTTACGCTTGGATTGGGTCTCTATTGGGGTGAAGGGTATAAGCGCGGTAGCCAAGAATGGGGGTTCACAAATTCTGATTCTGGAATGATACGAACTGTTCTTGTGTGGCTTCATGAATGTTACAACATACCGATTGAACGCATCATCGCAAAACTCACGATAAATCTACGGTATAAAACTCAAACTGAGCGTCTGACGGACATGTGGGCGGACGAAACTGGTATCCCACTTTCTCAATTCGGGAAGCCAACGTTCATAAGCGGTTATAATAGTTCAAAACTAAATGAGCGTTCTTATCGAGGAACTCTTCGTATCAAAGTACGCAGAGGAACATCGCTCCGTCGACGTATTCTCGCAAGTATTGTCGAAATTAATACTCAAATGACTTTGAATTCGCGAAAGACGGCAGAATAGCGGGCGATGGTACGCCGTGCGAGCGACTCGGAGAGATCGAACGCGGAACCTTCATGCGCTATTAGATTTCGTACTTTATGCGCCTCCCATGCGTCCTGAAGCGTATTGAAATGCACCTTATCGGCAGACTTTAACTTCTCGCCTACGCCGATACCAACATACCCATTTCGCGTCAACATATCGTCGAGCATGATATCAGCCTCGATGATCGCCTCGCGCCACTCGCTCGGACTTGTCCCGCCTGCAAGCAATTCAATATGTTGCCAACGCGAGGAAGTGCTTTCTGTGGCGCCGGCCTCGACAAGGAGTGTGCTGTAAAATTTGCCTTCGCGCTTGCGCAGATCGAAGAGACGCATGGTGGTATAGACGATAACGAGAAACCCAAAAACAGAGAGTATGTAACCAATGACAACAACCCAAACCCATAGATGTGCCAGAAACGAGGCGAGCCATGCAAGCCATGCTGAGCTGTAGCACGCACCATGGAAACACTCATACAGGAGGCGGAACCAATATTCAACATTGATTTGGTTTACGGGCATATGTGCTTAGTATAACGCGCTAAAAGAGGTCTGAGACCAAACGAACTGAGCAGCGGGATAGGAAAGCAAATATTTCTATACATTCTCAACAGCACTACCGAGAGTAAAGAGTGCACTTTCTCCCTGGTGCGGTGCCGTGAGATGCATACCCACAGGGAGTTTTTTCCCATCACGTTCGACCAAGCCCATCGGAACTGAAATCGCCGGCATGCCGGTGAGGTTCGCCGTCACGGTAAAAATGTCCTCAAGATACATGGAGAGAGGGTCGCTCTTCTCGCCGAATAGAAATGCCGGCGAAGGTGTCGTAGGAAAAGCAATAACGTCAGCCTTCATAAAGGCATCCGTATATTCGCGCCGCAATACCGCGCGTGCCGCGTCCGCCTTACGATAATAAGCGTCGATGTAACCTGAAGAAAGCACAAATGTGCCTAGCAGAATGCGACGGCGCGTCTCCTCCCCAAAGCCCTCCGTACGCGAATTAATATAATCATCGAGCAATGTCTCTCCATGAGCAGCAAGTCCATACCGAATACCATCAAGACGTGCGAGATTCGTCGAGACCTCGGCGGGCATGATGACGTAATAAGCTGCGAGCGCGTGAGCACTTGTCGGCAATTCGATATCGACGAGAGTATGTCCGGCTTCAGCAAGCTTGTTAAGCATCGTATTGAAAACGACAAGGACGTCCGCATTAACTCCCGCACCAAGAAGATGTCGTGGGACTCCGATGCGAAGTTGCTTTGGGAGCTCACGCGTCCCATAGAGGCCGTCCGGAATAGTCGTGGAATCGAGGGGATCTATACCGCGAATTGCTTCATACAGAATTTGAGTATCGGCAACCGATTTTGTGAGGGGGCCGATCTGATCGAGCGAGGATCCCATCGCGATGAGTCCTGATCGCGATACGCCACCATATGTCGGCTTCAGTCCCACTAGACCGGTAAATGATGCTGGTTGACGAACGGACCCGCCCGTATCAGAGCCCAGAGCGGCAATGGCGAGATGCGCAGCAACAGCCGTTGCAGAACCGCCGGAGGAACCGCCGGGCACGCGCTTAATGTCATGCGGATTTTTTGTGGTACCGAACGCGGAGTGTTCGGTTGAAGACCCCATAGCGAATTCGTCCATATTGGTGCGACCGAGAAAGAGCGCTCCCGCGTCTTTCAATTTTTTTATAACTGTCGCGTCATAGGTCGCGCGATAGTTCGCGAGCATCTTTGACGCTGCACTTGCGATCTTCCCTTCTATTAAAATATTGTCCTTTATCGCGAGCGGGATGCCACACATAAGAGGTGCTTTCTCGCCCTCAGTGTCGATACGTTTTTGTGCGGCAACTATCGCTACATCGTCTGCCTCAAATATTTCCAAATACGCATGTAGTTCCGGATTCTTCTCCTCGATTGCTTTGCTGCAAGCATCCCAGAGATCGCGTACGGAAAAATCCCGCGCGCGAAGCGCGCGGGCTGCTTCGACTATCGTCATTTCATTTGGCTTTTTCATATGCAGAAGCTACCAAGAGAATAGCTACTCGTGAGAAATAATCTGCTTCACGACTAGCGCGTCACCTTTGCGCGCGGAAAACTGTGCCGCAATCTTCTCGGTATACATAGCGGGGGCGTGCGGTTCCCCGTCTACGCGCATGACATTCCGCAATGTTTGACCACGCCGCAAAGCCTCGCCTTGCGGAATCTCAACAGTGGAAATGGTCTCGACGTACGCGAGTATCGCGTCAAATTCTTTCGTGAATTTCTCGAGCTCCGCATCCGCTACCTTGATGCGCGCGAGCGATGCTAGTTTTTTTACCTCCTCTACAGTCGCCATTGTTCGCACTCTATCACGTTCTAAGCTTTGTGAGGAACTCTCCCTCAGTGAGTATGGGAACGCCCAGTTGCCGAGCAGTATCGAACTTACTCCCTGGATTTTCGCCCGCAACAACGAAGGATGTTTTTGTCGACACAGAAGCAGCGACCTTCCCGCCCGCTTGGCGGACTCTCGCTTCGGCTTCCTCACGTGAAAGAGTTGGCAACGTGCCGGTAATGACCACTACTTGTCCGGTGAGCGGTCCTTGCGCTGGCGCAATCACTTTTTGGACCTTGAGATACTTCCCAAGCCGTACCAGAAGCGCACGATTGCCCGGATCCTTAAACCACTCGGCCACCGCACGTCCAATAATCGGACCGATGCCGCTTATATGTGAAAGCGTGTCCTCGCTCGCGCCGCGGAGCGACGCGAGCGTTCCAAAATTCGTAGCAAGAAGAAACGCTGTCTCTTCTCCCACATGCGGAATTCCGAGACCGATGAGTAGTCGATCGAGCGGGATTTTTTTTGCAGCATGAATCGCCTTGATAAGTTTTACCGTTTTCGTTTCTTCGAAACCCTCTAGCTCGAGCAATTCATCTTTCGTCAGTTCAAAAATATCATCGAAATCAGAAATGAGGTCATGCTCCATAAGAGTCCGTATCGTTTCGCGTCCCATTCCAGCCACGTCAAGCGCACTCTTCCCCGCGAAATACGCGAGTTTGCGCGATTGCTGTTCAAAAGAGCCCGCGACCTTGCACCGATGCGCCGCTTCCCCAGGCACACGCTCTATGCTTCCGTCGCCGCCGCACAACGCTGATGTTGTTGGGAACTTCCAGGTCTTTGTCCCTTTCGGTCGCAGTTCTGTAATAACTGAAACGACCTCAGGAATGACATCCCCCGCTTTTTGTAGAACAACCGTGTCACCAATGCGTATATCTTTCTCTGCAACAAAGTCTTCATTATGCAGAGTTGCTCGGGCGACGACGGTGCCTGCCACCGCAACCGGTCGCAAATGAGCGACTGGCGTCAACTTCCCGGTGCGCCCGACCTGGAGTGTGATGTTTTCGACGATAGTCTCGACCTGTTCCGGAGGAAATTTATATGCGATGGCGAAACGTGGCGCTTTGCCGGTGTAACCGAGCATGTGCTGCTCGGCCACCGACTCAACCTTCAATACGATTCCATCAAGCTGGTAGTCGACTTTCTCACGAGCGCTCCCCCTCCATTTCTGCCAGTAGGCAAAAATTTCTTTGAGAGAATCCACATGTTGGTGTTCGGAATTAACAGGAAGACCGAGCTCCGCAAGATACGCGAGCTCTTCACTCTGAGTCGAAGGGACCGATTCTGATGTTTTGGCAACATCGTACAAAAAGACCCCAAGTGGACGCTCCGCCGCAATCGACGGATCAAGCTGACGAATTGAACCCGCCGCCGCATTCCGTGGATTGGCGAACAACGGCTCGCCCCGTTTCTCTCGAAGCTCATTCAGTTTTGCAAAGCCGGAGCGCGTTAGATACACCTCGCCTTCGGCGATAAGATCGACAGGGCGTGACAAACGTTCTGGTATTTCTTGGATAGTGCGAATATTATGCGTGACGTCCTCTCCAATGACGCCATCGCCGCGTGTTGCCGCAGTCGTGAGAACGCCCTTCTCATACGTAAGAACGATTTTTAATCCGTCTATTTTGAGTTCGAGGTCATACGTTGGTATCGCTCCCGTCACTTTGCGTACACGCTCGTCAAATGCACGAATATCCTCTTCGGTAAACGCGTCGTTAAACGACCATTGTGGCACCGCGTGCCGCACTTTCGAAAGTGACGACAAGGGTGCGCCCGCTATAATCTGCGTCGGCGAGTCCGGAGTTACGAGCTCGGGATACTTCTCCTCAAGTTGCGCGAGCTCGTGTTTAAGCGAATCAAGTGCCTCGGGCGACAGCGGAGAAAGGTCTTTCTCATGCTGAAGAGCGCGATATTTCGTTATTGCGCTACGCAACTGTGCGGCTCTTTCATGCGAATCTTTCGGGACTTTCATGCATCCAGTGTACCTGATTCAGCAGAATCACCTACTGGGTGGTTCAGCAGAATCACCTACTGGGTGGTTCAGCAGAATCACCTACTGGGTGATTTTTTCGACGGTATTCCAGCGAGAAAAATCATGTCGAAAATGAGCACATTTTCGACCATACTCTCACACACCTACTGATATTGGGCACTAAGTCCTCGCACCACGAAACGTGCGCCGCCTGGCGCTGCTACCGTCGCGCATGAGACGTCATAGCCCTGCGAGAAGATGTACGTTGTCCCCGTACCAGATCTTGGTTTGTATATCGTTACTTCTGCACAACGCGTGCCTGGCATACCTACTGCAGGCGAATCAAGCGATACATACTCTCTAATAACCCATTTAGTCGATGGGGTATACGAAACAATTCCATCAGATAACAAGAGTGGGTACGTCGCATCAACACCATCGCAATTTATTTTCGGCGCAAGAGCCGGTTTGACCGGAGGGAACGCAAAAATACCCTTTTGCTGATCTTGATAGAGCACGCATTCAAGTGCGGCATCAGCAGCATAAAATGCGTACTGCGATTGGATAGCCGCCGAAGCGAGTATCTGCTGCTTATACCCGAGCGAGCCGAGTATGAGCCCAAAGGTAAGCATCACCGACATGAAGATAACAGCGATGAGGAGTGCAAACCCGCGTTGTTGTATTTTTATTGCCATGGCGTGAGGTGATTGGTGGACTTTACAGAGTATGACGTACCGTGGAAACTCCAAGAAACGGTCGACGTGACGCTCATTTCGTTCGGCGAGATAGTCTTCACTTGAATCGTACGCGTGTAGGGTGTAACCACACCGCCGAGGTCCGTACGCGGAGTATACATGTCAGATGTCGCATTGTTCGCTAAGTAGAGTGGGGCGCACGATCCAGAACAGATTTGGAGTGAATCTATCGCCCCCACGCCCATTATGCGTGTCGGATCAAGCATACACGTCGCCGGATCGTGACAAGGAGAAATTACTCCATTGAAGTTTGTCCATGCCACCGTGGAAACATTTGGGACGTTAGTAGCAAATGCAGCCAGATACTCATGGTCCCGCATCGCGCGTACATGTTCAATACCCTCCTGAGCCAGGTGCGAGGCAGTGAGCTGCAAACGAGCACCTTGTGCGGCCACGATTGCACGATTTGCTGTAAATAATGGTCCCGCTACCGAAAATGTAACAATGGTGACAGCGACCAGAGCTTCAATGAGGGTAAAGCCGCGGACGACTTTGCTCCCGACACTCGCCTCGGTCAAATGCATGTTCCCATGCGTTTGACGCTCGGCTCGCTTGGTAGTAAACCCTGAAGACATGGTTTGCTCCCGACACTCGTTCGCAAAAGAAAAATAAGAATTTCTCATTTGTCTCACTCGCTTGGTAGTAAAGCCGCGGACTTTTTTTATATTCATCATACTCATAGGTCAGAACCTCGCATGGTTGCTGCGGTCTCAACCGTGAACGGTTCAGAGGTCACCGGCCCAGAAGGGACTGTGCCTTTGATAATAATCAAGACGCGGGGCTGCTCAACATTGCCCTGTCCCGTTGGTTTTGTACCAAACGCATAGAACGTAAGCGCCGAAATATTGACTGAAGGATCGGTAAGATCGTTTGTTGCAGTACCTGTCGTTTCTTGTATCTTGCCGTTGGCAAGAGTATATGTAACTATTGGGCCTTCCGAAGATTTGAAAGAAAAACTATTTCCTCCAGCGCAATCCGTACCGAGAACGGGGCAACCGTAGCCTGTACCCGTGCGAATTTTATACGTCATCGTCTGAAGGGCGAAGGAGAGATTATTAATGCCGGTAGTGATGCTTTGTGTCTGTCGATTGACGTTGATCATCAAGAGATATGCCCCTGAGGCGAGCGTCATGACCACCGCAAAAAGTCCGACCGCGACAATGAGCTCGATGAGCGTGAAGCCTCTTTGCATCAGATTTCTATGCCGTGAAACCAGCGGCGTATGTGTCCAAAAAAGAGTTCGTGCTGTAGCGCTACACTGTGTGCGTATGAGTGAAAGATTTTTCATCCTGCTTGGCATCGAGTCGCACTTACGGTGATTGCTCCGGATGGCAGAATAAAGATCGACCGCGTGATGCTACTTCCCGGCGCAGAAATTTCAAGACATGCTTTCGATCTCAATTGAATTTTATTCTTTTTCCTATTCACTGCTATGAATGGACTTGGGTTTGGCCGTGTAAAGACGATGTCGACAAAACTTAACTTTGCATCACCCTCCCCTTCTTCATCAGTTCCCGTTACTCCTACTTCTTTGCATTTCCAATCACCAGAAGCCTTGGCGGTACAAAAACGGCTTATGTATATTCCATTCTCCACCTTATAGTCCTTGACCCATTCACCTTTGGTAGGATCGGGATTATACACACAGTCACCACGCTTTGCGTCTGGTCCATTCGGATCGGATAGTGGTAAAGGGGAATGACAAAAGGAATTGCTTGGGGCAGGGTCAATATCTTTGAAGAGCGTGAAGGAGGTTGGGGAGGCAGTATCGAAGTGGAGACCATATCCCACGCCATTTACGCTAAGTCCGGAACTGCTGACGCCGAAGGTTTCCACGGAGCGCACGGTCAGCGCGATATCATACGCAGTATTCGCGAGTACGAGCGTTTTATTAAAAGAAGTTTGGCTGCTCAATACAACACCGCTAATGACTGTGATAATTGCCAACACCACCACCATTTCAACCAGGGTAAACCCCGAAGACATGGTTTGCTCCCGACGCTCGTTCGCAAAAGAAAAATCGGAATTTCTCATTTGCCTCACTCGCTTGGTAGTAAAGCCGCGGCCAAATTTATTCTGATTGGTCAAAAGAGTGGTAGAGGGTTCCATTGGGTAAAATAAGCGAGGAGAAAACCGGCCGCGAGATAAGGCGCGAAGGGTACCTCAACTCCTGTCATGATAGACCCTCTCGGCCTCCGCGCCAATATAACTATCCCCACAACTGCTCCAATCCAGAATGAAAAAATGAACCCAGGAAATGCGGCGGAGCCGACAAGAAGTGCGAGACCAAACGCAAGCGGAGCATCCGCAAAACCCATGGCACGGCCACGAGATATGACGTGAACAAGAGCAAGACTTGCTGCAATAAGAAGAGCCGTAAGGAGTGTGCCAGAAAAAGCCGTAAACGAAGAAGCGGACAAGAAGCCCGTTACCGCTGCCAATACGACAAATGTAACAAGAAGTGGGAACGGCAGTATCTGATGCAAAAAATCATAGAGAACGAGTGCGAGAAGAACTGAGATTGAAAGAAGCATGAATGGCAGCGCGACCCCAAGACCGAGCGATTGATAGACGAGGACGAAGAGTCCCCCGAGTAGAAATTCCGTAAGCGGTGCATAGAGAGAAATACGTGCGCCGCAACAATGCGCCCGCCCGCCCGAAACGAAGTAGGAGAGAATCGGAACAAGTGCGTGCGGTGGAAGCTGTAGCGCGCATGCATCGCATCGCGACCGGCCGGTGAGTATACTCTCTCCGGTATTGAGACGCGCCACGACAACGCCAATAAAACTGGCAATAATAGCTCCGAGGAGGAAGAATCCGACGGAGAATAGCGAAACCATATGCGTATCATAACAGAAACCCGCGGCATGGCCGCGGGTTTCTGTTATGAACTACTCTTCCCTTTTCTTCGAAGAAATATGTTTACGGACAGACGGTATCAGTAGCGCCGAAGTTAACTCCATCGATCATCTTACCGACACTTGTACTATCAATGCACCAGGACTTACTAGAGTCAGCAACCATCTGCGCGGAAACGGCGTATTCAGTGCCATCGACGCTTACATTGCAAATAATTGTACCGCCACCATTTGCAGTATCAGCAGCAGCAACGGCTCGAGATATGTTCGAATCGCTGAACATATTATTGGAAGCTGCGCAATCTCCTGGTACTACCGCCTCTGTGCCATAACTATTTCCTCCGACATCCTCATAGTAGAGTTGTGCTTGAGTCCGTACAGCCGAGAGATTCGACTGGATAGAAGCATCATTGCCCTTCGAGCGAGCCGTGTTGAGAGAAGCGAGCACGACCGCCGAGAGGATACCGATGATAGCTATGACAACGAGAAGTTCGATGAGTGTGAAGCCCCGTTTGAGATTATGCTGCATAAGGAATGAGAGCGAATCTGAATCTGATTAGCTCGCTGGGCAGGCCGCACCAACAAATGTAGCGCTAGTCCTTGCTCCTGCGAAACCAGTCGAATCAACACACCAATAAGGTGCCGAGCCAATGTTGACTGAAAGTTGCGAAAGGACCGCGTAGGCAGCAGGAGAGGCCGTAGAAACACACGTAACATTGGCTGCTCCATTAGCAAGTTCCGCGGAAACAATTGCCCTGTTAATCGTGAGATCGCCGCCCGCGTGGAACATAGTGGTGCCGACCGCCGCAGGTAAAGGACAATTAGCGGCAGTGAATGCTGGCCCGTAAGTATTAGCGCCAGCGCCGCCATAATAAATCTCCGCCTGGGTCTGAATGGTCGAGAGATTGGACTGGATAGAAGCGTTATTCCCCTTCGAGCGAGCCGTGTTGAGAGAAGCGAGCACGACTGCCGAGAGAATGCCGATGATAGCTATGACGACGAGGAGTTCGATGAGAGTGAAACCTTGGGAACGATTTTTATACATAATTATTTATATTTGGCTAATGGCTGAATTGTACGCCTAGAAAGGCTTTTGTGGAAACAGGGGTGTGGATAAGGATTAGGAAAAGCCTTGCTCCCAGCGTCCCTTCGGACGTGATGAGACATCGCACCCCGTCGGGTATGACGAAGCGTCAAATCGCTCCTGCGAGGTTATAAATTGGGATGAGCACTGCCGCGAGAAGCGAACCGACGCCGATGCCGAGGAGTACGATCATGATCGGCTCAATGAGTCCGACGAGGGTATCCACAGCATTTGTGACTTCGCGATTATAGAACTTAGCGAGCGTGGTGAGCATTTTACTGAGCTCTCCAGTCTCCTCACCGACTTTTGTCATCGCGACCATAATGCTTGGAATCTCTGAGTGCTTGGCGAAAGAATCGGAGATGGAAATTCCCCCTTTCACATCTGCAACAACCCCAGCAAGTATCCTCGTATAGATACTATTGTCGACAACCGAACTCGTAATCTCAAGAGCTTCGACAACTGAGATTCCCGAGAGAAGCATGGTGGAAAAATTGTCTGCGATGCGCGAGAGATATAGCTTCCTATATAGATCGCCAACATAAGGAATTTGGAGTTTCAGACCATCAAAAACAAATTTACCCTTTTCAGTTTTCTTCAGCTGCCATAGATAAAAACCTCCCGCAATAAGGACAATGATAAAGAAAATGCCGTAGTGGACAATGAGGTTCGATAGACCAATGACGATTTTGGTGTAAATCGGTATTTCCTGACCGGAATCGATCAAAACGGCGCTAATCTTCGGAATGACAAGCGCGAGCATGAGCCCCATCACCCCGAAGAAGACCGTGATAACAAAGGCTGGATACACGAGTGCATTCTCGGCCTTACTGACGAGCTCGTAGGAACGATCGAGATAGTCGGCGAGATACACGAACGTCTCTGCTAATTTGCCTGACTCTTCTCCCGCATTGACCATGTTCACATAGAATGCCGAGAAAATTTTCGGGTGGCGTGCAAGAGCTTTACTGAGAGAACTCCCGCCCTGAATATCATCTCCGACGGTTGCAAGAACGGCCGCAAGCTTTTTATTTTCAGCTTCGGCAGAAAGAAGACGAAAGGCACGAAGCGCAGATACTTGTGCTTCAAACAAAGTAGCTACCTGGCGCGAGAAAATAACAATATCCTTGTTGGAGACCCGTCCGAAAAACGGGAGTTCCACCTTGAGCAGTGAACTCTTCTCTGTGGATTCAATCGACGATATGATAAGACCTCGCCGTTGTAACGCAGCGACAGCAACATCTTGTGAGGGGGCCTCGACAGTCCCCTCTCGTTCATGACTGTCTTGATCAATTGCGTGATATTTAAATAACATGGATTAAAGGTAACGCTCGAACGTTTTTGGATCCATTGCATGCTCGTAGGCATGCTCTACCGTCACTTCTCCGCGACGGACAAGTTCCGCAAGCGAACGATCCATATCAATCATCCCCTCCTGAGACGACGTTTGAATGACGGCGTTGATCTCATGAGTTCGTGCATCACGTATGAGGGTGCTTACCGCGTTGTTGTTGATAAGAAGTTCGTAGGAAGGAATGAGTCCACCCGAAACTCGCGGTATAAGCCGCTGTGAGAAGATACCTATGAGCGAGCCCGCGAGCTGCACACGCACTTGACTTTGTTGCTCGGCGGGAAACATGTCAATAATGCGGTCGATAGTTTGCGCCGCGCTATTGGTGTGGAGTGTAGAGAGCACGAGATGTCCGGTCTCCGCAGCAGTTACCGCCGAAGAAATAGTCTCGTAGTCACGCATCTCGCCGACCATGATGACGTCGACGTCTTCTCTGAATGTGCCTTGGAGTGCCGCATGGAAATCGTGTGTATCGACATGAACCTCGCGTTGATGGATGAGCGATTTTTTCGGCGTAAAGAGATACTCGACGGGGTCCTCAATAGTGAGAATATGCTCCGCACGAGAGTCGTTGATGCGATCGATCATTGTCGCGAGTGTGGTCGACTTACCATTACCGACGGGCCCGACAACAAGGAAGAACCCCTGCTTGCGCTGAGTAAATACTTCGAGGACGGAAGGGAGATTGAGATCCGCGAAGGTTCGTATCGCATGCGGGATGAGACGAAGTGCGATTGAGGTTGTCCCCTGTGCGCGATACCCATTGACGCGGAAACGCGCATCTGCCCTGTGCGCATACGATAGATCGATGCTCTGATTCTGTTCGAACAACTTCCAGCGATCTCCCGCCACGATGCTTTGGAGCATCGCTTCAGTTTCTTTCTCGGTAAGCACCGGGTATTTATTGAGAGGAAACAGCGCGCCAGAAACGCGAATAATGGGCACTCCTCCAGCGACAAGATGGAGATCTGAACCACCCTCTTTGACGACTATGTCGAGAAGCTCTGCAAGACGATTATCGGTAGTCATAATAGTTAGGTAGTTGTTGGGTTACTTGTAGACGGCTCGCCCTGTATAACACGCAGGGTCTCGGCAAACACTTCCGAAGGAATCGCGGACGCTTTAATGATGTATCCATCGACAGCGAATTGTTTCGCCTTCTCAATATCGGAAGGCTGGCCCTGATTTGAGAGGATTATAATCTTCGAGCCTTTCGCGAGCTCCTCCTTCCGGATTGTTGCGAGCGCTTCGAGACCGCTAACTCCCGGCATAATTAAATCGAGTAAAATGACATCCGGCGCGACAGCGTTCGGCTTCCGCAGAGCAGTCAAGAGTTCCTCACCCCCACCAAACGCAGTCACGTCATGTCCAGTGTTCTTAAACTTAACCGCGTACAAATCAAGAAGGAATCTGTCATCATCAACAATGTACACGCGGTAATTCATGATGTGAATAATATACTATGATTCCCCGTCAAGCTATCTCCCCTTCGGGGAAAAGTTCACCCCCGAGTGTATTAATTTCCTCAAAAGGTATCTTCCCCCCGAGCGCCTTAATGATAGCGTCCTCACGCATGGTCAACATGCCACCTTCGCGCGCAACCGCATATATTTTTTCCTCGACCGGATCTCTAAGCACTGCTTCTTCGAGTTTTTTATTCATCTTCAGTATTTCGAAAACCCCTATACGGCCGCGCGTGCCGTTCGGACATTCGGCCGTTCCACTCGCGCGATAAAATTCACTAAACGCTGGCAATGCGCGCCGATACTCCTCTGGAACATCCGAAAATTGCTGCTCTAGAGATACTTTGATACTTTCGGTAACCGGGAAAGGCTTCCCTGCGCCTTCACAGAGTTTCTGAACGAGACGCTGTCCGATGACCGCGACCAATGTTGGTGCAATAAGGAACGGGTCAACGCCCATATCAATAAGGCGCGGAATCGCACCGACAGCGGTGTTGGTGTGTATCGTGGAGAATACGAGATGTCCCGTCAGCGCCGCTTGCACCGCAAGTACGGCGGTCTCTTTATCACGAATTTCGCCAACCATGATGACGTCCGGGTCCTGACGCAAGATAGAGCGTAGCCCATTAGCAAACGTGTACCCAATCTCGGGTCGCACCTGACTCTGCGATACATTCGGAATTTCGTACTCAACCGGGTCTTCAAGCGAAACGACGTTTGCCGTCTCACGATCAAGTTCGGAAAGCATCGCGAAGAGAGTCGTGGACTTCCCCGATCCTGTTGGACCTGCGATAAGGATGATGCCATATGGAACTTTCATCATTTCTCGAACTTCATCAAGCTGCGTGGCGGAAAATCCGACAGACTCGAGAGTCGCCGTGGCATCTGATTGATCGAGAATACGCATAACCACTTTCTCGCCATTTTCCGTCGGAAATGTGGAGACACGGAAATCAATCCTATGTCCGTCGACGGTTGCTGAGAACCGTCCGTCTTGCGGTTTCCGCTTCTCATCGAGACGCATCTTCGCAAGTATTTTGATACGCGCGACAACGGCTTCGTGTACTTTCGACGGAAGCTCGAGCGAGGTATGGAGGTCGCCATCCATGCGGAAGCGAACTCGCGTCTTCGTCTGCATCGGTTCGATATGAACGTCTGACGAATGCCCCTCAATGGCGTATCGCAATATAGTTGAAACAAGTTTCGTTACCGGAGCATCTTCCTTGAGAGTTTCGCGGGATCCACCCGTAGGGAGTGGCACATCAGTATCAGTAAGTGCGATCGGACCTTCGTTCGAAGCAAACGCGTTAGAAATCGAGTTCTCGGGGCCAGTAGGAGAATCGGCCGACGTATCATATTCAAAAAGGGCTTTCCCGGCCTCGCCCGAAAGATTCTGATACCCAGCAAGCACACGATCGAAATCTTCTTTTGTGATAAGAAAGATTTTATAGGGAATGCCGATTTTGCCCGAAATGAACTGGAGGGCATCAAGCGCTTCGATGTTGTCTGGATCGGTAACGCCGACTTCGAGTGCACCGTCCGCGAGATCGAGAGCTACGAACCCATAATGACGAGCGGAGTCAATCGGGATATAGCTATACACTTCATGCGAAGCAGGAGGTTCTCCAAGTATCCGTGTGGGAATTCCATACGCCTTCCCCACTTCTTCAAGCGCACTCGGGAGCGAGATACCCCGCTCAGTAAGAACATCTGCGAGCGGGCGTTTCTTCGCAAGTTCAACCTCGACTGCTGCGCGGTCGCTTACAGAAAGGATTCCTTTATCAACAAATATTCCAAGTAGATTCATTACTCATCTCCCGCCTATATTGGAGACGGGCGCAAAGGGATCAAGGCGGCCACTTGGTTCTGGAGCTATTTTCGTCGAAAGATCAACAAGGGCATTGAAGCGCGGGTCCGTAAATATGCCGGTATCAAATGAAGTTGGCAGTTCATTGATGAGTGCTTTAAATTCCGTTTCTTCAGTATTTATTGATGACGTTTCGGTCAAAGGCGGCTGCTCCGACGTTCCGGTAAAAAAGTACCACGCAGCAACTGCGCCAATAACAAGGACAATAACGATGATGAATGTTGAGTTGAGTTTCATAGTGAAAATATATACTGCTCCTCCATTAGCGAAGCCAGAAGATGCGGAGCTTCATCTTATAGTTGTAGACTCCCGTATCGGAACCCTTTACATCGATATCTTGGACATCGAGAAGTCGCGTACTTTTTTCTACTTCAGTAAGGAATGCCTGAAGTGCCCCATAGGTACCGACCGCAGAAATCGAGAGGTCGATTGACCCTGTCAGGTTTGTCCGAGTGGTTGGCAACGCGCCAGAGATGAGCGGATCATCAGAACTCGCTATTGAATTTTTCGTGACGTCAATATTTGAGAGCGAAAGACCCGAACGCGATGCCAGTGCCGTCAAATCTAAGATGAGACCGACATTATCGACCGAATCGGGCAGGAAAACAGAAAGACGCTCAAGATCCGCAGGGTTCATGGCATCACGCGCGGAAGCGAGAAGATTCTGCCGCGCCATATATGTGCTCGCCGCAGTAAGAGCTTGCTCATCAGAAATGATGGCGGCCTTTGTTGCGGCTATCGTAACAGTCCATGTCGGATTGATATAACCAAAGAATATACCTATGGCGGCGGTGAAAGCGAGCAGTGGCAAAATTCGTTCAAATATCATGGTGTAGGAGTGGTCGGCGAGCTCCCTTGCGGAGCAGGTTCAGGAACTACCGGTGAAAATACGATGACTTTTGGATCGAGTGTGGCAGTAAGCGAAAAAGAAACCGAGCTGTCCTTTGAGTTCACGATGATGTTCGAGAAGACGGCATCTTTGATATGACCGTCAGTGGCAAATGCCGAGGATGCAGCTGCGAGCGCGTTGAAACTCTTGGCAAAACCTGTACCCTCAATTTTCGCACCTTTTGCATCAGTCAACACAAGATTCAGTGATATAAAACGGACCGTAGAAGGCATTACCGTCTCAAGTAGGGCAAAGAATCCTGAGAACGCAGAGTGGCCCGCGAGGAGCGATGCTCCAGTTTCAAGTCGGTTGCGAAGTCGGATGAAACTCTCAACCAGAGTTACATCTATCGCTGATTTTGCCTTCGCCAACTCAGCATCTTTGACTGACTTAGTACTAGAAAGAATCTGATTGTAGGAAAAAACTCCGACCGCAAGCGCAAAAATAACTCCAAGAACGATGTATGCGAAAATACCGAACGTGTTGCTTAAATCTTTATTGAATCGATGCGTGGTCGCACCAGCAGAGTGCGGGACAAATGAAGTTGGTATCGTGGAAGGAAGCATTTCGTTATTAGTATACGACACTTACGCAAGCTGCACATAGCACATCTGTGCAAAACTTCTTACACCATACTTTGAGACGGCATTCTTGCACGCATTGTAAACGACACACTTCACTAAAATCAATCCGGGTTCTTTGTTCGTTTGCTGTGGGAATTCCGAAATTAAACTTCGTCAAGTTTTCGCATTGCAAGACCCACCGCAACCGCAAATTCGGGACCAATACTTTCAAGAACTGGGCGCATAAAGGCTGGAGCCTCGGTCTTCGCAAAAGGATCCGCGACATGCACGTCAATTGAGAAGACACCTTTTGCATACTCACCAAGCTCTTTAGTAACACCACCACCGCCTGTGAGCACGATAGAAGTAATTGATTTCTGATGCTCCGTCTCATACTGCATGAGCACGCGTCGTGCCTCCGCAAAAATACGTGAGAAGACGAGCTCGAGTGGTCCGCCATTTACAAAACCTTCTTTTTTCTTCAGAGCCTCCGCGGCAGCGATAGAGACGTTACCTGAAATCGAAATGGCACGTGTAATATCCTGACTCCCGGTATTTATGGCGTGCGAAAGCGCCACGACTCCATGCTCGATGACATACGTCTTCGTCGAAGCAGCGCCGATATCGAGCACCATAACCGGTTTTATTGAATTCTCAACCACCGCACGAATGGTGCTGAAAATCTCAATCTCATAAAAGCTCGCCGAGAGTCCTGCATCGCGCACCACGTTTTGCAGCAACGAAAGTTCATCATTATGGACCGCAACAAGGAGCACTTCAACCTTTTTACCCCGCTGATCAGCACTTGAAGGATTCTCTTTCGCAGGAGACTTGGGATTCTCTTTGGGTACGATGAACCAATCAAGTTGTACTTCGCTCGCAGCCACCGGGATATACTTACGCGCCTCAAGCTGAATAACCGTCTCTTGTTCTTTCGGATCGGCACGGTACGGCAACTCGACGAGGGTAAGTAAAGAGCGAGAGAATGGTATCGATACGCCACAATTAGTGGCCGTCACTTTCGATTCGCGCAACAAATCATTCAGAGATTCGGTAATCTGTTCCGCGGAAAGATTCGTAGCTTGACCAACCTCCCCTCCACTATACGGACCGAGCGCAAGCTCTCCATACGTTTCAAGCACCGCCCGTCCGTGCTCCTTGCGCAACTGGACAACCTTGAGCGACGAAGAGCCGATGTCAATGCCAAGAACACTCTTGTCCTCTTTCGCAAAAAAACTACTAAGAAACGACATGGGATAATACTACCATGTGGTCGATGCAATACTGGTTTGATTTCCTCTTCCCTCCCCGGAAGGACGAGGTCGCGTTACGGGATATCCCCATCTCCACATTTCTCGCCCTTATGTCCCCGACGCTGATACCCGCCACGAAGCCTGAGACGATGACTCTACTTCCATTCCACAACACTTCAGTACGCTCGGTTATTCACGAGGCGAAGTACCACGGCAGTGAGCGCGCTTTTGAATTTCTCGCCGCCACGCTTACCAAATACTTGCGTGATGCCAATGAAGGATTCCGTAACCCCATTATCGTGCCGATGCCGCTTGGCAACAAGCGAAGCAAGAAACGTGGCTTTAATCAGGTTGTGGAAATTGTTAAACGCGCCGTAATAGATCTTGATATCAGTATAGATGAGACCATTCTCAAACGGACGCGCGAAACAGTCTCTCAAGTCTCACTCCCCCGTCATAAGCGCGAAGAAAATATGCGTGGAGCATTTATAACAACACACCCCGCCGACCCTTCTCGCACATATATAGTCATAGACGACGTCATCACCACTGGGGCGACGCTCCAAGCCGCTATTGATGCGCTACAGAAAGCAGGTGCCAAACGCATCCGGTCGCTCGCTCTCGCTCATTAAATTTGGTACTGTGGCGCAATACGGAGGGGTCGCATAGAGGCCTAGTGCGGCGGGTTGCTAACTCGCTATACGAGTAAAATCGTATCGAGGGTTCGAATCCCTCCCCCTCCGCAGCGAGCATAGTGAGCCAAGGGGTCATTATATCCTTTGCGCGAACCTTTTTCGAGCGGAAGCCCTAACTCGCGC